>Ga0081535_100170_pt1 | contig 60548 bp, 51 predicted proteins | sample HotLakmasection3_FD_71020 | JGI IMG/M metagenome (GOLD analysis project Ga0081535, IMG submission 71020) | Hypersaline microbial mat communities from Hot Lake, Washington, USA - Section #3 (SPADES assembly) (version 2) | ecosystem: Environmental > Aquatic > Non-marine Saline and Alkaline >... | reverse complement strand
CGCCGGCCGGGGACGGTGGCGGGCCCGGCGCACCGCCGCCGGGCGGGCCGGTCTACGTGGACGCGCCGTGGTACCGCCGGCCCTGGCTGCCGGTGCTGGTCGCGGTCGTGGTTGCGACGCTGGTGCTGCTGTTCCTGCTGTTGCCGGGCGTGCTGCTGTACCCGGAGGAGCCGCGCGCCGAGCCCCCCGACCTCGACCGCATGATCGCCCTGCAGCGCGAGAGCAACCGCTCGCTGGAGGAGCAGATCCGCCGGCTGGAGGCGGCTCTGGACGCCGGCGTGTGCACGGTCGAGAACCCCCACGGCGCCGTGCCCGGCTCCGTGGTGCCGGTGGTGCCCGGCCGGAACGGGCAGGTATTGCCCCCGGACCCGACGCCGGCCATCGTGCCGGAGGGTCAGAGCACGCCGCAGGAGGCCATGCCGCTGCTGCCGCCCGAGCCCGAGGCGACGCGCGTGCCGCCGGCAGCCCTGCCCGGCCAGGAGCCGTTCGAGGGCACGCTCGTCGAGCTGCTCGACGAGGCGACGGCGCTGGTCATCGCCCTGGGGCCGGAGGGCGCGAACAACGTCGGCATCGGCAGCGGCTTCTTCGTCGGCCCGCAGACGCTGGTGACCAACCGCCACGTCATCGAGGGCGCGCGCGCGGACGGGCTGTTCGTCACCAACCACGCGCTCGGCGGCGTGCAGCGGGCCGTCCTGCGCTATCAGACCGAGTCCAGCGACATCGGCGGGCCCGACTTCGCCGTCCTGGAGGTGCCGACCGCGGACGGCCTGCCGCACCTGGCGCTGACGCCGACGGCGTCCCGGCTGCAGGCGGTCGTCGCCGCCGGCTACCCGACCATCGTGCTGTCCTCGGACCTGAACTTCCAGGCCCTGCTCAACGGCGACGTCAGCGCCATCCCGAACATGGCCACCACCCAGGGCGAGGTCACGGTCGTCCAGAACCAGGATCAGGGCTTCCCGATCGTGATCCACGATGCCGGCATCTCGCCCGGCAACAGCGGCGGACCGCTGGTCGACATCTGCGGCCGCGTGGTCGGCGTGAACACGTTCAACCGGATCGACCTGGAGCAGGCGTCGCGGCTCAACTACGCGATCGCCTCGCCGAACCTTGCGCGGTTCCTGGACGGGCACGGCGTGCCCTATGCCTCGGTCGACGGTGCCTGCGTGACGCAGGTGGCGCAGCCGGCGACGCCGCCGGAACCGGTGCCGGAGGAGGCCCCGCCGCCGGACGGATCCGGCGCGGACGAGGGCAGCGGCAGCGGGCCGCAGCAGTAACGGCGGCACCGGGAGCACGCAGCGGGCATGGACAGCGTCCTCATCGCCACGACCCGGCAGGAAGGGCTGCACGCCATCGGCACCGGCGGCCAGCCGGTGATTCAGGCGTACGACCAGCTCGCCCGCTTCCTGCGCCGCGCGTTTTCGGAGGACCACGCGCGGCTGTTCGCCGAGCCGAACTACAATCCGACGCGCGGCACGGTCGACTGGTACGCCGCGGGCACGGGCCCGGTCGTCCCGCTGAACGAGGCCGGTCCCGACCTCCGCTATGCCGTCGAGGGCAAGCTGGCCCGGCTGCGCGACGACATCCGGCAACGCGCCGGCGCGCTGGCCAAGTCGCGCGACGGCGGCGACCGCCTGCTCGGCCAGATGCTGGAGCTGGCGCTCGAGGTGCCGGGCGACGACTACATCTACTGCGTCGGCGAGCAGCCGGTGCTGGCCTGCTGGGGCATGCTTCGCGACGAGCCGCAGCCCGAACGCGGCGTGCTGCGCAAGTTCGTGCCCTACACGCCGCCGCCGGCCTCCGCCCCGCCGCCCGGACCGCCGCCCGGACCGCCCCCGGCCCCCGCGGCGGTTCCGGCCGGCGGCACCGCCGTCGCGTCGGGGCCGGCCGCCGTCGCGCTCGCCGAAGGGCCGCTGTGGTGGCTGGCCTGGCTGCTCTGGCTGGTGTTCGCGCTGCTGGTGGCGGGCATCTTCATCGTGCTGCTGAGCGGTTGCGGCGTCGGGCTGCCCGGCACGGCGTGGCTGGCCGATCGCGGGTTCGTCAATCTTTGCCCCGGCCCGGCGGTGGCCGCCGACCCGCGCGACTCGCCCGAGCTGCGGGCCGAGCTGGCGCGCGAGCGCGTGCTGGAGGACGAGATCCGCCGGCTGCAGCGGCGCGTCGCGCTGGAGCGCCGGCGCTGCGCCGCGGCGCGCGACGGGGCGCAGGAGGAAGCGACGCCGGGCGGGCCGGCCGCGCCGCCGGCGACCGTTCCGGAGGACGGCGGCGGCCGGGAGACCCCCGACGAGCAGAGCTTCGACGAGCGCCTGGACCGCGAGGGCGGCGAGAGCGGCGAGATCACGGTCACCCTGGCCTGGGAGGGGCGCGACGACCTCGATCTCCATGTGCGCTGTCCCGACGGCCGCACCATCTACTACGGCAATCGGCAGGCCTGCGGCGGCGAACTGGACGTCGACATGAATGCCGGCAGCCCCATGTCCGAGGAGCCCGTGGAGAACGTGTTCTGGCCCGAGGGCGCGGCAGCTTCCGGCCGCTACGCCGTGATCGTCGACAACTTCTACGGCCGGGACTCGGGGCAGGTCGCGACGCCGTTCCGGGTGCGCGTCCGCATCGGCGACGAGACCGAGGTCATCGAAGGTGCCGTCGCCGCCCCCGACACGCCGCCGGTCGTGTACGAGTTCGAGGTCCCCTAGGGCACCAGTCGGCGGCGGGCCGGCCACCCGCCGCGATGTCGGACCAGGGCCGGATCGCCAGGGCCGGACGAGGAACCATGCTCAAGACATTGCCAAAGAGCCTGCGGTCGGTGGTCAGCGTGATTCCGTACAGCGGGATCCAGTTCCTCGATTTCGGCTTCGATCTGGACCGGACGCCGAAGCTGACGCGGTCGTTCTGGGAGGAGAAACAGCCGGACAAGCCGGCCGAGGACGGCACCGTCCCGGTGCTGCTACGCAGCCTGCGCGAGGACCCGGAGACCGGCGAGCTGACCGATCCGGTCACCGGCGGCACGCCCCCGCCCGACGAGGTCTACGCGCTCAACAAGCAGCGCGGCCTGGAGATGTTCCTCGGCAACTGGGTGCCGGTGCCGTTCTTCCGGATCAAGGGCAGGGACACCCGCGGCAACGACCTGTTCGACACCGGCCCGACCAACTGGGCGCGCGTGCGGGTGGTCGAGCTGCCCGAGCGCGACCGCGAGGGCAACACCCACCGCGTCGTGCTGGCCCTCGACACCGACATGCGCACGCTCGAGCCCGGCCGGCCCTATCTGGTGCCGAGGCCGCGCGACTCGGAGGAGGAGCAGGAGTTCCGGTTCGTGCCCAGCGAACTCGACAACGGCTGGTTCCTGGGCGAGCCGTGGGTCGAGGAATGGCTCGACGAGCTGCTGCGCGAGCTGCGCCAGGCCCAACGCCCGGGCCGTCCCCTGCGCGCGGAGGACTTCCCCCACGTCTGCGAGCACTGGGCCCGCTACCTGACGTTCCTGAACCTGCTCGCCGATGCCTGCACGTTCCCGCGCATCAAGCTGGCCGACATCGTGTCCAGCGAGCCGCGCTATGTGCCGATCCAGGTCGATCTGGTGCTGGACGTGGGCAACAGCCGCACCTGCGGGATCCTGATCGAGTCCGACCCGGACGAGCGGGTCGACCTGAACAACTCCTACATGCTGGAGCTGCGCGACCTGTCGCGCCCGGAATCGGTCTACACCCACCCCTTCGAAAGCCGGGTCGAGTTCGCCCGCGCCGCCTTCGGCAAGGACCATGTCTCCCGCCACAGCGGCCGCGCCGCCGGCTTCTCGTGGCCGAGCATCGCGCGCGTCGGCACCGAGGCCATGCGCCTGGCCGGCGAGGCGCAGGGCACCGAGGGCATCACCGGGCTGAGCAGCCCGAAGCGCTACCTGTGGGACACCCGCCCGCTGAACCAGGTGTGGCGGTTCAACGGCATGGCCCAGGACGGCGTGACCACCGAGCCGCCCGTGTCCGGCGCGATCATGGCGTTCATCACCGAGGACGGCGACGTGCTGCGCCAGCTCCGCCAGCCGGCCAATTCCGCCGTGCGCGCCAAGTTCTCGCGCTCGTCGCTGTTCACCTTCATGCTCAGCGAGATCATCCTCCAGGCCCTGGTCATGATGAACTCGCCGGAGACGCGCAGCCAGCGCCGTCAGGCCGACGTCCCCCGCCAGCTGCGCCGCGTCATCCTGACCATGCCGCCGGCGACGCCGCTGGCCGAGCAGCGCATCATGCGCCTGCGCGCGGAGGGAGCGGTCAAGCTGACCTGGGACGCGCTCGGCTGGCGCCAGGCGGAGGTGCGCACCGCGCCGGAGCCGACGGTGCTGCTGACCTGGGACGAGGCGAGCTGCACGCAGATCGTCTACCTGTACACCGAGATCACGCAGAAGTTCCAGGGCGCGGCGACCGAGTTCTTCTCGATCATGGGCAAGACGAGACCGAAGTACGGCCGCGACCCGACCCTGCGCGTCGCCAGCATCGACATCGGTGGCGGGACCACCGACCTGATGGTCACGACCTATCAGGTCGAAGGCAATCGGGCGATCAACCCGACCCAGAACTTCCGCGAAGGCTTCAAGATCGCCGGCGACGACATCCTGGAGGCGGTGATCGAGCGGCAGGTGCTCCCCGCGATCGGCCGGGCGCTGGCCCAGCGCGGCGTGGCCGACGCCGGCGCCCTGTTGCAGCACCTGTTCGGCGCCGACCGCGCCGGCATGCCCGAGCAGGAACGGCACCTCCGCAAACAGTTCGTCACGCAGGTGGCCATGCCGATTGCGCTGGCCATGCTGCATGCGTATGAGTCGGCTCGTCCATGGGGCGAGGACACGCCATATACGCGCACGTTTGCCGACTTCTTCGGCACCGATGCCTGGCCGGCCGGGCGCATCCTGGACTACGTGGAGGGCAAGGCGGCCGACGAAGGGGCGAAGGACTTCCGGCTCGCCGACGTGGTGTTCGACATCGACTTCAGGGCACTGGGGCAGGACGTGCAGACGGTCATGCGCGAGACGCTGTTCGACCTGTGCGAGGTCGTCTACGAGCTGGACTGCGACGTGCTGCTGCTGTCCGGGCGGCCGTCGCGCCTGCCGGCGGTGCAGGACGCCATCCTGGCCCTGATGCCGGTGCGCCCGGACCGGATCGTGCGCATGCACCACTACCGGGTCGGGCACTGGTACCCGTTCAGCGACGTCAACGCCCGCATCGAGGACCCGAAGACCACCGCCGTGGTCGGTGGCATGCTGTGCGCGCTGTCGGAGGGCGTGCTGGAAGGCTTCCTGCTGCGCAGCAGCCGGCTGAAGATGAGGTCGACCGCGCGGTTCATCGGCGAGATGGAGCTGTCCGGCCAGATCCGCCGCGACCGCGTGCTGTTCTCCGACATCGACCTGGACGCCCGCCAGGGTGCCGGCGCCGGCGGCGAGCCGGCACAGCTGAAGTTCTACGCGCCGATGTTCATCGGCTTCCGCCAGCTGCCGATCGAGCGCTGGACGGCGACGCCGCTGTACTATCTCGAGTTCCAGAACCCCCAGAGCGCGAGCCGGATGAACCTGCCGCTGACCGTCACCCTGGAGCGGGCGGAGGGCGACGAGGGCGACGACGCGTTCAAGGAGGACTTCCACATCGCCGACATCGAGGACACCGAGGGCGCGGCCATGCGCAAGTCGGACGTCATCCTGCGGCTGCAGACCCTGAAGTCCGAGCAGGGCTACTGGCTCGACACCGGCATCCTCACCCTGCCCCAGGGGGCCAATGGCGGGCATCATGCAAGAAGCGAACGCTGAGGTCGCGGCGACCTGCCGGGGGGCGGCCGCCGTCGCCGGCCGGGCGCTCGACTGGTTCAACGACAACCCGGACAAGGTGCGCCAGGAGTACACCGCCCTGACGCGCGAGTTCCGCAAGTACGGCGTCCTGGCGCGCAAGATGGAGGCCGCCGTGCACCGGCCGATGTGCGTCGGCGTGTTCGGCCCCAGCCAGGCCGGCAAGTCGTACCTGATCTCGGCGCTGGCCCGGCGCGGCACCGAACCGCTGATGGCGGCCTTCGACGGCATCCCGGGCGGCGTGGACTTCGTCCGCGACATCAACCCCGAGGGCGGACAGGAGTCGACCGGGCTGGTGACCCGCTTCTCCATCTATCCGATGCGGACGCCGCCCGGCTATCCGGTCGCGCTGCGGCTGCTGTCGCAGACCGACATCATCAAGATCGTCGCCAACACCTACCTGTCGGACCTCGACCTCAGCGAGGAGGAGATCCCAAGCCCGCAGAGGATCCGCGCGCTGATCGACGAGCTGTCGGGACAGGCGCGGCCGGCCCCGGTCGACGCGCTGACCGAGGACGACGTCTACGACCTGCAGGAGTACCTGGAGAAGCACTTCAAGGGCGAGTCGCTCGTCAAGGCGCTCGGGGCCCCGTACTGGTCGGCGGCGGCGCAGCTCGCTCCGCGCCTGCCGATCGAGGGGCGCGCCCGGCTGTTCGGGCTGCTGTGGGGCGACATCGACCGGTTCAGCGACACCTTCGTCGAGCTCTACGGCGCGCTCAGCCGGCTCGACTTCGCCCCGGACGCGTATTGCCCGATGGGCGCGCTGATCCCCCGTGACGAGAGCATCATCGACGTGCGCACCCTGGGCGGGCTGGGCGGCGACTCCAGCCCGCTGGAGGTCATGTCGGGCTCGGGACGCAAGGTGACGCTGCCGCGCGCCGCCGTGACCGCGCTGATCGCCGAGCTGCGCATCGTGGTCGCCGAGAAGCCGTGGGACTTCTTCGAGCACACCGACCTGCTCGACTTCCCCGGCGCGCGCAGCCGCGAGAGCATCCCCGAGGTGCGCAAGTTCCTGACCCAGCCGAGCGCGCTGCAATCGTTGTTCCTGCGCGGCAAGGTCGCCTACCTGTTCGATCGCTACTGTGCCGAGCAGGAGCTGACCAGCATGCTGCTGTGCATCGGGCCGTCCAACCAGGAGGTCCGCACCCTGCCCGGCATGATCAAGGACTGGATCGACAGCACCCACGGCGCCACGCCGGAGGAACGCGCCAACCACCAGACCGCCCTGTTCCTGGTCCTCACCAAGTTCGACTCCGAGTTCGAGGAGAAGGCCGGCCAGGGCGAGAGCTCCGAAGGGCGGTGGATCACGCGGCTCAACACCTCGCTGCTCGACTTCTTCGGCAAGGCCGACGACTGGCCGCGCGAATGGGCGCCGGGCCGCCCGTTCTCAAACGCCTTCTGGCTGCGCAATCCGAACTACAAGGCCAAGCACATCCTGGAGTACGACGCCGAAGGGCGCGAGGCGGGCCTGCGCGCCGGCGAGCGGGACCGCATCGCGCGCTACCGCGCGGACTATCTGGGCACCCCGGCCGTGCAGGCGCACATGGCCGATCCCGAGCGGGCCTGGGACGAGGCATTCCGGCTCAACGACGGCGGCATCTCGTATCTCGCGGAGCGGCTGGCGCCGGTCTGCAACCCCGACATCAAGCGCCGCCAGCTCGAGGCGCGCATCGCTCACCTGCGCGCGCACATGCTGGACCGCCTGAAGCGGTACTACGTTTCCGGCGACCTCGAGGACGAGCTGCGCAAGCGGCGCAGCGCGGCCCGCCACATCGTCCGGCGCCTCGCGCAGTGCATCGAGGCGCAGCGGTTCGGCATGCTGATCCGCGCCATGCAGCTCGAGGACGCCGACCTCGCCGACCTGTACTACGAGGTCGAGACGCACGCCCGACGCGGCAACGGCGAGGACCGGCCGGCGCCGCCGGCCACCATCGGCCCGCCGGTGCACGCCGACGACCTGCTCGCCGACGTGTTCGGGGACGCGCTGCCCCAGGTCATGGAGGAGGAGACGACGGTCGCGCCGGGCCGGTCGCCGCGCGACCACCCCGCCCTGTTCGCCGATGCGGTGCTGGAGCACTGGATGCACGAGCTGCACATGCTGGCCGACACGTCGCGCATCTACGGCTACCTGCACATGTCGGAATCGACCATGTCGGGCCTGGTCGCCGAGTTGATCGCCGGCGCCAAGCGGCTCGGCCTGCGCGACGACATCGCCGGGCACGTGCGCCACATCACCAGCTTCCGGCAGAAGCTGGACGTCGCCATGTCCCGGCCCGCGCTGGTGGCGGCCGACATCGTCAACACCTTCGTCATGTACCTGGGCTACGACAAGCTGCCGCCCGAGGACCGGCCCCGCGCCGGCCAGGGCGAGCACCGCCGCGCCGTGTTCGACCGGCACCCGGCCGACGACGACCGGCTGGTCCTGCCGGAAGAGCCGGCTTCGTTCGACCGCATGCAGTTCGTCGACTGGATGGCGGCGTTCGTCCACCTGGTCGACCAGAACGCCATGAACCAGGACGGTCGGGAGATCGACGTCGCTCAGAACGAGCGCATGGGCGACCTCATCCGCGCCCTCGACGGCGCAGTCGCACCAGGAGCGCAGGCGTCATGAGCCCGGCACCCACGGTCAGCGTCATCGAGGATCGCGCCGCCCCGGGGGGCGGCTACGCCGTCATCCGGATCGCCGGCGTGACGGCAAACCCGGGCGACGTCGGCTTTTCCATCCGCCGCCAGGGCTATCAGAAGAACAACCTGGGCTACAGCGGCTGGCAGGGGCCGGAGGTGCGGCTGCAGCCAATCGACGTGGTGTTCACGCCGGGCCAGCTCGACCTCATGATCGGCCCGGAGGTCGTCGACGTGATCGAGGTCGGCACGCCGGTCGAACTGGAGATCCCGTCGCTCAGGCTGCGCACCTTCCTGCACTGGCCGGACATCCCGCCGTCGGTCCGTCTTCAGGGCGACGGCCGCGGCCGGCTCGGCTTCGCCACGCGCCCGCCGCCCCCGCCGTCCGGCCGCGGTCCGGCGGACGAGGCGACCATGCTCGGGGCCTCCCCGGACGGGGCCACCGCCCTGCCGTCGGCGTGGGACGACGACAACGACCAGACCGTGATCGGCCCGCCGCCGCCGCTGGCTCCGCCGCCGCGGTCGGACTACGACGACGAGGGGACGATCAGCGGCCTGGCGCAGCCACGCGGCTACGACGACGAGGGCGGCGACTTCCTGTCGGGCGGCTACAGGGACGACCGGTACGCCTCGTACGAAGACGAGCACGACGACGATCGATACGATCGGGAGGATGACGAACCCGCGCCCGGGGCGCCGCGGCGGCGGGGCGGCCGGGTCTGGCTGCTGGCCGGCCTGCTCCTGCTGCTGCTGATCGCCGGCGGCGTCGGCGCGTCCATCGTGTTCTATCCGGAGCTGTGGCCCGAGGGCTGGTTCGTGACCGAAAGCGGCGGGGAGCCGGAACCGGAACCGGAACCGGAGCCGGAGCCCTTGGCCGAACCGGAACCCGAGCCGGTGCCCGAGCCGCCGGCGGAGGTTGCCGAGACGCCTCCCGCCCCGGAGGCGCCGCCCGCGGCGCCGCCTGCCCGGATCGAACTGGTCGAGCGCAGTCCGACGCAGCGGCCGAGCGAATTCGTGCGACCGATCGTCCGCGAGAACCCCAGCCCGGAGCAGACCTACGAGATGGCCCAGTTCCACCTGGATCGGGGCGACGCCGACACCGCGCTCATGCTGCTGGAATACGGGGACGAGCGGGATCACGGCCCCTCGATCGGCGCCATCGGGCGCATGTACGACCCGGTGCATTTCGCGCCGCGCGAGTCGGCCTTCAGCCGCGCCAACCCGGAGCGGGCCGTCGAGTATTACCGCCGGGCGCGCGACGCCGGCGATTCCGGGGCGCAACGTGCACTGGACGAGCTGCGGGACTGGCTGGAAGCGGAGGCCGCCGACGGCAACCCAGAGGCCGAGCGTATCCTCGATCAGTACTGGTAATCCGTTCCTATGGGAGCAGCAGGACGATGACGTTCCCATTCGCCCAGCGCCTGGCCGGCCTTGCCGCCGTCGTTGCGGCCGTTCTGGTCTGCCTGGCCAGCCCCGATCGGGGTTTCGCCCAGCAGTGGGAACCGCTGCTGATGCAGGGCCGCCAGACCATCTTTCAGCGCGTGCTCAGCCGCCCGATCGCCGTGGTGCGCGAGGAGCCGGACCCGCAGGCGCCGCAGGCGATGACCTACGTGCCGCCGTTCACCATCTTCTACGTGTTCGACCGGCAGCAGCGCGGCGGCACGGAGTGGGTGCAGGTGGGCCGGCCCATGCACGGTCCGCCCGACGGCTGGGTGCAGGCGGACCAGGTGATCAACTGGCGGCAGTCGCTGGTCGTGTCGTTCACCAACCCGGCCAACCGCGAGCGGACCCTGCTGTTCCGCGAGCGCGACGAGATGATCGACCTGCTCGAGTCCGAGGCCCTGCCGGACCACGCCAGCCGGCTGCGCCGCGAGGCCATCGACGGCGCGCTGCCGCCGGACAGCAACGTGATCTCGATCGAGCCGGCCGAGTACATCGACATCACGCAGGAATTCTACATCCTGCCGATCCTGCAGGCCGAGGACGTCTGGCTCGCCTCCGGCTTCGACACGCGCGTTCTCGAGGTCGCCTCGATCCCGCTGGAGACGGACCCGCTGAGCCAGATGCCCAGCGACGAGGAGCTGCTGCGCGGTTTCCGGGTCGGCATCGTGTTCGTCATCGACACGACGAACTCCATGGGACCGTACATCGACCGCACCCGCGAGGCGGTGCAACGCATCTATCGGCAGATCGAGGGGTCGCCGATCGGCGACCGGGTCAGCTTCGGCATGATCGGGTTCCGCGACAGCATCGACGACGTGCCCGAACTGGAATACCGCACGCGCCTGTTCGCCCCGCTGGAGGTCAACCAGGACTCCGCCACGTTCCTGGCCGAGATCGGGGCGATGCGCGCCGCCACCGTGTCCAGCCTCGGCTTCAACGAAGACGCGATGGCCGGCGTGCACGACGCCCTGAACCTCGGGACGTGGGACGAGTTCGGGGGCCGGTACGTGATCGTGATCACCGACGCCGGACCGCGCCAGGCTTCCGATCCGCGCTCCGCGACCGGACAGGGCCCGCGCCAGCTGAACCAGACGGCACGGGAAAACGAAACGGCGATCTACTCGTTGCATCTGCTGACCGAGACCGGCCGCGGCGACCGGGAATACGCCGAGGCCGCCTACCGGGAGCTGTCCTGGTACCCGGCCGCGGACAATGCCCAGCTCTACTACCCGATCGACACCAGCGAGCCGGCCGCCTTCGGCCGAACCGTGGACCGGCTGGTCGAACAGCTGATCAGCCAGGTCCAGGACACCATGAACGGCGCCCTGACGGAGCAGCGCGAGGACCTGCAGGACCAGCTGACGCTGCAGAGCCAGCTCGTCGGGCGTGCCATGCAGCTCGCCTATCTCGGCCGCCAGCGCGAACAGCAGGCCCCGGACGTGTTCCGCGCCTGGGTCTCCGACCGCGACCTGAACAATCCCCGGCGCTCCGCCCTGCAGGTCCGCGTGCTGGTGACCAAGAACGAGCTCAGCACCCTGCGCGACGTGCTGCGCGCGATCGTGGAGGAAGGCCAGACCCAGCGCTACGCACCGGAAGAGTTCTTCGACCGCCTGCAGAGCGCCGTCGCGCACATCGCCCGCGATCCGAACCGCCTGGGCCAGCAGCAGTACGAGACGCTCGGCGACATGCTCGGCGAATACCTGCGCGACCTGCCGTACCAGAGCCTGGTGCTGGAGATCGACGAGGACGAATGGCTGTCGATGGGGCCCGGCCGGCGGCGCGAGATCATCGACGACCTGGAGGCCAAGCTGCGCCAGTACCAGGACATCCACGACCGGGTGGACAACTGGGTCGAGCTCTATCCCGGCCAGCCGGAAGGCGAGCACGTCTATCCCATGCTGCTCGAGTCGCTGCCGTGACCGGCGCCGAACCGCTGATCCGCGTCCGCGACCTGGTCAAGCTGCGGCGCGGCAGCGACCGGAGCTTCGAGCTGGTCGTGCCGGCGGTCGACATCGTCGCCGGCCGGCCGGTGGCCTTCGTCGGTCCCAGCGGCTGCGGCAAGAGCACGCTGATCGACCTGCTCGCCATGACGCTGGAGCCGGACGGCGCGGCCGAGTTTCGCGTCGCCGACGGCAGCGGCGGCCCGCCCGTGGACGTGGCCGACCTGTGGCGCCGGCGCCGGCTCGACGCCCTGGCCCGGCTGCGCGCGCGGCGCTTCGGCTATGTGCTGCAGACCGGCGGTCTGCTGCCGTTCCTGAGCGTGGCGGAGAACATCGCGCTGCCCCAGCGCGTGCTCGGCGCGATCGACCGGGCGCTGGTCGCGGAACTGGCCGCGCGGCTGGACATCGCCGACCAGCTCGGCGACCGCCCCGGCAGGCTGTCGATCGGCCAGCGGCAGCGCGTCGCCATCGCCCGCGCGCTGGCCCACCGACCGCCGATCGTTCTGGCCGACGAGCCGACGGCATCGCTGGACCCGCTCAATGCCGAGGCGGTGATGCGCCTGTTCATGGACCTCGTCGAGGACTTCGGCGCAGCCCTGGTGCTGGTCACGCACGATGCCGAGCTGGCCGCGGCCTTCGGCATTCCGCTGGTGCATGCCGCCGTGGACCGGGACGGCACCGCGACCCGCACCGTGTTCGGCGCGCCGGCCGGTGCCTCGCCGGAGGACGCCACCGGCGTGGACCCGCAGTCCGGCACCGGCCCGGCCGCCGACCGGGACGACACGACCGGGGACGACGCCGTCGCCGCCGCGCCTCCGGTGCCCGCCGAGGAGGCCGCGCTGCCATGATGGTGCGCCTGGCCCTGGCCGACGTGCGGTTCGAATGGAAGATGTTCGCCTGCTACGCGATCGCGATGGCGGCCGTGCTGGCGCCCCTGATGGTGCTTTACGGACTGAAGTTCGGCGTGATCAGCGCCCTGACGGCGCAGCTCCTGTCGGATCCCCGCAACCGGGAGATCCTGGTGGTCGGCAACCACGCCTGGTCGGAGGAATGGCTGGCGGAGCTCGCCGCCCGGCCCGAGGTCGGCTTTCTGGTGCCGCGCACGCGGTCGATCGCCGCCAGCCTGTATTTCGGCCCCGAGGTCAACCCGCGCACCGGCGTCGAGTCGGCCGAGCTGGTGCCGACCGCGCCCGGCGACCCGCTGCTCGATCCCGCCCTGCCGCCCCTGGCCGACGACCAGGTTGCCCTCAGCCATCCTCTGGCGGAGGCCCTGGGGGTCGAGGTGGGGGACGAGGTCGGCGGCTTTGCCGTCCGCCGGATCGGCGACCGCCGGGAGCGTGTCGATCTGGCCTTCCGCGTCGCCCGGATCCTCCCGCCGGCCTCGGTCCAGCGCAAGTCGGCGTTCGTGACGCTGCCGGTGCTGGAGGCCGTCGAGGACTATCGCGACGGGCTTGCCGTGCGGCGCTACGGCTGGGACGGCGAGGCCCCGCCGGAGCGGGCGAGGGACTACGCCAGCTTCCGCATCTACGCGCGCACGCTCGACGATGTGGCGCCGCTGGTCGATCATCTGATCGCGCTGCGCGTGGACGTACGTTCGGAGATGGCGGAGATAGAGGCCGTGCGCCGTCTTGACGAGAGCCTGACGACGATCTTCGCGATCATTGCAGGCGTCGGCGGACTCGGTTATCTTTTCTCCCTGGCTGCCAACCTTTGGTCGAACGTGGAGCGCAAGCACCGGGAGTTGAGCATCATCCGGCTGCTCGGGCTGTCCGCCGCCGCCATGATGCGGTTTCCGGTGTTCCAGGCCGTCGCCATGTCGGTTGCAGGGCTGGCGCTGGCCTTCGGTTTTTATTATGGTGCGGAGCGGCTGATAAACTTATTGTTCACTGTACCGGCGCTAGAGAATCAACTCGTATGTACACTTCTGCCCATTCATTACGGTGTCGCCGCCGCCGGCACCCTGGCTTGCGCCGTCCTTGCGTCCGCGGTGGCCGGTTGGCGGGCAAGCCGCATCGAACCGGCTGAGGGTATGCGCGATGTATAAGGCATTGATGCTCCTCGCTGTCCTGCTGCTGTCGGCGGGCCCGGCCCTGGCCCAGGAGTTCTGGGACGAAGCCGCCTACAATCCGCAGTGGATCGGCGATGACGAATACCTGCCCATGCCGTGCGGCGGCACCATGACGTTCCGCCGGGTCCTGGTCACGACCGAGGGCGTGCTCCAGGACCTGCGAATCACGCTGGGCCAGAGCGGGACCGAAGGCGACAACCCCGTGGTCGAGTTCCTTCGGGAGGAGTACATCCGCGGCTCGCTGAGCGGCCCCGAGATCGGCGGTCCCGGGGCGACCGAGTATTGGATCGGCAAGTACGAGGTCACGCAGGATCAGTACGATGCCGTCCTGTCGGACACCTGTCCCGAGCCGAGCCCGCCGTATTTCCCCGCAGCCGGCATCTCCTGGTTCGATGCCGTCGAGTTCACGCGGCGGTACACCGAATGGCTGCTGCAGAACGAGCCGGAGGCCCTGCCGCTCCAGGGCGAGTTCCGCGCCTATGTCCGCCTGCCCACCGAGCCGGAATGGGAGTATGCGGTGCGCGGCGGCCAGACCGCGGTGACCGACGGCTACTTCGGTCAGCGGCTGTTCCGCCCGCTGAACGAAGGGGCGCGCCTGGAGGACTATGTCTGGTTCGAGGGGCCGAGTTCGTCGAACGGCAACCTGCGGCCGATCGGCCTGCTCGAGCCGAACCCGGTCGGGCTGCACGACATGCTCGGCAACGCCGAGGAGTTCGTGTTCGAGCCGTTCCGCATCAACTACGTCGGCCGGCGCCACGGCCAGATCGGCGGGTTCGTGACCCGCGGCGGCTCGTTCCGGACGCGCCGTGAGGATATTTCAAACGCGGAGCGGCAGGAGTACTCTTATTTCGAGGAGCGCAGTGGCGAAGCGCGCCGCCTGTCGTCCTTCGGCTTCCGCGTCGTGGTCTCGGCGCCGATCCGTACCGACAACGAGCGCATCACCGAGTTGCGGGACGCCTGGCGCCAGGCCTGGACCATGCGGACCGGTGCCGAGGGCGAGGACCCCGTCAGGGAAGTCCAGGATGTGCGCCAGTCGATCGAGCGGGTGGACCTGAGCGAGGAGCTCGAGGAGACCGAGGAACAGCTGGCCAGCCTGAGCACCCGTCTGCAGGAGGTCGAGCGGCAGTTCACCCGCGAGCTCGCCGCCCGCAACGAGGTCGAAGGCCGTGCCATCCGCAGCGCCATCGTCTCCGGCTCGGTGCTGATCCGGATGCTGCGCAACGACGACCGCGCCATCCGCGTCGCGCGTCAGCTCATGGAGTTCCAATGCCGGGAGCCCGACAGCGAGGACTGCCTCGAGCGGCAGCAGCAGGTGGCGGCGATGGAGGAGCGCTTCAACATCACCGTGCGGGCCTATTTCACCAGCCTGCAGCAACTCGCCGGCGACTATCGGGCCGAACAGCTGCTCGCGCAGAACACCATGCAGACGCAGATCTTTCGGGGCAGCGACCTGGAGACGCTCATCCCGATGGCGGACACCTTCATCAGCCAGGTCCTGGTTTATGCCGATACCCGCGAGCTGAATGAAGACGAATACCTTGAACAGATCCTGCAATAATGGAGATTCGACCATGCTGAGCGCGCCTCGATTTCAGCCTGTCGCCAGGGTCTTCGCCCTGGCTCTCGTCGCGGCGATCGGCCTGACCGCCTGCCAGACCGGCGGCGGTCGGGCGGACGATCCGAACCTGACCCCGGCCCAGCGCCAGCTGCGCCAGGAGACCGCCCGGTTCAACCAGACGGTCGGAGAGGGCGCGCTCATCGGCGCCGTCGCCGGCGGCCTGATCGGCGCGCTCGCCTACAGCGACAACCCGCTGGCCGGTGCCGCCATCGGCGCGGCCGCGGGCGGTGCCCTGGGCGCGGGCGCCGGCTACTTCGTCGCCACCCAGAACGAGAGCTACGCGACCCAGGAAGACCGCCTGGAGGCGGAGATCGCCGCCGCACGCCAGGAGGTCGCGAGCTATCAGCGCATCGTGTCCAGCGCCCAGGCGGTGGTCGATCAGCACAAGGCGCGCATCGCGCAGCTCAACGGCCAGCTGCGCCAGGGCCAGATTTCGGCCAGCCAGTACCGCGCCCAGACGGCCAGCATGGAGGCCGACCTTCAGGAGATCCGCACGGCGATCAACAACAACCGCGAAACCGCGCAGGCGCTGCAGCAGCGCATTGCCGAGCAGCGCGCGCGGGGCGGGGCCGGTGCGACCGAGCTCACCGCGGCCCATCAGGAGCTGGTGAGCGAGCGGCGCGAGCTGGAGCGGCTGGCCAACGAGCTCGGCGACGCCATGAGCGAGCCGGCGCCGTCCGCCACCTCGTAAGCGCCGACCGAGGAGGATCCCGTCATGCACCGACCCCAGCGACTAGTCGCTCTGGCCGCGGCGGCGCTTGCCGCCGCGAGCCTGGGCGCCTGCACCGGCGCGCAGGACCCGTCCCAGGCCGGCTTCCTGGACGGCGTCGGCAACCTGGCCAGCGGCACCTACGACCGCCGCATCCAGGAGCGCGAGGTTGCGGCGGCCAACGCCAACGCCCAGGCCGACGCTCTGGCCCGCCGCGCCGCGGAGCTGGAGGCGGAGCGCCAGATGCTGGCTGCCGAAGAGGCCGCGGCGGCGTCGCGCCTGCAGCGCGTCAACGCCCAGGTCTATGCGGAGCAGCAGCGGCTGGCCACGCTGCGGTCCGCGCAGAATGTCGATCAGATTCAGCTCTCCCAGCTCGAAGACCAGATCGCCCGGCTGCAGCAGGAGCTTCGGCAGGCGCAGAGCGGCGAGGGCCCGCGCGACGAGGCGGAGATCGCCCGCCTGGAGCGCGAGATCCAGGAGCTGCGCTCGCTGATCGACGGGATGATGCGGACCGCCGCGGTCGTCGAGTAGACAGCGCCCGCGTCCGACGGGACTGCGGCCGGCGGGTCCGGCGCCTGTCGGGCGCCGCCGGCCGCCCTCCCCTCAGCTCAGGCTCTTGCTGGCGATCTCGAAGACGTCCTTTGAGAGAGCGGGCGCATCGAGGATCCGGCTCAGCGACGCTTTCATCTTGGCCTGCCGGTTCTCGTCGTGGCGGCGCCAGCGGCCCAGCGGCGCCACCAGACGCGCCGCCAGCTGCGGGTTCAGCCGGTCGATCGCCAGGACCTGCTCGGTCAGGAACGCGTAGCCGCCGCCGTCGGCGGCATGGAACCGCAACGGGTTGCCCAGCGCGAAGGCGCCGACCAGCGACCGCACGCGGTTCGGCACCCGGGTGTCGAAGGCCGGATGGTCGAGCAGCGCCCGGACCCGCTCCAGCGTGTCCGGCAGCCGGGAGCGCGCCTGCAGCGTGAACCATTTGTCGACCACGGTCGGGTGCTCCCGCCAGCGCTCGTAGAACGCCGCAAACGCCTCGTCCCGCTCCGGCCGGTCGCGGTGGCTGAGCACGGCGAGCGCGGCCAGCACGTCGGTCATGTTGCCGCCGCCCCGGAACTGGTCGACCGTCAGCGCCAGCGCCTCTTCGTCCTCCGCCCGCGCCGCCAGCAGCTCCAGACAGAGGTTCTTCAGCGCCCGGCGGCCCATCGCCTGCGGGTCGATCCGGTACGGCCCCGCGTCGCAGCGGACCCGATAGGCGGCCAGCAACGCCGCCCGATGCGTCGCCGCAAGCTGCGCCCGCGCCGTGTCGAGCGCCGCATGGATCGCCTCCACGTCGACCCGCATCATGTGGTCGGCCAGGAAATCGGGCGACGGCAGCGTCAGCGTCTCGGCGATGAACGCCTCGTCGGCCCCCGCGTCGCCGCCGTCGGCCTCGGCCAGGACGCGGGCATAGGCCTCGACGAACTCCGGGTCCAGCGCCATCGCCTCGCCGTGCCGGAACGCGCGGACCATGTCGAGCAGCAACTGGGTGACGAGTTGCTGTCCGGCCTCCCACCGGGCGAACGGGTCGGTGTCGTAGACGAACAGGAACTTGAGCCGGTAGCGCGGCTGGGGCTTGAGCTTGACCGGCGCGGAGAAGCCGCGCAGCAGCGACGGCACCGGCCGTTCCGGCACGTCGCTGAACTGGAACACCTGCCGGCCCTCGCGCACCTCCAGCACGCGGGTGCCGGCAAATGGCTCGGCCTCGCCCTCGAGCCGGCACGGGATGTCGTTGCCGCGGCGGTCGAGCAGCCCGACCGCCACCGGGATGTGCAGCGCCTCCTTGACCGGCTGCCCCGGCGTCGCCGGCGTGTACTGGCGCACGACCAGAATGTACGTGCGGCCGGCCTCGTCGTACGTGTCGGAGATCGCCAGGTGCGGCGTGCCGGCCTGGCTGTACCAGCGGCGGAACTGGACCAGATCGACCCCGCTGGCGTGCTCCATGGCGTGGACGAAGTCCTCGCAGGTGACCGCCTGGATGTCGTAACGGCGCACGTACAGGTCCATGCCGGCGCGGAACCGGTCGGCGCCGAGCAGGGTGTGCATCATGCGGATCACCTCCGCACCCTTCTCGTACACCGTCGGCGTATAGAAGTTGTTGATCTCAATGTAGCTTTCCGGGCGCACCGGGTGCGCCATCGGGCCGCCGTCCTCGGGGAACTGGCTGGCGCGCAGGCGCCGCACGTCCTGGATGCGCTTGACCGCCGGGCTGCCGCGCCCGGCCTGGAACTGCTGGTCACGGAAGACGGTCAGCCCCTCCTTCAGCGACAGCTGGAACCAGTCCCGGCAGGTGATGCGGTTGCCGGTCCAGTTGTGGAAGTACTCGTGGGCGACCACGCCCTCGATGCGCTGGTAATCGGCGTCGGTGGCGGTGTCGGGCCGGGCCAGCAGCAGCGCCGTGTTGAACACGTTCAGGCCCTTGTTCTCCATCGCGCCCATGTTGAAGTCCGGCACGGCGACGATGTTGAACACGTCCAGGTCGTACTCCAGCCCGTACGTCTCTTCGTCCCAGGCCATCGCCGCCTTCAGCGCGTGCATGGCGTGGGCGCACTGGTCCAGGTCCCCGCGGCGTACCAGGATTGCCAGGGCCACCCGCCGGCCGGAGCGGGTGACGAATACGTCCTCGTGCGCAACCAGGTCGCCGGCGACGATTGCGAACAGGTAGGACGGCTTCGGCACCGGGTCGTGCCACTTGGCCCAGTGGCGGCCGCCCATCGCGTCGCCGCGGTCGACCGGGTTGCCGTTGCCGAGCAGCACCGGATAGCGCGCCTTGTCGGCGACGATCGTGGTGGTGTAGCGGGACAGCACGTCGGGCCGGTCGGGGAAATAGGTGATGCGGCGGAAGCCCTCGGCCTCGCACTGCGTCACGAAGTTGCCGCCCGACGTGTACAGGCCGGTCAGCGCGGTGTTCTCGTGCGGCGCGAGCCCGGTGACGGTGTCCAGCACGAAGGCGTCCGGCACCTCGTGAACGGTCAGGCTCTCGGCGTCCGTGCTGTACCGGTTGTCGCCGAGCGGCTCGCCGTCGAGGGCCAGCGCGCGCAGCTCGAGCCCGACCCCGTCCAGCACCAGCGGCGCATCCGGCCGCCCGGCTCCGGGGTTGCGCCGCATCGCCAGGCGCGCGCTGACGGTGGCGCCGTCGTCGCGCAGGTCGATCACCAGGTCGACGTCGTCGACCTGGAAATCCGGGATCCGGTAGTCCTTGAGGTGCACCGGCGTCGGCGCGCTGTCGGCCATGGGTGTCCGTCGTCCTGTCGCGGGTCGGAAGGCGTGGTTGTAGCCGAAGGCTGCCCCGGCCGTGAAGCCCGCCCTTGCACGGTGCCCGCCGCTTCTGCATGCTGCACGCCCCGACCAAGGGAGGAATCAATGGTTCGTTGCAACCGTCTGGCCGGCCGGCTCGCCGCCGCCGCCATGGGCGCCGCCCTGGCCGTTGCGGCGCTGTCCCCGGCGCCGGCCGGCGCCCAGCTGCCCGTAGCCGACGTCGCCTACTCCGCCGACAGCATCGTGCGCGTCGGCACCATGGAAATCCCGGCGCGGGTCTACCACGACGCCGGCCGCGAACGCCGGGACATGACGATCCAGGGCATGGAACAGACCATCATCCTGCGCCCCGACCTGGACACGGTCTACGTCGTCATGCCGATGATGAACATGGGCTTCGAGGTTTCGCTGGACTCGATGCCGATCCCGCGTGCCGAAGACATGATGGACACCGGGGACCTGGAGGAGGTCGGGCGCGAGACCATGGCCGGGCTGGACACCACGAAGTACCGGATCGCCCGCAGCAGCGAGGACGGCATGGCCGAGGGCTTCGTCTGGATCAGCGACGAGAACATTCCGGTGCGCGTCGAAGGCGTCGCCCAGTCCGGCGGGCAGCGCGAGGACTTCGTCATGTACCTGGAGAACATCGAGATCGGCCCGCAGGACCCGGCGCTGTTCGAGCGGCCCGAGGGCGTCACCTTCATGCCGATCGACCCGGCCATGATGGGCCCGATGATGAACCCGGGCAGCATGCCGAGCATGCCCGGCATGCCCTCGATCCCCGGCCTGCCCGGCAGCCAGTGACGGACCGCCGGCTGCACCGCCGCGCAACCGCCGCAGAGGAACGAAGACCAAGATGAAGCGTCGCGATTTCGTCGCCGGTGCGGCCGGCGCGGCCGCCGCCACGACCGCCGCCGCCCTGCCCGCCCCGGCCGTGGCCCAGGAGCGCATCGAGTGGACCATGGTGACGCCCTGGCCGCGCAACGCGCCGGGCGTCGGCGTCAACGCCCAGCGCGTCGCCGACCGGATCACCGGGATGAGCGACGGCCGCCTGACCGTGAACCTCTACGCGGCGGGCGAGCTGGTGCCCCCGTTCGAGGCGTTCGACGCGGTGTCGGCCGGCACCGCCGACCTGCTGCACGCCACGCCGTACTACTGGGTGGGACGGTCGCCGGCGCTGAACTTCTTCACCAACGTGCCGTTCGGCCTGATCGCCGACGAGCGGGCCGGGTGGATGTACTTCGGCGACGGCCAGACGCTGTGGGACGAGGTGTACGAGCCGTTCGGCGTCAAGCCGTTCTACGCCGGCAACAGCGGCACCCAGGCCGGCGGCTGGTTCCGCCGCGAGATCGAGACGCTGGACGACCTGCGCGGCCTGCGCATCCGCATCGCCGGGCTGGGCGGCGAGGTCATGCGCCGCATCGGTGCCGCCGTCGTGCTGACCCCGCCGGGCGAAATCTTCCCGGCCATGCAGGCCGGGGCGGTCGACGCCGCCGAGTGGGTCGGCCCGTGGAACGACCTGGCGTTCGGCCTGCACCGCGTCGCGCCGTACTACTATGTTCCGGCGTTCCACGAGCCGGGGCCGGCGCTGGAGGTCACCATCAACCGCGCCCGCTTCGAGGCGCTGCCGGGCGACCTGCAGATGATCGTCCAGTACGCGGTGTCGTCCGTCGCCGGCGAGACGCTGGCGGACTTCACCTACCACAACATTCAGGCCCTGCCCGTGCTGCTGGACGAGCACGGCGTCGAGCTGCGCACCTTCCCCGACCCGGTCGTGGCCGAACTCGGCCGCGTCACCGCGGAAGTCCTGGAAGAGATCGCTGCCGAGGATCCGCTGACCGGGCGCGTGTACGCGTCGTTCCGGGACTATCTGGGCAAGGCCGTGCCGTACAGCGAGCGGATGCTCGGCACCCTGCTGCGCTGGCGGCGCATGGTGGCCGGCTGAGCCAAAGGCCCGGCGTGTCCGGCCGGCGGGGCGGTCGCCGCCGACGGCAGCCCGCTGATCGCCAAGGACACCGGCGGCACGATCCGGCGGATCGCCTGCGAGGGAGACTGACGGTTTTCCATCAGCGTTAACACGTCAAGAAACGCTTGCACCGGACATGGCGTTTCCATACATGGGAGGGGACGGGGCCGCGGCGCCGGCCGCCGTCTGCTCGCATTCGGTCGGACAAAGACGTTCGTCGAGGAGTCCGTCGCCATGCACGTGCCGCCCGCCAGTCCGCTGTTCCACGTCCTGTCCGGCATCGGCAACACGCATGCCGCACGCGGCGCGGCCGACCGGCCGCAGGCGCCGGCGGAAACGCGCCAGGCCATCCAGCAGAAGCAGGATTTCGGCCGGTTCTCGGGCAACCCGCACCGCCAGCCCGGCCAGGACGGCACGCTGCCCCGCGGCTCCCTGCTCGACATCCTCGTCTAGCGCGCGGCACCGTTGTCTCTTGCCGTGACGCTACGGGTGCGTCATGTCTTGGGGCATGACCGACAGCCCCGATGCCCGGTCCGGCTGCGGCGCGCGCCCCCGCTGCACCGGGCCATCGATCCGCGCCATCCCCGACGGGGACGACCGGCCGCGCCTGATCTGCCCGGACTGCGGCTACATTGCCTACGAGAACCCGAAGATCGTGGTCGGCGCCGTGTGTGCCTGGGATGACGGCCGGGTGCTGCTGTGCCGCCGCGCCATCGAGCCGCGCAAGGGCTTCTGGACCCTGCCCGCCGGATTCCTGGAGCTGAACGAGACCACCGAGGACGGCGCCTGCCGCGAGGCGTGGGAGGAGGCGCGCGCCCGCATCGCGCTCGACGGCCTGCTCGCGGTCTACAACATCGAGCGCATCAGCCAGGTCCAGCTCATCTACCGCGCCCGCCTGCTGTCGGCCGACGTGGCCGCCGGCCCCGAGTCCGCCGAGGTCGGCCTGTTCGGCTGGGACGCGATCCCGTGGGACCGGATCGCCTTCCCCTCGGTGCACTGGTCCCTGCACGACTGGCGCGCCGGCGCCGGCCGCCCGCTCGGGTCGCCGGCCGGGAACCCGGTGTCGGATACGCCGGGGCTGTAGGCCGGCGCGGCGGCGTTCGCGCCGGCACGGCGGGTCGGCCGGTGCCCGAGCCCTGATCCCGCGAGACCCTGCTTCGGTCAGTCCCCGCCGTCGGCCGGCCGCTCCGCCGGCTGCACGTCCGGCGGCGCGTAGCGCATCAGCAGCGGCACCTGGGCGATCGCGAACGCCAGGGTCAGCGGGAACATGCCGAACAGCTTGAACCCGGCCCAGAACTCGGTCGAGAAGTTGCGCCAGACGATCTCGTTGATGACGGCCAGCACGACGAAGAAGCACGCCCACCGCCAGGTCAGCTTGCGCCAGCCCTCGTCGCTCAGCTCCATCATCGTGCCCAGGATGCTCTTCAGGAACCCGCGCCTCAGTGCCAGCCCGACGAACAGCACGGTCGCGAACAGCAGGTTCACCACCGTCGGCTTGATCTTGATGAACAGGTCGTCGCTGAGCGCCAGCGTCAGCCCGCCGAAGATCAGCACGAACACGCTGCCCACCAGCGGCATCAGCGGCACCCGCCCCTCCAGCCGCAGCGATACGGCCACCGCCACCGCCGTGGCGCCCATGAACAGGGCGGTCGCGGTCATGATGTCCCAGAGCTGGTTGGCGATAAAGAACACCGCCAGCGGCCCCCCTTCGAGGGCGAGGCGCTGACCGGGGGAAGCGGGCTTTTCGGCTGTCTCTGCTTTCATGAGTGGTGTCTGTTCCATAATGGAAAGAGTTCACTGAAACGCCACCTCCGCGAAGCTCCTGAGCTTGCGGCTGTGCAGAGCCTCCAGCCGCAGGTCGCGGAGGCTTTCCAGGGCGCGCAGGCCGATCTCCAGGTGCTGGTCCACCTGGCGGTCGTAGAAGGCGTCGGCCATGCCGGGCAGCTTCAGTTCGCCGTGCAGCGGCTTGTCGGAGACGCACAGCAGCGTGCCGTACGGCACCCGGAAACGGAACCCGTTGGCGGCCACCGTGGCGCTTTCCATGTCGAGCGCGATGGCGCGGGACTGGCTGAAGCGCTGCACCGGCTCGCGGTGGTCGCGCAGCTCCCAGTTGCGGTTGTCGATGGTGGCGACCGTGCCGGTGCGCAGGATCCCCTTCAGGGCGTTGCCGGCCAGGCCGGTCACCGCGGCCACGGCGTGCTCCAGCGCCTTCTGGATCTCGGCCAGCGCCGGGATCGGCACCCAGGTCGGCAGGTCCTGGTCCAGCACGTGGTCCTCGCGGACGTAGCCGTGGGCCAGCACGTAGTCGCCCAGCGTCTGCGTGTTGCGCAGGCCCGCGCAGTGGCCGAGCATGATCCAGGCATGCGGGCGCAGCACGGCGACGTGGTCGGTCATCGTCTTGGCGTTGGCCGGGCCGATGCCGATGTTGATCAGGCTGATGCCCAGGCCGTCGGGCCGCTGCAGGTGGTAGCCCGGCATCTGCGGCAGCCGCGCCGCTGCCTGCCCCGCCGGCTCGCGGCCCGCGGCCGCGCTCGGCGTGACCCGTCCGCCCGGCTCCACGAACGCGGTATAGCGCGGGTCGCCGGACGCCATAAGCGCGCGGGCGCGGCGTACGAAGGCGTCGATGTAGAACTGGTAGTTGGTGAACAGCACGAACTTCTGGAACGCCTCGGGCCGCGTCGCCGTGTAGTGGCGCAGCCGGTGCAGCGAATAGTCGATGCGCGGCGCGGTGAACAGCGCCAGCGGCCGCGGCTGGCCGGCGGCCGCCTGGTGCGTGCCGTTGACGATGCCGTCGTCCATCGTCTCCAGGTCGGGCACGTCGAAGGTCTCGCGCAGCGCCTGCAGCTGCTCCGGCGCCAGCTCCGCCCCCGGCAGGCTGTCCGCATAGGCGAAGTGCACCGGGATCGGCATCTGGCTGACGCCGACCTCCAGCGGCACGTTGTGATTGCGGATCAGGCGGTGGAGCTGGTCCAGCAGATAGCCGCCGAACAGGTCGGGCCGGGTGACGGTGGTCGTGTAGTGCCCCGGCCGGTCGACGAAGCCGTAGCTGGCCCCGGGCCGGATCCGGTCGAACCGCTCCACCGTGACGCCGACATAGGGATAGCACGCGCGCACCCGCCCCGGCGGCTCCTCGCCGCGCACGAAGGCGGCGAACGCCTCGCGCAGGAAGGCGGTGTTGCGGTCGTACAGGTCGGCCAGCCGCGCCAGCGCGTGCTCGGGGTCGGAGAACCGCACGGGCTGGCCGGCGGTATCCGCGTGCAGCGCCACCGGAGCGGTCATCGCCGGGTCAGACCTCCAGGCCCATCAGCGAGCGGGCGAACTCGCCGGCGTCGAACGGGCGCAAGTCGTCGATGCCCTCGCCGATGCCGATGGCGTGGACCGGCAGGCCGAAGCGCTCGGCCAGCCCGACCAGCACGCCGCCGCGCGCCGACCCGTCCAGCTTGGTGACGATCAGGCCGGTCACGTCGACCAGCTCGCGGAACGCCTCCACCTGGGCGTGGGCGTTCTGGCCGGTGGTGGCGTCCAGCACCAGCAGCACGGCATGCGGCGCCGCGGCCTCCTGCTTGCGCAGCACGCGGACGATCTTCTCCAGCTCGGCCATCAGGTGCTCCTTGTTCTGGAGCCGGCCGGCAGTGTCGATCATCAGGGCGTCGGCGTTCTGCGCGCGCGACAGGGTCATGGCGTCGTAGGCCAGCGCCGCGGCGTCGGAGCCCTGGTCGCGGAACAGCACCGGGCAGTCGGCGCGCTGGCCCCAGACCTGCAGCTGCTCGATGGCGGCGGCGCGGAAGGTATCGCCGGCGGCCAGGATCACGCGCCGGCCGTCCTGCCGCCACTGCTTGGCCAGCTTGCCGATGGTCGTCGTCTTGCCGCTGCCGTTGACGCCGACCACCAGGATGACGTTCGGCCGGACGGCAAGGTCGAGCACCAGCGGGCGGGCCACCGGCGCCAGGATGGCGGCGGCCTGGTCGGCCAGCGCGGTGCGCACCTCCAGCGGCGAGACCTCCTTGCCGAACCGGGTGCGGGCCAGCTCGGCGGTCAGCTTCGCCGCGGTGGCCGGGCCCAGGTCGGCGGTGATCAGCAGGTCCTCCAGCTCCTCCAGCGTTTCGTCGTCGAGCTTGCGCTTCGTGAAGATGCCGGAGATGCCGTCGCTGAGCTTGGACGACGAGCGCGACAGGCCGGCCCGCAACCGGCGGAACCAGCCCTCCTTGCGCTCCTGCGGCGTGCTTTCGGCGTGGATATCGGTCATGGTCCCGGCTTATACACGGTTCGGCGGCCCCAAGAAAACGCTGCGGCGCCGGTTCCCGGCCGGCGCGGCACGATGTCCGCACGTAACCGACCGGAAGATATCGCCGTCGGCGACACAACGGTCTAGGATCTTTGTTTAACTGTCATCGGCATGCGGCCGGGCGCGGATCAACCGTCCGCCGGTCGCTGCCCTCGAAGGACCTGCCGACCAGGCAGGTCCGATCGCCAACCCGAGGAGGAGTCAAACCCATGGATGATGCGCCGATCAGCGCCGCCGATCCTGTCTCCGACAGCGAATATGTCACCCTGATCGACCGCACCACCGGCAAGGAGTACGACCTTCCGTTGCTGCATGGCACGATGGGGCCGAAGTGCATCGATATCACGCAGCTGTACCGGCGCACTGGGTACTTCACGTACGATCCCGGCTTCATGTCGACGGCCAACTGCGCGTCCGAGATCACCTTCATCGATGGTGACAAGGGCACGCTGATGCACCGCGGCTACCGGATCGAGGAACTGGCGGAGAAGAGCCACTTCCTGGAGGTGTGCTACCTGCTGCTCCACCACGACCTGCCCGACCGGGCCGAAATGGAACAGTTCGAGCGGGCGATCACCCGCCACACCATGCTCAACGAGCAGATCCTGACCTTCTACCGCGGCTTCCGGCGCGACGCGCACCCGATGGCGATCATGGTCGGCGTGATCGGGGCGCTCAGCGCGTTCTACCACGACGCCTTGGACATCTGGAACCCGCACCACCGAATGATCGCCACGCGCCGGCTGATGGCCAAGATGCCGACGATCGCCGCCTACGCCTACAAGTACTCGGTCGGCCAGCCGTTCGTGTACCCGCGCAACGACCTGGACTACGCGGCCAACTTCCTGCACATGACCTTCTCGGTCCCGGCCGAGAAGTACGAGGTCAGCCCGGTGCTGGCGCGGGCCATGGACCGGATCCTGATCCTGCACGCCGACCACGAGCAGAACGCCTCCACCGCCACGGTGCGCATCGCCGGGTCCAGCGCCGCCAACCCGTTCGCCTGCATCGCCGCCGGCATCGCCTCGCTGTGGGGTCCCGCCCACGGCGGCGCCAACGAGGCGGTGCTGAACATGCTGGAGCAGATCGGCAGCCGCGACCACATCCCGGAATACCTGGCCCGCGCCAAGGACAAGAACGACCCGTTCCGGCTGATGGGCTTCGGCCACCGCGTCTACAAGAACTATGACCCGCGGGCGGCGGTGCTGCGGGAGTCGGCGCACGAGGTGCTGGACGAGCTCGGCATCCGCGACGAGCCGCTGCTCGACCTGGCCATGGAGCTGGAGCGGATCGCCCGCGAGGACGACTATTTCGTCCAGCGCAAGCTGTTCCCGAACGTTGACTTCTATTCGGGCATCATCCTGCGCGCGATGGGCTTCCCGAAGAGCATGTTCACGGTCCTGTTCGCCCTGGCCCGTTCGGTTGGCTGGATCTCGCAGTGGGTGGAGATGATCGAGTCCCCCGACCACCGCATCAGCCGCCCCCGGCAGGTCTACACCGGCCACGAGCCGCGCACCTACGTGCCGGTGGAGGAGCGGGACTGACGTTTCGGGCAGGCCGGGCCGGTTCCCGTTGCGGGGCCGGCCCGCTTGCGGCGGACGGAAGAGGCCGCGCCGGGTGGACCCACATCAGCACGAGCCGCCATGCCGTCCCGCAAGGTCCAGCGCCACGACGCATTCTTCCAGACGCTGCTCGACCGGCCGGGCAACGCCGGCACCCTGCTGCGCGAGCGCCTGCCGCCGGAGGTGGTCGGCCTGCTGACCGACGGCGCGCCGGAGCACGTGCCGGGCAGCTTCGTCTCGCGGCGGCTGCGCAAGTACCAGACCGACCGCCTGTACCGGACCCGGACCATGACCGGCCGGCCGGTTCTGATCTATACCCTCATCGAGCACAAGGCGGATCCGGATCACCGCGTCGGCCTGCAGCTGCTGGGCTATCAGGCCCAGATCCTCGAGCACTGGGATCGCACCGAGGGCCGCGATCCCGACGGGTCGCTGCGCCCGCTGCCGGCCCTGGTCACCCTGGTCGTCTACCACGGCGCCGATACGTGGAACGTGCCCCTGTCGCTGGCCGCGGCGACCGATGCCGACGACGCCATCCGTCCCTGGTGCCTGGACTTCCGCTACAGCCTGGTCGACCTGGGGCGGATCCCCGACGCCAAGCTGTCGCAGGAGCGGGCCCTGCGCGTGGGATTTCTTATACTCAAGCACGGCCCGCTGCGCCGCGGCGACCGGCGCAAGCTGCAGAAGATCGCCCGCGAGGCGCTGCGGCTGGGCCATGACGACCTGTTGACCTTCCTGTATTATCTGGTCGGCCACCTGATGGAGGATCCGCACGGCGACCTGGTCCGCGACATTCTCCGCGATGTGGTCCCCGAGGAGGAGGAAAGCATGCTCACCCAGACCGCGCAAAAGTGGCTGGCCGAAGGGTTCAATGAGGGTCTGGCCAGGGGCCTTACTGAAGGCAAGGCTGAAGGCAAGGCTGAGGGGCACACCGAGGGCAAGGCGGACATGCTGTTGCGCCTGCTCGGGCTGCGCTTTGGTCCGCTACCGCCGGAGATCGAGGCCAGGATCCGCGCCGCAGAGGAGATCCGTCTCGACGGCTGGAGCGAGCGCATACTGGATGCCCGCAACCTTGCCGACATCTTCCGCGAAGTGTGAGCAATCGAGGCCCGTGTCCTGCAGCGCGAAGTTCCGGGGACACGAAGTTCCGGGGACACAATATGGATCTTCGTTGATCCATCGAACGGCGAGGCGCGACTGCGAGAGTTGGGCCATGCATTCCCCAAACCCCCCGGCGCCAAGTCAGTCAGGGGTTTTGGGGAAACAGAAGACCGGCCAATCCGCCCTCGTCGTTGGGCGCGAGGCGCACTCGCAACAGCGTCCCTGCCGGAGCTGCCGCGGCCGGCAGCCGGACCGGCAGGTAGTGTTCGCTGCGGCCGGTGCCGTCGCTCTCGACCAGCACCTCGGCGACCGAGCCGACCTGCGCGGCCCGGAACCGCGCCAGCGCCGCCTCGCCGGCGGCGCGCAGGCGGGCGGCGCGGGCCTTGCGCTCCGGCTTGGGCACCGCCGGCATGCGGGCGGCCGGGGTGCCGGGGCGTTCGGAATATGGAAAGACGTGCAGGAACACCAGGCCGCAGTCCTCGACCAGCCGCAGGGTGTTGTCGAACATGGCCTCGGTCTCGGTCGGGAAGCCGGCGATCAGGTCGGCGCCGAGCGCGATGCCGGGGCGCAGCGCCCGCGCCCGCGTGCACGCGGCCACCGCATCGGCCCGGGTGTGGCGGCGCTTCATCCGCTTGAGGATCAGGTCGTCGCCGGCCTGCAGCGACAGGTGCAGGTGCGGCATCAGCCGCGGCTCCTCGGCAACCAGCCGCCACAGGTCATCGTCGATCTCCACCGGATCGAGGGACGACAGGCGCAGCCGCGGCAGCGCCGGCACCTGGGCCAGCAGCCGGCGCACCATCTGCCCGAGCGTCGGCCGCCCCGGCAGGTCCGGCCCGTAGGACGTGATATCGACGCCGCTGAGGACCACCTCCCGATAGCCGGCGGCGACCAGGGCACGCACCTGGCGCACCACCTCGCCGATCGGCACCGAGCGCGACGGGCCGCGGCCGTACGGGATGATGCAGAAGGTGCAGCGGTGGTCGCAGCCCTGCTGGACCTGGACGAAGGCCCGCGCCCGGCCCTCGAAGCCCTCGACCAGATGCCTGGCGGTCTCGGCGACCGCCTGGATGTCGTTGACGAGCACCCGCTCGCCCCCGTCGCCGGCACCATCGCCGGTCCAATTGGTCCAGGTCTCGGGGCGCAGCTTCTCCTCGTTGCCGACGACGCGGTCGACCTCGGGCATGGCGGCATAGCGGGCCGGGTCGATCTGGGCGGCACAGCCGGTGACGACGATGCGTGCCGCGGGCCGCTCGCGCCGCGCCTTGCGGATCGCCTGCCGCGCCTGCCGTTCGGCCTCGGCGGTCACCGCGCAGGTGTTGACGATGACCACGTCGTGAAGCCCCGCCGCCTGCGCGTGCGCCCGCACCACCTCGCTCTCATAGGCGTTGAGGCGGCAGCCGAAGGTCAGCAAGTGCGGCGGCTGGTCGATCGTGCCCATGAGCGACTGTCAACTCCACCCTACCGCCTCGAACTCACTCGGCGTCAACCTCGAGGATGCCCGACAAGAGGCGCAGGACCAACGCGCCGGAGCCTGCGGTCAACAGAAAGGAGGCGATCAACAATCGGAGGTCCCATTTCGCTTGCCCATAGCTTCTGGCGCTCCAGGCAGTCAAATCCCGCTCCACGCTGTCCTGTACCATACCGAGCCCCTCGCGGGCTGGGTCATCGCCGGGAGGCAGGGTCTGCCGCCACTCTTCGGCCTCGCTGCGCTGCCGTCGCAAACGGTCCTCCCGGAAGAACGGCAACTGCAGCAAGATGGAACCCGTTAGGCCTAACGTTCCGGCTATGAACTGGATGCCGTCCGCAATCATATGCCCGCCATCCTCCGGCGCTCATTCCGTCGTGGCCAGAACCGGCTGGTCCTCGGGCGCGGACAGAAGACGATCGATCGCATTCTCCTCCCGAGCTTCGCCCTTGGGTGAGAAATCTATTTTAAGCTGAAAGCCGCATGCCTCCGCAACGCCTTCCAGGGTGGCGATCGTCGGTCCCTGCCGGCTGAGCCCGTTTTCGATGGCGCTGACCCGCTCCTGGCTGACGCTGAGGCGCCCCGCCAGCTCGCTTTGGCTCAAGCCGGCAGCTTCACGCATGCGGCGGACCAGCCGCCCGGCCCGCAACGAGGCGGCAGTGGCTGCCGCCTGCCTTCGGCCTTCGGGACCGGCGAGAATCATTTCAAGGCCCACATCCGTGGGCCGCTTCAATGCTGTCACCGTGGTCCTCCTTTGTCTTTGATCCACGACCCCCTGTCACGATCCCCTGTGCCGCTAAAGGCCAAGTTCTTCGCGAAGCCTGTTGGTCGCCCATTCCAAATTGATCGCATACGACCCGCCACTTAACTCAACCATGTGCAATAAAATCAGCTTCCCGTCCGGCATCTTGCTTATAAAGGCCCAAACAGGCCCCTCTCTGATCGAAAAGATCGGTCGCTGTCCCAGTTTTCCACTCAGCGAGATGCCGCGGGGAATGCCGGTATCGCTGTACTGAAAGCACAAATAATACAAATGCCGCGCCGAATCGCGGACATCCTCGTCCTTCGAATCCAGCAGGCGCTCCAACTCACGCAATACGATGTCGCCGTCGTTCCATGTCGGATAGTGATGAAACGCCATCGACCCGCCCTATAACATATATGTTGTAGCCCCGCGCTGCAAGAGGGACGGAAGGGCGCTGAAGCCCCGCCGTGGATGCCGTTGCCCGTGGTCGGGCCAGCAATCCATCGCACCATATCAGTTTTCGTGATAATGGAGAAAGGCATCCTCAATAAATCCGCGAAAACTCGTGCTCGCTTCGCCTGTCATCAGCACGTGCCCGTCCTTGCGCCACGCGATATCCAGCGGGCCGCCGTCCAGAATGATCCGGACCTCGCGGCCGGTCAGGCCGCGGCGGTGGGCGGCGACGGCGGCGGCGCAGGCGCCGGTGCCGCAGGCCTGGGTGATCCCGGCGCCGCGCTCCCACACGCGCATGCGCAAGCGGTCCGGGCCGCGCGTCTCCACGACCTCGACGTTGGTGCGCTCGGGAAACAACGGGTGGCGCTCCATAACCGCGCCGAGTTCGGCCAGCGGCACCGCCTCGGCCTCCTCCACGAAGAACACCATGTGCGGGTTGCCGACGTTGACCGCAACCGGGTCCGTCAGGTGGCCCAGCGCGACCGGCAGGTGCAGCGTGTCGCACGCCTCGGCCAGCGGGATGTCGGCCCAGTCGAGCCGCGCCGGCCCCATGTCCACGGTGATCGCGCCGCCGGCCGCAACGCGCGCGTCCAGCGGCCCCGCCGCCGTCTCGATCCGGATACGGTCCACGTCCGCCTCGGCCATCAGGTGCCCGGCCACCCAGCGCGAGGCGTTGCCGCAGGCCGCCACCTCGCTGCCGTCCCCGTTCAGGATGCGCATGAACGCGGCGGCATCGGCCGAGCGCGGCGGCTCGATCAGGACGATCTGGTCGCAGCCGATGCCGCGCCGCCGGTCGGCGATGCGCCGCGCCGCGTCCGGCGTCAGGGCGATCGGCTGGCGACGCGCATCGAACACGACGAAATCGTTGCCCAGGCCGTGAGCCTTGATGAACGCGATATTCATGCTCGAGTCATAGGGCAGCAGCGGTGCGGCGCGTGCTGCGCCGATCCGTCGCACTATGCCTTTTCCAGGCCCTTTGCCCCGACGACCTCGGCGCCCGCGAGATCGCAGCCGTCGAGCACGGCGCCGGTCAGATCGGCATGGCTCAGATTGGCCCCGCGCAGGTTGGCGCGGCGCAGGTTGGCGCCGTTGAGGTCGGCATGCGGCAGTTGCGCGCCGTTCAGGTCGGTCTCGGACAGGTCCGCTCCGCCGAGCCGGGCGCGCGTCAGATTGACCTGCCAGACGAACGTGTTGCTGCCGTTGATCTGAAGCGGCGCGAGCCGGGCCTTGTGCAGCCGCGCGCCGACCAGGGTCGCCCGCTGCAGGTTGGCGCCGCGCAGGTCGGCGTCGTTCAGGTTGGCGTTGCGCAGGTCGGCCAGGCTGAGGTCCACCATGGCCAGCTTGCAGCCGTTCAGGTCCGCGCCGTTCAGACAGGCACAGCGGAGGATCGACGCGGACAGGTTGCGCCCGGACAGGTCGTAGTGGGACAGGTCGATCTCGGAAAGGTCGGCCCGCTCCCCGCCCTTGCCATTCGTATCGACCCACTCGACGTGCGCGCGCAGGATGTCCTTGAGCGGCTGGCGCAGGGTCTCCTCGGACTTGGCGATGCGGGCGTTGCTCAGGTCGGCGGTGGTCAGCGCGCTCAGTTCGTAGATTGCGCCGTTCAGGTCCGCATTGCTGAGGTTGGTCCGGTACAGCGTTGCGCCGGACAGGTCGGCCCCCTGCAAGACCGCGCCGTTCAGGTTCGCCTCGGTCAGGTCCGCGCCCTCCAGCACGCAACTCGTCAGGTCCGAATTGGACAGGTTGGTGCGCATCAGCTTGGCGCCGCGCAGCACCGAGTCGGTCATGTCGGTCTGCATGACGAAGGCGTTGGCCAGCTTGGCGCGCGTCATGTTCACGCCGTTGGCCTTGGCGCAGGTCAGCTCCGTGATGCTGACGTCGAAGCTGAGCGGGCGAAGCTCCCCGTCGTCGCCGGGCGTCACGATCACGCCGTCGCGCAGGTCGGTCTCGACCATCATCGCCCCGGTCAGGACCGCACCGCGCAGGCAGGCGCCGCGCATGTCCGCCTGGGACAGGTCGGCGTTCTTCATGTTGGCGAGTCGCAGGTCGACGCTGTACAGGTTGGCCCGCACCAGCCGGGTGCCGGTCAGCCGGGCGCCGTACAGCTTGGCGCCGGTCAGGTCGACGTCCGAAAGATCCTCCCCCGACAGGTCCAGATAGGACAGGTCGCAGAAGCGCAGCACGGCGCGCTGCCCGTTCTTGCGCCTGGCCACGAACAGCCGGTGCGCGCGCAACGTCACGCTGAGCTGCTGCTGGGTCAGCTTGCGGCGGTAGGGGTCGTCGCCCCGGTCGCTTGTGTTGGACATCGGACTGCTCGTCTACCGGCGGTCGTTCCAGGATGGCCCGGACAGGACCAAGAAATGGTTAAGCCGGATAGCAAAAGCCAGCGGCATTGAAACCATCTTAGCCAAATTTGTAGGGGCTCTAGTTAACGTCCATCCTTGATATGCGGCATCGTGATAACATTTGACAGGGCTGCGGCAGGGCGATAGCGTGCCGCGCTCCGATCGACATGGACGATTGCGTGAAGGCGCCTTCGGGGGTCCGCCAGTCCGCGAGTTTCGCGCACTGGCGCGGTGCTGTTTGTGCCCCTCGATCAGGCGCCCGAAAGCCCCGGAACGGGCGAGGGACGGTGTATGTTCGACGGCCTCAGCGGACGGCTGAACGAGATTTTCGATCGCCTGCGGCGGCGCGGCTCGCTGAGCGAGGCCGACGTCGGCACCGCCCTGCGCGAGGTGCGCGTCGCGCTGCTGGAAGCCGACGTGGCGCTGCCGGTCGTCAAGGAGTTCATCTCCCGCGTGCGCGAGCGGGCGGTCGGCCAGGAGGTGCTGCGCTCCGTCACGCCGGGTCAGCAGGTCGTCAAGATCGTCCACGACAATCTGGTCGAGATGCTGGGCGGCGGCCCCGACCACCAGGCCGAGATCGCGCTGAACCTGAACGCGCGGCCGCCGGTGCCGATTCTGATGGTCGGCCTGCAGGGCTCGGGCAAGACCACGACCACCGCCAAGATCGCCCGCCACCTGAACAAGCGCGAGCGCAAGAAGGTGCTGATGGCGTCGCTGGACGTGCGCCGCCCGGCCGCGCAGGAGCAGCTGCGTGCGCTGGGCGAGCAGATCGGCGTGCCGACCCTGCCGATCGTCAAGGGCCAGGACCCCGTCGCGATCACCCGCCGCGCCCTGGAGACGGGCCGGCTGGAAGGGTTCGACGTGCTCCTGCTGGACACCGCCGGACGGCTGGCCATCAACGAAGAGCTGATGGCCGAGGTGGCGGCGGTGCGCGACGTCGCCCACCCGCCGGAGACCCTGCTGGTCGCCGACGCCATGACCGGCCAGGACGCCGTCGGCGTGGCCGATGCCTTTCACCAGAAGATCGGCATCACCGGCATCGTGCTGACCCGCGTGGACGGCGACGCCCGCGGCGGTGCCGCCCTGTCCATGCGCGCCGTGACCGGCCAGCCCATCAAGCTGATCGGCGTCGGCGAGAAGCCCGACGCGCTGGAGCCGTTCCAGCCCGACCGCATCGCCGGCCGCATCCTGGGCATGGGCGACGTGGTCGCGCTGGTCGAGCGCGCCCGCGAGACGATCGAGCAGGAGGACGCGGAGAAGCTCGCCGAGAAGATCCAGAGGGGCACCTTCGACCTGGAGGACATGGCCAAGCAGCTCCGCCAGATGCGCAAGATGGGCGGGCTGTCCGGGCTGATGGGCCTGATGCCCGGCATGGGCAAGCTCAAGGACCAGATGAAGGACGCCAAGATCGACGACGGCATGCTGAAGCGGCAGGAGGCGATCATCTCGTCGATGACCAAGGCCGAGCGCCACAGCCCCAAGATCATCATGGCATCGCGCAAGCGCCGCATCGCGGCCGGCTCCGGCACCTCGGTGCAGGAGGTCAACCGGGTCCTCAAGCAGTACCAGCAGATGGCCGACATGATGAAAAAGGTCAAGAAAATGGGCAAGAAGGGCCTGATGCGGCACGGCCTGCCCGGCATGATGCCGCCGGGCATGATGCCGCCCGGAGGGTTCAAGTGATCGACCACCTGTCGCTGCCCGTCGCCGACCTGGAGCGGTCGCGCCGGTTCTACGACGCCGCCCTGGCGCCGCTCGGTGCCCGCCGGATGCTGGACCTGGAGGAGGCCGACTACACCGCCTCCGGCTACGGCATGCGCGAAGGCGAGCCGGCATTCTGGGTCGGCACGGGCACGCGCCCCGGGGCTGCGGCGCCGGTTCCGCCGGAGGGCCTGCACGTCGCCTTCCAGGCACCGGACCGCGCCGCCGTCGACGCCTTTCATGCGGCGGCGGTCGCCGCCGGCGGGCTGGACAACGGCGGCCCCGGCTTGCGCCCGCAGTACCACCCGAACTACTACGCCGCCTTCGCGATCGACCCGGACGGCCATCACGTGGAGGCCGTCTGTCACCGGCCCGCGTGATCGCCGCCAACCCATCCCAACGATAATCCAACGTCCTGCAACAGGAGCCCCGATGTCCGTCAAGATCCGCCTCGCCCGCGGCGGCGCCAAGAAGCGCCCCTTCTACAGCATCGTCGTGGCCGACTCGCGCAGCCCGCGCGACGGCCGCTTCATCGAGAAGATCGGCTTCTACAATCCGATGGTGCCCAAGGACCATCCCGACCGCGTGCGCCTGAAGGACGAGCGGGTCAGCCACTGGCTGAGCAACGGCGCCCTGCCCACCGACCGCGTCGCCCGGCTGCTCGGCCAGGCCGGCCTGGCGCCGGCGCCGGCGATCCCGAACAACCCGAAGAAGGCGGCGCCCAAGGCCAAGGCGCAGGAGCGGATGAAGGAGCGGCAGGAGGCCGAGGCCGCCGCCGCCGCGGAGTCGTCCTGACCCCAGCGCCCTGACCCGCCCAAGCCGGATCCCGTGCCATGCCGCCCCGCCCCTCTCCCGCCGCCCGGTCTTCGGACCCGCCGCCGTCCTCGACCGGCCGGCCGGCCGCCGGGCCGCGCGTCTGCGTCGGCCAGATCGCCGGCGCCCACGGCGTGCGCGGGCTGGTCCGGGTGAAGAGCTTCACCGGAGAGCCGGAGGCGCTGACCGCGTACGGGCCGCTGACCGACGAGAGCGGGCGCCGGGAGGTCCGGCTGGAGCTGCTGTCGCGCCAGAAGGGCCACTGGCTGGCCCGGATCGACGGCGTCGGGGACCGCGACGCGGCCGAGGCCTTGCGCAACACCCGGCTGTACGTGGACCGCGCCGCGCTCCCGCCGACCGAGGAGGACGAGTTCTACCACGCCGACCTGATCGGCCTGCCGGCCCAGCGGCCGGACGGATCGCCGCTCGGCACGGTGCGCGCCATCCACGACTTCGGCGCCGGCGACATGATCGAGCTGACCGGGCCCGACGGCCGCCCGCTGACCGTGCCGTTCACGCGCGAGGCGGTGCCGGTGGTCGACCCCGCCGGCGGCCGCCTGATCGTGGAACCGCCGGAGGAGCTGGACGCGGGACCCGGCGAGGCCGCACCGGACCAGGCGCCGCCGCGGCGCACGGAGGCGGGATGAGCGCGACCGCTGCATCGCCCGTCTGGACCGCACGGGTGGTGACCCTCTTTGCGGACATGTTCCCCGGCCCGCTCGGTTTCAGCCTGGCCGGCAAGGCCCTGGCGCGCGGCGACTGGGCGCTGGAGACGGTGGACATACGCGACCATGCGCGCGATAAGCACCGCACCGTGGACGATGCCCCGCTCGGCGGCGGCGCCGGCATGGTGATGCGGCCGGACGTGGTCGATGCCGCGCTGCGCGCCGCGCGATCGGGCGCCGACCGGGTGATCCACCTGTCGCCGCGCGGCCGCCCGTTCGACCAGGAGACGGCGCGCGAGCTGAGCCGGGAGCGCGTCGTCGTGCTGCTCTGCGGCCGCTACGAGGGGATCGACCAGCGCGTGCTGGACGCGCACGCCGTGGAGGAGGTCAGCGTCGGCGACTTCGTGCTCTCCGGCGGCGAGCCGGCGGCGATCTGCGTGATCGACGCGGTGGTCCGGCTGCTGCCGGGGATCATGGGCAACGTCGACAGCGCCGACGAGGAGAGCTTCGGCGCTGCCGACGGCGGTCCGCTGCTGGAGTACCCGCAGTACACGCGGCCGGCGGTGTGGCGCGACCCGGACGGCCGGGAGTGGCCGGCGCCGGAGGTGCTGCTGTCCGGTCACCATGCCCGCGTGCAGGCGTGGCGGCTGGCCGAGGCGGAGCGGATCACGAAGGAGCGACGGCCCGACCTGTGGCGGCGCGTGCTCGCGGCGCGCGCAGCGGCGGACCGGGGGTTCGGGACCAGGAGCGCAGGGACCGGCGGGTCGGGACCCGCCTGCAATGAAAACAAGGAAAGATGCGAGCCATGAACGTCATTCAGGAACTCGAGCGCGAGCAGATCGCCGCGCTGACGGTGGACAAGGAGATCCCCGATTTCCGTCCGGGCGACTCCCTGCGCGTCAACGTCAAGGTCGTCGAAGGCAACCGCGAGCGCATCCAGGCCTACGAGGGGGTGTGCATCGCGCGCAAGAACGCCGGGTTGAACAGCGCGTTCACGGTGCGCAAGATCTCGTACGGCGAAGGGGTGGAGCGCATCTTCCCGCTGTACAGCCCGCGCATCGACTCGATCGTCGTCGTGCGCCGGGGCCATGTACGCCGCGCCAAGCTGTACTATCTGCGCGCCCGCCGCGGCAAGTCGGCCCGCATCAAGGAAAAGCGGGACATGCGGCCGCCGAAGAAGACCGGGCAGGCCGGGTGATCCGTCCGGCCGCACGGCATTGGACCCCCGATCGCACGGTGCCGCGACGAGGACGCGCATGATCGAGACTCCCGCCGGGCTGCCGGTCATCCTCAGCGTCGTCGGCGCACGCCCGAATTTCATGAAGATCGCGCCGATCCAGCGGGCGCTGGCGGCCGACCCCCGCCTGCACGGCTGCCTGGTGCACACCGGGCAGCACTATGACGAGGCGATGAGCGACAGCTTTTTCGCCGACCTCGGCATCGCCCCGCCGGATGTCAACCTGGCGGTCGGCTCGGCCAGCCACGCCGTGCAGACCGCGGACATCATGCGCCGGTTCGAGCCGGTGCTGGACGAGGTGAAACCCGCCTGCGTGCTGGTCGTCGGGGACGTGAACTCCACGCTGGCCGCCGCATTGGTCGCCGCCAAGAAGGACGTGCCGGTGGTGCACGTGGAGGCCGGGCTGCGCAGCTACGACCGGTCCATGCCCGAGGAGATCAACCGCGTCCTGACCGACCAGATCGCCGACCTGCTGTTCACCACCGAGCGCCGCGCGCTGGACAACCTGACCCGCGAGGGCATCGGGGCGGACAAGGTGCACTTCGTCGGCAACGTCATGATCGACACGCTCAAGGCCAACCTGGCGCGGGCGGTGCCGGCGCGGGAGACGATCGCGGCGCTCGACGGCACCGGACGCCTGGCCGGGGACGGCCGCGGCTTTGCCGTGCTCACCCTGCACCGGCCGTCGAACGTGGACGACCCCGAGGACCTGCGGGCGCTGATGGCGACGCTGATCGAGGTGGCCGGCCGCCTGCCGATCGTGTTCCCGGCCCACCCCCGCACGCGCGGCCGGATCGCCGAGGCCGGGCTGGAGCCCGAGCTGGCCCGCTCCGGCGTGCTGATGACCTCGCCGGTGCCCTACCCGGCCATGCTGGGCCTGCTGGCCGAGGCGAACGCGGTGCTGACCGACAGCGGCGGCATCCAGGAGGAGACCACGGCGCTCGGCGTGCCGTGCTTCACGCTGCGCACCTCGACCGAGCGGCCGATCACCGTCGAGGAGGGCACCAACACGATGGTCGGCACCGACCGCGGCCGCATCCTGGCCGGCGTCGACGACCTGCTGGCCACCGGCGGCAAGGCCGGGCGCGTGCCCGAGCTGTGGGACGGCCAGGCCGCCGGGCGGATCGTCCGCGTGCTCGCCGACAGCTTCGCGGGATCCCGCACACCCGCCGCATAACCCTCCCGCGGTCGGCAGCCTGCCTGCGCCGAAAGGCGTACGGCGACCGTAGCCCTAATTGCAATCTGGTGAAGGCCGGGGCACCGGATCATAGTGACCCGTAAAGAGCGCGTCACCGCACCGGGACTGGCCGGTGCCAAAGGCGCAGGGTAAGCGGGGGCCGTTTCGCACACGCGCAACACCGCACGATAGGGAGCCGCACCATGGCAGTCGCCCGAGTGACGCACGTCATCGCATCGTCACCGAACAGCTTTCACGACGCGATCAACGAGGGCCTGGAGCGCGCCAGGAGAACGATCCACGGGATCACCGGGCTGGAAATCCTGGACCACAAGTGCAAGGTCGAGGATGGCAAGATTTCCGAATACCGCGTCGAGATGAACGCGACCTTTATTCTTGACTAGGCGATTCAACGTTTGTCCGATGATTTCACTGTCTGTTTCATGAATGACAAGTGCAAGGGACGGGGCCGGGCAACCGGCCCCGTTTCCGTTCGACCCGCTTCTAACGCCGCGCCGCACCCGGCCGCGGGGTCGGCCGCCAGTCCGGCGGGGCCAGTTCGAACGCCTCGAACACGAAGGCCGGGCTGACGGTGCAGCCGACCAGCGTCCAGGCGCCGAGCGTCTCCGCCGTCTGCCAGGCATGCGCCGGCACGATCGCCTGCGGCCGCTGACCCAGCGCCAGCTCCGGGCCGAGGTGGCACGACCAGGCGTCGTGCCCGTCGGGCGACACGGTCAGCGCCAGCGGACCGCCGGCGTACCAGTGCCATATCTCGGTCGCATCGATCCGATGCCAGTGCGAGACCTCGCCGGCCTGCAGCAGGAAATAGATGGCGGTGCCGGCCCCGCGGCTGCCGTCCGCCGGCACGTCGCGCCACGTCTCCACGAAATGGCCGCCCTCGGGATGCGGCTGCATGCCGAGCAGCCGGACGATCTCCGCCGCCGCCAGGGGCGCCGCGCCGCTCAAAACGCGTCCTTGCGCCGGCGCACGGCGGCGAACGCACCGGCGGGATCGTCGCCCGGCACGCCGGCGGCGGCGTGCAGCTCCGGATGGTCGGCACGCAGGAAGGGGTTGGTGCGCTTGTCCTCGCCGAGCAGGAACGGGATGGTCGGCGCGCCGCGCCGACGCGTCTCCTCGATCTCGCGCGCCCGCGCCTGAAGGTCGGCATTGTCCGGCTCGACGGTCAGGGCGAAGCGTGCGTTGGTCTGGGTGTACTCGTGGCCGCAGTAGACCCGCGTGTCGTCGGGGAGCGCGCGCAGCTTGCCCAGGCTGTCCCACATCTGCTCCGGCGTCCCCTCGAACAGCCGTCCGCACCCCAGCGCGAACAGCGTGTCGCCGCAGAACAGCGCGCGGTCCTCCGGAAACCAGAAGGCAATGTGGCCGCGGGTATGACCCGGCGTCTCGATGACCCGCCCGGAAGAGGTGCCGATGTCGACGGTGTCGCCCTCCGCGACGCCGCGGTCGAGCATGGTGATCCGCCGCGCCTCCGCGGCCGGCCCCACCGTGACGGCGCGGTACAGCCGGCGCAGCTCCTCGGCCCCGCCGATGTGGTCGTGGTGGTGGTGCGTCAGCAGGATGATGTCCAGGGTCCACGACCGCGCCTTCAGCGCGTCGATCACCGGCGCCGCCGTGCCCGGGTCGACCACCGCGACCGTGCCGGACGCCGTCTCGTGCAGCAGATAGATATAGTTGTCGTTGAAGGCCGGCAGGATGTCGACTTCCAGGCTCGCCATCGTGGTTCTCCCGTTCGGCTGCGCCCCGGCTGCGCACCATGCCAAGCCCCGGGCGCCGCAGCAAGGCATGGATCGAGGGGCCCGAGCGACGGGCTTTTACGGCCGGCGGCGCTGCTCTATAATTCCCGTTGCAGAGCGTGCGTTCCTGCACGCCGCACATCACGGCCTGTCCACCGGTTCGACAGGAGACGGAGCATGTACAGCGACGTCGTCGAGCTGCGCGCATTCTACCGCACCGGCGTGGGCCAGGCGGCGCGGCGCATGATCCGCCGCCGCATCCGCGAGATCTGGCCCGATACGCGCGGGCAGTGCGTCCTCGGCATCGGCTACGCCACCCCGTTCCTGCGCCCGTTCATGGGCGAGGCGGAGCGCGTGCTGGCGGTCATGCCGGCGCGCCAGGGCGTCGTGCGCTGGCCGGACGACGGGCCCGGCCTGGTCGCGCTGGCGGAGGACACCGAGCTGCCCCTTCCCGACAACTCGGTCGACCGGGTGCTGCTGGTCCACGGCCTGGAGGTGAGCGAGAGCCGCCGCGGCCTGATGCGCGAGATCTGGCGCGTGCTGGCCGGCGGCGGGCGTCTGCTGGCCGTCGTCCCGAACCGGCGCGGCATCTGGGCGCGGGTCGACACCACGCCGTTCGGTCAGGGCCGGCCGTACAGCGCATCGCAGCTGTCGCGCACCCTGCGCGACCTGATGTTCGTGCCGGAGCACGAAGACCGGGCGCTGTACATGCCGCCGCTGCGCTGGCCGTTCCTGCTGGCCGCGGCGCCCGCCTGGGAACAGGTCGGGCACCGCTGGTTTCAGGCGGTCGCCGGCGTCGTGATGATCGAGGCGAGCAAGCAGCTGTACCAGGTGACGCCGCGCCGGCCGGTGCCGGAGCGGCGGCGGCCCGTGCTGGTGCCGCTGCCGACGCCCGCCCCGGCGGGTGCGGCGCGTGCACAGCGCCGCGACCAAGGCCAACGCGCGTGACCGCAAACGCCGCCGGAAGCGGGACCCGGCCGGGAGTCAGAGGATCGGTGCCTGCGCCCAGGCGGCGCGCGTCTTCCAGCCCGGGTTGTGCCAGACCGTGATCGGGGCGCGGCGCCACGTTTCCAGAATGCCGCTGGCCTGCGGCCCCTGGAGGCGGTTGAAGCAGCCGACCGCCGTGCGCAGCTGGCGCGCCGGATCAATGCTGAAGCCTTGCGTGCAGTGCAGCCGCGTGTACAGGGCGGCAAACAGGCGCCGCTTGATGCTCAGCGCGCGGCAGACGATGGCCAGGGGCTCCGGATTCGCGTTGTACAGAATGCGGCTCACCGCAAAGCCGGGCAGCCCGGTAAGGGCGGCGAAAGCCTGCTCCACGCGGCGCATGTCGTTGCAGCGGACGGCCTCGATGATGGTATGGACGTGCTGCGAGGCGCGCCGCACCGGCATGTCGCCGATGCGCAGCGGTGCGCACGGATGGTCGAAGCCCGCGTGCCTCTTCGGGACTCCGTCGGCGGACCCGACGGCATCGGCGCCGAAGCGCCGGGCGATGACCTCCTGCAGACGCTCGTCCACCCAGCCGCTCATCGCGCTGGCCCACTCGCGGCTCAACTCCGGCCGGCGCAGCAGAGGCTCGCGCAGATCCTCGTAATGGCGCGAGGCGCTGACGAGTCGGGACAGGGTCTGGTCGTAGAACTCGGCGCCGGGGTTCTCGAGCAGCCGGACCATGACGTCCACATCGCCCATCTCGATCACGATGTCGCTGACCGCTGCCGACACGCTCTCGCGTTCGACGATGGCAAGGTGGTGCTCCCGCGAGCAGTCATAGACCAACTCGATCAATTCGTCGTCGCCCAGGACCGGGCTGCGCAGCAGCACCGGACGCGCCACGACGATCAGGTCGCCCGCAAGCGCCATCGCCACCTCGCGCGAGAGGCACGGCCGGTCGGCCAGCCGCTCGGCGACCATGCGGCGCCGGTCAACATCCATCTCGCCCAGCAGCCTGCGGAGCAGGTCCATCCGATCTGCGGCATCGCCGGACCGGTCCAACTCGTTCGCGCAGCCGTGCTCTATCTGGGCAATGAGTGTCGCCCATCCGGGCGCCTGCGGCCTTACCTGCAGCGGCTCGCGCTCAGGAAGGTCGATCCCCTCCATATCATCACTCCTCCCTCCCCCGATTTTTCCATGTCTCCGTATCTGGGGATTGGGATGGCCCGTTCTCAAGCTCTATCCCGTAACATTTTTATGGAGATTGCCCGATGCCGCCGTGCCCGTCAAGATTAATGTTTCGGCTTTACCGCCGATGTCTATTTAGTTTTTGTGACTTCTTCAAATTGTTGACGGTTTACGGCAAACATTTTCCGAAGACACCCATTGACCGGAGCGTCGGCCGCATGGAAATGCTGCAGCGCAGCAACGACATCGGATGCAACGTACGTTTCCCGTGCTGCCCCCGTTTCTTTCGTTAACGGGTGTGCCGCCTTCCCCTCAAGGCCCCCGCCTGCTGCACATTCTTAAGAAAACGATAACGTCATTCCGCCGGGACCACGCCGCGGCGGCGCCCCCGCGACCTCAGGGCGCACCGGCCCGAAAGCCTCGTTCAAGCGGACGCCGCGGCCGCGACCGGAGCGTTGTCGATCAGTCGGGCCCGGCCCAGCCACGCCGCCGCCAGCAGCCGCGCCGGCCGGATCGGCCGCATCACCGGCTCGAGCGTCTCCGCGTCGCGCAGCTCGACATAATCGATCCGCCCGAACCCGGCCGCCGCCAGCCGTTGCCGCACCGCAGCAAACGCCGCGTCGGCCGGTTCGGCCCCGGCCGCGATGGTCGCCGCCGCCGCCGCCAGGCTGCGCTGCAGCTCCGGCGCCGCCATACGCTCGGCGGGGGTCAGGTAGGCGTTGCGCGAGGACAGGGCCAAGCCGTCGGGCTCGCGCACCGTCGGCACTCCGACAATCTCCACCGGGATGTCCAGGTCGCGGACCAGCCGGCGGATGACCTGGAGCTGCTGATAGTCCTTCTCGCCGAACACGGCGACGTCCGGCCGCGCCTGCAGGAGCAGCTTGGTGACGACCAGCGCGACCCCGGGAAACATCTGCGGCCGCGCCCCGCCGCACAGCCCCTGCGACGGCCCGCCCACGGTGATCTCCGTGGCAAAGCCCGGCGGGTACATCTCCTCGGCGGTCGGCATGTACATCAGGTCGCAGCGGGCCCCGGCCAGCTTGGCGGCATCGCCGGAGGTATCGCGCGGGTAGCTCTGGAAGTCCTCGTGCGGCGCGAACTGGGTCGGGTTGACGAACACGCTGGCGACCGCGCGGTCGCACAGTCTGCGGCCGCGCCGGACCAGCGCCAGATGGCCGTCGTGCAGGGCGCCCATGGTCGGCACCAGCGCCACCGTGTCTCCGGTGCGCCGCCACGCCGCCACCCGCCGGCGCAGGTCGGCGACAGTGCCCGCCACGTCGATCGTCCGGAGCTCGGCCGTGTCCATGCCACTCGCCTCCCCGCCCGCCGGAGCGGGTCGTGCCAGGAAATCCTACCGCCGCATCAAGCCGATTTGGCCGCCGCCATGCGCAGGCCGAAGCAATGCTCCGGCCCCGGGAACCGGCGGGCCCGGACATCGGCGGCATAGGCCGCGACGGCCTCGCCGATGCCGGTGCCGAGCTCGCCGTAGCGCTTGACGAACTTGGGCGTGAACTCCAGGAACATGCCGAGCATGTCGTCGGCGACCAGGATCTGCCCGTCGCAGTGCGGCGAGGCGCCGATGCCGATGGTCGGCACGGGGATGCGCGTGGTGATCTCCCGCGCCACCGCCTCCGCGGTGGCCTCAATGACCACGCTGAACGCGCCGGCCTGGGCCACCGCCTCGGCGTCCGCGACCAGGCGGCGTGCCGACGCGTCGTCCCGGCCCTGGTAGCGATAGCCGCCGTGCGCGTGCACCGACTGCGGCTTGAGCCCGACATGCGCCATGACGGGGATGCCGCGGTCGACCAGGAAGCGGACGGTCTCCGCCATCTCCGCTCCGCCCTCCAGCTTGACGCCGGCGCACCCGGTCTCCGCCAGCACGCGGGCACAGGCGCGGAACGCATCCGCCGGAGAGGCCTGATAGCTGCCGAACGGCATGTCGACGACGACGATCGCCCGCCGGCTGCCGCGGACGACGGCGGCGCCATGGGCGATCATCGTGTCGAGCCCGACCGGCAGCGTGCTGTCCAGGCCATAGACGACCATGCCGAGAGAGTCTCCGACCAGCAGCAGGTCCACGTGCGGGTCGAGCAGCCGCGCCATCGGGGCGGTGTACGCGGCGAGACAGACAATCGGCTCGCCACCCTTGCGCGCAGCGATCTCCGGAACAGTCGTACGGCTCACCGGCCGTTCGGTGCTCATCGCCGAAATCCTCGTCGGGCTGTAGCGTTCGTGGGGCGTTCGAAGCAAACGGGAAGGAGCGACGCGGGCGCGGCACCGGCCAGCGCCCGGCAAGGTGGCGCCGCGCGACCCGCGGCGCCTGCGGCGACCCGATCCACAAAGGGCCGAGCCGCCTCTGTCATGCCACCTTAACCTTTGTGCGGCGCACTATGCCGCATGGACGGCAAGATGTCGACTGAAAACCGCAATGATTTTCGTGGGCACGGCCGGCGCCGCCACGGCTCATGCCGTGACCGGCGCAGCCTCTTCCGGCGCCGCCGTCAGCGCGGCGCGGGCGGCTTCCTGGGGATTGGGCGGCGGCGGCTGGACCTGGGCATCCCACGCGTACTTGACGCCGTAGGCGATTGCCGCGCCGGCCACGAACGGGATCACGGTGCCGCCGAGCACGGCCCCGGCCAGCGTCGCCGATGCGCCGGCCGCCGCACCGGCCAGCCCGCCGCCCGCCGCGTCCTTGACCAGCGCGCGGCCCACCTGCCCGGCCGTCCGCCGGCCGTGCCACAGGTCACCGACGCTGGACGGCAGCGCAAAAGCCACCGAAACCGTCGAGCCGAGCAGCCCGCCGGTGCGCATCGCCTGGGCGGTGGCCTGAGCCAGATGCCCCGTACCGTTCATCGATCGTCCTCCTTCGAATCCGCCGGCCACGGCCGCCGCCGCAGCGGATCATCAACGACATGCATTGCCGGACAAACACACGGGCATGACCTGGTGATCCAGTGCGCGTGCCAAAACGTCCGGCGTCATACCGCGTCTGTCATATTTCTGCAATGCACTTGACCCGGCGCCGGTCTGGTGGGCGCCCCTTTGCGCCGACGCCCGGATGCGGTACGTCAGGAGTCGCGCGGCCCCGCTCCACGTCTTCAGGTAACGCCCGCCCATGGCGACCGAAACCGCCAACGACACCGCCGGTACCGGCCCGCTCGCCGGGATCCGGGTGATCGACGCGGCGAGCTTCGTCGCCGCCCCGTACTGCGCGTCGATCCTCAGCGAGTTCGGCGCCGACGTCGTCAAGATCGAGCCGCCGGGCAGCGGCGACAACATGCGCCGGTTCGGCACGCCCTCGGCCCATCCCGACGGGACCCTGGCGTGGTTCAGCGAGGGCCGCAACCGCCGCTCGGTCACCCTCGACCTGCGCGTGCCCGAGGGGGCGGCCCTGTTCAAGCGCCTGGTCGCCGACGCCGACGTGCTGTGCGAGAACTTCCGGCCGGGCACGCTGGAGAAGTGGGGCCTGGGCTGGGACGTGCTGAGCGCGCTCAACCCCAGCCTGGTCATGCTGCGCGTGTCCGGTTACGGCCAGACCGGGCCGTACCGCGACCGCCCCGGCTTCGCCCGCATCGGCCATGCCGTCGGCGGGCTGGCCTACCTGGCCGGCATGCCCGGCGGCACCCCGGTCACGCCCGGATCGACCACGCTCGGCGACTATGCGACCGGGCTGTACGGCACGGTCGGCGTGCTGGTGGCGCTGCGCCACCGCGACCGCACCGGCGAGGGGCAGGTGGTCGACCTGGCGCTGTACGAATCCGTGTTCCGGCTGCTCGACGAGCTGGCCCCGGCCTACGCCGCCACCGGTACCGTGCGCGGGCGCGAGGGCGTGCTCAGCGGGTTCGGCTGCCCGCTCGGCCACTTCCGCGCTGCCGACGGCCAGTGGGTGGCGGTCGCCTGCCTGGAGGACGCGCATTTCGCCCGTCTGGCCGGGGCCATGGGCCGGCCCGAGCTGGCGGCCGCGGACGCCTGGGGCCGCGCCGAGGCGCGCCGGGCCGCGCGCGGGGAGGTCGACCGGGCGGTCGCGGACTGGATCGCCGGCCTGGCCCGCGACGACCTGATGGCACGGTGCGACGCGGCCGATGCCCCGGTGGCGCCGATCCAGGACGTCGCCGACCTGTTCGCCGACCGCCACCTGCGCGCCCGTGGCTTCCTGGAGCCGATCGACGAACCGCTGACCGGCGAGACCCTGCTCGTGCCCGGCGCGATGCCGCGCCTGAGCGAAACCCCCGGCCGCATCCACTCCCCGGGCCCCGCGCTCGGCGCCGACACCGACGCCGTGCTGCACGACCTGCTCGGGCTGTCGGACGAGGAGATCGCGGACCTGCGGCAGAAAGGGGTGGTCTAACTGGCGGTTTCACGGCGACAAATTCAGCTTTGCAAATGAGCAGCTTACGAGCTATGAATGCGAGCATGATCAGCGCCTATCATGATTTGATATCGAATCATGTCCCAAGAGTTTATAATTTATTGTGACGAATCAATTAAAAAGGGGCGCTATTTCTCAAATTTCTACGGCGGAGCGCTTATCAGATCGCAGGATATTGACTTCGTCCGCACTAAGTTATCGCACACAAAAAGCGAGCTTGGCTTCTCCGGAGAAGTTAAATTCACAAAGATAACTGAAAATTATGTCAATAAATACATAGACTTGATGAATGAATTTTTTAAACTTATAGCACAAGATATGATTAAAATGAGAGTCATGTTTACTCAAAATAGGCACATTCCTGTTGGATTGACAAGGGCGCAAACTGAGAATGCCTATTTTTTACTTTATTATCAGTTCATCAAGCATGCTTTTGGCCTACAATATTCCAATCAGAACGACGCCGCAACAAAAATAAGGATCTATCTCGACCAGATTCCTCACACAAAAGAGAAGGCGAATAGGTTTCGCCATTTCATAGCCGCACTAGCGAATAATCCTCAGTTCCGTAGAGCAAGACTTGAAATGGAGCCCGACAGAATTACGGATGTGTCATCACATGACCACGTAATTCTACAGTGCGTTGACATTGTTCTGGGATGCATGCAATTCCGGCTTAACGACATGCATTTAGTAAAACCTCCCGGACAACGAGTTCGCGCAAAACGGACTCGGGCAAAAGAAAAGGTCTATAAAGCGATTCTATATGAGATTCGCAGCATACACCCAAACTTTAACATCGGAATTTCGACAGGTGACGGAGGAAACATTATAAACAGGTGGGCGCATCCATACCGACATTGGCTGTTTATTCCAAATGATCGGCAAACAGACGACTCGCTCTCAAAACGAGGAAAAATGTGAGCCCCATTGCCGCTATGCTTGAGAGCGTATCCAAAGTGGCACTAAGGACTTCGCGGCGAACAGGGCTCATACATAATTAGGCCTTGACGTAGTTGGTGTCAATCGCGCCGCACGCGCAACGCACGCTTTATGGCAACGTCCGCGCCACCCTGAAGCCGCCGCTGCTGAGGCGGTCGTCGGAAAGGTACCAGCTGCGCTGGGCGGGGCGGAGCAGGGCCGGGCCATGGTCCCAGGAGCCGCCGCGGACGACCCGGCGCGGGCACGCCTCGCCCGGACCGGCCGCCGCCGAAAGGTCCGGGGTCCAGCAATCCTGCGTCCATTCCCAGGCGTTGCCGAGCATGTCGTGCAGGCCGAACCCGTTCGCGGCGAAGCTGCCGCCGGCGGCGGTGTAGGCGATCCCGTCGGTGCAGGCCGCCACGTCGTCCGCCGGCCAGCCGAAGGCCTCGCCGGCCGTGCGGTCGGCCCCGTTGGCATGGCGGCACTGCTCCGCCGCGGCGTCGCCCCAGGGGCGGGCGGTGCTCGTGCCGGCGCGGGCCGCGTATTCCCACTCCGCCTCGGTCGGCAGGCGGTAGTCTTGCCCCGTTTTGAGCGACAGCCACGCGGCGTAGGCGCGGGCGTCCTGCCAGCTCACGCACACCGCCGGCTCGCGGTCGCCCTGGTCGAAGGCGGGGTCGCGCCAGCTCCGCGTCTCGTCGAGCACCCACAGGTCGTTTTCCAGGATGCGGCAGCCGCCGGCCGGCTCGCGCCCGGTGGCCTCGGCGAAGGCGTCGAATTCGGCGCGCGTCACCTCGAACCGGCCGAGCGCGATCGCATCGACGGCGACCTCGCGCTGCGGCCCGGCGCGGCCGCGGAACTCCGGGCGGATGCCCGCGCGCTCCTCCTCCCCCGGTGTCGCACCCATCGTGAAGGTGCCGCCGGGCACGACCGCCATCTCCGGACAGTCGATGCAGTCGCGGAACCGGCCGTCGCCGAGCAGCGCACCGATCTGCGCCGGGGTCAGCATGCCGGTCTCCGCCGCGCCGGCGGTGCGCTGCCAGGCCCGGATCGCGCGGCGCGTCATCGGGCCGAACCGGCCGTCGATGCCGCCGCGGTAGTGACCGGCGGCGCGCAGGGCCTGCTGGATGCGGAGGCGATCCGCCGCGGGCAGCGCGGCCTCGTAGGCGGCCAGAGTCGCCGGCATCGCCTCGTGCGCGCGCAGCGCCGCCGCCTGCCGATCACGGATCCATGTTCGCGCAGCGTCGGCATGGGCGCCGTCCGGATATGCGGCCAGATAGTGCCGGTAGGCCGCCGGCGAATCCCGGAGCGTGGCGTCCTCCCAGGCCCGCCGCTCCAGCCCCGCCGGCGGCACGACGGCGACCGCATCCGCGGTCTCGTCCGGCCCCGCTTCCGGTTGCGCATCGGGCGCATCGCCGGGATCGGCGGTGGGCTGGTCCGCCTCCGGGTCCGCCGCAGCCGGCGGATCCGTTGCCTCCGTCCCCGCGGCGGCAAGGGTCGCCGCTGCCCGGTCGGACGCCGCCGGCCCCGCCGCGAACTCCGCCAACCCGGCGTCCGCGTCTTCGGCCGGCACCGGCCCGGCCGGGTCTTCCTGGGCCGTGTCGATCCTCGCCGGAGCGTCCGCCGCCGGCAAGACCGCCCGCACGCGGGCGCGCACCTCCTCCGGCCACAGCGGCTCCGAGGCCACGGCGCCGGCAGCCACGAGCAGCGCAACGGCGGCGGCAATGGCGAGCCGGCGGCGGCGGCGTCCGCGCCGGCGCGGCAAGTCCGGGCCGGGCGACACGGGCACCGTCCCGCCCTGCCCGGCGCCCGCGGTCCCCGGGATCGTCGCGACCACGGTCTCGTCGAGGCCGACGGCGGCTTCCGAATCCCGCGCCGCGAGTGCGCGGCGCCAGTCCGTCACGGACTGCGGCCGGTCGCCGGCGTCGAGCCGCAACGCGTCGTCGATCGCCGCCAGCAGGCCATCCCGGTAGCGGCCGAAGCCGATGTCGGCGGCCGGCCGCAGCGGGTCCGGCTCCCCGGCATGGCGGGCGGCGATGCGCTCGGCCGCCTCGGGCAGGGCCGGACCGCCCAGACAGCGGTACAGCACGGCACCCAGGGCGTAGATGTCGGTCCACGGGCCCTGGCGGCCGCGGCCGGTGTACTGCTCGAACGGGGCGAAGCCGGGCGTCAAGACGGCGGTCATGGCGACGGTTCCGGCCGCCGCGGTGGCCTGCCGCGCCGCGCCGAAGTCGAGCAGCAGCGGCCCGCCGGTCTCGCGCATCAGAATGTTGCCCGGCTTGAGGTCGCGGTGCAGGACGCCATGCGCGTGCACCGCCTCCAGCACGTCGAGCAGCGGCAGGGCCAGCGCCAGCAGCTCCGCCTCGGTCATCGGCCGGCCGAGCGTCTTCAGGTGCTCGGTCAGGCTGACCCCGACCTCGTAGGGCATGACGATGTAGGCGGTGCCGTTGGCGCGGAACAGGCGCAGCACGCGAACCACGTTCGGATGGTGGAAGCGCGCCAGGACCTGCGCCTCCTTCAGGAACTGCTCCAGGCCCCATTCATACGAGTCCAGGACGACCGTCGACTTCGGCACCACCGTGCTGGCCGCATCGCGCACCGCGAAGTCGCCGGGCAGGTATTCCTTGATGGCCACGGCGGCATCCAGGTTGCCGTCGTGGGCCAGGTAGGTCATGCCGAAGGTGCCATGCCCGAGCAGGCGCTCGATCCGGTATTCGTGCAGCCGGTAGCCCGCCGGCAGGGCGTGGACATGGTCGCTGGTCACGGCGCGCCCCCCCTGGGTCGTGTCGAATGCGGTCCGGGCAGGCACGCGGCGGCCTTCGCCCGCGGCTTGCTGCAATGCGCCCGTAATGTCTGCCTGGAAGATTGCCTGCGGCGTTGCGCGGTTCAAGCAACGGCAGGGCGTGTCACGCATTCGTTATCAAGACCCTGCGACGGATCGCAGAAGTATGAAGATAAATCATCGCGACGAGGGCGGCATCGTGACCGCCGTCACTGACGCCACGATGTTGAGTTTTTGGGAGGCGCCGCCCCACAACCATTGCTGACTTTCAGATGCCGAGCAGTAATGGATAATGGGTTGAGCCGGTGAGGACGCAGTGCCGGCACCGGTCCGGTGCGGGCGAAGCCGTTCGCATGCCACGGCCTTCGCATGTCACCCCGCCGCCGTGCTATCGTGCCGCGTCGATCCGGAGTGGCGGCCCCGCCGCAGGAGAGGCTTCGGCGGTGACCGAGCCCGCCCGTTCCCCGCCCGCCGAGGACAGTCCCGGCTTGCGCCGCAAGATGGACATGGACAAGGCCTGTACCATCGCACGAAGCTGTGCGGCCGGAGGGCTGCATCGGGGCGGCCTGGACATCGGGGTCCTGCCCCCAAGGTGTCCCTGCGGCATTGATCAGGTCCTCGACCATGACTGGTGGCCGGTCAATCGTCATGGGCTGGCGTGAGCGGATCCGAATGGCGCACGCCCGGTTGACCCGGCCAGGTCGAGGCGGCAGGCGCCGTCTGCTGGCGCGAAGGCCTGCCCGGACCTCCGCTGACCGCCGTTGTTCCCGGGAAGCGAACTGCTGCTGTCGACGGCAATCCTTCTTTCGGACAGGCGCCGCAAGTTTCGGTTGGATCCGCAAGCGGGACAGCGCGCCTGCTTGACGGGAGCGGGTCCAACCGACCCGGAGCGAGCCTCCCGCGTCATGCCGAGCCTTCTTCGCGATGTATACATGCCGTGCTGGCGGCGGGTCATCGGCCCAGTCGTCCTGTTCGAGGTTGCGCTCGGACTGGCGACGCTCGGTCTCCTGGATCCGTTGCGCGTCGTCCTGATCGACCGCCTGATCGCGCTCGGCGGCGACCCGTTCGTCGGCAACACGGCCCTGATCGGTTTCGTGCTGTCGCCCCTGGGCGCGGGCACGCTGGCCTTGGCGGCGATCATCGCCACGCTGCTGCTGGCCGTCGAGTTCGGCGGCCTGGGGCTGATCCTCCGGGACGGTCTGCGCGGCCGCCCGGTGCGGGTGCGGCGCGTCGCGGCGCGGCTCGTCGCCCGGCTGCCGGCGCTGCTGGTCCTCAGCGCGCTGGCCGTGGGTCTCCTTATCCTGCTGGCGGTGCCGGTTGCCGCGGTCGGGCTGGCGGCGAAGGCGGCCTGGCTCTCCGATGCCGACATCTACTTCTACGTCACGACGCGGCCCGCAGCCTTCGTCGCGGTGATTGCCGTCGTGGCCGTGGCGGCATTGATCGTAGGGTTCGTCGCCCTGCGCCTGCTGGTGCGCTACGGCCTGGCCGTGCCGATCTGCCTGATCGAGGGCGTCGCGGCGCCGACCGGCCTGCGGCGGGCCGCCGTGGTGGTGCGCGGCCGGGAGCGGACCCTGGCCCTCCGTCTCCTGGCGGTCGCGGTCGCCGGCTTGGTCGTGACCGGCCTGGCGGCGGCCGGGCTCTCGGGGCTGTACGGACTGGTGTCCGGACCCGACCAGTCGCTGCCGGCCGCCCTGCGCGTGACCGTGGCGTTCGCCCTGCTTGCCGCCGTGGTGTTCGCGCTGCTCGGCATGCTGTTCCGCGTCGCGCTCGCCACCGTGCTGATGCACGCCTATGCCGAGACCGGCGCCGTCCCGGCAAGGGAGCACGCTCCGGCCGCGAGGGCATCCCTGGGGCTGCGCGGCGCGCTGGCGGCGGTGGCGGTGATCGCGATCGCGGCGGTGGTGCAGGCGTGGCTGATCGCCGGTGCCGTCGCCCCGGATCGTGCGATCACGGTGACGGCCCACCGGGCGGGAACGCGCGAAGCGCCCGAAAACACCCTGGCGGCGCTCGACCGGGCCGTCGCCGCCGGCGCCGACGTGGTCGAGATCGACGTGCAGGAGACCCGCGACGGCGCGGTGGTGGTCCTGCACGACACCGACCTGCGGCGCGTCGCCGGCCTGCCCGCCTCGATCTGGGCGCTGGATCTTGCGGACGTGCAGGCGCTCGACGCCGGCTCCTGGTTCGCGCCGGCCTTCGCGGGGGAGCGCATCCCCACGCTGGCCGAGTTCGCCGCGGCGGCGCGCGGCCGGGTCCGGCTGAACGTCGAGCTGAAGGTCAACGGCCGCGGCGTCGACCTGGCCGGCCGCACGCTGGCCATCCTGCGCGAGGCCGGCATGACGGACGCAGCCGTGATCTCGTCGCTCGACGGTCCCATCCTGGCCGAGGTGCGGGCGCTGGCGCCGGAGCTGCCGGTCGGCCTGATCGTGGCGACCGGCGTGGGCGACCTGGGCGCCGCCGACGTGAGTTTCGTTTCGCTGGCGCAGCGCCGCGCCACGCCGGCCCGCATCCGCGCCCTCAACCACCGCGGCCGCGCGGTCCACGTCTGGACCCTGAACACGGACGAGCAGATCGCCGGCGCCCTGCTGGACGGCGCCGACGCAATCATCACCGACAACCCGGCCCGGGCCCGGGCGATCGTCCGCTGGTATGAGGACCTGACGACGGCCGAACGCGTGCTGCTGCGCCTGCGTCGGGCGTCGCGGATCGGGGTGTCGGGCGCATCTTGAGAACGTGCGGCGACAGGCGTGCACGGGATGCTTCCTGCACGACGTCGGCCGTCAGAACCGAATGGCCACGCCGATGACAGGCCCGTGGGCGGTCACGTCCCAGGCGAACCGGTTGCGGCCGCTGCCGTCGCTGTAGTCCTGGTCCAGGGCGCGGTAGCCGGCGAAGAGGTTGGCGTCGCGCTCGGCGAACAGGCCGACGCGGTAGCCGATCAGCCCGGTGGCCTGCCAGGCGAAGTCGGAGCCGACACCGAAGCCGCCCACGTCGCCGGCGGCCACCAGGTTCCAGCGGTCGCCGAAGGTCCAGATGGTGCGCACGCCGACGATCGGGTCGACCCAGTCGCGGCTGCGCCCGAAGTCCCGCCCGCCCTGCACGTCCAGGTCGACGTCCAGATAGGTGTACCGACCGCCGACATAGGGATCGACGGTCACGCTGTACCGCGGCCGCGGCGCGCCCGGGTCGAGCGACCACGTGCCCACCCGGTAGAACAGGCCGAACCCGACCCACAGGGTCTTGACGTCCGTATCCACCGTCAGGGGGCCGGCGGTGGAGTCGCCGCCGATGCTGCCGTAGACGGTGTTGACGAAGCCGCCGATCCGGCCGCGGCGGGCTTCCGCATCGACCATGGCGCCGAAGTTCAGGTTGTCGAAGATGTCGCCGAACCCGACATCGACCGGCGCCTCGAACCCGCGCACCGTGGCGTCGCCGTTCAGCGACAGCGCCCACAGGTACGGCGTGACCGCGAACACCCACCGGTCCGGCGGCCGGTCGTCGAACGGCAGGTCCTGGGCCGGGGCTGCGAGCGACAAGGTCGCGGTCAAAAGGCCGAGCATAGCGATCACGCAGAACCGGAGGCATGCCGCACGTACCACCCGGAACCGCTGTGCTGTTCCGTCGATCGGTCGACTTCTACCCATGATCCCGGAGTCTCCAAGTGAACCCTGCACGCGTACAGTTGGTCCGCGGTCGCCCCATCGAGGCGACGTCAAAGAAGTAGAGCATGCCAAAAACGCGTGTCGATTTGATCCGGTGCGGCGACGCCCGGCGGCATGCAGGTCGATTACCTCAGATCGGGTGAGGCGGGATCGCCTGTGAGTAATCGAGCCCGTGCCGCTGCAGGCAATGACGCAGCTGCGAGTCCGGCCACCACTCCCAACGGAAGGAGCTCACGCTTGGTTATCATTCTCAGCGTCTCCAGCTGGACTCTGATATCGACCGGACGTGCAGGGGACATGCTTCTCTGCGCAAGGTTACGCTGACGCCGTCAGGAAGGCGTGCCAAAAGGATGTCCGTTTCCGGCAATCTCGCCTCCGGTGCGATGCGATGCAGCAAAATGAACTGCGCCGAGGTCAGCACCAGATCCAGCCATGAGGCCCAACTGCTCATAACCATTAGCCGTTATCAGGCCTACGGCTTGTTGTCTCCTGCGGCACTCACGTGGTAACCTTGATTTTGCACGCGTGACCGGACCTGAGCGGATCCATGGCATCAGCACCTGCAGCCGTCTGGTCCGCACAGTTCACGGATGCCTGCGACACGGCCGCCGCGTTGCGCGACGCCAGGATCGAATATCTTTCGCTCTCGCCGGCCCCGTACGACGCGCGGCTGACGGTCGTGGATCTCGGCATGCTCCGCCTGCAAACCGCGATCGACCACGCGCACATCGCTCGCGGCGTCGTGGATTCCGGCGGCTTCATGATCCTGTTCGGGCTCGGGGGAATCGTGCCCGGCGTCCGCGTTAACGGCGGCGGCATGATGGGCTCCGACGCGGTGGTCCTTGCGCCGGGCGCGGAGATCCATGCCGTCACCACAGGCCGCCAGGACTGGGCCACCGTGTTTCTGAACGCAGCCGCCTTCGCGGATCTCATCGACAGCGAGGCGTGGCCGCCGGAGCGGGGCTTCATGGTCAGGCAGGGCCTGATCGCGCACAGTGCAGGTCTGCGCGACTTGAGCGCGAACCTTGCGCATATCGCATGCCGGAAGCCGGATCGGCTGGCCCTGGGCTCGGTCCCGCAGTCGGTGATCGAAACCATGGGCACGGCGCTGCAACGCGGCCTCGGTAATGGCTCAGACGCGCAAGGTCAGGGCCGGGCCCTGCACCGGCGCGTGCGGCTCGTCGCGGCCGCCGAGGAATTGATGGACGTGGCCATCGGGCGGCCCGTCTACATCCAGGATCTGTGCGCTGCACTCGGGGTGGCGCCGCGCACGCTCCACAGTGCCTTCACCGCCGTGTACGGCATGGGCGTGCATCGGTACCTGCGCGTCCGGCGCCTGAACCTCGTGCGGTGCGCGCTGCGTGCCGGGGGCGGTGACGCCGGACTCGTGAAGTCGATCGCCCTGGACTTCGGTTTCTGGCACCTGGGCCGGTTCGCCCACCACTACCGCGCGCTGTTCGGCGAAAGGCCATGTGAAACCCTGTCGGCGTCTCATCGAGCGTGACGGGCCGGTGGCTGCAAAGGGAACGGCGTATCCCCCTGCGGGGCGTTGGTGCACAAATCGGCCGAAGCGGCGGCTGACGGCGCAAGCTGCATCTGGCGGTCGCCGACCGGGCGCCGGCGACGACCGTCGTCATCCCGCCGCGCGCCACGGCCACACTCAGCGCCCAGGCCGACCGGGCGCCGACGCAGCGCGACCGCCACCTTCAGACCATCGCCCGGCGGGGACGCCGCGGCTGGCAGCGAGCCACCGGCTACGGCCGCTCGCTGACCGACGGGGACGGCCGGCGCAAGGCCTGAACACTGAGCCGGCGCCGGCCGCCGCTCCCGTCACAACGCCCTGGCCTGGTCGCGCAGGACGAACTTCTGGATCTTGCCGGTGGAGGTCTTGGGCAGCTCGCCGAACACCACGGTGCGCGGCACCTTGAAGCCGGCCAGGTTCTCGCGGCAGAAGGCGATGATGTCCTCGGCCGTGGCGGTCCGACCGGGGCGCAGGGTGACGAAGGCGCACGGGGTCTCGCCCCAGCGCTCGTCGGGGCGCGCCACCACCGCCGCCTCCAGCACCGCCGGGTGGCGGTACAGCACGCCCTCGACCTCGATGGTCGAGATGTTCTCGCCGCCGGAGATGATGATGTCCTTGGAGCGGTCCTTGAGCTCGATGTAGCCGTTCTCGTGGATCACGCCCAGGTCGCCGGTGTGGAACCAGCCGCCCTGGAACGCCTCCTCGGTGGCGGTCGGGTTCTTCAGGTAGCCCTTCATGGTGATGTTGCCGCGCATCATCACCTCGCCGATGGTCGTACCGTCGCGCGGCACCGAGTCCAGGGTGATCGGGTCGGCGACCGTGATCTCCTCCTGCACCGCGTAGGCCACCCCCTGGCGCGCCTTGAACACGGCGCGGTCGCGCGCGGGCAGGTCGTCCCACTCCTGGTGCCAGGCGCACACCACGGCCGGCCCGTACACCTCGGTCAGCCCGTAGACGTGGATGATGCGGAAGCCCATCGCCTCCATGTTCTCGATCACCGCGGCGGGCGGCGCGGCGCCGGCGGTCATCATCGCCACCGTCTGGGAGAACGCGCGGCGCTGGTCGGCCGGCGCGTTCAGCATCACGCCCATCACGATCGGCGCGCCGCACAGGTGGGTCACCCCGTGGTCGGCCAGCGCGTCGTAGATGCCCTTGGCCTCGACCCGGCGCAGGCAGACGTGGGTGCCGGCCATGGCCGTGATCGTCCACGGGAAGCACCAGCCGTTGCAGTGGAACATCGGCAGCGTCCACAGGTACACCGGGTGGTGCGGCAGCGCCCAGGTCAGCACGTTGCCGATCGCGTTCATGTACGCGCCGCGGTGGTGGTAGACGACGCCCTTCGGATTGCCGGTGGTGCCGGACGTGTAGTTCAGCGAGATCGCCTGCCATTCGTCGGCCGGCAGCGACCACGCCGCCTCCGGATCGCCCTCGGCCAGCAGGGCTTCGTACGTGAGTTCGCCGATCAGGTCGCCGCCCTGCGCCGCCGCGTCGTCGATGTCCACCACCAGCGGGCGCAGGTGCGGCTCCATCATGCCGAGCGCCTTGGCGACGACCGGCGAGAACTCGCGGTCGGTGATCAGGACCTTGGCCTCGCCGTGCTCCAGGATGAACGCGATCGAGGCCGGGTCGAGGCGGACGTTGAGCGCGTTGAGCACGCCGCCGGCCATCGGCACGCCGAAATGCGCCTCGAGCAGCTCGGGAATGTTGGGCGCCATCACCGCCACGCATGTGCCGACCCCGACGCCGCGCCCGGCCAGCGCCGAGGCCAGCCGCCGGCACCGCGCATAGGTCTCCGCCCAGGTGCGGCGCACGTCGCCGTGGATCACCGCCGTGTAGTCCGGGAACACCTCGGCGGCGCGGCGCAGGAAGGTCAGCGGCGACAGCGGCACGTAGTTGGCCGGCGTCCTGTCCAGGTCCGTCTCGAACGGATTGTGGTGCATGACGGCGTGGCTCCCCATATCTTGTTGTTGTCCCACGACAAAATCGAACGGCGTCGAAGGATACGGGCGTGCCGACTCGGGCGCAAGGGGCCGTCGGTGCGGTTTCCTTCGGGCCTTGTCGATCTTCGCCGCCACCCGGAGCGGGCACTTCGTGGCCGGAAATGCGGTGCACGAAGGCGACGGGCGTGACCTTCACGAGGCCGGACGAACCCCGGAACCGGTCGGCATGACATGATCCCGGATCAGCCGGTCACGGTCTTCAGCCACGCTGCGAAAGCATCCTCGGTCATCTCGCCTGCGGCCAGTGCAAGCACCGCACGGGTTGCCTCCGGCTCCGCAGCGCACAGGACCACACCGTTCCGTGCCAGGAAAATGTAGGCGGCCATGAACGCCGTCCGCTTGTTGCCGTCCACGAACGGATGATTGCGGACGATGCCAGAGGCATAGGCAGCCGCAAGCGCATGCAGGTCCGGATCCCCGTAAGCCGCAATATGACGGGGTCGGGCAAGCGCAGAGCCGAGCAAGCCTTCGTCGCGCACACCGGAAGCACCGCCATGCTCGCCGAGCAGCCGGTCATGAACGGCTTTGATTACGCGCTGTTCAAGCCAGACCGGGTCCTGCGCCACGGCCGGCCATCACTTGGCAAGCGCACGCAACGTATTGCGATATCGCTGCATGCCTTCTTCTGCCAGGGCCATCTGTCGCTCGAACTCCGGATCATAGGGAGTCATGCGGTATCCGTCCGGCGTTTCCGTGAGAACCACCCGATTGCCCTCCGCCAGGTGCAGCCGGTCAACGGCTTCCGGCGGAAACTCTGCATAGAAGGAATCGCCCTGTTTGCGAATCTTCAACTCGATCATCACCGGAACTCATGATGCTTCCCAGACGTCAAGATAGGATCCCCTCGCCCTTGTCGTCCATATCCACAAGCCGTGTATCGGTCAACCAGACGTCCCTTGCGCGGGCCGACGGCAGCGGGGGTGGCCATGCGCATCGTTCCGGACAGGCTGCACCGCTGCCATCCCGCCTTGATCGCCGTCGCGAACCGGCCTACACCACCGCACTGCAACACGGGCGCAACCCCCAGGACCCACATGGGCTTCAACTGCGGCATCGTCGGCCTGCCGAACGTCGGCAAGTCGACCCTGTTCAACGCGCTGACCGCCACCCAGGCGGCGGAGAGCGCCAACTATCCGTTCTGCACGATCGAGGCGAACGTGGGCCGCGTCGCCGTGCCCGACCCGCGCCTGGAGACGCTGGCCCGGCTGGCGCACTCGGCCAGCGTGGTGCCGACCCAGCTCGAGTTCGTCGACATCGCCGGGCTGGTGCGCGGCGCCGCGCGCGGCGAGGGCCTGGGCAACCAGTTCCTGGGCCGGATCCGCGAGGTCGAGGCGGTCGCCCACGTGCTGCGCTGCTTCGCGGGCGACGTCGCCCACGTCGAAGGCTCGGTCGATGCGGTGCGCGACGCCGAGACGGTCGAGACCGAGCTCATGCTCGCCGACCTGCAGAGCCTGGAGCGGCGCATCGACGCCGCGGTCAAGCGCAGCCGCGGCGGCGACAAGGAGGCCGCCGCCGAGCTCGCCCTGATGGAGCGGGCCAAGGCGCTGCTGGAGGCGGGCACGCCGGCCCGCGCGCTCAAGGTCACGTCCGAGGAGGAGCCCGTGTTCCGCCGGCTGACGCTGCTGTCCGCCAAGCCGGTGCTGTACGTGTGCAACGTCGCCGAGACCGAGGCCGCCACCGGCAACGAGCAGGCGCAGCGGGTCGCGGCGCTGGCGGAGGCGCAGGGCGCGGAGGCGGTGACCATCGCCGCCCAGATCGAGGCCGAGGTCGCGCAGCTGACCGATCCGGAGGAGAAGCGCGAGTTCCTGGACTCGCTGGGGCTGGAGGAGCCCGGCCTGAACAAGGTGATCCGCGCCGGCTACCGGCTGCTCGGCCTGATCACCTTCTTCACCGTCGGCCCGAAGGAGGCGCACGCCTGGACCGTGCCCGAGGGCGCCACCGCCTGGGACGCCGCCGGCGTGATCCACAGCGACTTCCAGCGCGGCTTCATCCGCGCCGAGACCATTGCCTACGACGACTTCGTCGCCCTGGGCGGCGAGCAGCCCTGCAAGGACGCCGGCCGCATGCGCGCCGAAGGCCGCGACTACGTGGTCCGCGACGGCGACGTGTTCCACTTCCGGTTCAACGTCTGACCCCGATTGCGGGGACACATCAATTGCGGGGACACATCACTCAATTCCCAACGCTGTGGCCCGGCCGGCCGCAGGATCGCGCCCATGGCCACGGGCGGGTCAGGACCCAGCGAGCCGGCGCCGAATTCAGTGTTGTGTCCCTACAATTCCCCGGCGCCGAATTCAGTGTTGTGGAGTGAACCCCGCCGATGAGTCATTGAAATAGGGGACAGTTCTCTGTAAGGAGAATGCATGTCCAATCAGGAGCGACGGCACTTCAGCCGGGACTACAAGCTGAAGGTGATCGAG
>Ga0081535_100168_pt1 | contig 60820 bp, 52 predicted proteins | sample HotLakmasection3_FD_71020 | JGI IMG/M metagenome (GOLD analysis project Ga0081535, IMG submission 71020) | Hypersaline microbial mat communities from Hot Lake, Washington, USA - Section #3 (SPADES assembly) (version 2) | ecosystem: Environmental > Aquatic > Non-marine Saline and Alkaline >... | reverse complement strand
CAGACCACGATCCTGCGCACCCCCACCAGCGGCGTCGCCGGGCCTCTGTTCCAGGCCGCCCGCGTCGCCCTGCCGCCCAACATGCGCCAGCCCGCCGCCTGACCCCACGCCCTGCCCGAACCGCCGATGTGTGGTGCTAACAACCGGCACCGCACCGATAACCTATTGGTGTGAAAGGATCTTTCGGAAGGCGGTGTTCAAGTTGGGTATTGATCGTCGCCGGGAGTACGAATCCTCTCCAGACTAAAAAACCGGGATGTGGTCGGCGACTCGTACTTTGCTAAATTTTCATCTACGTCGGCTTTGACGATTGTCCAAAATTCGAAGCAGCCCAATTGGCGTGCCTTTTGATGACTTTTTTCTGCTTCTCCCAAACGATTATGTATGTTTGATACATCGCCTCCGCCCTTGATCTCAATAGATAGAATGGGGCGGACGCCGCTTCCTAGGCTTTGGACGACGCGGACATCCGGGTCGGATGCAAATTCGACAATAACTTTCCGCTTGGAATCGTTTTCCAATACGATCGTACGATCCGTCCGATCGATAATGTAATCGCTCGCGAGCGTGGCGATCAGATCATACACGTCCAGTATGGCTTCCTGCCCAATTCGGTTGTTCTCACCGCCACGGAACTGTGCGCCCAACATCATAATCTGCATATCGCGGATCGATGACATGCTCACTTCATCGATCCGCATTAGCAATGATGCAGAAGAATGGCACAGGACATGGCTTAAGTTTTGCAAATCTCTATCTTCAAGGCTCCCGACTGTTCCTTGATCTTCAAGCTTCTTAAACTTTCCGAAATTCCTGGACTTGTAAAATTCCTTCTGGGAAAACCCAAGAAGAAGCCGATAGTAGGCCAACAGGAACGGGTTTCCCTTCAGAACGCAAGGCAAAGGGAAAAATGTCTCGCCGCGCAGGCCATGCTGTGCCAGACGGCTCAGAGCGGCGGCGGGAACATACTGCGACAATTCATGATTGATTTGGTTTAGATCAATTCGCTCAATTTCCCTTGCCAACGCCGGCGCAAGCTGTAGATCGCTCACTTTCTTAAGCTTATAGAAAAACGAAACTTGAAGATCGGGCATTAAGACCGGAAGTTCGTCGGTCACGGCAGGACCTTTCGTCTTTGAAACAGTCCTCCAAGGCGGCTCGTGGCAAGCGCAGCATATTCCGGCTTTACTTCAATGCCGACAAAACGTCTATTCGCACGCACCGCAACTTCGCCGACTGTGCCAGAACCAAAGAACGGATCAAGCACCACGTCGTCCATGGCACTTCCCGCAAGGATGCATGGTTCAATCAATGCCGGCGGAAACGTCGCAAAATGCGCGCCCGGGAAAGGCTCGGTGTTGATCGACCATACCGAACGCCTGTTGCGCGTTTTACCCGAGCCGTTCGTCGCTTCCTGCGCAGCAACATGATTGTAATAGTATTTTTCGGACTTTGTCAGAAGGAACAGATATTCGTGTGCCCGCGTCGGCCGATCCTTGACCGACTCTGGCTGGCAGTTCGGTTTATGCCAAATAATATCTGACCGCAGGTACCATCCGGCTTTCTGAAGGGCGAACGCCATCTTCCAAGGGATCCCGATAAGATCCTTTGGCTTAAGGCCTTCTGGCGTTGGTGGTCGATACGTCATAGCTCGCGCAGGATTTTTCTTGTCGGCATCCCGCCAAGTCCGATTGCCACTCGTGTACGAGTCACCCATATTCAACCAAAGGGTCCCATCCGATGCAAGCGTTCGATTGACCTCATTGAACACCATCACCAAACGATTAATGTAGTCGTCCACCTCCTGCTCGGCACCAATCTGGCCCGAGACCTCATAATCCCGTAGGCCCCAATAGGGGGGGCTAGTGATGCAGGTGCGAAAGGTGTTTTCCGGAAAGTTCTTAAGAATCTCAAGAGAGTCCCCAACTATTATACAATTAGTATCGAGCTTGTCGGGTATATCCGAAAGCTTCGATATGATTTCATAGGACAGCATGCGGTTCATTGGCTTTCTGCAGCTGGATTGGACCGCGACGATGTGCATCGTTATTGCCGGGAAGCACGGCCGCCAGCTGTTCGTTCGGACGTCTGGCGGCCATGCATAGCCGATATCGGCCGTGGATAGTGTTTAATAAAGCTATGAACACCCGCTCGTCCCGCCGCAGGTGTCGCATTTCAGGCAGGTGCCGTTGCGGACCATGGTGAAGTGGCCGCATTCGGTGCAGGCCTCGCCTTCGTAGCCCTTGGCGCGGGCCTGCAGGACCGCGTCGGCGCCGTGCGGGGCCGGAGCGCGGGCCCGGTCGGCAACGATCGCGCGCTCGGCGGCGACCTCGGTGCGCGGATCGGCGGCCAGGGCGGTGGCGCCGTCGCTGGCCGGGCCGGCGCGCAGCATGACGGGGGCGGCCCCGTCGTGCGGCCACGGTGCGGCGGGCGCTGCGCCGGCGCCGCCGGCCGGTGCGGTGCCGTGGTCCTGGCTCTGTCCGGATGCGGTGCCGGCGTCCGTCCCCGGCCCGGGGGCGGCCCCGGATCCGCGGCCGCCGGCGGCGCCGGGGCCGGCCGCGCCGCCATTCCCCCGCGCCCGGCCGCCCTGGAGCACGCGCAGCGGCCCGCGGATATAGCCGGTGGAGGTGACCCGCTCCATGGTGCTGGTCACGCGCGCGGCATGGTCGTCGTCGTCGTCGGGCAGGTCGCCCTCGCCCGAGCCGCGGCCGATGGTGTCGGGGGCCAAGTCCTCGGGGCTGGCGTGGGCCAGGTCGGTGCGGCCCAGGTACGAGATGGCCAGCTCGCGGAACAGGTAGTCGAGAATGCTGGTCGCCATCTTGATGGCGTCGTTGCCGCTGACCAGGCCGGACGGCTCGAAGCGGGTGAAGGTGAACGCCTCGACGTACTCCTCCAGCGGCACGCCGTACTGCAGGCCGAGCGAGATGGCGATGGCGAAGTTGTTCATCAGCGAGCGGAAGGCCGCGCCCTCCTTGTGCATGTCGATGAAGATCTCGCCCAGCGACCCGTCGTCGTACTCGCCGGTGCGCAGGTACACCTTGTGGCCGCCGACGATGGCCTTCTGGGTGTAGCCCTTGCGCCGGTCGGGCATCTTGTTGCGGCCGGGCGGGCGCTCGCGCTCGACCACGCGCTCCTCGACGATGCGCTTCTCGATGATCTTCTCGACGATGCGCTCGGCCAGCATCGGCGCGCGGGCCGCCGCCGGGGCGGCGACCAGCGCCTCGACCGGGTCGTCCGCATCTTCATCCGCCGCGGCCAGGCTCTCCAGCACCTGCGCGGCCAGCGGCTGCGAGAGCTTCGACCCGTCGCGGTACAGCGCGTTGGCCTTCAGCCCCAGCCGCCAGGACAGCCGGTAGGCATCCTTGCAGTCGGCCACGGTGGCGCCGTTCGGCATGTTAATGGTCTTGGAGATGGCGCCGGAGATGAACGGCTGTGCGGCCGCCATCATGCGGATGTGCGAGTCCCACGACAGCGCCCGGGTGCCGATCTTGCCGCACGGGCTGGCACAGTCGAACACGGGCAGGTGCGCGGTGTCCAGGCCCGGCGCGCCCTCCAGCGTCATCGCCCCGCAGCAGTACACGTTGGCGGCGTCGATCTGCTCGCGGGAGAAGCCCAGGTGGCCCAGCAGGTCGAACGACACGTCGCCGAGCTGCGCATCGGTCAGCCCCAGCACGCGGCGGCAGAAGTCCTCGCCCAGGGTCCAGCGGTTGAACACGAAGCGGATGTCGAACGCGGAGACCATGTCGCGCTCGACCGCCGCCAGCTCCGACGCGCCGAAGCCGCGCGCGGCCAGCGCCGCATGGTCGATGCCCGGCGCGCCGTCCAGGGTGCCGCGGCCGACCGCGTAGGCGACGATCTCCCCGATCGCCTCCTCGTCATAGCCGAGCGTGCGCAGCGCATCCGGCACCATGCGGTTGATGATCTTGAAATAGCCGCCGCCGGCCAGCTTCTTGAATTTGACCAGCGCGAAGTCCGGCTCGATGCCGGTGGTGTCGCAGTCCATGACCAGCCCGATGGTGCCGGTCGGGGCGATCACCGTGGCCTGGGCGTTGCGGAAGCCGTGCCGGCGGCCCAGCTCCAGCGCCCGGTCCCAGGCGCGGCGGGCGGCCTCGGGCAGCGCCTCGTCCGGGCAGTCGCCGGCGACCAGCGGCACCGGCGGCACCGACAGGCCCTCGTGGCCGGCGATCTCGCCGTGGGCGGCGCGGCGGTGGTTGCGGATCACCCGCAGCATCGCCTCGCGGTTGGCGGCGAAGCCGGGGAAGGCGCCCAGCTCCTCGGCCATCTCCGCCGAGGTGGCGTAGGACACGCCGGTCATCAGCGCGGTAAGCGCCGCGGCCAGGGCGCGGCCGGCGTCGCTGTCGTAGGGGATGGCCGAGGCCATCAGCAGCCCGCCCAGATTGGCATAGCCCAGGCCCAGGGTGCGGTAGTCGAACGAGCGCCGGGCGATCTCCCGCGAGGGGAACTGCGCCATCAGCACCGAGATCTCCAGGGTCACGGTCCACAGCCGGCAGGCGTGCTCGAACCCGGCGGCGTCGAACGGCCCGTCGGCGCGGCGGAACGCCATCAGGTTGAGCGAGGCCAGGTTGCAGGCCGTGTCGTCCAGGAACATGTATTCCGAGCACGGGTTCGAGGCGTTGATCCGGCCGCCGGCGGGGCAGGTGTGCCACTCGTTGATGGTGGTGTCGAACTGCAGGCCGGGATCGGCGGAGGCCCAGGCGGCGTGGCCGATCTTCTCCCACAGGTCGCGGGCGTGCACCGTGCGGGCGACGGCGCCGTCGGTGCGGCGGGTCAGCTGCCAGTCGCCGTCATTGTCCACCGCCTGCAGGAACTCGTTGGTGACCCGCACGGTGTTGTTGGCGTTCTGGCCGGAGACGGTCAGGTAGGCCTCGGAATCCCAGTCGGTGTCGTAGGTGCGGAAGTCGATCCCGGTATAGCCCTGGCGGGCGAAGTGAATGACCCGCTGGATGTAGTTGTCCGGGATCAGCACGGCGCGGGCCTCGCGCACGGCGCGCTTCAGGGCCGGGTTGCGCTTCGGGTCGAAACGGGAACCGTCGTCCGCCCCGTCGGTGGCGCGGCAGGCCTGCATGACCGCGTTGAGGTGCTTGGCCGCCAGCTTCGAGCCGGCGACCAGGGCGGCGACCTTCTGCTCCTCGACCACCTTCCAGTCGACGAACGCCTCGATGTCCGGGTGGTCGACGTCGACCACGACCATCTTGGCGGCGCGCCGCGTGGTGCCGCCGGACTTGATGGCGCCGGCGGCGCGATCGCCGATCTTCAGGAAGCTCATCAGGCCGGAGGACCTGCCGCCGCCGGACAGCGGCTCGCCCTCGGCGCGCAGCTTGGAGAAGTTCGAGCCGGTGCCGGAGCCGTACTTGAACAGCCGTGCCTCGCGCACCCACAAATCCATGATCCCGCCGTCGTTGACCAGGTCGTCGGCGACCGACTGGATGAAGCAGGCGTGCGGCTGCGGATGGGCGTAGGCCGAGTCGGACTCGACCAGCTCGCCGCTGCGGTAGTCGACGTAGAAGTGCCCCTGGGCCGGGCCGTCGATGCCGTAGGCCCAGTACAGGCCGGTGTTGAACCACTGCGGGCTGTTCGGCGCGGCCATCTGGCGGGCCAGCATGTGGCGCATCTCGTCGCAATAGGCGCGGGCGTCGGCCTCGGCGTCGAAATAGCCGCCCTTCCAGCCCCAGTAGGTCCAGGCGCCGGCCATGCGGTCGAACACCTGCCGGGCGTCCGTTTCCCCACCGAAGCGCTCGGCGCGCGGCCGGGCCTTGAGCGCCGCCTCGTCGGGCGCGCCGCGCCACAGCCACTCCGGCACGTCGTCCTCGGGCACCCGGGCGATGGCGGCGGGGACGCCGGCCTTGCGGAAGTATTTCTGGGCCAGGATGTCGCTGGCGACCTGGCTCCACGAGTCGGGCACGGCGATATCGGTCTGGCGGAACACCACCGAACCGTCCGGATTGCGAATCTCGCTGGTCGCGGTGCGGAAGCCGATGCCGGCATACGCGTCCTCGCCGGCCGTGGTGAATCGCCTTTCGATGCGCATCGTCTCGTCCCTTTGTCTTGGCGCGTGGCCGCGTGAAGTCCTCGGCATTGGGCTCTAGCAATGGCCCGAGACCCGGTATCCACCCCGTGCGGTGCACTCGGCACGTCGGGTATTCCTACGTTGGCCGCGGGCGACGGTCCGAAACCCGGTATTCACGAATAGACCTAGTAGCTGGAAGGGAGACTGCCACACAATCTGGTGGGATGCACCACGAAAGGGCAGGGGAGGCGCAATTCGACCATATATTGCTTTATTATGAATCGGAAGAGGAACATATGTGAACAAGTGTAGTATATCGGGGCAGGCAAGATATTAATATCCAGCATGCAAGATAATTTGCCGCGCCGGCGGAACAACGGTACACCTTGACGCCGGCATGCCTTACCGAACCCCGCATCAGGCGCCCGTGCTGACGCAGGGGCCGGCCAAGGGGGAATTTGGACAGGGCGCTAAGCGGATTTCGGCCTGAGAGCAGCGAGGATGCCGCGCGATCAGGAGGAGTCATGACGAGACGATCTCGCCGTGCCCGAAGACTGGGCGCGAACGGTTTTCCCCCGGGTTGCCCTTTCCGCTGTTCAAGGTGAAGTAGCAGCCGGCCATGCTTCGGCTCGACTCCGAGGTTGCGGCTTGGTTCAAAGCCCAAAGGGCGGTCGGCAGACCCGCATCAACGCCGTGCCGAGAAGCTTCGTGGAACACCCAGCAGCGCTGACCCGGCCATGAGCGAAAACGGAAAGGCCCCCGCCGGAGGGGGCCTTTCCTGTACGATATGGCGGGACGCTCAGCCGTTGCGCCGGCGGCGGGCGGCGATGCCGATGCCGATCAGGCCGACGCCGAGGACGGCCAGGGTGGCCGGTTCGGGGGCGGCCACGGCATCGACCAGAAGCGCGGAGTCCACGGCCGTGTCACGCTCGTCCATGACGCCGAAGCCGAGGATGAAGCTCCCGGACGCCGGCAGCGTGACCGAGGCCTCGAAATAGCCGGTCTCCTCGAAAAACACCGTCGGGCTGAGCGCGAACACGGAATTAGTGTCGGCCAGCAGTTCCAGCCCCGCCAGGCTGACGAAGGCGAAATCGTTGAAGGACGACGGCGTGGCTTCGTTGGTCAGGAAGTTCACCTGGAACTTGATGACCTGCCCGACCAGCCCGGCAATCGTCTGCTTGATGGCCGAGCCCTCGGTCGCGTCGCCAACAACTGCGGGAGTGGTGGCGGCAAGCGCGTCGAGCGCGCCGGCTTCGAGGCCGAGGAACGCCTCGATCTGGTCGTCGGCGACGGCACCGTCGCCAGTGGTCAGCAGCGCCTGGTAGGTGCCCTCCGCCGGGCCCGTACCGAACGCCGCGGTCTCGATCGAGGTGGAGCCGATCGTGGTCCACCCGCTGAAGTCGCCCCTCTCAAACCCGCCGTTGGTGATCGGGGCCGCCTGGGCTGCGCCGATTCCTGCGAGCAGGAAAATGCCAGCGCAGGCAGAAAGGACATGTCTTCTCATCAAGGTCTCCCTGTTTCTCCGGTAAACAAGACCGAGCCCCTGAGAGCAAGCGCCATGCCATAGACGAAGAGGACTGGATTTCTCCGATTTATAAAGGATTGCAGTGCCGAGAACATCCCGCGGCGTCAGATCGCCCGACACAAGCGAACATGGTACCGTTGTGCTGATAGACCTATTTTGATTATTAGAACAATCTTTTAATAATCCAAAATACCTACGACTTTATAGCTAAATGCGGATATATTGTGCTCTTCCATACGCCGTGAGCGCACATATTGTATACGGAAGTTAGCGCAAATTAACTAATTTATTCTTTGTAAGTCGTACGACTTAGACGAATGGTGGTGTCATGATTATTTACCGGGTCCCGGCACCTGTAACGTTTGTGGTAAACGCGCCGGCGCGTCGGCAGCGGCGCCCCGCTGCGAGGCCGGCGCGTCGGCGTGTCAGGCCGGGGGGTGCACACCGCATCAGCTCCGGCGTACACTCGGGCGCGCCACCGGAATGGGCCCGGATATCGGGCCAAGCGTCCGGCGGCATTCGCGTTCCGCCGCCCCGGCGGCCGGGGCATTCCGGGGCATCAAGGAAGGGCCGACCCATGCACGACCGGACCATCGCCGCCTGGCAGCACGACCACGCCTTCGGTCAGGACCGGGTCCGGCCGGGGGAGCGGCGCACGCACCTGGTGATCGGGCTGACGGCCGTCACCATGGTTGCCGAGATCGTCGCCGGGCTGGCATTCGGGTCGATGGCGCTGCTCGCCGACGGGCTGCACATGGGCAGCCACACCACGGCGCTGGCGGTCGCCGCGTTTGCCTACTGGTACGCCCGCCGGCACGCCCGCGATCCGGCGTTCAGCTTCGGCACCGGCAAGGTCAACGCGCTCGGCGCCTTCGCCAGCGCGATCATGCTCGCCCTGTTCGCGCTGATCATGGCGTGGGAGAGCGCGTGGCGGTTCGTCGAGCCGGTCCCGATCGCCTTCGACCAGGCGATCCTGGTCGCCGTGCTGGGCCTGGCGGTCAACGGCGTCAGCGCGGTCGTGCTCGCCGGCAGCCATGCCCATGACCATGCCCACGCCCATGACCACCACCACGACCACCGCCACGGCCATGCCCACGACCATCACCATCGCCATGACCATGCCGGCCACCGCCACGCGCCCGATCAGAACCTGCACGCCGCCTATGTGCACGTGCTGGCCGACGCGTTGACCTCGCTGCTGGCGATCGTCGCGCTGCTGGCCGGGAAGTTCCTGGGACTCGCCTGGATGGACCCGATGATGGGCATCGTCGGGGCGGTTCTGGTGACGGTGTGGGCGTGGGGGCTGCTGCGCCACAGCAGCATCGTGCTGCTCGACCGGCAGGTGCCGGAGACGGTGCGCCGCCGCATCCGCGCGGCGATCGAGGAGGACGGCAGCGGCGACCGGGTCACCGACCTGCACGTCTGGGCGATCGGCCCCGGCATCCACGCCGCGATCCTGGCGCTGGTCAGCGACCGCCCGCAGCCGCCGGAGCACTACCGGGCGCGCCTGCCGGGCGACCTGGGGCTGGCCCACGTCAACGTGGAGGTCCACCGGTGCCCGCACGCGCCCGATGCGCCGCGGGCGCCGGGATCACCCTAGCCGGGTCCGGCTATTTCTTGCGGCCGGCTACTTCTTGCGGAACGAATCGAGCGTGACGACCTTGTGCGCCTCGTCGCCGGCCTCGCCGGCCGCACCGTCGTGGGGCTGCGCGGCCGGGCCGGTGGCCTGCTCTTCCGCCGGCGGCGGGACCGGCTGGAACTGCAGCGCGAAGCTGACCGACGGGTCGGCGAAGGTGGTGATCGCGGCGAACGGGACCGTCAGCCGCTCCTTGGCGTGATTGAAGCTCAGCGTGACGCTGACCTGCTCCTCGTCCACCTCCAGCCCGGAGAACTGGTACTGGATGACGATGGTCATCTCTTCGGGATAGCGCCGGCGCAGGTGCTCCGGCATCACGACACCGGGATGGCCGGTGGTGAAGGTCAGATAGAAATGGTGGTCGCCGACCAGGCCGTGCTCGGCGGTGAGGGCCAGCGCCTCGCGCACCACGCCGCGCAGGGCCCGCTCCAGCATCCGGTCGTACCTGAGCTTGTCCTCTACCATGGCCACCACCGTACCATGCCCTCCGGAGATTGGAAGGATACGCGTCCACGAACCGATTGTCTGAAAGGTGAGTGGGGGGCTTCTGTTGCCCGGTGCCCCCCGAACCGCGCCCTGGCGCGCGAACGCCAAGGAGTTACTTGCTGGCCACCAGGCTGCGGTTAGGCAGCGAGGCGGGCCTCCGCAAAGTTGTCGTTGGCATGTGTGCCATGGCCCGATAACGGCGGTACCATGCCGGGCGAACACCTTGCCTTTACCACGCGCGTCGATCCTGTTTCGCCCCCATGGGTCGGCCTGCGAAGGCCGGCGGTTTGGTGGAGGCGCCGGGTACTGCCCCCGGGTCCGCTGCGCTTATGCCGCAAGGCATTTATCGCCATAGTCGGTTGCCCGACGCCTCCGAATATAGGCCGTGCGGCCCGCCGGCGAAAGGGGCGGTGTGCGATATCGCACTGCACAACGTCCATTTTCATGGCATGCAGATGCTTGGCGACAAAAGGCTTGTCCACACCGGGGTGGTCGAGTATCAGCCGTCGCCTGTCGCATAAATCTCATAATGAGATCCGGTGGGCTCATGCAGCAGTCGGCCTCGCTCGGTCAGTGCCACCCGTGCCATCCGTGCGTTCCGGCGCAGCTTGTCGCCCAGGACGACGGCTGGGTGTGGACGATCCACATGGATGTCGCTCCGTCGGGGGAGGCGCCGGTCCGGCTGATCGCCTACTGGCAGGCCAAGCGGGCGGAGCGGGTGCCGGTATCCCGCCGGCAGATCGACCCGCTTGAGGTGCCCCGCCTGCTGCCGCAGCTGTTCATCGCCCGCTTCGACGCCAGCCGGGACGACTACGTGTACACGCTGATCGGCACGGGCATCACCCGGCTGCTGGAGGCCGACCGCACCGGTGCGACCCTGGCGGAGGTGTATGGCGTCGAGGGCGCCGGCCCCGTGCGCGCCATCTACACGCTGGCCGTGGCGGAGGATCGCCCGGTGTGCACCGCCGGGACGATCCAGCGTGAGCCCGGATGGCCCGGCCGGTCCGACGCCATCCGGACGATCGGGTTCGAGGCCGTGCACCTGCCGATCCGCGATCGCGACGATACCGCCTGGATGATCCTGGGCGGCCTGTTCACCAGCCGCATGCCGTCCGAGTCGTCGCTGTTCTAGAACCGGCGCCGCCCGGCCCGCCGGCGCGGCCCGGGCTTTGCGGACGGAGGGCGGCGCGACCGTCGCCCGTGGGACGAGGTCGCGGTGCTTGCCAGCCGGCGCGACCCGTGGCATGCGTGCACGCCATGGAACAGGGGCCCGTCTGGCTGTCGCTGCTCGCCCTCGCCTTGATCTTCCTGCTGGTGGCGCGGCGGGCGCGTTCGCATTTCCGGCGGCCGGCCCGGCAGCTGCTGGCCTTCGTCGCCGGCTGGCTGGCGATCGTCCTGGTGCTGGCGCTGATCTATCGATACGCTTGGGTATGAGCGGCCGGCCGGCTCAGGCCAGTGCGTCGGCCAGGCCGCGGAAGAAGGCTACCCCGTCGGTGCCGCCCAGCGCCGGGTCGGCGGCGCGCTCCGGGTGCGGCATCAAGCCCAGCACGGTGCGCCGCGCGTTCAGGATCCCGGCGATGTTGTCCGCCGAGCCGTTCGGGTTGGCGGCCGGCGTCGGTGCGCCCTCGTCGGCGGCGTAGCGGAAGGCGACCCTTCCTTCGTCCTCCAGGGCGGCCAGCGTGTCCCGGTCGGCATAGTAGTTGCCGTCCATGTGGGCGACCGGCAAGCGCACGACCTGGCCGGCGCGATAGCCGCCCGTGAACGGGCTGTCGGTCGCCTCCACGCGCAGGCCGACCGGGCGGCAGACGAACTTCAGCGCGGCGTTGCGCATCAGGGCGCCCGGCAGAAGCCCGGTCTCCGTCAGCATCTGAAAGCCGTTGCAGATGCCCAGCACCGCCACGCCCTGCCGGGCGCGCGCCACCACCTCGCGCATCACCGGCGCATGCGCCGCGATCGCGCCGACGCGCAGGTAGTCGCCGTAGGAGAACCCGCCGGGCAATACGATCAGGTCCACCGGCGGCAGCTCGGTGTCGCGGTGCCAGTGCATGACGGGCTGCGTCCCGGTCGCGCGCCGCAGCGCCACGGCGACGTCGCGGTCGCAGTTCGAGCCCGGGAACACGATGACGGCGGCCTTCATGCCCCGCCATGTAGCCCGCCGCGCCGGTCCGCGCAAGCGCCGGTGCAGACGGACTGACGATGCCGGCGGTTGCTTGGGGATTGCGCTGCATGCGCATTCGTGCACCTTTGACGCGCGCGGGCGCCGCCCTGATCAGCGCGACCGGCCCGCGCCGCTCAACGTCAACCGTGCGGAGGATTTGCGGCCATGCCGCGCCCGTTTGCGCGTCCCGGCCTGCCGGCCCTGTCCGCCCTGTGCGCGGCCCTTGCGGTTGCGACTGCGGCGCCGCCGGCCGGGGCCGTGGTCCTCGAGCTGCCGGGGGCGGAGATCCGCCTCGAGCCGCCCGAGGACATGTGCCTGCTCCGGCCCGAACGCAGCCAGCCCGAGCTCCGGCTGCTGCGCGGCGCCCAGGCTCTCGTGGAGCGAACCGGCGAGGCCGAGGCCTTCGCCGTGACCGCTGACTGTGCGGAACTGGACGCGCTGCGGGCGGGCGAGACGGACCGTCTGGTGCACTACGGCATTCTGTCGGTGTTGCTGGTCGACGGCCGAGTCCAGCCGCTCGTGGGCACCAGCCGCGAGGACTTGATCGCGTTCCTCACCGAGCAGGACGCGGCGCTGCCGGACGAGCACCCGGATGCCCTTGCCGAAGAGATGGAGGGCATGATCGAGGACCTGACGGTGGAGGAGGCGCGCATGCTGGACGCCATCCCGCCGGACGACGTGGCCGCCTATCAGGGCACGGTCACCACCATGGTCTTCGCGGACGAGCGGACCACCATCCTCGGCGTCAGCGGCAATACGCTGATCCGCGACTATCCGTTGGCGTTCTGGCGCTACCGCCCGTACGAGGGCGATGGCACCGTGGCCGATCTGCTCGACCGGCAGCGGGCGTTCATGCAGCGGTTCGTCGCCATGAACGCGCCGGGGGAGGCGTTTCCGCTGGACGCCGACCGCATCGGCCCGGCCCAGCCGACGCCGCGGCCGCCGATGCCGCGTCGCGACCCCGGCGGGGACATCGCCTGGCGGCTCGCCCCGATCGTGCTGGCGGTGGTCGCCGTGGCGGCGATCCTGGCCGCGCGGCGCCGGCGGCGGCCCTAGGCGGCCAGGTGGCCGAGCTTGAGGTACAGCCGGCAGCCCTCGGGGCTGGCGACGGCGTGGCGGCTGCCGTTGGGGTAGCGGATCCAGTCGCCCGGCCCGTACCGGCCGTCGCCATCCTCGAACGCGCCGTCCAGCACGAACACCTCGGCGCCGCCGTGGTGCTCGTGGGGCGGCATGGCGGTGTCCGGGGCCAGCCGCATCAGCCGGATCACCTCCGGAAACCCCCGCTGCCGGTACAGCGGCAGGATCTCAATTCCCGGCCGGCCGACGCCGCGCCAGCCCTCTTTGGTGGTATCGGTAACCACCTGCCGGCGGCCGGCGCCGCCGTACTGGCGCAGCTTGACGAACAGCGTGCAGCCCTCGCGCGAGAACGGCGCGTGCCGAAAGCCCTCCGGGTTCAGGAGCAGGGTTCCGGCCGGGTGGTCGCCACGCTCGTCCGAGAACGTGCCGTCCAGCACCAGGATCTCCTCGCCGTCGGGATGGTCGTGGGCCGGGAAGGCGCTGCCGCGCTCGTACAGCACCACCGAGGTGACCCGCCCGGCCTCCGCCGGACCCGCGAGCTCCAGGCGCTTGCGCCAGACCGACGGGCTCGGGCTCGGCTCCCACGGCATCTCGGAAGTGTGCATCAGGGCGGGGCGGGACGGGTCCGCGTTCACTTCTGGCATGGTTCGCTGTCTCGCGGGGCGCTGCGGCCGGACGGGCGCGGCCCGGCCCGATTGCGAATCGCTCTTGACGCGCCGCGGCGGGTACTATCCTCATCGCGGTTCCGCAGGGCCGACCGCCCGTTTGTTGCAGGATAACGTACAAGGGTCCCCCGATGCTCCCCCCCGTCAAGACCCTCGATGCGGATGCCCTGGCGCTGCACGCCACCGGCCGGCCGGGCAAGCTGGAGATCGCGCCGACCAAGCCGCTGAACACCCAGCGCGACCTGGCACTGGCCTATTCGCCCGGCGTGGCCGCGCCGTGCCGGCGCATCCACGAGGACCCGACCGCCGCCTACGACTACACCGCCAAGGGCAACCTGGTGGCGGTGATCTCCAACGGCACGGCGGTGCTCGGCCTGGGCGACCTGGGCGCGCTCGCCTCAAAGCCGGTCATGGAAGGCAAGGCGGTGCTGTTCAAGCGCTTCGCCGACGTGGACGCGATCGACCTGGAGATCGACACCCGCGACGTCGACGAGTTCATCAACTGCGTGCGCTACCTGGGGTCGTCGTTCGGCGGAATCAACCTTGAGGACATCAAGGCGCCGGACTGCTTTATTATAGAGAGTCGGCTGCGCGAGCTGCTCGACATCCCGGTGTTCCACGACGACCAGCACGGCACCGCCATCATTGCCGCCGCCGGGCTGATCAACGCGCTGGACCTGACCGGCCGGTCCGTCGGCGACGTCCGCATGGTGGTCAACGGCGCCGGCGCCGCGGCGATCGCCTGCGTCGAGCTGTTCAAGTCGATGGGCGTGCCGGCCGACGGGATCGTCATGTGCGACAGCAAGGGCCCGCTGTACCGCGGCCGGGGCGACCTGAACCAGTGGAAGTCGGCGCACGCCGTGGACACCGACGCGCGCACCCTGGCCGACGCCATGCGCGGTGCCGACGTGTTCGTCGGCGTGTCGATCGCCGACGTGGTCACCGAGGACATGGTCCGGTCGATGGCCGACCGCCCGATCGTCTTCGCCCTGGCAAACCCGAACCCGGAGATCCGGCCGGAGGTCGCGCTGGCCGCCCGCCCGGATGCGATCCTGGCCACCGGCCGGTCGGACTATCCGAACCAGATCAACAACGTGCTGGGCTTCCCGTACATCTTCCGCGGCGCCCTGGACGTGCGCGCGCGGACCATCAACGACGACATGAAGATTGCCGCGGCGCGCGCCCTGGCCGACCTGGCCCGCGAGGACGTGCCCGACGAGGTCGACGCCGCCTACGCCGGCCGGCGGCTGCGCTACGGCCCGGAATACCTGATCCCGGTGCCGTTCGACCCGCGCCTGATCGACGCCGTGCCGACCGCGGTGGCGCAGGCGGCGGCGGCCTCCGGCGTCGCGCTGCGGCCGATCGCCGACATGCCGGCCTACCGTAGCCAGCTGCGCTCGCGCCTCGACCCGACCGTGCACACCCTGCAGTTCATCTTCGAGAAGGCCCGCCAGGCGCCGACGCCGACCCGGGTGATCTTCGCCGACGGCGACGAGGAGCGCGCCATCCGCGCTGCGATCGGCTTCCGCAACCACGGCTATGGGGTGCCGGTCCTGGTCGGGCGCCGGGACCAGATCGCCGAGACCCTGGCCGGGCTCGGCCTGGCCGGCGTCGACGACCTGGAGATCCACGGGTCGCGGGAGAGCCAACTCAAGGAGCGCTACATAGAGTTCCTGTACGAGCGGCTGCAGCGGCACGGCTTCCTGCGCCGCGACTGCGCCCGCATGGTCAATCAGGACCGCAACATCTTTGCCGCCTGCATGGTCGCCTGCGGCGACGGCGACGCGATGGTCACCGGCCTGACGCGCAGCTTCTCGTCGTGCTTCGAGCCGGTCACGCGGGTCATCGACGCCGCGCCCGGCCAGCCGGTGTTCGGCCTGTCCATGCTGGCCGTGCGCGGCCGCACCGTGTTCATCGCCGACACCACGGTGAACGAGCGGCCCGAGCCCGAGCAGCTCGCCACCATCGCCGTTCAGGCCGTGGCCAAGGCCCGCCAGATGGGCCACGCGCCGCGCGTGGCGTTCCTGTCGTTCTCCAACTTCGGCCAGCCCATGGCCGACCGGGTCCAGCACGTCCGCGACGCGGTGGCCATCCTGGACCGCAGCAAGGTCGACTTCGAGTACGATGGCGAGATGACCGTCGAGGTCGCGCTGGACGACGACCTGCGCCGCAACCTCTACCCGTTCTGCCGCCTGACCGGGCCGGCCAACGTGCTGGTCATGCCGTCGCTGGCGGTCGCCAACATCGGCGCCAAGCTGCTGCAGAAGCTGGGCGGCGGCGCCGTGATCGGGCCGCTGCTGATGGGCCTGGCGCGGCCGGTGCAGATCGTCCAGCTCGGCGCCACGGTCAACGAGCTGGTCACCGCGGCCTGCCTGGCGGCGCACGACGTGGTGCTGGCGCGCGAGGCGCAGGCCGGGCCGCGCGAAGAGCGCCGCCAGTGGCCGCCCCCGTCGCGCGGCATTGCGGCGCTGTTCTAGAAGGCGGGCGGCCGGGGCCGGCTGCGGCAGGCGAACAATGCTTTAGCAAAAACTTAAGAAATTTCTCCGCCGCCTGTGGGTATAGTGGGGATATTGCTGGCGGCGTCGCCGCTGCCGGGGAGGGGATTCGGGCCGGGAGATTGACGCCGGAGGCGGGCCCGCCTGGAAACGGTTCGGGATTTTCTCCCGACGGTTCGGGATTGTGCGCCGATGCGCCCGTGGACCATGTCGTTCAGCCGGTTCGCTGCGATCTCCGCGCTGTTCTCCGCGCCGGGACTTGTGGTGATCGCGCTGCTGGCCGGGCTTGGGCTGATCGGTGTCGGGACCGCCGCGCTGGCCATGGCGGCGGTGGTGCCGGGCGTGACCGGCGCCGTCTACTTCTACTTCCGCGACGCCCTGATCGTGGCCGAGTATCTCGACCGGCTGACCGAGGGCGAGGACGTCCGTCCGCCGCACCCGGTGTCGGAGCTGGGCCGCGCCCTGACCGGCACGGTCGCCCGGCTGCACCGCGGCTGGCGTCAGCGCGAGCGCAGCCTGACGGCGCAGGTGACGGCGGCCGCCGGCCTGATCGAGGCGCTGCCCGACCCGTTCATGGTCCTGAACCGCAGGCGCACCGTCGTGCGCGCCAACGGGGCCGCGTTCGCCCAGTTCGGCGACAAGCTGGTCGGCCGGGACCTGGCCGACCTGGTCCGCCATCCGCAGGTGCTGGCGGCGGTGGACGCGGTGCGCGACGGCGGCGGCCCGCGCACCATCGAGTTCTCGCGGCCGGTGCCGGTCGAGCAGGTGCTGGAGGCGCGGGTCAAACCGTTCGTCGGCGCGCTCGACAACGGGTCCGGGTCGGGCGCGGTCGAGACCGGTGCCGACGAACCGGCCGTCATGCTGACGTTCCACGACATCACCGCGATCAAGCGGTCGGAGCAGATGCGCGCCGACTTCGTCGCCAACGCCAGCCACGAGCTGCGCACGCCGCTGGCCACGCTGATCGGGTTCATCGAGACGCTGCGCGGCCCGGCGCGCGACGATGCCGGCGCCCGCGACCGCTTCCTCGCGATCATGGAGGAGCAGGCCGGGCGCATGTCGCGGCTGATCAACGACCTGCTGTCGCTGTCGCGCATCGAGCTCGACGAGCACACCCTGCCGGGCGGGCAGGTCGACCTTCTGGCCGTCGTGCGCAGCGTGATCGACACGCTGGAAATGCAGGCCGAGGCCCGCGACATGAAGATTGTGCTGCAGGCGCCGGAGGCGCTGCCGCCCGTGCTCGGCGACCCCGATCAGCTGACCCAGGTGTTCCAGAACCTGGTCGACAACGCCATCAAGTATGCCCGCGCCGGCACCGAGGTGACGGTGTCCGCCTCCGGGCCCCAGGGCCGCGGGCGCGGCCACCTCAGCATCGCCGTGCGCGACCGCGGCGACGGCATCGCGCGCAACCATCTGCCGCGACTCACCGAGCGGTTCTACCGCGTCGATCCGGCGCGCAGCCGCGCCTTGGGCGGCACCGGCCTGGGCCTAGCCATCGCCAAGCACATCGTCAGCCGGCATCGCGGCCGCCTGTCGATCGACAGCGAGGTCGGCAAGGGCAGCGTGTTCACCGTCACGCTGCCGACCGCGTCGGCCGCCCGGACGGCTCCGCCCGCCCCGGCGCCGGCCGAGACGGACGCCATCTAGCGCAACCGAGGGCGTTACCGACCGAACGGGAACACCCGGCACGGCGTCAAAAAAGCGTAACGGGACTGTCGTAATTACATCGCGCTCGCCTTGTACGTTCGGCCTAACGCTAGCGGTTTTCGCCGCTGGCGATAACGGGGCTCACCGCCCCGAACCCACCTCAACAGACGAAGAGGCATGAGGTCATGAAGAGGACAATCGCTCTGGCGGCGATCGCCACGGTGGCCGCGGCCGGCGCCGCCGAGGCGCAGACCCGCGAGCAGATCCGCATCGTCGGCTCGTCGACGGTGTTTCCGTACACGACGCTGGTGTCCGAGCGTTACTCGCAGAACACCGGCAATCCCGCTCCGGTCGTCGAGTCGACCGGCACTGGCGGCGGCATGCAGATCTTCTGCGAGGGCATCGGCCCGCAGCACCCGGACATCACCGGTGCGTCGCGGGCGATGACGCAGTCCGAGTTCGACCTGTGCGTCAGCAGCGGCGTGACCGACCTCACCGAGGTGCTGGTCGGCTATGACGGCCTGTCCATGGCCGTGTCGCGCGAGGGCGAGACCTTCGACATCACCAAGGCGGAGCTGTTCGCCGCCCTGGCCGCCGAGGTCGAGGTCGACGGCGAGATCGTCGCCAACCCCTACACCCGCTGGTCGGAGATCAATCCGGACCTGCCGGACATCGAGATCCAGGTGTTCGGCCCGCCGCCGACCTCCGGCACCCGTGACGCCTGGGTCGAGCTGGTCATGGAGGAAGGCTGCGAGGCCTATCCGGCCATCGAGGCCCTGGAGGGTGACCGCAAGGATGACGTGTGCCAGCGCATGCGCGAGGACGGCTACTTCATCGAGGCGGGCGAGAACGACAACCTGATCGTCCAGCGGCTGACCGCCGATCCGGGCGCCTACGGCATCTTCGGCTACTCGTTCCTGTACGAGAACCGCGACGCGCTGGAGGCGGTCGTTGTCGAGGGCACCGAGCCGAACGAGGACACGATCGCCGACGGCAGCTACCCGATTTCGCGGCCGCTGTTCTTCTACATCAAGAACGCGCACCGCGGCGTCATCCCCGGGCTGGAGGAGTTCGTCGCCGAGTACGTCAGCGACGACGCGATGGGCCCCGGTGGCTACCTGACCGACATCGGCCTTGTGGCGCTCAGCGAGGAGCGTCTGGCCGAGGTTCAGGCGGCGGCCCTCGATGGCACCGACATGGAGCGTCCGGAGTAGGACGGAAGGCTCGTCTGCAGAAAGCCGGGGGCGGCCAGCGTGCCGCTCCCGGCTGACTGCTGGCTTTTGTGACTATAGCTTCTTGTGACTATAGCTGATGCATGGCGGGGCGTTCATGTCAGCCGGGACTCTGGGCCTCATCATCATGCTGCTGGCGGTCAGCAGCTTCTTCTACGGGCGCCGTCGGGCCGTTGTGGCCGCCGACCATAGCGGCGCACGGCTGCACTCGGTGCCGAGCTATTACGGGTTCTACGTGGCGATCTGGTGCGGCATCCCTGCGATCATCCTGATCCTCGGGTGGCTGGCCCTCGACGACATCATCATTCGCGGCCTGGTTCTGGCCGGGCTGCCCGACTCCATGGTCGACGGCAGGTCGCCCGCGGAGATCGACCTGCTGATGGCGACGATCCGCAACGCGGCCGCTGGCATCATGTTCGGCGAGCCGCCGCCGGAGGTCATGGCGGCGGCGGATCACCTGCAGCGTCTGCAGGCTTTGTCGCGCATGGCGATGACGGTGGTCATCCTGTCGCTGGCCATTGGCGGGATCACCTACGCGCGCTCGCGCATTTCGCCAGCGTTCCGGGCGCGGATCAAGGTCGAGGGGGCGATGCAGATCTTCCTGATCATCTGCTCGGTGATCGCGATCCTGACCACGATCGGCATCGTCGCATCGCTGCTGTTTGAAAGCATGCGCTTCTTTGCGCGGGTGCCGGTGACGGAGTTCCTGTTCGGGATGACCTGGAGCCCGCAGACGGCGATCCGCGAAGACCAGGTCGGCTCTTCGGGCGCGTTCGGCGCCGTGCCGGTGTTCGCGGGCACGCTGCTGATCAGCGCCGTCGCGCTGGTGATTGCCGTTCCGATCGGCCTGCTGACGGCGGTCTATCTGGCCGAGTACGCGGATGGCCGCGTCCGCGCGGTGATCAAGCCGATCATCGAGGTTCTCGCCGGCATACCGACCGTGGTCTACGGCTTCTTTGCCGTGCTGACGGTGGCCCCGGCCATGCGTGCCTGGGGGGCGGACATCGGCCTCGACGTCTCGGCCAACAGCGCGCTGGCGGCCGGCGCCGTCATGGGCCTGATGATCATCCCGTTCGTCAGCTCGCTCAGCGACGACGTGATCAATGCCGTGCCGCAGAGCCTGCGCGACGGCTCGGCGGCGCTCGGCGCGACCAGGGCCGAGACGGTCAAGCAGGTCATCCTGCCGGCGGCGCTGCCCGGCATCGTCGGCGGCGTTCTTCTGGCGACCTCGCGCGCCATCGGCGAAACGATGATCGTGGTCATGGCGGCCGGCCTGATCGCCAACCTGACGGCCAATCCGCTTGAAGGGGTCACCACCGTTACGGTGCAGATCGTGACGCTGCTGATCGGCGACACGGCATTCGACAGCGCCAAGACTCTCGCCGCCTTCGCTCTGGGTCTGGTGCTGTTCTTCGTGACCTTGTGCCTGAACATCATCGCCCTGCGCATCGTCCAAAAGTATCGAGAGAAATATGACTGATCACGCCGCTACCGTGCCGGACCGGCCGGCGTTCGCCGGCACCGGTCTGCACACTTCGGACGCTGCCGTGCGGCGGCTGAGGGCCCGCTATGCCGCCAACCGCCGGCTGCAGGCCATGGGCATCGGCGCCATCAGCCTGGCGCTGGGGCTGTTGGGCATCCTGCTGATAACGATGGTCTCGGCCGGTTGGACCGCGTTCTTTCAGACCTATGTCACGGTCGAGGTGGACCTGGCCCCGGAAGCCTTGGGTCTGGAACCGGGTACGACGGAGCCGGAAGCCATCCGGCGCGGTGATTTCCGCGAGGTGCTGATCGATTCCGTGGCAGCGCGGCTGACCGGCGTGGACGATGCCACGGCGAGACGTGCATTGCGGGACATGCTCGCCGCTGCGGCGCCGATCACTCTGCGCAACATGGTCATGGACAACCCGGCGCTGCTCGGCCAGACGATCGAGTTCCGGGCGCTGGCCTCCGACCGGGTCGATCAGGTCTACAAGGGGCTGATCGATCGCGAGCTTGTCGAGGACCGGAGGACGATTTCGGATCAGCAGCTCCGTTTCTATGACCAGATGGTGGAGCAGGACATCATTGCCGCGCCGTTCAACTGGCGGTTCTTCTCGACGGCCGACAGCCGGACGCCGGAATCGGCGGGTATTTGGGGAGCTCTGGTCGGTTCGTTCTACGCGTTGAGCGTCTGCTTCCTGATCAGCTTTCCGATGGCCATCGCCGCCGCCATCTATCTGGAGGAGTTCGCGCCGAAGAACCGCTGGACGGACCTGATCGAGGTCAACATCAACAACCTGGCGGCCGTGCCATCGATCGTCTTCGGCCTGCTCGGTCTGGCGGTGTTCATCCAGTTCTTCGGGTTGCCGCGGTCCGCGCCGCTGGTCGGCGGCATGGTGCTCGCGCTCATGACGCTGCCGACGATCGTCATTGCGGCACGGGCGGCGCTGAAGGCGGTGCCGCCGTCGATCCGCGAAGGGGCGCTGGGCATGGGAGCGTCGAAACATCAGACGATCCTGCATCACGTGCTGCCACTGGCCATGCCCGGCATTCTGACCGGCACGATCATCGGCCTTGCCCAGGCCCTGGGCGAGACCGCGCCGCTGCTGATGATCGGCATGAACGCCTTCATCACCCAGGCGCCCGACAGCATCACCAGTCCGGCAACGGCTCTGCCCACGCAGATCTACATCTGGGCAGATCACCCGGAACGGGGCTTCGTCGCCAAGACGTCTGCCGGGATCATGGTTCTGCTGGGCTTCCTGATCGTGATGAACGGCATGGCAATCTGGTTGCGAAAGAAGTTCGAACGTAGGTGGTGATCGATGACCAATGTCAATGCTGCCGAGGCACAGCCGAACGTGCCCGGGTCCCTTCGCTATCAGGAGGCGTCTCCAGTGGCGGAGCCCGGATTGTCCGTGAAGATGACGTCGCGCGGCGTCGAGGTCTATTACGGGGACAAGCGCGCCCTGCACGGGATCGATTGTGATATTCTGACGAACGAGGTGCTGGCGCTGATCGGCCCGTCCGGCTGCGGCAAGTCGACCTTTCTGCGGTGCCTCAACCGGATGAACGACACCATCGATGTGTGCCGTGTCACGGGCGAGATCACGCTTGACGGCGAGGACATCTACGACCGCCGGCTGGACGTGGTGCAGCTCCGCGCCCGCGTCGGCATGGTCTTCCAGAAGCCGAACCCGTTCCCCAAGTCGATCTTCGACAATATTTCCTACGGCCCGCGCATCCACGGCCTCGCCAGGACCAAGGACGAGCTGCACCAGATCGTCGAGAGCAGCCTGCAACGGGCCGGCCTGTGGAACGAGGTCAAGGACCGGCTTGACGATCCCGGCACCGGCCTGTCGGGCGGCCAGCAGCAGCGTCTGTGCATTGCCCGGGCCATTGCCGTCAGCCCGGAAGTGATCCTCATGGACGAGCCGTGCTCGGCGCTGGACCCGATCGCCACGGCCCATGTGGAAGAGCTGATCGACGAGCTGCGCCAGAACTATACGATCGTCATCGTCACCCACAACATGCAGCAGGCCGCCCGCGTCAGCCAGAAGACGGCGTTCTTCCACCTGGGCGACCTGGTGGAGCACGGCCCGACAGAGGAAATCTTCACCAATCCGCGGGACGAGCGGACCCAGGGCTACATAACCGGTCGCTACGGTTGATCGGTGCGGTCGGGCACCAGGAACCGATCAGACGCACCGACACGGGAGAGGCCAGGGTCATGGCGACCGAGCATATCGTCAAGTCTTTCGATCAGGAGCTGGAGAAGCTGCGCCGCACCATCGTGCAGATGGGCGGCATGGCGGAAAGCCAGCTCGAGGCCGCGCTGCAGAGCGTCGCCCGGCGCGACGCAAGCCAGGCCGGCAGGGTGGTACAGGCCGACGAGCGGCTGGATGCCTACGAGCAGGAGATCGACGCCGGTGCCGTCCGCCTGCTGGCCCTGCGCCAGCCCATGGCGACCGACCTGCGCGAGATCATCTCGTCGCTCAAGGTGGCCGCCGACCTCGAGCGCATAGGCGACTATGCCGCCAACGTCGCCAAGCGGGCGATCGCGCTCAGCCAGGCGCCGGTGGTGAAGCCGGTCGCCGCCATCCAGCGCCTCGGCCGGCTGGTCCAGTCCAACGTCAAGGACGTGCTGGACGCCTATACCGAGCGCGACGTTGGCAAGGCGCTCGACGCCTGGAACCGCGACGAGGAGGTCGACGACCTCTATACCAGCCTGTTCCGCGAGACGCTGACCTACATGATGGAGGATCCGCGCAATATCTCCTCCTGCACGCACCTGCTGTTCATCGCCAAGAATCTCGAGCGCATCGGCGATCACGCCACGAACGTCGCCGAGACGATCTATTATCTTGTGGAAGGCGAGCCGATCCGCATAAGCCGCCGCAAGGGCGACATCTCGAGCTACGAGGTGGTCGCGCCCGAGGGAGGTCAAGAGGTCGAGTCGTAATGCGCACCGGCATGCAACCGCTGATCCTGATCGTCGAGGACGAGGTCGATCTCGTCACGCTGCTGGCCTACAATCTGGAGAAGGAGGGCTTCCGCACCGCCGCCGCGTATGACGGCGAGGAGGCCCTGCTGGTCGCCAGCGAGCAGCGGCCGGACCTGATCCTGCTCGACTGGATGCTGCCGCACCGGTCGGGTCTGGAGGTCTGCCGCCAGCTGCGCCGCGCCGCCAAGACCCGCGACGTGCCGATCATCATGCTGACCGCGCGCGGCGAGGAGGGCGACCGGGTGCGCGGCCTCGACTCCGGCGCCGACGACTACATGTCCAAGCCGTTCTCCAACAGCGAACTGATCGCCCGCATCCGCGCCGTGCTGCGCCGCGCCGCTCCGCGCATGGCCGACGAGGTGCTGGGCTACGGCGACGTGGAGATGGACCTGGCCGCCCACCGGGTGCGCCGCAACGGCCGCGACATCCACCTGGGCCCGACCGAGTTCCGGCTGCTGCGCCATTTCCTGCAGCATCCCGGCCGCGTGTTCAGCCGCGAGCAGCTGCTCGACGTGGTCTGGGGTCACGACGTCTATGTCGAGCCGCGCACCGTGGACGTGCACATCCGCCGCTTGCGCAAGGCGCTCAACGAGGCCGAAGGCATCGATCAGGCGTTGGACCTGATCCGCACCGTGCGGTCGGCCGGCTACGCGCTCGACGCCCGCAGCGCCTGAGCCGGCGCGCCGGCTCAGGCGCGCAGCACCTTGCCCGGGTTCATCAGCCCCAGCGGGTCGAGCGCCTGCTTGATGGCGCGCATCACCGCCACGCCCTCGCCGTGCTCGGCCTCCAGGAAGCGCACCTTGCCGTAGCCGACGCCGTGCTCGCCGGTGCAGGTGCCGTCCATCGCCAGGGCGCGCAGCACCAGCCGCTCGTGCAGCGCCTCGGCGCGGGCCAGTTCGTCGGCGTCGTTCGGATCGACCACGATGACCAGGTGGAAGTTGCCGTCGCCGACGTGCCCGACCATCGGTGCCAGCAGCCCGGTTTCCGCCACGTCGGCCCTGGTGTCGTCGATGCAGTCCGCCAGCCGCGAGATCGGCACGCACACGTCGGTGGTCATGCCGCGGCCGTCGGGGCGCAGGGCGATGCCGGCGTAATAGGCGTCGTGCCGCGCCTGCCACAACCGCGAGCGCTCCTCGGGTCGGGTCGCCCACTGGAACGCCGTGCCGCCGTACCCGGCGGCGATCGTCCCGACCTGCTCGGCCTGCTCCACCACCGCCGCCGCCGAGCCGTGGAACTCGAAGAACAGGGTCGGCGCCTCCGGGTAGTCCAGCTTGGAAAAGCGGTTGCACGCGGCCATCTGCACCTCGTCCAGCAGCTCGATGCGCGCCACGGGAATCCCGCTCTGGATGGTCAGGATGACCGTGTCGACGGCCGCCCGGATGCCCGGGAAGGCGCACACCGCCGCCGACACCGCCTCCGGGATGCCGTGCAGGCGCAGCGTCACCTCCGTGATCACGCCGAGCGTGCCCTCAGAACCGACCAGCAGCCGGGTCAGGTCGTACCCGGCGGCCGACTTGCGCGCCCGCGTGCCGGTGCGCACCACGCGCCCGTCGGCCAGCACGGCCGTCAGCCCCAGCACGTTCTCGCGCATGGTGCCGTAGCGCACCGCGTTGGTGCCCGAGGCGCGAGTCGCCGCCATGCCGCCCAGCGAGGCGTCGGCGCCCGGGTCGACGGGGAAGAACAGCCCGGTGTCGCGCAGGTGCTCGTTCAGGCGCTTGCGGGTGACGCCCGCCTCGACCGTGCAGTCCAGGTCCTCCGCCGAGACGCGCACGATCCGGTCCAGCCCCGACAGGTCGATGCACACGCCGCCGCCGAGCGCCGCGACCCCGCCCTCCAGCGCCGTGCCGGTCCCGAACGGCACGATCGGCACCCGATGCGCGGCGCACGCCCGGACCACCGCCGCCACCTCCTCCGTGGAGCGCGGAAACGCGACGGCGTCGGGCGCGGCGACGGCATGGTAGGACTCGTCGCGGCCGTGCTGGGCGCGCACTGCGGCGGCGGTGCTGATCCGGTCGCCCAGCGCCGCGCGCAGGTCGGCGACGACGGCCTCGGCCTCCGGACGGACGCCGGCGGACAGGGTGGGCTGTACGACTTCGGCGGGCATCGGGCGCTCTTTCTCCCCGCGCGGCATGGGCTGCCTTCCCGTCCAGCGTAGTCCGCACACCGGCACTGCGGCAAGGCGGTGCGGCGGTGCTGGCGCGCGCCGCCCGTCCCGGCATAGGATTGCGGCAGCGGCGGCGCCGCAAAGACGCCGCCCCGATTCTCCGGCCCGAGCCATGTTCCGCACCGCGGCCCCGACCCTGCACGTGCCCGACCACCTCGCCCGCCTGGTGGCGTGGGCGCGTAGCGTGCCGGTCACGCCCGCCGTGGCGCGCCGGGTGCTGCCGCTGATCGACGCCACCAGCCTGAACGACGACGATGACGACTGGTCGATCGAGGCGTTTTGCCGGCATGCGCTGGCCGCGCCGGTGCGCCCGGCCGCGGTGGTGGTGGAGCCGCGCTTCGTGCGCCTGGCGCGGCGCGTGGTCGAGGGCAGCGGCGTGCGCGTCGCCACCGTGGTCAACTTCCCCGAGGGCGAGGCCAATGCCATGGTGGCGCGCGAGGAGACCCGTGCGGCCGTCGGCGACGGCGCGGACGAGATCGACGTCGTGTTTCCGTACAGCGCCTTCCTGGCCGGGGACCGCGCCGCCGGTCCGGCGGTGGTGGCCGCCTGCCGTGCCGAGTGCGGCGACGGCGTCCCGCTCAAGGTGATCCTGGAGACCGGCGCCTTCCGCGATGCCGACCGCCTGGCCGAGGCCGGCAAGCTCGCGCTGCAGGAGGGGGCGGACTTCCTGAAGACCAGCACCGGCAAGACCCGGTTCGGGGCCACGCCGGAGGCGGCGGCGGTGCTGCTCCAGGCGGTGCGCAGCCACCGGCTGTACGGCGGCCGGCGCGGCGGCCTCAAGGCCTCCGGCGGCATCCGCACGCTGGCCCAGGCCACGCCCTATGTGGCGCTGGCCGAGGGACTCATGGGCCGCGGCTGGGCCACGCCCCACACTGTCCGCGTCGGCTCCAGCGCGCTGCTCGACGATGCCGCTGCGGCGCTGGCTGGGGCTCCGGACCGCGGGGATTGACGCAGCGGCCGGAATATATATGTTGTCATCATGGTCTTTCCGGGCGGCCCCCGTGCCTCCGCTGTCGCATCGGCCGCAGCACCGCCCGGAAACAACGGGCATCCCGCCATTTCCTTGACGCGCAGGCAGCCCGCGCGGACCGCAGGCGGCAGGGTCGTCATCGTCGCCGAGCGGCTTCGGCCTGAGGCAAATCCGTGACGAGCCGGTCGGGCCCGGTTCCCGGAACCTTGATGCGGACCAGCCGGTCGGCGTGATGGTCGTCACTGCCGCCGGGCGGCGCGCCATGTTTTCTGCCGCCCGAAAACAGGGAGGGACAAGACAATGATTATCGACGGTGTCGCCGTTATCGTTCTGGGCATTGCCATCGGCCTGATCGCCGCCGCGCCGCGCGTCGGCCGCCGGGTCGGCATGGCCGTGTGCCGGACCATTCGCTGAGACGCCAGGGGCCAGGCCCGCCACCGGAGGCCTGGCCCCGGCTTTCCGAAGCCCTCCGATTTGGATGCCGGGTGCCGCTAGCGGGTCGGCACCGGCGTGTCGCCGGAGTAGTCGTAGAAGCCGCGCCCGACCTTGCGGCCCAGCCAGCCGGCCTCGACGTATTTGACCAGCAGCGGGCAGGGGCGGTACTTGCTGTCGGCCAGTCCCTCGTAGAGCACGTTCATGACGCTCAGGCAGATGTCCAGCCCGAGGAAGTCGGCAAGCTCCAGCGGCCCCATGGGATGGTTGGCACCCAGCCGCATCGCCGTATCGATGCCCTCCACCGAGCCGACGCCCTCGTACAGCGTGTAGACGGCCTCGTTGACCATCGGCAGCAGGATGCGGTTCACGATGAAGGCGGGGAAGTCCTCCGATACCGCGGGCGTCTTGCCCAGCCGGACGACCAGGTCGCGCGTTTTCTCGTAGGTCGACTCGCTGGTGGCGATGCCGCGGATGATCTCCACGAGCTGCATGACCGGCACCGGGTTCATGAAATGTATGCCCAGGAACCGGTCGGGACGGTCGGTGGCCGCGGCCAGCCGGGTGATCGCGATCGACGAGGTGTTGGTGCCGATCACCGTCTCCGGCATCAGATGCGGGATGGCTCGCTTGTAGACGTCGCGCTTGACCTCTTCGTTCTCGTTGACCGCCTCGACGACCAGTTCGCACCCGGCCAGGGCGGCATAGTCCTGGCTGGTCGTGATGCGGGCGAGCGCCGGCGCCTTCGCGGCGGCATCGACGGTGCCCTTGCGGATCTGGCGGTCGATATTGGCGGCGATGGTCTGCGGCGCCGCCTCGAGCGCCGCTGCGCGCACGTCGATCAGCCGCACGTCGAAGCCGTTCAGGCCGCAGACGTGCGCGATGCCGCAGCCCATGCTGCCCGCGCCGATCACGCCGATTGTCTGCATCGCATCCTCTGCTTGAAGGGCGGTCCGTCGGATCATTGGATTGTCGAAGGCCCGCCGCGCGGGCGCGTTCGATACGGACATCGAGAATAGCACGAGGCCGGGCGGGGGCGACAATCCCGTCGCGTTGCGGCGAGGGGGCCGAGCGCTGTGGCAGGCGGGGAGAATGGCGGCAAGTCGGCGCCCTGGCCGCAGGGTCGGGTTCGGTGCCCGGCGGCCGACGCGAAAAAAGCCGCATGGCGCGGCTGGCGTTAACGTTGCATTAGTTAATGATACGGTATCGTAACAACGCCTGCTTAGGCGACTCCTCCCTGGACTTGGGCCGTTCCGTCCCGCAATGGGCCGCGCACACGGCCCTCTTTTTTGCTCGTTGCGCTCCTTCCGGGAGCTGCGACCGCAACCCCCGCCGGACGACCTCCCTAAACTTGGACCACATGCGCGGTAGTATCTTCTTACCAGTGTCCGTGCGGAAACGCCATATGTCACTTTGTCCCGGAAGGACATTTTTCACGCATGGGCCGGTCCGGGCGGGCATGCCGCGGCGGCGCTTGACGCTCCGCCGATAAGACCATATGTGCAGCCCTGTCTTGAACAGTGCGGATGCCGATTTCCCCCGAATCATGGCCAAGCTCGACATCGTCATCGCGCCGGATCCGGTGCTGAAGACCGTGGCCCAGCCGGTGCAGCGCGTGGACGCCCGCCTTGCCCGGCTGATGGACGACATGCTGGAGACCATGTACGACGCGCCGGGCATCGGCTTGGCCGCGCCGCAGGTCGGCGTTCTGGACCGCGTGCTGGTCGTCGACGTGGCCGGCAAGAACGAGCCGCGCCGGCCGATGCGAATCGTGAATCCGGAGGTGATCTGGCGGTCGGACGAGCTGCAGACCTATAACGAGGGCTGCCTGTCACTGCCGGAGCAGTTCGCCGACGTGACCCGCCCGGCCGAGTGCCGCGTCCGCTATATCGACGAGAAGAACGAGCCGCGGGAGGTCCACGCTTCGGGCCTGCTCGCCACCGTGGTCCAGCACGAGATCGACCACCTGGACGGCATTCTTTTCACCGACTACCTGTCGCAGCTCAAGCGCAACATCATCATGCGCAAGCTGCAAAAGTGGAAAAAAGCGCAGAAGGCGGCCTGACCACGGCGGCGCCGGCGGCGCGTGCGCCGAATCGGCTTACCCGGCGGACTGCCCTTTAGCGACTCGTCAACCACTGTCCCGCCATCCTGCCCGGCACGGCCCGCTGCGACGGCGGGTGGCCTGGACAACGGTGCAGCAGACAGCCCTCGCCATGGAAATAATATCCGGAGACGCCGATCTCGATCCGGTGGAGGTGCTGGGCAGGGGCCTGGCGTTCTACCGCGAGCGCTATCTCCGGACCGCCTTCATGATCGCCAAGAAGGGCGCCGGTCTGGCCGGGATAAACGACGACATCCCGGCGATCGAGGACCTGAGCCGCGCCCGCCTGTATTACGAGGAAATTGCCGCCGCCTACGACCTGGCCCGGCGGACCCGCGACGGCGCCGACTGAGCCGCGCCGCCCCATCCGGGACACGCGTTCTTGACAGCGCACCGGCTTTCTCCCATGGTGACCGCTGGCGACTATTTCGTGCGGCGGGAGCATTCCGATGAACGAAACCGTTCAGGAACTCTACGACAAGGCCGAACAGTTATCGGAGAAATACGGCGATCAGGACCTCTATGACTATCTGCTGTCTTTGGCGAACAAGCTGGAGCAGCTGGAAATGATGCGGCATCACTTCGGCTACTTCGTGATGCATGCCAAGGCCGTCTGCCCCTATGATGCCCGGCCGCGCCATTTCCAGGAGGCCCTGGAGCGCGCCGAGAAGTTCCTGAAACAGGGATTCTGAGCGTCGGCAGCGTCCGGTCGGGCGGCGGCATCCAACCATGCCGCGGCGGCGTATTCCCGGAAGACCGCCGGCCGCCGAACCTGCAGGGAGCCGCCCGATGATCCGCCTGCCGCGCCCCGAGTCCGGGCCGTGCGCCCGCCGCCGCCCCGATCCGCGGTGCGCCCTGGTCACCGGGGCGACCAGCGGCATCGGCGCCGCCTTCGCGCGCGCCCTGCCGCCGTCCACCGACCTGCTGCTGACCGGCCGCAACGAAGACGGCCTGGCCGCCACCGCCACCGAGCTGGCCGAGGCCGGCCGGACCGTGGAGATCGCCCCCGCCGACCTGACCGCGCCGGCCGACCGCGAACGCCTGATCGCCAAGGCCGAAGACCTGCGCATCGACCTGCTGATCAACAACGCCGGCGCCGGCCGCTTCGGCCCGGTGCTGGAGCAGTCGCCGGAGGAGCAGCGGTTGACCGTCGAGCTCAACGTCGTCGCCGTCGCCGAGCTGACCCGCGCACTTCTGCCCGGCATGCTGGCCCGTGCGCGCGAGGCCGACAGCCGCTGCGGAGTGATCATCGTGTCGAGCGGATCGGTGCTGGCGCCGCTGCCGTTTCTGACCACCTACGTCGCCGGCAAGGCGTTCAGCCTGTACTATGCGGAGGGCCTGGCGGAGGAGCTGCGCGGCCAGCCCGCGGACATTTTGGCGCTGCTGCCCGGCCCGACGCGCTCGTCGTTCGGCGCGCGCTCCGGGGCCAGCCTGGAGAACATCCCCGGCGCGCCGGAGCCGGACACCGTGGCCCGCGCGGCGCTGGCGGCGCTCGGCCGGCGCACCGTCCTGGCCACCGGCCGCCTGTACGGCCCGGCAGTGGACACTCTGCTCGCCCCGCACCGCGCCGCGACCGCCGGCATGGGACAGGTCATGCGGCTGATCGGGCGGCGGTTCATGACATGAGTCGCGCCGGTGCGGCGCCGGCGCGCGCGACCGAAATCAGCGCCGGCAGCGAAACGTGAGCTGGCCCGGCCAGTCCCGCGACGGCTCGCGCCCGAGCGCGATGTGGCCGCTGCCCTGAAGCTGCAGGCTCTCGCGCTTGAGCAGCACGGTGTCGCTGCCGATCGTGACGTAGGTGCCGTTGGTGCTGAGGTCGGTCAGGTAGAACCGGCCGGCGCGGGTCTCGATCCCGGCGTGCTTGCGCGACACGTGGCTCTCGGGCACGATCAGGTTGCAGTCGTCCAGGCGGCCGATCAGGAAGCCCTGGGCGGCATCGACGCGCACCTCCGCGCCCTGGTACACGAGCACCAGTTCCTCGGTGCGGTGTTCCGCGGCGCGCAGGGCGCCCGGCAGCACCGTCAGGTTGTCGTCGGTCCGCACGAAGCGGTGCACGTCGATCGGCTCGCGCTTGCCCTTGACCGGCAGCCGGTCCATCCATCGGGTATGGACGCGCGCGGCCGGCGACAGCGCCGCGACCAGCTCGCCGCTCATCAGCAGCTCCCCGGCATTGGCCAGGCCGACCACGCGCGCCGCGACGTTCACGGTGTCGCCGAACACGTCGCCGTGGGCATGCAGCACCGGCCCGTAATGCAGCCCGGCGCGGATCGACAGCCGCTCCCCCAGCGGCCGGTCCTGCATCGCCGATGCCGCGGCGAGCGCCGCATCGGCGCCGGGAAACGTGGACAGGATCTCGTCGCCAATGGTCTTGACCACGGTGCCCGACTCGGCGGTCGTCAGCCCGGCCAGCACCTCCATGCAGTCGGCGATGATCTGGTGGGCGCGCACGTCGCCGTGCCGCTCGTACAGCTGCGTGCTGCCGCACACGTCCGCGAACAGGACGGCGATGGGATCGGTCCGCTCGGACATTGAGAAGGCTCGTTGCTCAAGGGGCCCGGCCGGGCGGGCGCGGCCTCGGGATTCAGATAAGGGTGGAACCGCCGTTGCTGCAAGCGGCGAAGACGGGCACCACGGAAAAGTTGCGCCGGCGGCGGGCCTGTGTCATGGTTTCCGACATCCATCGCGCGAAATCGGATCATTCGGAACGCATTGAAGGACGGAGCCGATGAAGCACGTTCTTGCCGCCCTCTTCATGGTCTCGCTGATCGCCGGCCCGGCGGACGCAGGATACCGGCTCGACGAATACACGTCCGGATACTGGACCGTCTATGCCTGGGCGGAGGACGATGGGAGATTCTCCTTCTGCGCTATTGAGACGGCCATTACCGACGGCACCGTCGTCAACCTCGGCATCAACAGCCGCGGCATTTTTCTCTTCTTGTTCAACGGCCAGTGGAGCATTCCGAACGGCGAGCCGTACCCGATGGCCATCCGCATCGACAACCGCTATCGCACCACCCGAGTCGGCTACGGCGCGTCGGAAGGGCGCTCGTTCACGGTCGAGCTCGGCTGGGACCGGCAGTTCTGGTTCGCCTTCCGGGAAGGCCTGCGGATGCGCCTGCTGCCTGACCGCGGCGCCGGCTGGACCCTGTCGCTGCGCGGCACGCGCCGGGCCACCGACGCCCTGGAGCACTGCTACGACCTGTACGGCGCCGACTCGAACCCGTTCGATTGACGGATTCCGGGCGCGGCGCCGGCGCGGGGCAGCCGGCCGCGGCCGCCTCAGGCGCCCTTGACCTTCCAGTTTCTGGAACCCCCACGTTCCAGGAAACTGGAAGGATTGCTGCCATGACCGACCATGCCCTGGACCTGCCGCGGTCCGGCGCCCCGGATGCGGCACCGGCGTTGGAGTCGGCGCGCCTGCCGGTCTCGGGGATGACCTGCGCCGGGTGCGCGGCCCGCATCGAGAGCGTGCTGGCACGCACGCCGGGCGTTGCGGATGCCTCGGTCAACTTCGCCCTGGAGCGGGCGGACGTGCGCTACGAGCCGGGCCGGGTCGGTGTTGCCGATCTGGCGCGGCGCGTTGCCGATGCCGGCTACGGCGTGCCGACCGCGACGGTGTCGGTGGGCGTCGGCGGCATGACCTGCGCCGGCTGCGCCGGCCGCGTCGAGAAGCGGCTGAAGGCGGTGCCCGGCGTGCTCGGCGCGTCCGTCAATCTGGCGCTGGAGCGGGCCGACGTGACCGCACCGGCCGGGTCCGTCAGCGCGCAAGACCTGGCGGAAGCGATCGCCGCCGCCGGCTACGAGCCGCGCCTGGTCGCCGAGGGCGAGGACGCCGCCGCGGCCGAGGCGGACCGCACCGAAGCCGACCGCCGCGCCGCCCGCCGCGACCTGCTGCTGCTGGCCGCCTCGGCGCTGCTGACCCTGCCGCTGCTGGCCGACATGGTCGCCATGGCGCTGGGGCTCGCCTGGCACCTGCCGCCGCTGGCCCAGCTCGCCCTGGCGACGCCGGTGCAGTTGGTGATCGGCGCCCGCTTCTACCAGTCGGCCTGGCACGCGCTGAGGGCCGGCAGCGGCAACATGGACCAGCTCGTCGCCCTGGGCACCTCGGCGGCGTACCTGTACAGCCTGGTCATGGTGGCGACGCTGGGCGCCGCCGCCACCGGCCACCTGTACTTCGAGGCGGCGGCCGTGATCATCACCCTGGTCCTGGCCGGCAAGTGGCTGGAGGCGCGGGCCAAGCGGGGCACGACCGCGGCAATCCGCCAGCTCATGGCGCTCAGGCCGGAGACGGCGCGGGTCGAGCGCGACGGCGTCGAGGCCGAGCTGCCGATCGCCCAAGTGCGCCGCGGCGACCTGGTGCTGGTCCGCCCCGGCGAGCGCATCCCGGTCGACGGCCGCGTCGAGGACGGCGCCGGCGAGGTCGACGAATCCCTGATCACCGGCGAGAGCCTGCCCGTGCTTAAGCAGCCCGGCGACACCGTCACCGGCGGCGCGGTCAACGGCACCGGGGCGCTGCGGGTGCGCGCCACCGCGGTCGGCGCCGACTCCACGCTGGCCCGCATCGTCGCCCTGGTCGAGAGCGCCCAGGCCGGCAAGGCGCCGGTGCAGCGCCTGGTCGACCGGGTCAGCGCCGTGTTCGTGCCGACCGTGATCGCCATCGCCGTCGGCACCTTTACCGCCTGGCTGCTGGCCGGCGGCACCATGGAGACGGCGCTGGTCGCGGCGGTGTCGGTGCTGGTCATCGCCTGCCCGTGCGCCCTGGGGCTGGCGACGCCCACCGCCATGGTCACCGGCACCGGCGCGGCGGCGCGCGGCGGCATCCTGATCCGCGACATCGAGGCGCTGGAGCGGGCCCACCGCGTCGACACCGTGATCTTCGACAAGACCGGCACCCTGACCGAGGGCCGGCCCCAGGTCACCGCGATCGAGGCCGCCGACGGCGACAGCCGCGGACTGCTGGCGCTGGCCGCCGCGGTGCAGCGGCTCAGCGAGCACCCGCTGGCCCGCGCCATCGCCGACCATGCCGCGGCCGAAGGCGTGGCGCTCCACCCAGCGACGGACTTCCAAAGCCATACCGGCCTGGGCGTCACCGCCGCGGTGGACGGCCGCCCGGTCGTGATCGGCAACCGCGCCCTGCTGGCCCGCGAGGGCATCGAGACCGATCCCCTGGAGGCGCGCGCCGAAGCCCTGGAGGCGCACGGCGGCACCGTCATGTGGCTGGCCGCGGACGGCCGCGCCGCCGGGCTGGTCGCCGTCGCCGACGCGGTCCGGCCGGAGGCGAAGGAGGCCGTGGCGGCGCTGCGCCGCGCCGGCATTGCCACCGTCATGCTGTCCGGGGACACGGCGCGGGTGGCCGAGGCGGTGGCGGCGGCGGTCGGCATCGACACGGTGCGCGCCCCGGTGCGGCCGGAGGACAAGGCCGCCGAGGTCGAGCGCCTGCGCGGCCAGGGCCGCGTCGTCGCCATGGTCGGCGACGGCATCAACGACGCGCCGGCGCTGGCCGCCGCCGACATCGGCATCGCCATGGGCGGCGGCACCGACGTGGCCATGGAGACCGCCGGCCTGACCCTGATGCGGCCCGACCCGCGGCTGGTCGGCGCGGCGCTGGGCGTGTCGCGGGCGACGTGGCGCAAGATCTGGCAGAACCTGTTCTGGGCGTTCGTCTACAACGTCGTCGGGCTGCCGATCGCCGCACTGGGCCTGCTCAGCCCGGCGATCGCCGGGGCGGCAATGGCCTTGAGCAGCGTCAGCGTGGTCACCAACTCGCTGCTGTTGCGCCGCTGGCGGCCGCGGGTCGGCCGCACGGCGCGGGAGGCTGGGGCATGAGCATCGTATGCTTGGCTTGGCCCCCGCGGAGCCGCCGTGCCGTTGGTGCCCGACACGCCGGCCACCTTGGCCGTTGACACGAGATGATGGATCGCCAAGATTATAGTATGTACTACACCAGGGGCAAAATGATGCGTACGGTCTCGTTGATGACCGCGAACCAGGAGTTCTCCAGGCTGATCCAGGAGGTCGAGCGCGGACAGGAGGTCCTGATCACCCGGCGTGGCCGCCCGATCGCCAGGCTGATGCCCCATACCGCCGACAAGGCAGCCGACTCACGATGGACGGCGGCCTATCGGCGCATGATGGCCCGGCTGGAGGAGGGTGCCTCACTCGGCGGCCTCCGCGTCGAGCGCGATGAGCTCTATGATCGTTAAGGGTCGCTTCTCCCTCGATACGAACATCCTTTTCTACGCGGTCGATCGGGATGGCGGCGAGAGGCACAAGCGATGCCTTGAGCTTATGAAGCATGCCGCCCGACGCGACTGCGTCCTGACGGTGCAGGCGCTTGCCGAGTTCTTCCATGCAACGACAAGAAAGGGCCTGCTTGAACCGTCCAGCGCGAGCGCCTTTGTCCGGGACTGGCTCGAGGTGTTCTGCGTGACATCGGCCGACGACGCGGCCCTTGTTGATGCCATGGATGCGGTACAGGAACACCGGATGTCGTTTTGGGACGCGATGCTCTGGGCCACGGCACGACAGGCCGGCTGCTCGGCGATCGTGAGCGAGGACATGCAGGACGGCCGGCGTCTGAGCGGCGTCGAGTTCATCAACCCCTTCGCTGCGGATGCCGCGGAACGCCTGGCGGTGCTGCTCGACACATGATGCGGCCGCCGGTCGGGCATGATCCGTCGATTGAGGAAACACGCCGGCGGCGGCTCGGCCGCACGGCGCGGGAGGCTGGGGCATGAACATCGGCCAGGCGGCGGCGCGCTCCGGCGTGCCGGCCAAGACCATCCGCTATTACGAGGAGATCGGCCTGATCGCGCCGGCTGAGCGCAGCGACGGCGGCTACCGGGTCTACGGCGACCGCGACGTGGGCGTGCTGCGCTTCCTCAAGCGCGCCCGCGGCCTGGGGTTCAGCGTGGAGGAGTGCCGCGGCCTGCTGGCGCTGTACCGCGACGCCCACCGCGCCAGCGCCGACGTCCAGGCCCTGGCCCGCCGCCGCGTCGCCGACATCGAGCACAAGATCGCCGAGCTCCAGGCGATGCGCGGCACTCTGACCGACCTGATCGCCCGCTGCCACGGCGACGAGCGCCCCGAATGCGCCATCCTGGACGACCTGGCCGGGCAGGCCGCGCGGGCGGAGGAGTCGGCCGAGCCTGCGGAGGCCGGTGAGGTGTAGCACCGCCGCAGTGCCGCTGGCGCGCCGTGCGCTCGGAAAAGCCGGCGCGCGCCGCGGCCGTGCGCTGGCTGCAATGCTGTCGGTCGTGCATGTACACTCTCACCTGCTGGTCGTTGACGGGCTTTCCCGGCAAGGCGAACCCTCCGTTCTGGCAGACAGAGAGTGCCGTCTTGCCGGCCCGCAGCGACCGGCACCGAGCCTGATCACCCGATCAAGTCGGTGCGCCGGTGGCGCCATCCTCCGGGCGGGCTACGCCCACCCTCCGGATGGCGCCACCGGCCAAAATGGTTGTCGCTTCCGGTCAATTTGGTTGTCGCAGAACAGACCTGCCCCAGACCCGCCTGGACGACCTGTTGCCGTGGAACTGGAAGGCCGCTCAGAAACGCAAAGCAGCTGCTTGACCGCGGCGTTCGGCGGATGCTTACGCTTCAGCCCGGTGCTGTCGACGAGCAGGAGCAGGGGGCCGCTGCCGAGCTTCCGCCGCAGCGGCACGGGCAGCGTCCTGGTCCGGCGGCTCAGGGTCGAGTGGTCCGGCACCGCTAGATCGAGCCCAAGCAAGCCGATGATAGAGCCGATCAGCCCTTCGGTTTGCCGGAGCGCCAGATCGAACATGGCCCGCAGCGTCAGCGCCGTGGTGATCGCCATGTCCGAGTACCGCGGTTGCCCGCCCGGAGTGGTCCGCGACTCCGCCTGCCACGCCGCGATTGCGTCTTCGGTGAACCAGACGGTGAGGCTGCCCCGCTGTCGCAAGGCCGCATCATACTCCGCCCAGGTCGTGACCCGGTACCGCCGTTTGGGAATATGATGACGACGCTCGGCGTGCTGCTTGAACGGCATTGCAGGCAGCTTCCGGTCATGAACGGAGCCTCTGCATACGCCGACCAGGCCCTGGCCGGCAACCCAACCCCCGGTCCGTGCAACAACGTAATCCAAGCTCGAACAGGGCCTTGGGCGTGTCTGCAAAGCTGGCGTTCTTCAAGGGCCGTCGCCACATAGCCCGTTATGAGACGCCATGAACTGACAGACAGCGAGTGGCAGCGGATCGAGCCTCTGCTGCCGCCGCAGAAGCCCGAGACCGGCAAGCCGAACAAGGATCACCGCCAGGTTCTCAACGGCATTTTTTGGGTGAAGCGTACCGGTGCCCCATGGCGGGATGCGCCCGAGCGCTATGGGCCGTCCGGCACGCTCTCGAGCCGGTTCTACCGCTGGCGCAAGGTCGGCATCTGGGACCGCATCCTGGAGGCCTTGCAGACCCAGGCCGACGCCCGCGGCGACATCGACTGGGACCTGCACTTCGTCGATGCCACCATCATCCGCGCCCATCAGCACGCCGCCGGCGCCCGCCGGTCCGGCGCCATCGGGGGGTGAGCCGGGCGATGAGGCGCTGGGCCGCTCCCAGGGCGGCTTTTCGACCAAGCTGCACCTGCGGGCCTGCGGCAGCGGTGCTCCGATCATGGCGGTCCTGACCGCCGGTGAGCGCCACGAGCAGATCGCGCTCGACGACGTGGTCGACCACGGCGCCATCCGCCGCCGCGGGCGCGGCCGCCCCCGACTGCGGCCGCGGCGCCTGGCGGGCGACAAGGGCTATTCCAGCCCGAGCGCTCGCCGGCGGCTGAAACGCCGCGGCATCAAGCCCGTCATTCCCACCAAGAGCAACCAGCCACGCGACTCGGCCTTCGACCGCGAGGCCTACCGCAGGCGCAACATGGTCGAGCGTCTGATCAACCGCCTCAAGCCGTACCGCCACATCGCCACCCGTTACGAAAAGCGGGCCGTCAACTACCTCGCCATGGTCAAAATTGGCATGATCCGCCTCTTGCTGTAGGCTTTGCAGACACGGCCTAGAACCGGAACGCGCCGCCCAGGCGGATGGCCTGGTAGTCCTTGTCACCGATGGTGTAGGTCAGCCCGAGGTCGAAGCGGTCGAGCGTGACTCCGGCAATCTCTCCAGGAAGCCGGACGGAGGCGATCAGGTCCGTGTAACCGGCGATGAACAGGTCGTCGCCGAAGAAGTCCGTTCGGATCACCCCGAACTCGCCGCGCGGCGTCCGGCCGAATAGCTGGAACGGCAAGTCGGTCCCCATCCGCACGCCGTGCCGGGACAGATAGTTGGTCAGATCGTAGTCGCTTTCGTAATCGCCGGCCGACACCGAACCGGTTTGGTAGACGCCGAACATGTTGCCGATATCGATGTCGAACCCGCCCACCTCAAACGAGACCAGGCTGCTGGCGCTGGCAGAGTAGACGAGGGAGGCGGACGCAAACTCCACCGATCCCACCGCGCCGATCCTGGCGACCGGGGTTACCGTCCAGTTCTCCGTCACCGGGGTGCGGAGGCCGACGCCGAAGGAGCCGCTGTAGGCTTGCGAGCCGGAGACCGACAGAATGTTGATCGGCGCGTCCAGGATCACGCCGTACCCGCCGGGCGTATTGATCGTGTAGCGCAACGGGATCGTGTACTGGTTGCCGTCGAAATCGCCCGACGAGAAATGCCCGAACTGCAAGCCCAATTGCCCGATGTCGGTAGCGCCGTCACCCGGCGCGACATCGGGATCGAAGCCCATGTCGAAATCGCTGGCTGCCATGCGGCCCATCAGACTGAAGGGGTTCCCGGCGACCGGATCGACCGGCGAACTGGCGGCGGCGTCCTGCGAGACGCACGTCAGCAGGTCATCCCCGTTTTCCTCAAAGAAGTCTTCGAACAGATCGACGCTCTCGTCCCGGGTCGCGCCGATAAAGGTTTCTTCGAACCCGCACTGCGGGACCTGCACTCTAAGCGCCGGTCCCGACGTCGGGAACGATGCGGAAAATGGGACGCCGCGGAAGTCAATCTCTACGATCGCAATGGATGTCTCGGTGTAGGTCGCCAATGTTGATGAGAAGTCATTCTCGAACTCATCGACAATGGATTCGGCATCTGCAAAGCTCGATTCGCCTCTCTCTCCCGTCTCCGGCAGCGTAAGTTGGATATTAAAAAGGTCGCGTGCACCTGCAGAACTCGTCTGGGTTATTGCAACGCAAATTAGAGCTGCCGTTTTGCAAAGACCTGCAGGCCTGAGCCCCGCACGCCGACGTGCCTTGCAACGCCTTCTGCCATGAATTACAGAAATACCCGCAAGTTCCATAATGACAACTCCCGCGCCGCTCATCGACATCCGTTAAAGCGAGCTAAACCGTATAAAGGAATGGAGTCAAGGGTATTTCGGATCGCATTTTATCCAGATGAGGGGCTAGGCGAAAGCGTTGCCCCGATGCCACTCAAGACCTTGTTTTGCTCATTTTTCGACATCAAAATGCGATGATTTCCACCAGTCATGACTATTCTAACTTAAAGCGCTGTATCACTGCTTTCATGTTAATTAGGATCTGCGAACTTCGCGTATAGCGCGTTATGGCTCATGATGGCCCCGGTGCGTCCGGGCGGCGGAACACGATGACCGCTACGCCGGCCAGGGTCGTGGCGCCGCCCAGGAGCAGGGGCCAGGTGATCGGCTCGCCCAGCATCAGCACGCCGGACAGCACGCCCCACAGCGGCACCAGCAGGGTGAACGGGATCACCTGGTTGAACCCGTAGCGGCCGAGCAGGCGGTACCACAGGCCGTAGCACACCGCGACCACCACCACCGCCTGATAGACGATCGCCGCCCAGGCGTACCAGTCGGCCGCATCCAGCGCCGCCGCCTGGCGGTGCTCGAACAGCAGCGAGCCGAGCGCCAGCTGCGGCGCGGCGAACAGGCCCAGCCAGCCGTTCACCGCAAAGCCGTTGACGTTGGCCAGCCGCTTCATCTGCGTGTTGGACACCGCCCACACCAGCGCCGCCGCCACGACCAGCCCCACCGCCCAGGGGGCCGAGGCCGTCTGCGGCGAGCCGGCCAGGATCGCCACCCCGGCGATCGCCACCGCCATGCCGAAGGCGCGCTGCCAGCCCAGCCGCTCGCCGTACAGCATCGCCGCCAGCAGCGCGGAAAACGGCACCTGGACCTGGATGGTGATCGCCGCCACCGCCGCATCCACGTGGCGCAGCCCGTTGAACATCAGCGCGAAGTGCAGGACTCCCAGGGTCACCGACAGGCCGGCGATCTCCCAGAGGCGCCCGCGCGGGATCCGCACCAGCGGCAGCAGCAGCGCCGCCACCAGCACGAAGCGCAGGCACACGAACAGCAGCGGCGGGATCTGCAGCACGCCCGCCTTGGCGATGGCGAAGTTCATGCCCCACAGGAAGGTGACGAGCAGCGCCGTCAGCGCATCGGCGGGCCTCATGCCGAGCCCAGCCGTTCGGCCAGCTCGGCCAGCTCCAGCCAGCGCTCCTCGGCCGCCGTCAGGTCCGCCTGCGCGGCGGCCAGGCGGTCGGTCTTCGCGGCGAAGCGATCCGGATCGCGGGTGTAGAGTGCCGCATCGGCCAGCGCCGCCTCCAGCGCCGCAACCTCTGCGGTCAGCGCCTCGATCCTGCTCGGCAACTCTTCCAGCTCGCGCTGCTGCTTGTAGCCCAGCTTGCGGGGCGCCGTCTTCGGCCTGGGCGCGGCTTCCTTGGTCCGGCCGGCGGGAACCGGGGCGGCGGCCGGGCGCGCCGGGCGTTGGCGCACATAGTCGCTGTAGCCGCCCACGTACTCGGCCACGTCGCCGCCGCCTTCGACGGCGATCACCGAGGTGACCAGCCGGTCCAGGAAGTCGCGGTCATGGCTGACCAGGATCAGGGTGCCGCCGTAGTCGCCGAGCACGTCCTCGAGCAGGTCGAGGGTGTCCATGTCCAGGTCGTTGGTCGGCTCGTCGAGCACCAGCAGGTTGCTCGGCCGCGCGAACAGGCGGGCCAGCAGCAGCCGGTTGCGCTCGCCGCCGGACAGGCTCTTGACCGGACTGTCCAGCCGCGACGGATCGAACAGGAAGTCGCGCAGGTAGCCGGCGACGTGGCGCGGCCGCCCGCCGACCATGACCTGCTCGCCCCCCGCCGGATCAAGCACGCGGCGCAGCGACTCCTCCGGGTCCAGTGCGGCACGCCTCTGGTCGAAATAGGCGGGCGCGATGGTGGCGCCGAGGCGCACGGTGCCGCGGTCGGGCGGGATGTCGCCGATCAGCATCCGCACCAGCGTGGTCTTGCCGGCGCCGTTCGGGCCGATCACGCCGATGCGGTCGCCGCGCTGGATGCGCGTGGAAAACCCGCGGGCGACAACGGTCTCCCCCGTACCGGTGCCGGCGGGAAAGCTCTTGGCGATGTCCTCCGCCTCGATGACCAGCTTGCCGCCGGCCGCGGCCTCCGCCGGGTCGAGCTTCGCCGTGCCCTGACGGCCCTGGCGCTCGCGGCGCTCGGCGCGCATCTGCTGCAGCGCGCGCACGCGGCCCTGGTTGCGCCGGCGACGCGCAGTCAGGCCCTCGCGCAGCCAGTGCGTCTCGGCGGCGATGCGCTTGTCGAGCCGCGCCTCCGCGCGCTCCTCGTCCGCATAGACCGCCTCGGCCCATTCGTCGAAGCCGGCAAAGCCGTGCTCGCGGACCAGCAGCCGGCCGCGGTCCAGCCACAGGGTGCGGTTTGACACCCGCGTCAGGAAGGCGCGGTCGTGACTGACCGTCAGCAGCGCGCCGCGGAACCCGGCCAGCGTCTCCTCCAGCCCCTCGATGGTCGGCAGGTCCAGGTGGTTGGTCGGCTCGTCCAGCAGCAGCACCTCCGGGTCGCCGGCCAGGGCGCGGGCCAGCGCCGCGCGCCGCGCCTCGCCGCCCGACAGGGGGCGCGGGTCGCGGCGGGGGTCGAGCCCAAGGGGGGCCAGCGCCGCCTCCGCCCGGAACGTCTCCCCGGCCTGGTCCGGCGGCAGCCCGGCGGCAACGTAATCCAGGACGGTGTCGAACCCCGACAGGTCGGCGGCCTGCGACAGATATCCGATGCGCGTGCCCGGCTGGACGAACCGGTCGCCGGCGTCGAGCTCGATGCGGCCGGCCAGCGCCATCAGCAGGCTCGACTTGCCGCTGCCGTTGCGCCCGACCAGGCACGCGCGATCCCCGGCGGCCAGCGCCATGTCCAGCCCGGCGAACAGCGGCCGGCCGCCGAAGCCCAGGGCGGCACCGCGCAGTGCGATCAGCGGCGGGGGTGGCGGCATGGCGTCAACGTCAGCGGAGGCCGCGCTCGGCGCTGATGCGGTCGTAGGCGGCGTTGATCGCCGCCATGCGGCCGTTGGCGACGTCGATGAACTCGGGCGGCATGCCCTCGGCGATCAGGCGGTCGGGGTGGTTCTCGCGGCTCATGCGGCGGTAGGCGGCCTTGACGGCGTCGTTGTCGGCGTCGCGGTCGACGCCCAGGATGCGGTAGGGGTCGGCCTCGTCCGGCCCCAGTTCGGCGGCCAGCAGCGCATCGAACTCCCGCTCCGAAAAGCCGAAGATGCGGGCCACCTCGCGCAGGTAGGCCAGTTCCGGCTCCTTCAGGACGCCGTCGGCGCGGGCGATGTGGATCAGGCATTCCAGCAATTCCTCCAGCACCGAGCGGCGGTCCTGGAACATGCCGGCGATCTGGCGGGCGTATGGCTCGAAGCCGCGATGGTCGCGCCGGGCGATGTTGAACACACGCGCGACGTTCTGGGTTTCCTCCGGCGGGATCCGGAAGACCTGCTTGAAGGCGGCGACTTCGTCGCGGGTGACGACTCCGTCGGCCTTGGCCATCTTGGCGCCCAGGACGATGACGCCGATGGTGAAGGCGATCGACTTGGTCTGGTCGGTCGGTTCGGTGACGGTCTCGGCGATCTTGTCGACGGCGTGGCCGGCGGCTGCGCCGACCAGCGCGCCCAGCGGCCCGCCGAGCGCCAGCCCGGCGGCCCCGCCCAGGATCTTTCCCCAGATGCTCATGTGCTGCGTGATGTCTGCCGCGGCGGCGGCGCCCGTGGTTTTGTAAGGTGCGCCTAACATAGCCGCGCAGCCCGGCGCGGGCCAACGATTCCCGGGCGTTGCACCGCGGCGGGCAGGGGTGCCACGTCCCTCAGGTAATGAACCGCCCGTATACCGGCCGGGCCGGGCAACAATGGCCCGCGCCCGCCGTTTTCTTTGACGCATTTCACATCGTGCCGAGCCCGCCCCTGGGATTGACTTGGCATGCCGTCAGCGCATTCCTGGCATGCCGTCCATGCCGGAACGAGCGTGACGGCCCGCCGGTGTCGCAACCCGTCCGGAAAAGCATTGTCGTGTCAGTGCGTTGCGTGTGCAGGGCAGTGCCGCGCCGCCGCCGGGGAGCCGGCGCCAACGGGAAACCTCTTTCCTTTAAGCAATTGTTCGGACCCCAGAACCAAGCTACGTTATCGGTCAACGGACGCCGACAAAGGAAAAAAGCTCTCGAACAGGAGGAAGCGCGACAGTCGTGCGGCGAAACGACGGGGCTGCTTGCCTTGGGCAAGTCCCGGCAGCCCCGGTATGGGTCCGGCATGGATCCGTCGTTGGGCAACGCCAGACGAGTGTGCCGCCATGGTGGTATATCGCAAGCTTCTTCCTACGGAATTGCCGGACTACGGCGAGCATCTTCTGCGTCTCGATCCTCGCGACCGCCGGTCCCGATTCCTGGCTCCCACGGAGGACCGCGTCATCCGCGGTCATATCGGGCGCCTCGACCTGCCCTGGACGATCATTATCGGCGCCTTCGTGGATGGCGTGCTGCGCGGCGCGGTTGAGCTGATCGGCAGCCCCGAAGAGGGCATGGACCGGGTCGAGTTGGCGGTCAGCGTCGAGCGCGCGATCCAGGGCACCGGCGCCGGCACCCATCTGGTGCGGCGCGCCGTGCTGGCCGCGCAGAACCGCGGCATCAGGTACATCAAGCTGATCTGCCTGCTGGAGAACCGGCGCATGCAGGCGATCTGCCGCAAGATGCGCGGCCTGCTCGACTACGACGAGGACGACGTGGTGTGCGACATCCGGGTGCAGCCGCCTACGGAGATGTCGATGATGGAAGAGTCCTGTCTGGAAGGCATGGCGCAGGGCAACATGGTCGTGGCCTACGCGTCCACCCGCCGCACCGGCACCCGCGCGCATTGACCCGGCGCCGGCGGCCGGGGAGTCCGGGGCGGCGCCGGCCGCCCGTCGCCGCCGTTCTTCCTGGCTTATGATTTCCGGGTTGTGATACCAGCGGCCCAAGCGGTTGACCTGTACCCGCGATTTGCCATGGGCCTCGTTGCCGCCGGCTTCCAATGACGCGGTTAGGCTGAGCGCCAGCTTGTGCCACCAAACCCCAGCAATACTATAGCATCGAGCGCGGCTGTAAATGTAAAAATGCCCGTCACTGCGAGCGAAGCGAAGCAGCCCAGACCCGCCGCTACCAGTCAAGCAAGTCATAAATCGCACTTGCGGCGCCACTGGATTGCTTCGCTTTGCTCGCAATGACGGTATTCGTAGTAGTAAGTCCTGCAATCCCGATAACTATACTGCATGCGCTGGCGATTAAAACGTTGCCTTGGGGTGCCGGGCCTTGGGGTGCTGGCGTGGCATCGGCGACTGCGGTCATCAGGCCGATCGAAAGGGCCGCTGGTATGACCCCTACACCCCCAGCACATCCCGCATGCCGTACAGCCCCGGCGGCCGGCCGTGCGCCCAGCGGGCGGCCTGCAAGGCGCCGCGGGCGAAGATGTCGCGGCTGGCGGCACGGTGGGTCAGTTCGATACGCTCCTCCGGGCCGGCGAACAGCACCGTGTGCTCGCCGACCACGTCGCCGCCGCGCAGGGTGGCGAAGCCGATGGCGCCGCGCCGGCGCTCGCCGACCTGCCCCTCGCGGCTCAGCACGGCATGCGTCCCGAAGTCGACGCCGCGGCCGGTTGCCGCTGCCCGGCCCAGGGCCAGCGCCGTCCCGGACGGCGCATCCACCTTGTGGCGGTGATGCATCTCGACGACCTCGATGTCGAAGCCGTCGTCGAGCGCCGCCGCGACCCGCTCGACCAGCGCCAGCAGCAGGTTGACGCCCAGACTCATGTTCGGCGCGCGCACCACCGCGGTATGCCTCGCCGCGTTGGCCAGAGCCTCCTCGTGCTCCGGCCCCAGGCCGGTGGTGCCGACGACGTGCACCGTCTTGCCCTGTGCGGCCAGGGCGGCGAATGCCGTGGTGGTCTCGGGTGTGGTGAAGTCGATCACGGCATCCGCCTCGGCGAACAGCGGCGCGGGGTCGGCGCCGATCGTGATGCCCATTGGTCCGCCGCCGACCAGCGGGCCCACGTCGCCCCCCACCGCGGGCGCGCCCTCGCGCTCCACCGCCCCGACCAGGGTCAGGTCGCCGCTGGCCAGCACCTGGCGCAGTACCGTCGTGCCCATGCGGCCGGCACAGCCCACCACGCCAATTCTCATACCGCTCTCCCCGTGCAGCCGTTGTTGCGGACCGGTCGCTTCCCCACTTTAACCCGAGCGGGCCGGTGATCGCGAGGGGCCCGATTCTGCCAGTTGAACTCCGGGTGACGGGCGCTTTGACCGGCCGGACCCGGCGGTTGCAGCCCCTTCGCGATACACCTATATGACCCGCAGTACCTGACGCGCCCGATCCCGGGCGATATGCAACGCCGAGCGGGGGCCGCAGCGGCGCCTCGCGTCAGGGCCGCTGAGAGTCCGCCGAAACTGGAAAGAGGGTCCGATGGGTAAGGTAATCGGAATTGACCTGGGGACGACCAACTCCTGCGTCGCCATCATGGACGGGAAGCAGGCCAAGGTCATCGAGAATGTGGAGGGGGCGCGGACGACGCCGTCGATCGTCGCGTTCACCGACTCCGGCGAGCGCCTGGTGGGGCAGCCGGCCAAGCGCCAGGCCGTGACCAACCCCGAGAACACGATTTTTGCCATCAAGCGCCTGATCGGCCGACGGTTCGACGATCCGATGACCAAGCGGGACATGGAGCTGGTCCCGTACGAAATCGTGCGCGCCGACAACGGCGACGCCTGGGTCAAGTCGCGCGACGAGAAGTACGCGCCGTCGCAGATCAGCGCCTTCATTCTGCAGAAGATGAAGGAGACCGCCGAGACCTATCTGGGCGAGACGGTGACGCAGGCGGTGATCACCGTGCCGGCCTACTTCAACGACAGCCAGCGCCAGGCGACCAAGGACGCCGGCCGCATCGCCGGGCTGGAGGTGCTGCGCATCATCAACGAGCCGACCGCCGCCTCGCTCGCCTACGGGCTGGAGAAGAAGGGCAGCGGCACCATCGCCGTGTACGACCTGGGCGGCGGCACCTTCGACATCTCCATCCTGGAGATCGGCGACGGCGTGTTCGAGGTGAAGTCCACCAACGGCGACACCTTCCTGGGCGGCGAGGACTTCGACGCGCGGATCATCGACTACCTGGCGACCGAGTTCAAGAAGGAGCAGGGCATCGACCTGCGCAGCGACCGGCTCGCCCTCCAGCGCCTGAAGGAGGCCGCCGAGAAGGCCAAGATCGAGCTGTCGTCGGCGCTGCAGACGGACGTCAACCTGCCGTTCATCACCGCCGACCAGACCGGGCCCAAGCACCTCAACATCAAGCTGACCCGCTCCAAGCTGGAGCAGCTCGTAGAGGATCTGGTCCAGCGCACCATCGAGCCGTGCAAGGCGGCGCTGAAGGATGCCGGGCTGAAGGCGCCGGAGATCGATGAGGTCATCCTGGTCGGCGGCATGACCCGCATGCCCAAGGTGATCGACGCGGTGAAGACCTTCTTCGGGCGCGAGCCGCACCGCGGCGTCAACCCGGACGAGGTCGTGGCGATCGGCGCGGCAATCCAGGCCGGCGTGCTGCAGGGCGAGGTCAAGGACGTCCTGCTGCTGGACGTGACTCCGCTGTCGCTGGGCATCGAGACCCTGGGCGGCGTGTTCACCCGGCTGATCGACCGCAACACGACGATCCCGACCAAGAAGAGCCAGACCTTCTCGACCGCCGAGGACAACCAGACCGCGGTGACCATCCGCGTGTTCCAGGGCGAGCGCGAGATGGCGGCGGACAACAAGCTGCTCGGCCAGTTCGACCTGGTCGGCATACCGCCGGCGCGGCGCGGCGTGCCGCAGGTCGAGGTCACCTTCGACATCGACGCCAACGGCATCGTCAACGTCTCGGCCAAGGACAAGGCCACCGGCAAGGAGCAGGCGATCCGCATCCAGGCGTCGGGCGGCCTGAACGACGCCGACATCGACCGCATGGTCAAGGATGCCGAGCTGCATGCCGACGAGGACCGCAAGCGTCGGGAGGTGGTCGAGGCGCGCAACCACGCCGACGGCCTGCTGCACAACACCGAGTCCCAGCTCCAGGAGCACGGCGACAAGCTGGGCGCGGACGAGAAGCAGGCCATCGAGACCGCCATGGCCGACCTGCGCGGCGTGCTCGACGGTGACGACGCGGACGCCATCAAGGCCAAGACCGACGCCCTTGCCCAGGCCGCCATGAAGATCGGCGAGGCCATGTACCGCGCCCAGCAGGCGCAGGGCGAGGGTCCCGGCCCCGGCCCCGGCGGCGAGACCGGCGGTCGGGCCGGCGGCGCCGAGGAGGGCGTGGTCGACGCGGAGTTCGAGGAAGTCGACGACGACAAGAAGAGCCGCTCCGCCTAAGGCACGGGGGACGGCCCGTCCGGACAAAGCGGCCCCGGTTGCCCCGATCTCGCGGGTGCGGCCGGGGCCGCGGCCGGCTGGGGTTGCCTCGGCGGGGCACAGGGATCGACGATTGCGGGGCCAGGCATCCGGATGGCGAAGCAGGACTACTACGAGGCGCTGGGGGTCGCCCGCGGCGCCAACGGCGATGAGATCAAGAAGGCCTACCGCCAGCTTGCCATGCGCTATCACCCGGACCGCAATCCGGGCGATGCGTCATGCGAGGCGCGGTTCAAGGAAATCAACGAGGCCTACGACGTCCTGAAGGACGGCCAGAAGCGGGCCGCCTACGACCGCTATGGCCATGCCGCCTTCGAGGGCGGGGCCGGCGCGCGCCCCGGCGGGTTCGATTTCGCGACCGGCTTCGCCGACATCTTCGACGAGATGTTCGGCGACTTCATGGGTGGCGGCGCCCGGCGCGGCCGCACCGGCGGCACGCGCGGGGCGGATTTGCGCTACAATCTCGAGGTCTCGCTGGAGGAGGCGTTCGCCGGCAAGCAGGCGACGATCCGCGTGCCGACCTCGGTGGTCTGCGAAGCGTGCGGCGGCGCCGGGGCCGAGTCCGGCACCAAGCCGACCGCGTGCGGCACCTGCAACGGCCTGGGCCGGGTACGCTCCCAGCAGGGCTTCTTTACGATCGAACGGACGTGCCCGACCTGCGGCGGCGCCGGCCGCGTCATCAAGACCCCGTGCAAGGCCTGCGGCGGCGCCGGCCGCACCCGCCAGGAACGCTCGCTGAACGTGACCATCCCGGCCGGCGTGGAGGACGGCACCCGCATGCGCCTGGCCGGAGAGGGCGAGGCGGGCCTGCGCGGCGCGCCGCCGGGCGACCTGTATATTTTCCTGTCGGTCAAGCCGCACCGCCTGTTCCAGCGCGACGGGGCCGACATCAAGTGCCGGGTGCCGATCCCGATGGTCACCGCGGCGCTCGGCGGGGTGCTGGACGTGCCGACCATCGACGGCAGCCAGGCCAAGGTCACGGTGCCGGAGGGCAGCCAGTCCGGGACGGAGTTCCGCCTGCGCGGCAAGGGCATGAGCATGCTGCGCTCGCAGGTGCGCGGCGACATGTACGTGCAGATCCAGGCGGAGACACCGGTCAACCTGACCAAGCGGCAGCGCGACCTGCTGGAGGAGTTTGCCCGCGAGAGCGGCGCGGAAGTGTCCAGCCCGGAAAGCCACGGCTTTTTCCGCAGGGTCAAGGAGTTCCTGGAGGAGCACCTGGACCTGGGCAAGGAGTAGGCGGCCCTGCTCAGTCGATCGCCGTCCGCCCGGTCTCGGGCGTGACCAGCAGGACACCGACGGCAATCAGCGCACACGCGATCATGTAGTAGGCCGGGCTCAGGTCGTCGTGGCTGCGTCCGATCAGGTAGGTGGCGACCATCGGCGTCGTGCCGCCGAATATCGCCAGCGGGACGTTGTAGGCGACCGACACGCCGCTGCACCGGACGGCGCGGCTGAACATCTCGGCCATCAGCGCGGCGTACGGTGCGAGATAGGCCGCGATCAGCACCACGAAGCCGAGCTGTGCGACGAAGATCAGCGCCGGATCGGGGTGGTGCATCAGCGCGAACAGCGGGTACGACAGCACGACCAGACCGCCGCCCCGGCCAGCATGACCGGCCGCCGGCCGACCCGGTCGGACAGCCACGCCGCCGCCGGGATCAGCGCCACGAGCACGGCCATTGCCGCGGTGTTGACGTCCAGCACCGCCCGTGCCTCGACGTGGACCACGTCGGTCAGCCAGGTCGCCGCATAGACGAAGATCATGTAGAACGCGACCCCGGCCAGGATGCCCATCGCCGCGACCCGGGCCATGGCGCCGCGGTGATCGCGCACCGCCGTCAGAATCGGCGCGCGGGGCGGCGCCTCCTCTCCGTGCGCCCGAGCCGGCGCCTCCTCGGTGATGTGGCGCCGGATGTAGAAGTCGACGATGCCGACCAGCAGTCCCAGCGCGAACGGCACCCGCCAGCCCCAGGCGTGCACCTGCGCCTCCGTCAGCACCGTCTCCACCAGCGCGCCGGTCGCCGAGGCGAGCAGCACGCCGAGCACCGCGCTGGCCAGCCCGGCGCTGGCGACCACGCCGCGCCGGCCGGGCGGGGCCCGCTCGATCAGGAAGGTCACCGAGCCCGTGTACTCGCCGCCCACCGACAGCCCCTGGAGCAGCCGCAGCAGGGTGAGCAGCACCGGCGCGGCCAGACCGATGGCGGCATAGGTCGGCAGCACGGAGATCAGTGACGTCGGAATCGCCATCAGCGCGACCGACAGCGTCAGCGCCGCCTTGCGCCCAAGCCGGTCGCCGATGTGCCCGATGACCAGGCCCCCGATCGGCCGCATCAGGAAGCCCGCGGCGAACACCCCGAACGTCGCGATCAGCGCCGTCACGGGATCGCCGGTGGGGAAGAAGTGTGCGGCGATCACCGGCGCGAAGTACCCATAGACGGCAAAATCGTACCATTCCAGGGCATTGCCGATCGCGCCGGCAACCACGGCGCGCGTGTTGATGGTCTGCATTGGCGGGCCTGCTCGATCCGGCTGTGCATGATTTCGGGCGCCCGACCGCCGCGGCAGGGGGGGGGGGGGGAGATGGTCGCGACGGCCATACAGGGTTGTGCGTCGCCACTGTGCCGGAAGTCCGCGGGCAGGTCACGCCGGAACTTCGCTTTGAAAGCGATCGTCGCCCGGCCGGCCGGGAACCCCCCGGCGCGTGCGCCCGTTGTGTCCGTCAGACCGAACACGGAGTGCACGCCATGACCGCAGAGGACCGGAACGAGGGCGAGGGCAGCCGCACCGCCGCCCGCGCCTACAACAAGGACACCCGCGCGTTCGTCGAGCAGGGCAAGGTCGAGCGGAGCGCGGAGGACGCCAAGGCCGCCGTCGAGGGCAAGGAGGCCAAGGCCCTCAAGCAGGCCGAGGACGCCGGCAAGCAGCCCGCCCGGGAACGCGACCCCAACGTCCACCGCGAATACGACAAGCCGACCTGAGACGGCAGGGCGACCCGGCGCCGGGGCCGCCCGGGGCGTCCCAGCGATGGCCTGCTCGTTCCCCGGCCGGAACGTGCAGGCCGTCACCGCGTGTCGGGCACGGGCGCGACCGGATGTGAGCGGCAACGGCCCCCGGACGGTGGCCGTGACGCCGCAGAGCGGCACTGGACCGTTCGATAGAAGTAACCGACAAAGCTCGTTCCGATCATCCCGGGCAGACCCCCGTTTTTGGGGCGGCGTGTCGTGTACGGCCATGTCGTGCCGACATCCCCGGAGAGTCCCGAGCAGCCACACCGCGAGCGTTCTGCTGTTACGTATTAATGAACGGTGCGGATGCTTGCCCGTTCCCCCCACACACGATCCGTCAATTTGCGCCTCGCACATGCAGCAAAGCCGATACTGAAATCACACAGAGCTCGTGGAAAAATATGTCTTGCCGCACATGCGAGATCCGTCGTAGTCAAAGCGCGTCGTTGCTGTCAGCGAGGACTGCCCATGGCCGCGCCCGCGGAAAAGGTTATCGAACTGGCGCTCCAGGGCGGCGGGTCGCACGGCGCCTTCACCTGGGGCGTCCTCGACCGTCTGCTTGAGGACGGCCGGCTGCGCATCGAGGGGGTCAGCGGCACCAGCGCCGGGGCCATGAACGCGGTCACGCTGGCGGACGGCATGGCGCGCGGCGGGCCGGAGGAGGCGCGCCGGCACCTGGAACGGTTCTGGTGGACCACCAGCGCGGCGGCGCAGTTCAGTCCGATCCAGAGATCGGTGATCGACAGGTTCATGGGCAACTGGAGCCTGGACACGTCGCCGACCTACATTGCGGCCGACCTGGTGTCGCGCCTGTTCTCGCCCTATGACCTGAACCCGTTCGACATGAACCCTCTGCGGGACATCGTCCGGCAGACAATCGACTTCGACAACGTCAATCGCACCGACCTGAAGGTGTTCCTGACCGCCACCAACGTCCGCACCGGCCGGCCCAAGATCTTCCGCCAGCCGGACGTCACCGCCGAGTGCGTGATGGCCTCGGCCTGCCTGCCGACCATGTTCAAGGCGGTCGAGATCGACGGCGAGGCCTATTGGGACGGCGGCTACATGGGCAACCCCGCGCTGTTCCCCCTGGTCGACGAGTGCGAGGCGCGTGACTGCGTGCTCATCCAGATCAACCCGTTCACCCGGTCGGAGGTGCCGAAGTCGGCGGCCGACATCATGAACCGGCTCAACGAGATCACCTTCAACGCCGCGCTGATCAAGGAGTTGCGCTCCATCGTGCTGCTGTGGGAGCTGATCCACCACGAGAACCTGGACCGGCAGGCCTATCGCGATGCGCGCATCCACGTGATCGCCGACAACGACACCATGCAGGCCCTCGGCGTTTCCAGCAAGATGAACGCCGAGTGGGCGTTCCTGACCATGCTGCGCGACAAGGGGCGTGCGGCCGCCGCCGCCTGGCTGGAGGCGCATTTCGACGACATCGGCGTGCGCTCCACCTTCGACGTGTCCTGGGTGCTGGAGGAGAGCCTGCGTCCGGCGCACCTGTCCGAGGACGCCGACCGCGCCTACCTGCGGCGCGTCAAGGGCGAGGGTTAGCGCCATGGTCGGCATCGCCGGCATCCTGATCGCGCTCGGCCTGTTGATGTACCTGGCCTTCCGGGGCGTGACCGTGCTGGTGCTGGGGCCCCTGATGGCGGCCCTGGCGGTGCTGATCGCCGGCGGGCTGCCGATCCTGGGGTCCTATACCCAGATCTTCATGACCAGCGCCGGCCAGTTCATCATCGCCTTCTTCCCGCTGTTCATGCTCGGCGCCATCTTCGGCAAGCTGATGGACGACAGCGGCTCGGCGCAGTCGATCGCGCGCTCGGTGATCGCCTGGCTGGGCGCGTCGCGGGCGATCCTGGCCGTCGTGCTGTGCTGTGCCGTGCTGACCTATGGCGGCGTGTCCCTGTTCGTCGTCGCCTTCGCGGTGTTCCCGATCGCCGCCTCGCTGTTCCGCCAGGGCGACATCCCCAAGCGGCTGATCCCGGCGACCCTGGCGCTGGGCGCCTTCACCTTCACCATGTCGGCGCTGCCGGGCACGCCGGCCATCCAGAACGCCATCCCGATGCCGTTCTTCGGCACGACGGCGTTCGCCGCGCCGGGGCTGGGCATCATTGCCGGGCTGATCATGCTGGTGCTGGGCACGGCCTGGCTGGACCGGCAGGCGGCGCGGGCGCGGCGGGCCGGCGAGGGCTATGGCGAGCATGCCGACGCCATGCCCGTCCCCGACGTGCCGACCCGCGACCGCGCCGCCCCGGCCGACCCGTTCGACCTGGCCGAGGTGGAGCCGGGGCATGAGACCGCGGCCGAGCTGCCGTCGTTCCCGCTGGCGATCGCGCCAGTGGTGCTGGTCGTCCTGGTCAACTTCGCCTTCATCGAGCTGGTGGTGCCGCGGCTCGACACCGCCTACCTGGCCGAGCCGCTGTTCGGCGCCACGACGATCGAGGCCGTGCGCGGCCTGTGGGCGATCATCGTCGCCCTGATCTGCTCCATCGTGTTCCTGGCCGCGGTCAACTGGACCCGGCTGCGCAGCCTGAAGGTCTCGGTCAACCGCGGCGCCGACGCCGCCGTCGTGCCGATCTTCAACACCGCCAGCCTGGTCGGCTTCGGCGCGGTGGTCGCCGCCCTGCCGGCGTTCGAGCTGGTGCGCGAGGCGGTGCTGTCGATCGGCGCCGGCAACCCGCTGATCTCGCTGGCCGTGGCGGTCAACGTGCTGGCAGCGATGACCGGGTCGGCCTCCGGCGGCATGAGCATCGCGCTCGAGTCCCTCGGCCCCACCTATGTGGAGCTGGCGCGGCAGGCCGGCATCTCGCTCGAGGTCATGCACCGCGTGACGGCGGTCGCCGCCGGCACCTTGGACTCGCTGCCGCACAACGGGGCGGTGATCACCCTGCTGACCATCTGCCAGCTCGGCCACAAGGACGCCTACGGCAACATCTTCGTCGTCGCCATCGTGGTCCCGATCCTGGCCCTGATCAGCCTGATCGCGCTGGCAACAGTGTTCGGGAGTTTTTGATGGGCGGGGCGGGCAAGGGGCCGGTCCCCCGCGCCCCACGGACTTGACGCCCCCGCGCGCATGGTCGATTGAGGGCAGGTCAACCCTCACGGCCGGCCGCGCCTCATGCCTTCCGACAGCACCGCTCCTCCCGCCGCCCGCTGGCAGTTCTGGATCGACCGGGGCGGGACGTTCACCGACGTGGTGGCACGCGCCCCCGACGGGGCGATTACCGCGCGCAAGGTCTTGTCGGAGAACCCGGAGCGCTACCGCGACGCGGCGCTGCAGGGCATCCGCGACGTGCTTGGCCTGGGGCCCGCCGACCCGATACCCGGCGAGCGCATCGAGTCCGTCAAGATGGGTACCACGGTCGCCACCAACGCGCTGCTGGAGCGCACCGGCGAGCGCACCGTGCTGGTCGTCAACGAGGGCTTCGCCGACGCCTTGCGCATCGGCTACCAGAACCGGCCGCGCCTGTTCGACCGGCACATCGTCCTGCCCGAGCTGCTCTACGAGCGCGTCGTCGAGGTGCCCGGCCGGATCATGGCCGACGGCAGCGAGCTGCACCCGGTGGACCTGGCGGTCGCCCGCCGCGGCCTGCAGGCGGCCTTCGACGACGGCATCCGTGCCTGCGCCGTCGTCTTCCTGCACGCCTACCACTACCCGCAACACGAGCAGGCGGTGGCCGGCGTGGCGCACGACGTGGGCTTTCCGCAGATCTCGGTGTCCCACGCCACCAGCCCGCTGATCAAGCTGGTCGGCCGCGGCGACACCACGGTGGTGGACGCCTACCTGTCGCCGATCCTGCGCCGCTATGTCGACCGGGTGGCCGGCGAGCTCAGCGGCGCGCGGCTGTTCTTCATGCAGTCCAACGGCGGGCTGACCGACGCGCGCCTGTTTCAGGGCAAGGACAGCATCCTGTCCGGCCCGGCCGGCGGCGTGGTCGGTGCGGCGCGGGTGGCCGAGGCGGCCGGCTTCGCGCGCATCATCGGCTTCGACATGGGCGGCACCTCGACCGACGTCACCCACTATGCCGGCGAGTACGAGCGCGCCTTCGAGACGCTGGTCGCCGGGGTGCGCATGCGCGCGCCGATGATGCGCATCCACACCGTGGCCGCGGGCGGCGGCTCGATCTGCCGGTTCGACGGCACCCGCTACCGCGTCGGCCCGGCCAGCGCCGGCGCCGACCCTGGCCCGGCCTGCTACCGCCGCGGCGGGCCGCTGACGGTGACCGACTGCAATGTCATGCTGGGCCGGCTGCAGCCGCGTTTCTTCCCGGCCGTGTTCGGGCCCAACGGTGACCAGCCCCTCGACGCCGAGGCCACCGCCCGCGCCTTCGCCGCCGTCGCCGAGCAGGCCGCCGCCGCCACCGGCGATACGCGCTCGGCCGTCGAGGTCGCCGACGGCTTCCTGCGCATCGCCGTGGACAACATGGCCAACGCCATCAAGCAGATCTCGGTGCAGCGCGGCCACGATGTCACCAAGTACGCGCTGGTCTGCTTCGGCGGCGCCGGCGGCCAGCACGCCTGCCCGGTCGCCGACGCGCTGGGCATGAAGACGGTGCTGATCCACCCGCTGGCCGGCGTGCTGTCGGCCTACGGCATGGGCCTGGCCGAGGTGCGGGCCATGCGCGAGAAGTCGGTGGAGGCGCCGCTGGGGCCGGACGGGCTGGCCCGCGCGGCGGCGATCCTCGACGAGCTGGCCGGCGACGCCGCAGAAGAGCTGGCCGCCCAGGGCGTGGCCCAGGCCGACGCCGCCCGCCGCGTCCACCTCAAGTACCAAGGCACCGACACCGCCCTGATCGTGCCGTGGGGCGAGCAGGACGCCATCGTCACGGCGTTCGAGGACGCCCACCGCGCCCAGTTCGGCTTCGTCATGGAGGGCCGCCCGCACGCCATCGAGGCGGTCTCGGTGGAGCTGGCCGGGGGCAGTGTCGCGGCGCCCGACCGGCCCACGACGCGCACCCGCAGCGGGCCGCTCGCGCCCCTCGACACCGTGCGCGCCTTCATGGCCGGGGCGGCGCGCGACACCGCGGTGTACGACCGCGAGGCGCTGGTGCCCGGCGACGCCGTGGACGGCCCGGCCATCCTGCGCGAGGCCAATGCCACCACCGTGGTCGAGCCCGGCTGGCGGGCCGAAGTCACGGCTCTCGACCACCTGGTCATGACCCGGGTGGAGCCGCTGCCGGGGCGGTTCGCGGTCGGCACCCGGGTCGATCCGGTCATGCTCGAGGTGTTCAACAACCTGTTCATGTCGATCGCCGAGCAGATGGGCGCGGTGCTGCAGAACACCGCCTACTCGGTCAACATCAAGGAGCGTTTGGATTTCTCCTGCGCCCTGTTCGACCCGGACGGGTACCTGGTCGCCAACGCGCCGCACATCCCGGTCCACCTCGGCTCCATGGGCGCCAGCGTGCAGCACATCATCGCCAGGCGGACGGGCGCCATGCGGCCCGGCGACGTGTACGTGCTGAACGACCCTTACAACGGCGGCACGCACCTGCCCGACGTCACCGTGATCACCCCGGTGTTCGGGGAGGATGGCGGCGGCCCGCTGTTCTTCGTCGCCAGCCGCGGCCACCATGCCGACATCGGCGGGCTGACCCCCGGCTCGATGCCGCCGGACAGCCGCACCATCCACGACGAGGGCGTGCTGATCGACAACATGGTGCTGGTCGAGGGCGGCCGGTTCCGCGAGGAGGCTTTCCGCGACCTGCTCGCCTCCGGCCCGCACCCGGCGCGCAACCCCGACCAGAACGTGGCCGACGTCAAGGCCCAGATCGCCGCCAACGAGAAGGGCGTACGCGAGCTCCGCCGCATGGTCGACCTGTTCGGCCTGGACGTGGTCCACGCGTACATGGGACACGTACGGAACAATGCGGAGGAGCAGGTGCGCCGCGTGCTCGACGTGCTGAGGCCGGGGCACTTCGTGCTGGAGACCGACAGCGGCGCGCATATCGCCGTGGCGATCGCCATCGACCGCACGGCGCGCACCGCCCGGTTGGACTTCTCCGGAACGTCCCCTCAGCGCGACGACAACTTCAACGCGCCGACCGCGGTGGTGCGGGCCGCCGCGCTGTTCGTGTTCCGCACGCTGGTCGAGGAGGACATCCCGCTCAACGACGGCTGCCTGGTGCCCATCGAGATCGTCGTGCCCGAAGGCTCGATGCTGAACCCGCGCCATCCGGCGGCGGTGGTGGCCGGCAACGTCGAGACCTCGATGGCCATCACCAACGCGCTGTACGGGGCGCTGGGCGTGCTGGCCGGGGGGCAGGGCACCATGAACAACCTGACCTTCGGCGACGAGACCTACCAATATTACGAGACCATCTGCGGCGGCTCCGGCGCGGGCCCGGACTTCGACGGCACCGCGGCGGTGCACACCCTGATGACCAACAGCCGCCTGACCGACCCCGAGGTGCTGGAGCAGCGCTTCCCGGTGCTGCTGGAGTCCTTCGCCATCCGCCGCGGCTCCGGCGGCGCCGGCCGTCACCACGGCGGCGATGGCGCGGTGCGCCGCATCCGGTTCCTGCAGCCGATGACCGCGGCGATCCTGTCCGGGTCCCGCCGCGTGCCCCCCTTTGGCCTGGAGGGCGGCAGCCCCGGTGCCGTCGGCCGCACCACGGTGATTCGCGCCGTCGGCCGCGTGGACGAACTGGGAAGCACCGACCGCACCGCGATGGCGGCGGGGGACACGATCGTCATCGAAACCCCGGGCGGCGGCGGGTTTGGCAAGGCGTAGGTCGCGGGCGCGGGCTGCTGCGTGGGCCCTCCCATGCCGAGGCGGCCCGGTGCCGGATGGGCGAGCGCCGCGGCTTGACGGCTGGCGGGGAGCTGATGCTCACGGCCGCCCCGGCGGCGTTGCGCGAGACACCCGGGCCGCCCGCGATCAGTGCGGCCGGGTCTCGGCGAACACCGCGTCGAGCGTCTCCGCGTCGAGGACGCGGTCGGCCCAGATGTCGAGCTGCCCAGCGTCGGCGGCACGGACGCGGGCCGCGATCTCCGGCGCCACCGGGCCGAACCGTCGGCCAAGCAGGCGCAGCAGAATGTCCACCTTGCCCTCGGCCCGACCCTCAACTCTGCCCTCGGCGCGGCCCTCTGCCCTGCCCTTGACCAGCCCTTTGGCTTCGCCCTCGGCCATCAGCTCCTGTGCGACGGTCGACATGACCTCGTCCTCCTGTCCCGGAAGGATTCGGGCCAGCACCTGGCGCAGCCGCGTCCGGTCCGCGAACTCGCTGGCCTTGAACAGATATCTGACCACAAGAACAACCTCGGTCAAGCCGGCCCCGGCGGCGGCCGCCACCAGCCGCTCCAGCGTCTGCATCGGGTCGTCGTCGCGGACCGCGTACTTCAGGACCAGAAGCCCGGCCTGCAGCGGCGGGTGTCGGGACAGCTCGGCATCCGGGATCGTGCCGAGGTCCACCAGCGTGTAGCGGAAGTCCAGCAGCCCGGCCCCGACCAGCTCCGCCGGCAGCCCGTAGGCCTCGGCCAGGGACATCGGCAGCGTCCACCGCCGCGCGCCGTGGTACAGGACGACTGCGAACACCGGCGCGGGCGCCCGCCACACCGAGCGGTCCGGGTTCTCCCGCCGGACGGCGCCGCGGGCGGCGATGCCGGCCAGGCCGGTCAGGGTCTGGATCAGGCCGTCCGGCTCCGGCCTGCTCTTGTGCTCGATCATGGTCCAGACCAGGATCGGGGTCCCCGTGTCTGTCTCCAGGGAAAAGACGCGGTCGCCGCGGTGCTCGCCCAGCAGCGGGTCGATGAAGCTCTCCGACCGGTCCACCGCCGGCGCCGCGGTCAGCCGCGCCGCCACGCCCTGCGGCAGCCGCTCGCGCAGGAAGGCGTCGGCATGGCCCGGCTGCTCGAGGAGCTGCTTGGCGAACTGGTCATGATTGCGGACCAGGCGCCGCCCGCCATCCGCGTCCGTATCGTCGGTCATGCCATCCGTGCCCGCAGCTGTTTCGATACGGCCGGTACGATCATACCTGAAGGAAGCGGGCAGGGCTACACGCAATGGTGTGGAGCCCGGACGCTCAGATGCGTGTTCCCAGGGGTCCCGGAGTCTGGGCGTCGGCGGCATTCCGGAGGATTGGCGTCCCGGCGACCGCGAGGCCGGATCAGCGAGGGCGGCGACCCCCCGTCTGCGCCGACGCGGCTGCCCTGCATCCGGTGCGCCACCGGCGCAACCCTTCCGCAACCGTCCCGTTGCGCCCCAACCCGTTGATCCGTCAACACTTTCCGGCCGGATGCACCGTTTGCAACGGCGCTCACGGGGGTTGCACCGGCCCCGCCGCCCTGGAGGGTCGGCATCCCGCCGATCGCGATGCCGGGCCGGCGTGTATGCCGAGGTCCGGATATGCGCACTGCGGTCTTCCGGCGGCGAGTTCTCTTCCGGAACCTCTCGTTCGCGACTGGGACGGGAGTCGCTCGCCGCTGTGGGAGCGCCCCCTCACCCGCCCGCAAGCGGGCGACCTCTCCCGAGGGAGAGGTAATTTTGTTACCTCTCCCTCGGGAGAGGTCGCGCCCGAAGGGCGCGGGTGAGGGGGCTCCCGGCGCCATCGGTGACTCCCCCGCAGTCCGGGCACCAGCCGCCGCTGCATGCCGCGCGAGCCGCCCGCACGCCGGGCCGGCGCCACCGCCGGGAACCGCACGACTCTCGTTCCGCCCCATCACGCGCTCCCCGAGCGGTTTCGACACCGCCTCGACTGTGTCAGGCGCAAATTCTTAGCTTTCTATCTTTTGCCCGGCCCGACGGCCGTCCATATGGCGGGTATGGAGACGATCGTATTCGACGCCGAGATGTGGCAGCGGTTTCTGGCGTATGGGAACAGATTGGCTGCCGTGCTGGGCAATGCGGCGCGCGAGCGCGGGCTGTTTGACTATCTCACCGGCCTGCTGCTGCCGGGCGACCGCAAGAGCATGGAGCCGATGGCCGCACAGCTGGTGACCCACCAGGCCGAGGTGTCGCGGCGCCATCAGGCGATCCATCACTTCACCAGCGAGGCCCAGTGGGACGACCTGACGGTGCGCTCGGCGGTCCAGGGGACGGTGCTGCCGGCGATGCAGCAGCGCGCGCCGATCCGGCACTGGATCATCGACGACACGACGCTGCCGAAGAAGGGGACCCACTCGGTCGGCGTCGGCCCGCAGTATTCCGGGCAGGTCGGCCATGTCATCAACTGCCAGACGGTGGTCAGCCTGGCGCTGGCCAATGCCGAGACCAGCCTGCCGGTGGACGGCACGCTGTACCTGCCCGAGGACTGGGCCCTGGACGTGGAGCGCCGGCTGCACGCCGGCGTGCCGGCCGAGGTGACCTTCCGGACCAAGCCCGAGATCGCCCTCGACCAGGTGCGCGCTGCCCTGGCCGCCGGGCTGCCGCGGGGCGTGGTGCTGGCCGATGCCGCCTATGGCCAGGACGGGAACTTCCGCAAGGCCCTGCGCGCGCTCAAGCTGGCCTATGCGGTCGGCATCCAGAGCACGCTGCTGGTCGTGCCGCAGGGCCGGGCCCGGCCGGCCGCGCCCCGGCGGGCACCCCGCGCCGCGGCGCACGCCGGCGCGGTGCCGGCCGGCGTCCTGGCTCGCGCGCTGCCGTCCGACCAGTGGCAGGAGGTGACCTGGCGCGACGGGGACACCGGCCCGCTGACCAGCCGGTTCGCCGCCGTGCGCGTGCGCACCGCCCCCAGCACCGAGCGCGGCCGGCTCGGCCCGAAGGAGTGGCTGCTCGTCGAGGCCGCCGCCAAGCCGGGGGACCGCCGCTTCTGGCTGCTGACCCTGCCCGCCAACACGTCGATGGAGACCCTGGTGTCCCACGCCAAGGGCCGCAACCGAGTCGAGCAGGACTACCGCGAGCTCAAGCAGGACGTCGGCCTGGACCGCTTCCAGGGCCGCGGCTGGCGCGGCTTCAACCATCACGTCACCCTGTGCCTGGCGGCCTACGGCTTCCTCGTCCGCGAGCGAAGCCTTTTCCCCCCTCGGCCCGCCGTCGACC
>Ga0081535_100167_pt1 | contig 61092 bp, 50 predicted proteins | sample HotLakmasection3_FD_71020 | JGI IMG/M metagenome (GOLD analysis project Ga0081535, IMG submission 71020) | Hypersaline microbial mat communities from Hot Lake, Washington, USA - Section #3 (SPADES assembly) (version 2) | ecosystem: Environmental > Aquatic > Non-marine Saline and Alkaline >... | reverse complement strand
TGGAAAGGGTTTGCGCTATCGTGTAGTTCATCATCAGGATAGTGAGATTTTGTTTCTTCCTGATGTTTCCTTATTTTTGATTCGGTAGGCAAGACTCGCTCGCGCTAATTTGCAAGAGGTCTACTCTGCTAAACCCGCCCCTACGCCACCTCGACCTGTTAATTTCCTTATAGGGGCACATCTCTGTACGGGCGGGTTTGATGATCAGCCTCTGAGAATAGCCAATAACCCTGCTAAACCCGCCCCTACGCCACCTCGACCTGTTAATTTCCTTATAGAGGCTATCCCTGTACGGGCGGGTTTGATAATCAGCCTCTGAGAATAGCCAATAACCCTGCTAAACCCGCCCCTACGCCACCTCGTAATACACGTTTCTTTGCCAAATCCACAAACCTCTACCCCTTCCGCCCATGCTCCAACGGCTTTCCACCTACCTCGCGCCCTGCCTCACCCTGGGATTGCTCGGCAGCCTCACTGCTCCTGCCCATGCTCAGGTGGTGATCCAGGGCGGCGGCTCCATTTTTGAGGATGTGCGCCTTAGCCCCAGCTTTTCCCCGTTCGTGGTGCGCGGCATCAGCGGCGGTGCCACCTCCGCCACCCAGGTCACAAACCTCTCCGAAAGCGACACGGGTCCCTGCCTCGGCTTCATCGACAGCCAGCCCGACCACCGCATGGAGCTAACCAGCGCCTTTGACTTCCTCAGCTTGCAAGTGCAGAGCACCGAGGACACCACCCTGGTGGTGCGCGGTCCTGGTGGGGTATGGTGCAACGACAACTACAGCCTCGACTTCAACCCCGGCATTGCGGGCGAATGGCTCCCCGGTCTATATGAGATCTGGGTCGGCTCCCATCGGGTGAACCGCTACTATCCCTACGTCATCGAGATTTCTGAGACACCGGATGAGCGTACCGACTCGGCTCAATTCTCGCTACCCTAAAATGTCGGTGCTCAGCGGCTAATACTTTGATAAAACCGTCAGTCCGGTCGGTTCGCTGATTTTGAGGTGGAAGTGGGAATTTGTTGGTCGCTGTCATGGTGGGAAAGTGGCTAAGGATTGAAAATAAAATAAAACCCGGAATTTTTGATGAGAAGCGCGGCATTGCCGCGCTTCTCATCAAAAATTCCGGGTTTTATTTTGTACGCGATCCTAAGCGAACGAACCGTAAAGAATTTTTCTATTAGGAAGTGAGTAACGTATTAGCAGTGGGGAGATGTTTCTGGGTATAAAAGCTATAAAAATTTGTTGCTTTTGAGGACAGCCCTCTAGTTCAGTTCGGGGAAATGGGGAACGGTGTCAGGTGCTGTGGTTTCAATGGGGTTGAGGATCTGGCGAATTTCCTTGAGAACGCGATCGCACACCCACTCTGGTGGCTCATCTCCCTGCAACACCACCCGCACATCTGCCTGGGCGTAGAGCGATCGCCGTTCATCCATCAAATCCTGTAGCTTCTTTTGAGGATCAGGGGCTTGCAGCAGCGGGCGATTCGTATCCCCCTGAATCCGCTGAAACAGATGATCAACGGGCACATCCAACCAAACTACGACGCCGTGATGTAAATAGCTCCAGTTTTGCCGCGCCAGCACAATGCCACCCCCCGTCGCGATAACCAGTCGGGAGTAGGAGGAAAGTTCTGCTAAAACCTGGGTTTCCAATTCACGAAATCCCGTTTCCCCATCCGTTGCAAAGATTTCAGGGATGCTTTTGTGAGCAGCGGATTCGATCACCGCATCGGTATCGAAGAAGCGATAACCCAGAGCTTCGGCGAGGATGCGCCCAACCGTGGTTTTGCCACAGCCCATCATGCCAATCAGGATGATACTCGTACCCTGCAAGCGGGTTGCCAGGGTTGCCGGGGAAATTGGAGTTTCTGTCATCATGATGCTCCGGTTACAACTGGAGGGGCGGATTGCCATCGGGCGATTGGCGAGAGGGAGGAGTGCGCGGGGCAGGCTCATCCTCTTCGTCATCCCACTCGTCCCAATCATCCCAGACTTCGCGATCGCCCATCAAATCCGCCTCGTCGTCCGCCTCAGCGTCGGCTGTAGCCGATTCGTCTGAGACTTCTACCCCATCCTCCCACTCGTTGTCCCAGTCTTCCTCCCACTCATCGGTATCACGCTCGTCGTCGTCCAACGGCTCTGGCTCGACGACCTCTGGTTCTACAGTAGGCACAGTTGTTGCCGCTGCCGCAGGCTCATCTTCTTCATCCTTGGCAGTCGGAGCATGGTAGGGCGGAATAATCACCCGAATGCGCTCTTCGGTTGGTTCGGGCGTAGTGGCAGGGGCTTCTTCGGATGGTGTGACTGTGGGATAAATGGGGCGATCGCCATTTTCCTTCATTCCCGTCTCTACCGATTCGATCTTGACCTCAGCCTTCGCCTCGTCCGTTGGGGTTTCTTCCGCGGCTTCCTTTTCCTCTTCCTCAGAACGGTAGCTCATGGAGTAAATGGTTCCACTTTGCTGGGTGGTCTGCGGCTTGCGTACCACTTCCACGATGCGGCGCGGTGGCGGTTCTGGCTCAGCAGGCGGATCTACACGCACGCTCTGGGGTTCAGGGGCAGGGCTATAGCTCACATCAACGGTATTTTCTTCCTCCTCCCATTCATCCCATACTTCTTTTTCTTCAAACTCCGCATCCTGGGGTTCAGCGGAGTCATCTGGTGAGCTGTAGGACGGTTCATAGCTATTGGCGTAGAAACTATCCGAGGGCGACGTGTCAAAGCGGGAGGCGTTTTCGGGGTAAACGGTTTCCACCTCGATGGGGGTGGTGTAGCTGGAACGGTTGGAGGGCGATCGCCCGTCCGTTCCCCCAGAAAATCCCGAAGACGGTGGCTTTTTAGCCCCTGCCCATTCATCCCAGTCATCAATCGTTGGCGCGTCCCAGTCATCCTCCGAGACGCGACGGGTGGTGCGGCTACTTCCCTGGGAGGATGCCGAAGTGCTATCACGCACCTCTTCCTCTGGCTGGCGTCCCGTCCAGGCGGGGGGCGTCCAGTCTGTCTGCGAAGTGGAGGAAGGCGGCACACCGGGGCGGGGGCTGCTGGACACACGACGGGAACTGCTACCTGAACGGCGCGATCGCCTGCGCCTGCGTGGTCCTCCCAAGTTCAGCAAGGTAGCGGTGATGAGGGTAGTGAGAACGCCAGCGGCGATCGCCCCTAAGACCCAAATGCCCAGGGGCAAGGTCGGCGTCTGGATCCCAAAGATGGTCAGCGCCAGCAGCGGGGTCGTGTTTTGCACCACCACCACCAATAGCACCGTTATCACAAACAGAAATACCGCTAACCTGACCATCGCTCGTTCCCTTCCACTTCACCATTCGGTTGAAACCCAGCTTCAACCCATTCAAACTTTGTTGTTATTCAGCAACACCTTAAATACTAATGCGCGGTGTCAGCGATGGGTGGAATGTGGGTAGGCAAAGGTTCCTGAAAGGGCAAACTACAGAGGCACAGGGCGCACAGAGAAAGTCTTCCGTGGGCTAAGCAAGAAGTAAAAAATCCATTTTTTGGAAAGCAGGTACGGCGTCGCCGCACCTGCTTTCCAAAAAGTGCTTCTTGGATCACTCTTCCACGCCTCTTCCTTCCCAGCGCTTCATCGGCACGCAGTCGATATCCAACTGATCCAGGGTGCGGGCGATGACGAAATCCACCAGGTCGTTGATGCTTTGGGGATGGTGATACCAGGCGGGAATGGCGGGGACGATGCGTGCCCCTGCCTCTGCCAGGGTGGTCATGTTGCGGAGGTGGATGACGCTGAAGGGGGTTTCGCGGGGGACGAGGACGAGCGATCGCCCTTCCTTCAACTGCACATCCGCCGCCCGCTCCAGCAGGTCAGAACTCAACCCTGCGGCCAGTTTTGCCACAGTGCTCATGCTACAGGGAATAATCACCATGCCACGGGTGCGGAAGGAGCCGCTGGCAATGGTTGCCCCCACATCGCCCCAGGGATGACAGCGCAGCTTTCCCGCCGACTCCACCCCCGCTTTCTCCCGCCAGAACTGCTCCTGCCGCACGGGTTCGACGGGGATGCGCTCCCCATGCTCCGCCTGCCACACCATGTAGGTAGATTTGGACGCCACCAGATCCACCGTGAAATCCGCTTCGAGCAAGAATTTGAGCGATCGCACCGCATAGATCTGCCCCGATGCGCCCGTCACCCCAAGAATCAAGGAAGATGAAGCCAAAAGTAATCCAGTGCCTCAGCCGAACAACAAAATCAAACAGCCTGGTTAAACGCTTCTCCGCCTCAACCAACTGCTTCCCTTTTCCTATGATAAATGCCCGGACTGGAGCAAACCCAGCGGCATGGACAATGGGAAAGCGTTTTCCCTGAAAGAAGTTACCCCCGTCATTCCCGCGAAAGCGGGAATCCAGGAAGGCTGAATTGCATAACTGAGAGGCTTGCGATGGATGCCCATTTTCATGGGCATGACGTGTGCTGCTGAAATCTTGTTTTGTAAACACCTAAAGCTGCTGAATTTGCTCTTCGGTCAACTGCAACAGTTGGGCGACTTGCTCCAGGCTTTGCCCGGATGCCAGCAGGTTTCGAGCGGCTTGCAAAACCTGGGCTTGGGCTTGCGAAAGTTGGGATTGGGCTTCCTCAGTGTCGGTCAATAGCCAGTTGCCCTGGCGATCGCACCATCGCAACCAAGGGCTGGGAATGCCCTCAAATGTTCCTTCCCAAATCCCCAGTCCCACTTCCAGTTCCTCGAACCAGACCAGCGGTGTTGCGGGATTGAGGGGTTGCTCCTCGTAGCTGCCGCCAACAAGTTTGAAGTAACGCAACTGTTGGGTATAGCGGCTGTAGACGAGGTAGTGCGGGATTCTCAGATAGCGCTCGTAAACCTCCAACTTGCCGGGAGGACGTTCTTTTTCTTGCCCATTTTCTGAGGCTTCCTGTTCGACTCCCGCAAAGCGCCCCAAATCTTCTTTGTCCGTTCCTGGAGAGAGAAACTCGACCACCACATAGGGATTTCGCCCCTCCTGCCAGGTAACGTAGCTGCGCCGCAAATCATAGCCATCATATAAGCGGGGCACATCCAGCACCAGAAACCAATCCGGTCGCTTATGCCAGATGGGGTGATAGACATCGTAGTAAACGTTGAGATCAGAGGCGGTGAAGAAGCGATCGCCCGCCCATCCCGTCAAGCGCAGGGTACGGCTGAGCAGTTGCGGTTGCAGGTCGTGGAATTCGTCAGGCAAACCTGGTTCCTCCGGAAATTCGCTGGGGAGGTCATACATCGTCGGCAAAGGACGGGGCGATCGCACCGCATCCGGCGACTCCAGGTTGGATTGTGGCACGCCGAACGTCATCACAGCCTCCATTCAACCTCTAAAATTTGAGCGATTTATCTTGGCAACAAATTCTTGAAGCTAACAAACGAGTTTTATCTATAACTATCTTTCCGGTGTTTACATTGCAAAAGAATTACTAGCTTTTTTGCATCATCTATTTCATAACGAACACGATAGTCCCCGATACGAATACGATATTCCTTATCTGTACTTTTTAATTTGCTAACGCCATCTGGTCTCGGATTTTCTGCAAGCTGTTGGATCTTATCTGCAACACGCCCAAAAACTTTATCAGGCAAAGCGTCTAGCTGTTTTTGAACAGTTTTCGGCGTAACAATTCTGTAAGTCATGGCTCACGGCTTGTGCGTTGAGCCATGTATTGGTCGAATGTGACAAAATCGCCCGCTTCGTAGTCAGCACGAGCCGCTTCAATTTCCGCAATATCTTCAGGGGAATCCTCGTCATCTGGAAATAATTCAGCCCCCAGTTGCTCCCAAAGTTGTCGCTTTTCAACCGTTGCCAATGAAGAAACCGCTTCCATTAAAGCCTGGAAAGAAATATCAATCTTCACCGTATGTTCTGCCATGATTCAGGTCTCCTCAGGAAACAGCAACAGCCTCAATCTTGCGTAGGATGCGTTAGCGATAGCGTAACGCATCAACTTCCAGAAAATGAACCTGGAAACGATGCGTTACGGCTGCGCCTAACGGCATCCTACGCTTACCGATCAGAACTCCCCGGAGAGGGCAGAGACGCACCGTTCGCAGAGGAGTGGATGGTCGCTGAACTGACCCACTTTGGGGGAGTAGTTCCAGCAGCGATCGCACTTTTCGCCATCGGCATCCACCACGCCAATGCCCAGGTTGTCTGTTTGCAGGCTGTAGGTCAGGTCGCTGAGGATGCCGGGGGAATCCAGCAGATCTACCTGGGAGGAGATGAACAGGTAGCGCAACTCATCCACGCCATTGCCGGAAAGGCTGTCGGGGTTGAGGGCACGCAGTTGCTCACGGAAGGCTTCATCCGCCACATATAGCAGCACTTTCGACTCCAGGGACGCCCCGATCGCCTTCTCCTGACGCGCCTTTTCCATCACCTTGTTGACCTCGTCGCGGATCACCCGCAGTTTTTCCCACTTCTGCGCCAACTCTGGCTGTTTCCACTGGTCATCCAACTTCACCCAACCCGCCGCAAAGACAGATTGGTAAGGAGTTTCGTAGGGGAGGTTTTGCCAGATGTCTTCGGCAAGGTGGGAGAGCACCGGGGCGATCGCCCGTGCCAGGTTTTCGATGGCGATCGCCAGCACCGTCTGGCAACTGCGCCGCCGCGCCGCATCGGGAGCGCTGATGTAAAGCCGATCCTTCGCCGCATCCAGGTAGAAGTTCGACAGGTCTACCACACAGAAATTCTGCACGGTTTGGAAGAACTGGAAGAACTGGTACGTTTCAAACGCCTTGGTGACATCGGCAAACACCTCCGTCATCCGGTGCAGCATATAGCGATCCTGCTCCGGCATCTGGTCGTAGGGGACGGCGTTGGTGGTCGGGTCGTAGTCGTGCAGGTTGCCCAGCAGGAACCGCGCGGTGTTGCGGATCTTACGATAGACATCCGCCATTTGCTTGAGGATGTTCTTGCCCAGGGGCACATCGGAGGAATAGTCCACCGACGACACCCACAGTCGCAGCACATCGGCACCATAGGCAGGCTCTTGCTTCTGGTTCTTGCCGCCCTCGATCACGATTTGCGGATCGACCACATTACCCAGAGACTTGCTCATCTTGCGTCCCTGCTCATCCAGGGCAAAGCCGTGGGTCAGGACTTGGCGATAGGGGGCGTGCCCGTTCACCGCCACACTGGTCAGCAGGCTCGACTGGAACCAGCCCCGGTGCTGGTCGCTGCCTTCCAGGTAAATATCGACGGGGTAGGTGAGTTCGTCCCGGCGATTGGCGACCGCTGCCCAGGAGGAGCCAGAGTCGAACCACACATCCATCGTGTCCATGCCCTTTTCGTACTGCGCCGCATCCTGGCGGTGGGGTTCTGGCAGCAGGTCGGCAACGTCCAGTTCCCACCAGGCATCGGAGCCTTTTTCGGCAAAGATGCTTTGGATATGGGCGATCGTGTCGGCATTGACCAGTACTTCCCGTGTGTCTTTGTGGTAAAAGACGGGGATGGGTACGCCCCAACTGCGCTGGCGGGAGATACACCAGTCCGATCGCTCCGACACCATCGCTTTGATCCGGTTCTCGCCCTGGGCGGGAATCCAGCGCACCTCGGCGATCGCCTGCATGGCCTGCTCCCGGAACCCATCCACCGATGCGAACCACTGCTCCGTCGCCCGATAGATCACCGGCTTCTTCGTTCGCCAGTCGTAGGGATAGCGGTGGGAATAGCTTTCGACCTTGAGCAACGCCTTCTTCTCGGTCAGCGCCTTGATGATGGCATCATTGGCATCCTTCAGCACATTCAGCCCTGCAAAATCGCCCGCATCCAGGGTGAAGTTACCGTAGTCATCCACGGGTGACAGTACGGGCAAGCCATAGCGTTGCCCCACAATAAAGTCGTCCATCCCATGTCCAGGTGCGGTGTGAACCAGCCCCGTGCCGGATTCGGTGGTGACATAATCGCCACCAATCACCACCTGGCTGTCCCGCTCAAACAGCGGATGGCGGTAGGTGACAAACTCCAGTGCTTTTCCGGGGAGTTCTGCCTTCACCGTCAGGGTTTCGCCAAAGGTTTGCGACAACCGCTCCACCAGATCCTTCGCCACAATCAGGTAGCGGCAGTGCCAGTGCCCATCCACCACCTTTTGGCTATCACTCGGCACTTCCACCACCACATAGGTGAGGGCAGGATTCACGGATACCGCCAGGTTGGCGGGAATCGTCCAGGGGGTCGTCGTCCAGATCGCCACACCCAGCCCCTCCAGGTAGGGCTGAAGGGCGGCGGCAGACTCCGGCAGATTCAGCACAGGAAACGCCACATAGATGCTGCTGGAGGTGTGCCCATCGGGATATTCCAGCTCCGCCTCCGCCAGGGCGGTCTGGGAACTGGGACTCCAATACACGGGCTTTAAGCCCCGATAGATATAGCCTTTCTGGAACATTTGCCAGAACACGCCGATTTGCGCTGCCTCATATTCGGGGATGAGGGTGAGGTAGGGGTTGTCCCAATCGCCCCACACGCCGTAGCGTCGGAAGCCTGTCCGCTGCTGATCCACCTGCTCCAGTGCCCAGGCTTTTGCCCGCTGCCGCAGTTCCAACGGAGAGAGCGATCGCCGCTCTTCCTGGCTCATGGTTTGCAGCACCTTCAGCTCAATGGGCAGCCCGTGGCAGTCCCAACCGGGCACATAGCGCACCCTCCGCCCTTGCAGCAGTTGATACTTATTAATGGTGTCCTTGAGGATTTTGTTCATGGCATGACCAATGTGCAGGGCCCCATTGGCATAGGGAGGCCCATCATGCAGCACAAACACCTCACCGGGGTTTTCCTCGGAGAGCGTCTGGTAAATGTGGTTCTCTTCCCAAAACTGCTGGATTTCAGGCTCCCGCTTCGTCGCGTTTGCCCGCATATCAAAGGAGGTCTTGGGGAGATTAACTGTATCTTTGTAGCTTCCTGGAGCGGTCACAAGGGTTCACCGTCGGCTAGAGAGGACATCTACGAATTGTATCGAACCCCGTCGGCGGATGGGGCATTCTACCCATTCGGATTTTGGGATAGGCAAGATTCAGATCTTCGACTTCTTCGAGAAGTCGAAGATCTTGACTCTGCAGATGGATTGGGAGGGCGATCGCTCACTCCACCCTATTTTTAAGCGATACCGTTAGCCTTGCATAATTTCATCCAGGCAATGTCAGATATTGAATTAAAGATATTTTCATTGAGTGCGATCGCATCTGTCAGCAACCATACAGCTCTTCGAAAATCGACAAGAGCTCATTTTTATCCATTCTTGGAGAGAGCTCTCAGCCAACTTTTCCAAGAAAATATTACGCAACCCCAATATATAAAATTCATTACAAAAGATTCACCCTAACAACGGAATCTGATTCTATATTTCACTTCTTAATAGAATAACTTTGCTTTCCTTGTTATCTTATTAAGTGAAGGAGTGATAAACCCTTCCAGAATTGATGATTAGGGTGAATCGGATTACCCCTTAAAGGGGTGAGAAAGCAAGCTGTTCAGACTGTATTTCTAGCGCCCCAAAGTGATTGTGTTCAACTAATGAAGGTGCATTCACTATGAAACAAAATTTAGAACCAAACGATTACGAGCTCCTGGAGACTCAAATCAAACCCGTTCAGGAGGAAGATATTCAATATGAGGAGCGAAAGGTAGTTGTTCTGAAGCTACATCGCCTCGAAGGTGAAGTTGAAAAATTGCAAAGAAATGTTCATCAGTTATTTCATGGCTTAATTGTGGCTTTAGTTGTAGCCGGAATTTTTGCTGGTTTCTTCGCATATTATTTGGCTGCCTATCGTGGTGTAACCTCACCCCAACAAACTGAGGAGTTGCCAAGTCAGGGATAATCACCAAACAGTGTGTAAATACTTCTGCAAGAGGTAAGCAAAAGCCTTTGGATAAGTGCTGAAAATGAATCGAGGGGCGGTCGCCACAAATACCTGCGCCAATCAGCTAACTCTCGCGATCGCCCCTCTAACCAACCTTCCTCTGCAACATTGATACTATTCGGTAACTTCGCTTTCACTGTAGAAGTCTTGGTCTTGCTCATCTGCCAGGGCTTCGATGAGTGCAAGCTCCACAGCATCCATCTCAGAGATATCTTCCCGTTGTGCCCGCATTTGCGAAAAAATTCGATACTGTTGCAAATGCGCCAGGCTTTGAACGGTCTCGCCAGGTTGCGATACCCCCCGCATATTAACCAGGTTAAACTCCACATTTTCGGCATAAATAGTCATAGTGATGTCGAAAACTTCGAAGAAATTGATAACCCACTTACACTCGTCTTCTGAAAAGTTTTGATAGTAGGTGACGAGGTTAGCAATTCGTGCTTCTAAGTGAGTTCGGGCATAGCGGCAAATGAGCACCAGCTTTAGCAAAAGCACCACAAGAATCAATGGGTTCCCATAGGACATGATTTGCACAAAAAGTGGAGAAGGCTCCTCATGATCCTCCGTTGTTAGATATTCAATAATGCGGTTGCAGGTTCTTAGCAATAGGGCATCATCAATAACTTTGTCGTGGTAAGAAACGTAGAGGGTATCAAACCGTTCAGATAAATTCTTGTATAGGTTTTGATGGGTGTCGGGGTCATTGATTGAGAAGAGCAGGTAGCGCAGCAAGCTCTTTTTAAACCGTCGGTAAGATAAGTCTTTTGTTTGTTGTAGAAAGATATGGGCAAGGTTGAGGTAGCTAAACCGACCCTTGCGAGCCACAATCATTTTGATCAGATGAAGAACGTTGTCGCCCAAGATGGTTGGGTTGCGGACACCGGAGCGGGCGATCGCCTTAGACTGAGAATGGGCGGTGTAGAGAGCAAGACTAAACTTAAACTGTTCCTTCAACTGCTTCGACAAAATTCGTGCTGCATGGCGTTGTTCTGCCGGATTTTGCAAGTTGATATATTGAGGCACCAATAAGTAAGAGGTGTATCGCTCTGACCAGTGGGTTAGCTTTTGCTCAGTATACCGACGAGTAAATAATTTTAGGTCTTGAAAATCATTGCTTCCAATAAAATTTTGCAACCACTGCCGCAATCGCCGCATAGTCGGCGACATAGAGGGTTTCCAGATAATTGGATCGTCAAATAGCTCAATTAGCTTCTGAATATAAACTGGATTTCTACGAATATCCCAGTTGTTAACGAGAATGTAGCAGCACCGTTTGAGTGTGTTCTTAAACTCGATTTCTTTGTTGGCAAACACAATCTCATAGAGAGATGGCAAGGTATGAGAGCTGAGGGTATTTACATGGTGAATGAAGAGATGCTTAAACTCATTCAATACATCCTCAGGAGCCCATTCTTTTACAATGGTCAATAAATAGTCATAGATCGTCTGCTGCGCCCTTGGAATATCCCGCTGAAAACTCTTGTCTCTAGCGCTGGAATGGGAAAGATGCCCCTCCTCTAAATGATTTATAACCATTATTCCCCTTTATCCTGATATGGAAAACTTCAGAGTCATGCATCTTTGCAATAACCGTATGTTCCCAAGCAAATGCTCCCGAAAGGGAGGGGAACAGAATCATTTGAAGCCACGTTTATGACCACGTTTGCGAAATATCTCATTCCATTGATGGATGACATTTCGCTTGACTGGAGGGTGAAATGCCCACACGAAGAAACACACATTAGCGAGATAGCATCTCGAAAATCTTTTTTTAGAATTTATCCGCTGGAAGGCGACTTTTGCATTCCGACAGAAAAAACACCAATAGAAATCTATCTTTCCTGCGACTAAATACTCCTGTTGCCCAGAATAACGACGGCGATCGCCTGTCTTCTGTTATTCCTTTATTTCTTAAGTATTAGCCAATGTGGAAGAATAAAAAATTACCTCCTAATTCCACTCAACTAAATGTTGCAAAAGCCCTGGATTAAATTGGGCATACGGGGTATCCATCTTGGAGTTTTCACAGTCATTACATCAATGACAGCACCCTGGATTCCGTAATCTACCCAAACAAATATCGGATTGCCATAGCGCTGCAAGTCTCCCAAGACAGACGCTTCCTTGGGACTGCTTAAAGATAGCGATGATCTTTTATGAGCTAATGTGCGAACAGCAACACTTCAAGCGGTGCCACCCATCCACGCTATTTCACTGATGTTCTCAATCGCTGTACTCAATCGCTTGACTCAATCGCTTTAATAGTCTCACCCTGATGCTTGAGATTATACAGGAGAGACTTCTCAGAGATGCTGTGGCGGGCTAGGCAGGAATTGGAGGACTGCCAACATATCAGCCACAACAACTGGCTTATTATCAGGCTTGAGAGAAATATGCAGGAATGCGGAAGAGCCCAAGATACCTGACATCCCTAACAGGACGAGAAGAAAAACTATGCAGCTCTCAAAATATAAAGAATCTGCATAATTTAGCATTTCTACCGTCTAGATAGAATTTACGAAAGTAGTAGATACACTGATAGTGGTAGTTGCAAACTGAAGTATGGCAACATTCATCCTTTCGGTAGTTTGTTTGAAGGGATTGGCAATAAAAAGCGTAAAAAATCGACAAAACTATCGCTCTACCCAATGGGCAGGTAATTATCATATCGCTCCTCTTGAGGGGCGACAAGTCGTTCCACCTATAATTATGTGATTTTTTTTACAATTTTTTAAGGGATGATGTGCTCCTTAGCAAGGGCTTAGGTGGGGCGATCGCCTGCAAAACCCTAGCTGGCAGTGGCGATTGCTGGGGCACATAGAGTCCTGACCAGCTTGCCAGCAGTTGGTCGGCAAGCAACTGCCAGGACAGGTGGGGAGTTGTAGGGGCAACCGGGAAGCGATCGCCCTCTACTGCCGAGAACGCCGCGACTCCGTTGTAGCAGCCAGCAAGTGCGCCGACGATGCTGGCGAGGGTGGGGGAGGGGGTGAGCCAGACGGCACGATCGAGGGAGCGAACAGCATCCCTTGGGCTGGTGAGAAAAATGAAGAGCGCTATGGCAAGGGGTGTCGATGCTGTTGGAAGGGTGGGGAGATTGGCGTGGGCAACTGCGAGGCTCTGCCGTTGTTCCAGGGCAGTGTGCAACCAGAGCCATTGGGATTCGGGCAGCAAGCCACTGGTAGCAGGATGAAGCCTGCGCATCACAAGCGGTGCCAGATCTGAAGGGTCAAGGTTTTCCCAAAAGGCGATCGCCAACACCTGCCCCAGGATTTGTGCTGCACCAGTCTGTTCGACGGACAAATTCCAGGTTTGTACGGCATCGTACAAACACTGCTGGAATCGAGGTTGTTTGTCATGGCAATAAAGCGCTAGCGGCAGGGAAAGCAGAGCCAGCTCTGTAGGGCGATCGCCCATATCTGCAATCAGCTGCCACTGATGCCAGGGAATTTGCTGCGTGCCGCTGGCAATGAGGTGTTGGGTAAGGGCGATCGCCCCTTCCAGTAACCCTTCTACCTGTGCCGTTGAGTTTGCCCCGTTTGCAGCAGGTTCAAGCGACCTTTGCGGCTGGAACTTGTCTTGCCAATGCCAGCGCGAGCCAAACTCTGCACCCAGCAATGTTCCTTGAAACCGCGCCCGCATGGAATAGCGCATCACAGGCAAGCCTCCTCCCAACTATCTGCACAAATGATATAGCGCTACGCGCTTAGGCGATCTCCAGAAAAGAATATCCCCATTTTTTGAGAGAGGGCGCGGCTTAGCCGCGCCCTCTCTCAAAAAATGGGGATATTCTTGCTCAGAAATCTCCTTAGGATCACGTATGAAATAAAACCCGGAATTTTTGATGAGAAGTGCGGCAGTGCCACGCTTCTCATCAAAAATTTTGGGTTTTATTTCATGTACTAGGGGGAATACATGCGGCGGAGTTCAGTGATCTGATCGGCGATCGCCAGAATTGACTCTGGCATATCGGGTCCGGTCAGCACGATGTCGATTTGGGGGGGGCGGGTTTGCAGCAGGTTGAGCACTTCTGCCTCGGCAATCAAGCCAAACTTAATGGCCAGGCTCAGTTCATCCAACACGACCAGGCGATAGGTGCCGTTGCGAATGACGGTGCGGGTATGGTTCCACAAATCTTGGAGGGCTTGGCGTTCGGCATCGTCCAGTTCGGGGGTGTCGATGTAGCGTGGCAGGTCGCAGCGCAGCCAGTCCAGGGTTTGCCCCAGACGGACGGGGCGATCGCTCCCCTGCCGAATGCCACCCTTGAGAAACTGCACCACCAGCACCCGGTTGCCCTGCCCGGCAAAGTTCAATGCCTGGGAAATGACATCCGTAAAAAAGCTGCGTTGCTTACCCGTGAAGACCCGAATCAGTCCTTCAATCATGGGGGAAAAGTGTCGCTCTGAGTTTGCAACAGAAGTGTCGAGTTGGGAAACCATAGCGTCAAAAAGGGAGGAACAATACTGCGGAACAAGGTTAGAGAATACCGATGTCCCGTTAGCGATTCACAGAGGCAATCCCAGTCAGCGGTAATTGGACTATCGAATCATGCAACGGGCAGAGATAGAGCAATACAGATGTTTTTTTCTGATCCTGAGCCTTTATTATGCACCAACACATCTAGTGTGGATCAGAAAAATTCCTCCCAATCAAAGCACTAAATACAAAGAACCGTCAATCAAGATTTATCTATCGTTTCGCATGGTATCGTTTCGCATGGTGTAGGTTGAGAACCCCTCAAGCTGTGGTCGAAACCTCCTGGATTGCGTAGAGGGCAGCGCCCAGCAACCCTACATCCTGGTTTAGCACGATATGTATGGGGACTTGCTTCAGCAAGGGGCTGACGCGTCCTTTTTGGGCAAAGGAGCGGATGAAGCGCCCCGATTTCATCAGCAGGAGGTTTTTGGCGGCGATGCCTCCGGCAATGTACAGCCCACCATAGGGCAGCAGTTTGAGTGCCAAATTGCCTGCCTCAGCTCCATAGGCATCCACAAAAAGGTTCATGGCTTCTTCGCAGAGGGGGTCATCGCCAGCGATCGCCGCCTTTGACACTTCTGCCGACAGGTCAATGGTTTTTGGCTCATGCCCAATTTGCTGTTCCCAGTGGTGGTAGAGCTGCTTCAGGGCTTCTGACTCGCGCTCAGGGCTGCGACCGCGCAAGAACTGGTAGATCGAAGCAATGCCCATCCCCGACACCACCCGCTCAACGGATACGCGATCGATGTTATAGCGCTCGATCAGATAGTGCTGGAGTTGAAACTCCAGTTCCGACCGGGGGGCAAAGTCGGAATGTCCGCCTTCGCTGGGGTAGGAGCGGTAGCCATTGACATGGGGAATGAGGAACCCCTGTCCCAGCCCGGTGCCTGCGCCAATGATGGCGATCGGGGCGTTGGGTACGGCGTCTGCCGCCTGAAGGGTGTAAATGTCTTCTGCTGTCAGCCCTAACACGCCGTAGCCTGTGGCGGCAAAGTCATTGAGGAGGCTGACATGGGGAATATTGAGGTCATCGCTGAGGGTTTCGGCGCGGAGGAACCAGCCCAGGTTGGTCAACTCGGAAGAGTTGTCGATGACAGGTCCAGCAATGCCAAAGCAGGCAGCTTCTGGAGAGATGGGTGCGCCCTGGTGTTCCTGGGCGATCGCCAAAAACTCATTCACAACCGGGTACAGGTCTGTGTATTCCCGGCTGGGGAAGGTTTTTTTGAGCACCGGGGTGGGCTTGGGCATTGCCCCCGGTGCGCTAAACGGAGGGTTGTGGTCTGTTGGTACTTCAAAGAGGCTCAGAATTGTTTTGGTTCCACCAATATCCCCAGCAAGAAAAGTTGCCATGATGCGTTACCCGGTTTGGACGATTGAATATGCAGCCCCCAAGTACAGGCTCATTGGTTTCAGAGCTGCGTTACGAGTCAATCCTAGTATCCTCAAGGGGTTTCTGACTGTAATCTAGCGTTTGATTGAGGATTTTTTGTGCGGCAGGGACATTCCAGCCGCTCTAGACTGAAAGATGGGGGACTGGCAGATGGGGGACTGGCAGATGGGGGACTGGCAGATGGGGGACTGGCAGATGGGGCGATCGCGACTTCTCCTCCACGATTTCTCTTAACAAAACGCTTGACAGATAATAATTCCGGCTCAAAAATCGCGGTAGAGCAAAAACTTGGTGCTGTACCCGGTGTCGTTTCAAATGGAATGCCAGATGGTGGAATGCCAGATGGTGTTGCCAGCGACCATTCTTCTCACCCTTCTCTCCGAGCAATCCTTTTCTCTTGGAGCAATTTATGGAGCAATCTAACGCTGTGTCTGAGTACCAGCACGGTGCTTCAGACGATGCCGCCACATTTCTGCCCGTGTATCCCTGGGATGAGGGCGATCGCGTCCTCGAAGTGCAAGAGTTGCTAATGGCTCACGGGTTCCCGCTCAAACTGGATGGCGACTTTGGCTGGAAAACAGAAGCCGCTGTCCGGACATTCCAGCGTGAGCATCGCCTGCGGGTGGATGGCATGGTTGGACCAGAAACCTGGGGCACACTTATCAGCACCGTGCAGTCCGGCAGTCGGGAACTGCGGCTGGGGCATAGCGGCAGCGACGTGCGAGAACTTCAGGGCTTGCTACAAGTCCACAACTTTTCCCTATCGCGCACAGGCTATTTTGATGGCGCAACCCAACAAGCTGTCCTGCTCTTTCAGGCAAGCCATCATCTACAACCGCAGGGAGTGGTGGATTCTGTCACCTGGACGCTGCTGCGTGCCGGACGCCCGCTGAGTAAGCCCGTAAAAGCGCGTCGGGGCTGGCTTCCCGCCTTCAGCAAGTGGTGGTAAAAAGGCAGCGCTTCTTCGGATGGTACTAAAAATGGAGAATTGCTTAATCCAGGTATGATTTTTTTGTTTGGAGCCGCGCTCCAAACAAAAAAATCATACCCCCAATCAGCAACGCCAAAAATGAAGGCAAAGATTTAGCCTGACTGCCAAACCTGCCTCCATTTCAACTATTCATTTCGCTCCCTGCGGGGACATACGCAGGCTTTTGTCCTGGCATCCTAATCCTGTTGGGAAACCTGTCTGAGCACCGAACGCTACTGAGCGGTTTCCTCTTCGGGAACCTCAAACTTATAGCCCACCCCACGCACCGTCTGAATCATAGTTGGCTGGCTCGTATCGGTTTCAATCTTTTTGCGAATTTGCCCGATATGAACGTCAACAACCCGCTGGTCGCCCACATAGTCGTAGTCCCAGACCTTCTGAATTAGCTCTGCCCGTCGCCATACCCGACCCGGATTACTTGCCAGAAAATAGAGCAAGTCAAACTCTAGCGCCGTGAGAGGAATGAACTTATCTTGCAGCATCACTTCCCGACGCACAGGGTCGATGGACAACAGCTTGAAGCGCAAGCTTTGCTGCTCGCCCTTGGTAACCGGACGCTGACGCTTCAGAATCGCCTGAACCCGCACCTCCAGTTCGCCCAAACTGAAGGGCTTGGTGAGATAGTCGTCTGCCCCCTGGGAAAACCCTAAAATCTTATCTGCTTCATCTGTCCGACTCGTCAGCATGAGCACGAAAACATTTGTGCGATTCTGCATTTCCTGACACAGGTTATACCCGGTCGAATCTGGCAGATTCACATCCAAGATCACCAGATCGGGGTTGAACTGGTCAAATATTGCCATCGCGGCTTTTCCATCTTCGGCAGATTCGACCTGATACTCGTGGCGGGTCAAAAACCGATGAATCAATGTGCGAATGGCAGGGTCATCATCAACAACAAGAATTTTGGCTGGGGACATGGCTGAGACTCTTCACTCAAGATCAGATCATGCAGACGAGAACGAAACCTTCACTAAAGCTTCACTAAAGTTAAAGATTTCGTGAAATATTCATGAAATAGTTTTCTGACATATTTTAGCCTTGGCGATCGCAGAACGGGACACAAGGCAACCGGGGAGTACCCAAATCCACTCCGTATATCTAGCCCATTATCTTCACAAAAAAAGCATATGCAAATAAGTATTGCGTCAGTTTTAGCGAAGTTCAGGCAGATCGTGCCTACTTTTTGTTAATGCGTCCTATTGTCCGAAAAGGCTGATTTTTGGGGTGGATTGCTGGATTTCCTGCAATTCTTCTCCAATATGGCGGCGATCGAACCGGATAGACTGTACCAGGATTTATGAATATTTATATTGATTGGTCTGAAATGAGACACAAACTTATAGCTCAAATGGCTCAAAAGTACCCCATTCAGAGCGAAGCAAGCATTTACAGCGCTTTTCAAGCGCTTAAACCCGGATTGTGTTTGTGAGAGCCGCGCGGAGCACGGCTCTCACAAACACACCTGTGGCTCCTCTCATTCTGCATGACTAAATTTGGAGGAAGCACTTGCGAAATAGCTGGACGTCGCTACACTAAGGCTACTGGTGTGTTTATTGGTATGTTATCGATCTGGTTTATCGGATAGTTGTGCCACTACCCGTTCTGCTGGGTTGACGGACTGGGCTCTGACTGGCATTGTGATTGGCACGTGGATTGTTTGAGTAAGTTTTCTGACCCATCTATCTGGTTCATCTATTGGGCTCATCCAAAAATAGAGAAATCGGTAAGCCAATTTTCTCCTGCGTGGATGTGATGGTTTTCAAAGATTTGATGGAATGAAAAGCTGGTGACTTGGCTGAAACCTGAGCCATTTCTTATAATTTTTTGAGTGGGTGTAGGCGCAAACCGATAGAGGCGTGTCTTACAGTCGCGACCGTGGTTTGATTTGTCACGAAAGGCGGGGTCTTTTTCGGAGGCGGTAAATGAGTAATCTGAACCATTATGAGCAGCTAGGGGTGGGTGAAGACGCCTCTTTTGAAGTCATTCAGGAAGCCAAGGCTCGCCTGATGCAGGAGCATGAGGGCGATCGCCGCCGAGTCGAAGAAATCGAGGCATCCTACGATGCCATCCTGATGGAGCGCTTGCGGATGCGCCAGGAGGGCAAAATTAAGGTGCCCGAACGGATTCGTTTCCCCGAACGGTTGACGGAGGTTCCCCCCGATTTTGCACCCAAGCCTGCCCAGGAATCGCCGGAGTGGTTGCAGCGCTTCATCGACACTCCCAGCCGTTCTGACCTGCTGCTGCCAGGAGGTTTGATGCTGGCAGCCAGTCTACTCAGCTTTTCCTCTCCTCCCCTCGCCCTCGCCCTGGGAACGGGGTTGTGCTTCTATTTCCTCAACCGCAAAGAGAACAAGTTTGGTCGGGCATTGTTGCTGACTCTGGCAGGGTTGGTTGTCGGCATTTCCCTGGGGCTGGGGCTGGCGGGTGTGCTGGCGGCTCAACTGGCAGGCATCAGCGTTTCACCCGATACTTTTGCGGCGATCGCCACCATGGTTCTCCTCTGGGTCATCACCAGCTTCCTGCGTTAGGATTGAGCATCAAATAGAACCCGGAATTTTTGATGAGAAGCGCAGCATTGCCGCACGTCTCATCAAAAATTCCGGGTTCTATTTTGTACGTGATCCTTAGAGCCAGTAACAAGTAAAGGATCATTTTTTCTAGAAAGGAGGTGCAGCATCGCTGCACCTCCTTTCTAGAAAATAGTGAAGTTGTTAAGCTGAGAGGATTTTTTTGCTCAGCACCGTGCCCTGCTCGTCGATTTCGTAGACAATAGGAACCGCTGTCCCCAGTTCCAGCTTCACCACTTCTTCGGGCGTCAGCTGATCCAGGTGCATGATGATAGCGCGGAGGGAGTTGCCGTGGGCGGAGACCAGCACATTATCGCCCTGGGCAATGTGCGTCATAATGCGGCTCGTGAAGAAGGGCAGCACCCGTTCCCGCGTATTTTCCAGGCTTTCGCCCCCCGGAGGCGCTTCGGAGTAGGAACGCCGCCACAGTTGCACCTGCTCAATGCCATACTGCGCTGCCGTCTCTTCCTTGTTTTTGCCTTGCAACTCGCCGTAGTAGCGCTCATCCAGGAAAGGACTGGTGTAAATGGGCAGTTCCTCATTCGGATTACCGCTGTATTTATCCCAGCCATGCCAGTTCTGGTCGTCCTCCTGGTGCTTCATGATGGGGATGCGACCGCCGCAGATTTCATCGCACTCGGTGAGGATGATGACGGTGGTTTCGATCGCCCGAATCAGCATACTGGTGAAGCACACGGTTACCCGATAGTCGCGGAGCTTGGTAGAGGCGATCGTCGCTTCGGCACGCCCCCGCTCACTCAGCGGCACATCCACCCATCCCGTGAAGCGGTTGGCGGCATTCCAGAGGCTCTGTCCATGTCGGGTGAGGATTAGCGTAGCCATAGTTTTATGAGGAAGGTAACAGTAGAAGGAACGCGAACAGGGGAAGGCAACGTGGCTTTCCTTCCCCAAATTGCCGTCAGGCAGTGGCTTCAGCAACTTCCTTTTGAGCAGAACCCTGGGTTCCCAGTTGAATCAATTCCACCTTGTAACCATCGGGATCTTCGACAAAAGCAATCACAGTTGAGCCATGCTTCATGGGACCGGGTTCCCGTGTCACATTGCCGCCCATTTCTTTGATGCGGTTGCAGGTGGCGTAGATATCATCTACTCCCAGCGCAATGTGCCCGTAGCCACTGCCAATATCGTAGTGGTCGGTATCCCAGTTGTAAGTTAGCTCCAATACGGTGTGATCCGCCTCATCCCCATAGCCGACGAAGGCAAGGGTAAATTTGCCGCCGGGATAATCCTTTTGGCGCAGCAGCTTCATCCCCAGCACCTCGCAGTAAAACTTGAGGGACTTCTCCAAATTGCCAACCCGCAGCATGGTGTGCAGCATTCGCATAGTTCTTCTCCCATAATGCTTTCTGCTTCATTGTGAAACATTCACACCAATTTTTAAAATCGCCCCACTCCCCCATTCAGCCGAAATCTAAAATCTACAGCGCTTTGCGCTTGAATCAGCCACAGTTGTTTTTGTGGGAGCCGCGCAGAGCGCAGCTCCCACAAAAACAACCTGGGTTTAAGGGCTTGAAAAGCGCTGTAAAATCCAAAATCTAAAATTCCTCCCCCCTCCAGGCTCCATACCTGGCAGAAACCTCGGTCGGCGATCGCTGCTGCCATGCCCAGAGTTGGTCGCCAAAGGAGAAATGCCACCACTCTTTGGGGTGCTGGCAAAATCCGGCTGTTAGCAATACCTGGCGAAGCAGTTGGCGGTTTTGGTGGTAGCGATCGCCCTCCGGTTCCGCACAGGGGTTTGCAAAGTGGCCGGGGTAGGAGCGGGGCGATAGCTCGTCGATGGGAGAACCCATGTCTACTTCGGTGCCGCTGGGATCCACCAGCGTGACATCGATCGCCGCGCCTGTGCTGTGGGGTGGTGGGGTGGCGGGATCGGTGCTGGGGACTGCCCAGAACTGATGGACGTGCTCCAGGCATTCCTGGCGCTGCTCTGGAGTAAGGTTGGCAGGGTCGAGGTGGTGCGATCGCACCCATTCCTCAAAGCTGTAGTCCACCATGTAGCGCTGCACGGCAAGCGGACGATAGGCATCAAAAATGAAAATGCGCCACTCTGGATGTATGGATTGTAATGCCGCCTGTGCCTGAAGCAGCCGTTCTAGAACGCCCTGGCGGAGGTAGTAGGGCGATCGCTCCCCATAGGGCGCACCCACCGCCACATAGGGATGCACGGGCGGAGCCGCAAATTTCTCAAGTGGAATGGGCAGGAGGGGTTCGCCACATTCCACAATGGGCACGGTTTGATAGGGCTTCATCGGTAAGGGAAAGGAGTTGGGGTTAATCCTCCGCAAGTTTACCCTGGTAGGGCTGATAACCAACTCTCTGAAATCTCACTTCAAATATTCTTTGAAATCCATGCGGTACGGGTGTTTCAAAAAGTATCTGGTTTTGGTTTTCGAGGAATGGTTGTGACCGCGATAATTTCACAAAAAAGGGCGTGGTAACCACGCCCTACGAAAAACCTGATTCAGCCAGTCTGCTATTCGTTGGTTTCGAGGTTTTCGGTGCGCACGGTGAATTGTTGAGTGCGATCGCCCCGCTGCACCTGAAGCTGAAGCTCCTGACCCACCTGACTATTCTCCACAAGCCGTTGCAACTGGTCAGCACTGGTAATGGCTCGATCGTTGACTTGCAAAATCACATCACCCCGGCGCAACCCCCCACGGGCAGCAGGAGAGTCAGGAACGATCGCCACAATCAACGCCCCATTCACTTCGGGCAGCAAAATCGAAGCATTGGGATCTTCGTTGTTTTGCTTCGCCAGGTCGGGGGTCAGGGTCGCAATTTGCACGCCCAGATAGGGATGGGCGACCTGTTCGCCCTGCTCCAGTTGGGGCAAAATTTGCTTGGCTTTGTTGATGGGAATCGCAAACCCGATCCCCATGGCGTTGGCGCGAATAGCCGTGTTGATGCCAATCACTTCTCCCCGTTCGTCGAGTAGGGGACCACCAGAGTTGCCGGGGTTGATGGCGGCATCGGTCTGAATGAAGTCGAGGCGCTTATCGGGAATCCCCACTGCAGAACTGGAGCGGTTCAACGTGCTGACAATGCCCAGGGTAACGGTGTTATCCAAACCAAGGGGATTGCCAACGGCGATCGCCCAGTCGCCTACCTGCACCTGATCCGAATCGCCCAGGGGGGCGATCGGCAAATCACTATTGGTCTGAATCTTCACCAGAGCCATATCGGTGACCTCATCGGCTCCCAGCACTTCGCCCTCAAACTGTCTGCCATCTTTCAGGGTGACGGTAACGCGATCGGCGCGATCGACCACATGGGCATTGGTCAGAACGGCTCCATCGGCACTGATGATGAAACCCGAACCCTGTCCCCGCAGCCGCTCCTCATAGGGAGCCTGGGAAAACCCGCGTCCCCCGCCAAAAAACTCCCGGAAGAAGGGATCATTCAAGAAAGGATCGGGATTCCGGGTAACGGTGCGCTCAGTATCGATGCGGACTACGGCAGGTCCAATCCGCTGCACCGCACTGGCGACAAAGCTACTGCTCTGCACGGGTTGCACGGGGGCATCCTGAGCCAGGGCAGGCAAGCCCCCCAGGGAACCTGCCAAAAGGAAAGCACTGAGCAGCACGACCAGAACACGCCGCCATGCCCGTTGCCAGCGTTGCCAATGAGGATTCGATCGCATATCTTTCTACCTGACTGTTTCTGAATGGTTGCTGAATGGTTGAATCGTTCTGTAAATCATTGGGAAATCTTCAGGAATGAGACGGTCGGAGAGATCAACCCGTTCCCCCAGAGGAATTTCCTATGGTTGATTTTAGCGATCGCCCCTCCCCCCCGCCAGCACTACCCCGGCACAGCAAACCGTAATTGACAAAACGCGACTACAATGAGGACGGTTACTAAACCTGTTTGCTGCATCCAGTGAAACTAGCATCCTAGCCGTTTTCGCTTTCATGCATCCTTACAGAAATGTGCAACCAATTCTGTCTGAATTTCTAGTTAGACGCCTTCATGCAAAGCCCCAAAGCCGATCATTCCCACCACGATCACGACGGCGCGGTTCATCCCCATGTCCACGACGAAGAATCGCTTCGCCAGATCATCAATCGCCTTTCCCGCATCGAGGGGCATATTCGGGGCATCAAGCAAATGGTGAACGAAAGCCGCCCCTGCCCCGATGTGCTGATACAAATCGCTGCCGTCCGGGGCGCACTGGACCGGGTCGCCCGCCGCATCCTCGATGAGCACCTGACGGAATGTATGGTGCGTGCTGCGGAAGACGGCGGCATTGACACCGAAATTGCCGCGCTCAAAGCTGCCCTCGATCGCTTTTTGCCCTCGTAGAATTAAGATGGACGGACTTGCCCGCAACCTGTAGGGGCGGGTTTGGTTCCTGATAACCCGTAGGGGCGGATTTGGTTTTCGATAACCTGTACGGGCGGGTTTAGTCGCAAGCCTTTGACGTAGCCAATGCTCCTGCCAAACCCGCCCCTACGCAATCTCGATGATCCACATGGGTGGTTCCGTTTGCGATAACCCGTACGGGCGGGTTTGGTTGTAAGCCTTTGACGTAGCCAATGTTCTCTGCCAAACCCGCCCCTACGCAATCTCGATGATCCGTATATGTGGTTCCGTTTGCGATAACCCGTACGGGCAGGTTTAGCCGCAGTCCTTTGACGTAGCCAACACCCCCGCCAAACCCGCCCCTACAGAATCTCGATGATCCGCATGGGTGGTTCCGTTTGCGATAACCCGTACGGGCGGGTTTAGCCGCAGTCCTTTGACGTAGCCAACACCCCCGTCAAACCCGCCCCTACACAATCTCGCTCTGTTTCAATTTGCATTCCGTCGTTACATAATAACCACACCTTCTGTTGGCTGGGCTATGACAACAACATTGCTGATTCAAATGGAACCGGGGTTGATGGAGGTGAACTTGCCTGCGATCGCCCCCATGACCCATGAGCAGTTTTACGAGTTTTGCCTTGCAAACCCCGATCTCCGCATTGAGCGCAGCGCCACTGGGGAAGTTTTTGTCATGTCACCCAATTTTTCCGATACGGGGAACCGTAACTTTAACCTTGCAGTACAGCTCGGTATCTGGGCTGAAAGAGATGGTACAGGCGTTGGGTTTGACTCCAGTAGTGGTTTTACATTACCGAATGGGGCAACCCGATCGCCCGATGCATCCTGGATTTTGGGCGATCGCTGGAATGCTCTGACGGCAGAGGAACAAGCCTCTTTTGCACCCATTTGCCCAGATTTTGTTGTCGAATTGCGATCGGCAAGTGATGTTCTGACTCGGTTACAAGCCAAGCTACAGGAGTATATCGACAACGGAACACGCCTGGGCTGGCTGATCGATCGGAAAAGCCGCAGGGTGCATATCTATCGCCCCAACCAGCCCATCAAAATTTTGGAAAACCCCGAAGAAGTGAGTGGTGATCCTGAACTGCCAGGGTTCAAGCTAGCTCTTGCCAAGATCTGGTGATTGTTTGGCTCTTGTAGGTTAGGCATCTTGCTTGACCGGGGATAGCCGGGATTGCCTGACCAGGGACAGCCGGGATCGCCTGACCAGGGACAGCCGGGACGGCTATCCTACAGCATTGGATGGGGTTGGGCGATCGCCCTACGACTCCTGCCAATCGGGAAGATGGGGGCGAGTCGCGGGTGCAGAAAATAGCCGTTCCAAAAGGGAGTCGCGGCGATCGAGGGTTTCGTAGAAGAAGAAAGACACCCCTGAAAATTGGCGATCGCGCACAATGTCCACTTTTTCCTGGATCAAGTTTTCATCGGTGAGCCGTTGCCGCAAACCTGCCAGAATACCCACGGAAACGGGGATATGTGCCCGTGCCGCTTGCAGATCGGGTTGGTTCAGTTCCCGCTGAAAACTGTCGAGGTTGTCGCGGTAAATCTGCACGATCAGTTCTTCCACATAACCCGCCCGTTCCCAGTTACTCCAATCTTGCAGAAAGTTGTTGTAGGAAAAGTCTCTGGAGTTGGGCGAAAGGGAAACAACCGCTTTGGGCTTTGCCGCTTTGACCGTATCAAAGACGCGCCCCATCAAGTTTGAAATATGAGAGGCACGCCAGCGCATCCACTCTGGGTCGCGGGGGTTGCTGGGCGGGTTTTGTCCCGCATGGGTTTGGCGATAGAGCGCTACGGTGTAAGGATCGTAGCCCAGTTCTACGGGCATTCCGAAGTGATCATCCAACTGCAAACCGTCTACGTCGTAGCGGGTCACAATTTCTTGAATCAGGCTGAGGATGAAGTCTTGCACCTCCGGGTGGGCGGGGTTGAGCCACACACGGGGGAAAATGCCTTCCATTACAATCTGGGAGCCATCGCGCCGCTGAGTCACCCAATCGGGATGGCGCAGCACCAGTGCAGAATTGGCGGGTGCCATTAGTCCAAACTCGAACCAGGGAATGACTGCCATACCCAGGTCATGCCCTTTTTCGATCGCCTCTTCCAGGGCATCGCGCCGCCGCAAACCGGGGTCTGGGAGCTGCGATCGCCCTACCACTGCCTCCGCCACCTCACTGGGATACAGGGTAAAGCCCCAATTCCAGACCGTGGGATAGATGGTGTTGAAATGGAGGCGGGAGAGCCGTTCCAGGGCATTATGCAGATTGCGTCGGGAAAATAATACGGGGCTGTCGATGTTGGTGATCCAAACGCCCCGCAACTCCATCGGTTCGGTGGTAGCAGGGATTTGGGCGATCGCCCCTCCCGGCAGTAGCATCAGCCCGACCATCCACAACCCCAGCAGGAATAGAGCCAATCGGCGGAGCAGGGGCGATCGCCTCCAGGGCTTCAACGGGCTCAGGCTGTGGCGGCTCAGGCTGTGGCGGAAGAAATTATTCAATTCGCTCTGTCTAGGGTGACGCTTGAATGCTGACGACTTCACGTTACTCTTTCCTAAAATCCAGCCAACTAAAATTTGCCTACCATGTCAATAGGTCTGACATATGTCAACAGGACTGACACATGTCAATAGGACTGACACACTGCGTGCGAAAATCCACGCATTCGAGTGATTCCTTGGGCGTTCCGCGCCAAAAAACATTGCTCAAATGCGTCAGTCCTGGTCAAATCAGCCATGACTTGAGGACATGGAACTGAAAATTGGTGATGAGAGGCAATCCTGTATGTGAAGGACGGAGAAAAGGGCGTGAGAGTTTCTGCGCCAGAGAGAAACTCGTATGATAGAAATAAGTGATACAGATGTTCTCACTAGGAATGGGGTACTTCCGATGCATCTTCCCCTTGCAGCAAACCAACTACCTGGTTTACAAATTGTTGGTGGTCAACCACAGGTTTCGAGATATAACCGTTTGCGCCGCTTTGCTGCAAAAAGTTTTCGCGATCGCCCTCCATTGCATGGGCGGTTACCAAAACCACAGGGAGGTTGGCAGTGAGCGGGTCTTCCTTCAGCATTTGGGTGATGCGGATGCCATCCACGGGTTTTCCCTGGAAAACGCTGTGGGAAAGGGACACATCCATCAAAATGATGTCGGCTCCACCCGTGCGAGCAATTTCCATGACCTCATCAACATTCTCGGTGTGGCGCACCATCAGCCCACCCCGCTTGGTCAAGATCTTGGAAAATACACGCGCATTAATCGGGTCGTCTTCGACAATCAAAACTGTTTTCATGACACCATTACCACTGGCATATGTTCAGAATGAGGCATTTTGGAAAGCACCAAGCAACGCTAGCGTAAAGAAACAATGAATGTTTGTTAAGGTTTAGGATTCTGAAGGAGCTGCATCCCAACATCCTGACGTTCGCTTGCTTAAATCCACTGTATGACTGAAGTATACGACCGAGCCAGAACTGAGTTCCGCTTTCCAGCCCAGCAACATACGCCTATGATTTTTTTGCCAACCATCCAAAAACAATTCCTTAATTTTATGGATACCCCTGTAGTTAAATCTTATCGTTCTCTCAATGGAGTCCCAAGGTTTCCCCAACGCTGAGCCCCTGGCGATCGCCCACAGCCCCCCGTCGCCCTGAGCAAGATTCTTCTATTCACAGAGCATAACGGGCACTTTCGTCTCTTTTCCTCCTGTTTCCGGATTTTTTCTGGTTTATTCCCCGATTTATCTGATTTTTCCCGTTTCTTCTCGTTTTTCTTTTGCACCGTTAAGGACATCCATTCATGGCAGAGCAGCTCAACCTCTCCTCCGGACAAGTCATCTCCACTGCCCTCCACATGGAGGTGCAACGCTCCTACCTGGAATACGCCATGAGCGTCATTGTGGGGCGTGCCCTGCCGGATGTGCGCGATGGGTTGAAACCCGTGCATCGTCGCATTCTCTATGCCATGCATGAGTTGGGCTTGACCCCCGATCGCCCCTTCCGTAAATGCGCCCGTGTGGTCGGGGATGTGCTGGGTAAATACCACCCCCACGGCGATCAGGCGGTTTACGATGCCCTGGTGCGGATGGTGCAAGACTTTTCCAGCCGCTATCCCCTGTTGGGAGGGCATGGCAACTTTGGCTCGGTGGATGACGACCCCCCGGCGGCGATGCGATACACCGAAACCCGCCTCGCCCCCATTAGCCATGAAGCGATGCTGGCAGAAATTGGGGAATCGACGGTAGATTTCATTCCTAACTTCGACAACTCCCAGCAAGAACCCGTCGTCTTGCCCGTACAGCTTCCGGTGCTGCTGCTAAATGGCGCATCGGGGATTGCCGTGGGGATGGCGACCAACATCCCGCCGCACAACCTGGGAGAAATCGTCGATGGGCTGATTGCCCTGATCGATCGCCCCGACCTCTCCGATGAGGAGTTGTTTCGGATCATTCCGGGACCAGACTTCCCAACGGGAGGTGAAATCATCGGCATTGAGGGGGTACGCGATGCCTACCGCACGGGGCGGGGCAGCATTCCCTTGCGGGGTGTGGCGCAGTTTGAGGAAATCCAGCCGGGACGGGGACGCCATCGCCGTCCGGCGATCATTGTTACGGAACTGCCGTACCAGGTGAACAAAGCGGCCTGGATTGAGAAAATGGCGGATCTGGCGAACAACGGACGGCTGGAGGGGATTCAGGATATTCGAGATGAGAGCGATCGCACGGGGATGCGGGTGGTCATTGAGCTAAAGCGGGAAGCCAATCCCCAAATCTTGCTCAACAAGCTCTACAAAATGACCCCGCTACAAATGAACTTCGGTGCCATTTTCCTGGCATTGTCGGATGGGCAACCGCGCCAGATGCCGCTGCGGGAAGCCCTCCAGGAGTTCCTCGACTTCCGGGAAGAAACCCTCACCCGGCAATATCGCTATGAGCTAGAACGGGCAGAATCGCGGCTGCATGTGCTGGAAGGTTTGTTGCAGGCACTGGAATCGCTGGATCTGGTAATCGAGATTTTGCGGAATGCCCCCGATGGCACAACGGCAAAGTCCGATTTTGAGACAGAGTTTGGCTTTAGCGATCGCCAGTCCGACGCCATCCTCTCCATGCCCCTGCGCCGCCTAACCGGAATGGAGCGGGAAAAACTTCAGCAAGAGTTTGAAGAACAAACCGCCCGGATTAATGAGTTGCGGCGACTGTTGACCGAGCGGAAAGAGTTGCTGAAGACCCTGAAGAAAGAGTTGCGATCGCTCAAGAAAAAGTTTGCCGATGAGCGGCGCACCAAAATGCTGTCGGCGGAAGAACGGGCAGAGGAAGTAGAAGCCCTGGCAGACCTGGAAGCGGAAATTTTGGATGAGGAAGTGGTGTTGGAATTCACCCAGCGGGGCTATGTGCGCCGCTCCACGCCCAAGTCCTTCCAGCGCCAGCAATCGCGCCAGGAATTGCCCCCCGAAAAGGAGGTCACGGAATACGAAGATCTGCCCATTCATGTCGAATCCACAACCACTGGGCAGCAAATTTTGACGCTGACGCGCAGTGGTAAGGCATTTGCGATCGCCGTTAGCGACATTTCCAACACCACCCGCCAGTCGAAGGGTACGCCTTTGGTCACGCTGCTGCCGCCCTCGGCACGGAATGGCGATCCGGAAACCGTGGTGACGCAGTTTGTCCTCGACGAAAATCGGGTGGACCAGAACTTGGTCCTGCTCACCAGTCAGGGACGGATCAAGCGGGTTCCCCTGGAGGAGTTTACGAACCTGACGGCACGGGGCTTGACAGCGCTCAAGCTGAAGGATGACGACGAACTGCTACAGGCAATCGTGGCATCTGAGGGGATGCAATTGGTGGTCGCTACCACGAACGGACGTATGCTGCGTTTTGAGGTGAATGAGGAGCAGTTGCCGCTCCAGGGGCGTAACACCCAGGGGCATTTGGCAGTGCGCCTCGGCAAGAATGAGGAAGTTGTGGGATGCGTAACACTCAACACCAATGAGGAGTTTGTCGTGCTGACGCGGCAGGGCTTCGGCACACGCCGCGTCGCCACCAGTTTGCGGAAGGGCAATCGCGGCGACCTGGGCATCCAAGCCATCCAGTTTTCGACCAAGACGGATAAGGTGCGGGCGATCGCCCCTGTCCTCCCAGGGACGGACTTAATGGTGTTACTGGAGAACGACAAGTATATGCGCCTGTCCCCCGACAGTTTTGTGCCAACCAACCAGCGCAGCATCGAGCGGGTGCTGAAGTTGTCTAAGGGCGATACGATTGCCGCCCTGATCATGGAACCCACCCTGCCCTCGGATGCCGATGCAGGAGATGGAGAATTGCCCATAGCGAACGGTAACGTGTCAGAATCCTCTGAAGAATAGTGTCGGGCTTTTTCTTGACTCGTTTTGCCCAACGCGATTTCAGCCCTCCGTTTACTCCTACGCAAATCCAGGCAAACCACCGTGGCGCAAGTCGTTCTCGAAAACATCTACAAAAGCTTTTCGCAACGCAGCGGGCGATCGCCCGCTGCGGGGAACCCTCCCACTGCGGCGACGCAGGACGGCGCAACGGAAGCAAACGATGCACCCCAGGCAGATAGCCATGCGGTGAGTGTGCTGCGGCGCATCAACCTGACGGTGAAAGACGGGGAATTTATGGTGCTGGTGGGGCCATCGGGCTGTGGCAAGAGCACCTTGCTGCGCCTGATTGCGGGACTGGAAACAGCCACAGCAGGAACGATTCGGGTGGGCGATCGCCCGGTCAACCACCTGCCGCCCAAGCAACGGGACATTGCGATGGTGTTCCAGAGCTACGCCCTCTACCCGCACATGACGGTGTATGAGAATCTGGCGTTTGGTTTACGGCGATCGCAACCTACCCTGCTCGACGGCGACCCCAAACCCGAACCCGAACAGCGCTTCCCGTTGGAAAACCTACTTGTTTCTGCCACCCGCCCTCTCCCCAAAAACCTGCGCTACTGGTCTGACAAAGAGCGCCAAGTGGATCATCGGGTGCGCATGGTGGCGCAGATGTTGCAACTGGACCCGCTACTCGATCGCCTGCCCAAGCAGCTTTCGGGTGGGCAAAAGCAGCGGGTTGCCCTGGGTCGGGCGATGGCACGAAATCCTCAGGTGTTTTTGATGGATGAACCCCTGTCGAACCTGGATGCCAAGCTCCGCACCGAAACCCGCGCCCGCATTGTGGACTTGCAGCGGAAGCTGGGCACAACCACCATCTACGTCACCCACGACCAGACCGAAGCGATGACGATGGGCGATCGCATTGCCGTCCTCAATGCCGGACAGATCCAGCAAATTGCCACACCCCTGGAACTGTACAAGCATCCCGCCAACGAGTTTGTTGCCGCTTTTATCGGATCGCCACCGATGAATTTTCTGGATGTGCAGGTGCAGGCTCCCCTGCTGATCAGCCATCCTCAGTTTCGCCTGACGCTGCCGGAACGGTGGGAAACGGTGTTGCGATCGCACGATCGCCGCACCCTGCGCCTCGGCATTCGTCCTGAACATCTGACCCTCAGCGTCCCAGCACCTAAAAATCTTCCGGTGCGCGTCGAGCGGGTCGAAGCTCTCGGCTCCGAAACCTACATCAGCGCCCGCTTCCAGGAAGACCAGGAGGCTCCGCCCCTCCAGGTGCGGATCGACTCCGATCATCGCGTGTTTACGGGGGATGAGCTGTGGTTGGCGATCGCCCCCGACAAAATTCATCTGTTTGATCCAGCAACCGGATTGGCGATCGTGCCTCAATAAGCATGCAAAAGCCCATTTTTTGAGAGAGGGCGCGGCTCAGCCGTGCCCTCTCTCAAAAAATGGGGATATTCTTTCTCAGAAATCTCCTAATGCTCATGAATCAATGCAAACTTTCTCAGGATTCCGTCGCTTCCCTTTGAAGAATGGGAAGAATAGAACCGTTCAGACGTGAATCCTGAGGACTTGCCCATGCATCGCTCCCAAACTCGCGGCAAAATTCGCCCCAAAATTTCCACCATGCCCCGCCAGCGTTCCGAGGCGGCAGCATTTCTCAACATCTACAAACTGGTGGTCGAGAAGAAACGGCTGGAGCAAGAACTGGAAAGCTTGGATGAACGTCGGAAACAAATTTGCGATCGCATTGCCGTCCTGAACCAGCATGTGGACAAACTCGAAACATCTGTGGATCAAATGCGAGCAACTGAAACCAGTCCCCAAAAATCTTCTGCCCCAAATATAGCTCCTGACCAGGAACAATCAGACGGATTCAACACGCTGTTCCTCGATTATTAGCGCTAAGGGACTTGCAAGAAAATAAAATCCAAATTTTTGAGAGAGAAGGCTGGCTTTGCCAGCCTTCTCTCTCAAAAATTTGGATTTTATTAAGCCGCAGATCCCTAAGGATCACGTACAAAATAAAACCCTTGCATTGGCGTACGTAACGCGCACACCAATGCAAGGGTTTTAGAGTGCTTCGAGCAATAAAATAAGCGCATGGCTCTGCCAATGCGCTTAGTATCCCTAACCCTTTCGGTGCAACGTACCCGTTTATCCTTGAGCCATACACCAACACATTCCAGATCAAGAACAAAAAGCTCTAAAACTGAAATCGCAATTGCTAAACAAAGCATTTGGAATAATTGCTATCCCTTTACTGTTTTCTGTAATTGCTAAATGTGTTGTGCTGTATCTCGAGATACATCCTATCACTGCCCTTTTTTGCCAAGAATTTCCAATAAAATTAAAGAGTGACCAAAATACAAGGCTTTTGCTTGCATTCCCCCCACGATGTTGGTGAAAATGCTTGTTAAGTGGTTCAGAAATTTTTCATATTTTTGTTATGAGTGTTCATATTCGTTTCCTGCCCGATGATGTGGTTGTGGATGCAGAAGTTGGTGAGCCGTTGCTTCAGGTGGCGGCAAGGGCGGGTATTTCGATCCCAACAGGCTGCTTGATGGGGTCGTGCCATGCCTGCGAAGTGGAATTGGCAGATGGAACGGCGATCTGTTCCTGCATCACGTCTGTTCCGGCAGGGCAACCCGAAATCATCATCAATCTATTTGCAGACCCAACCTGGTAAGGATTGGAAATAAAATCAATACCGTCGCCATTTTTCTAAAACCCTTGATTTTGCGTGCGCTCCACGCAAAATCAAGGGTTTTAGAAAAATAAAGCCCGGAATTTGATGAGAAGCGCGGCAATACCGCGCTTCTCATCAAATTCCGGGTTTTATTTCGTCCATGATCCTAAGTGGGTAGCCGAATCCTTAGCCCCCGCTTAGGATATGAAAACATGGAAACGGATCAAACGAATTTGAATTTGAACGGCATGGACGATCGCCCCCCCTCCGAAGAATGGGTGGCGATCGCCCTGGGCAGTAACCTGGGCAACTCCGCCAACCTCCTTCAGATGGCACTTAAGGCACTGAGCCAGGAAGAGGGGATGGTATTGGCACGTATTTCTCCCTTTTACCAAACGGCTCCTGTGGGTCCGCCTCAGCCTGACTATGTGAATGCCTGTGCTATTCTTCACACCACGCTGTCGCCGCTAGAGTTGCTGGATCGGTTGTTGCAGGTGGAGCATCAGTTTGGGCGGGTGCGGCGAGAGCGCTGGGGTCCGCGACTGCTCGACCTGGATTTGTTACTCTACGGCGATCGCATCATCGACCAACCCCGCTTGCAGGTGCCCCATCCCCGAATGCGCGATCGCGCCTTTGTCCTGGTTCCGCTTGCCGACATCGCCGCTGATTGGGTAGACCCCACAAGCGGGAAGACCATTACATCCCTGCGAGATGCCATCAACCCAGCGGGCGTAGAGCCACTGACTCCAGCATTGGATGACTTGGAGTCATAACGATAAGAAGTGATGTGGCACAAAGTACCACATCACTTCTTATCGTGTGTATTTACAGCGCTTTTCAAGTGCTTAAAGCCAGGTTGTTGTTGTGAGAGCCGCGCAGAGCGCGGCTCTCACAACAACAACTGTGGCTGATTCAAGCGCGAAGCGCTGGAATTCGACATGATGTAACAGACAGGTTAATTCGTCGTCACTTTTACCCGACTAAAGCGGCGATCGCGCCCATGCTCACTGTCAAAGTCAATGATGGGACCCTTTGGCACAATCTGCTGAGGGTTCACATTGGGATGGCTGCGGTAGTAATGGTTTTTGATGTGGTCGAGGTTGCAGGTAACTTTGAAAGACGGCATCTGGTACAGGTCGCGCAAATAGCCCCACAGGTTTGGATAATCCACAATTCGCCGCAGGTTGCACTTGAAATGGACGTAGTAAACCGCATCGAACCGGAAGAGCGTGGTGAACATGCAAATATCCGCTTCGGTGAGGGTGTCGCCACACAAAAAGCGTTGCTGCTCCAGCACCTTTTCCCAGTAGTCGAGGGCTTCGAATAGCTCCGTCACCGCTTCCTCATACGCCCCTTGCTTGGTCGCAAAGCCAGCGCGGTAAACCCCGTTATTGATTGGAGTGTAGATCGCAGAAATAGCGGCATCCACCTGGGATTTGAGGTCGGGTGGGCAGAGGTCGATTGGGTTTTGGGCGATCGCCTCACACTCATGATCCAGCATTCGGATAATTTCGCTGGACTCGTTATTCACAATGGTTTCCGTCTGTTTATCCCAAAGGATAGGAACAGTAACGCGCCCGGAAATATTGGGATTGGCTGCCAGATAAATGTCTCGCAGGTATTGCGCCTGATTCACCGTATCGGGAATGCTGCCGGGGTAGTCGGAAAATTCCCACCCCTCATCGCCCATGTAGGGATCGACGATGGAAATAGAGATAGCATCCTGCAATCCTTTGAGTTCACGCATAATCAGCGTGCGATTTGCCCAGGGGCAGGCAAGCGACACATACAGGTGATAGCGCCCCGCCTCCGGCGCAAACTCGCTCGATCCATCCGCTTTAATCGAGCGATGAAAATCTGTTTCTGGGCGAACAAAGCGCCCCTCCTGGTCTTCCTGGTCGCGCTCTTTCACCCACTTACCATTGACCAGCATTCCTAAACCCATGAGGCTTCTCCCTTTTGCAGACGGCGATCGCTCTCCAGGTTAGCAGCTAAAACAATGGCTTCCCTCGCCCAGAAGGAAGCCATTGCAGGAATTGTGTATAAACTCCAAGACTAGGGGACTTGCTTAAAAATAAAATCCCAGAGAGGGGGTGCGGGCGAAGCCCGCACCCCCTCTCTGGGATTTTATAAGTCCCCTATTCCGCGTCGCTGTCGGGCACCCCTGCTCCATTCAGGTCTGAGGGATCGCCCGTAAACTCTGGAGCCGGACGGAATTCCTCAACCCCTGGGGAACCAGACGAACCTTCCAGGTCGGGCGCAGTAGGCGCTTCAAACTCCAAATCGCTGCCCGGAAGAGGGGTCAGGGTGGCATCAGGATCGAAGGGATCGAAGTCGGGAGAGAAGAGAGAGTCATCATCGGTGGTTTCGGTTTCGGGAAGCGTGGCGAGTGCAACGCGATCGCCGCCGACATCCCGCAGCGTATCCAACACCCGCACCACATCGTTGTAGCTGGCAAGGCGCGAGGCATACAGCACCATAATCCCAGTCGGTTGCTCAGTGCGAAACGCAATCAACCGCTCCCGCAGCTCCGCCTGGCTCACGGGTTCCTTTTCCACATAAATCAACCCCACCGGGTCTACACTCACCAGCAGCATCTCGCTCATCTGGGTGACGCCCGTACTCGCCTGGGGCAAATCCACATTAATCCCCGACTGTCGCGTCAACGTTACCGCTGCCAGCATAAAAAAGGTCAGGATACAAAATACAACATCAATCAGCGGCAACAGCTCGATCCGCGCATCCGATTTTTGGAGGGAGTAGTTAACCTTCATAGTGTGAAACCCCAGAATTTAGTGGGAGATGAGTGGGAAACCTTCCAGGTCGTGAAACATTCCAGGTCGTGAAAGATAGAACCATTAGGGTGATTCGGTAGTGAATGAAGGGTCGCTGGGGGATTCAGCAGGCTTAACAGGCGTCACATCAGGAGTTGCAGGCTCCAGGGGGGTGCGGTTGCCGTTCACATCATGGCGCTGCGCCCAGCGTTGACGATACAGCAGTTCCAGTTCATTCCCCGACTTCTGAAATAGCTTTGCCTGCCCAGCCACAAGCCCCTGAAACACCCGGAAGAAGACCAGACTAATCAGCGCCACAATCAAGCCCGTTGCAGTCGAGTACAGCGCCTCTGCAATGCCAAAGGTCACTTCCCCGGTCGCACTGGTGCCGATGTCGCCCAAACGAATCGAACCGAGCGAGTTAATCAAACCCAGTACTGTCCCTAACAAACCCAGCAGGGGCGCAATGGCGATCGTGGCTTCCAAAATTTTGTCGCCCCGCTGCATCGCTGCCAGTTCCTCATCGGCAGCAGACTCCAGCGCCAGCTTTAGTACCTCTGGCTCAGGATCATGTAAATCCAGGGCAGAGTTCAAAAAGCGCCCAATGGGTTGATCGGTCGATCGCTTCGCAATTTCGGCAGCCGCTTGCCATTCACGACGCGACGCCTCCAGCACCCGCCCTGCGATCTCCCGCTCACGGGTCAAAATCCGCCACCAGAACCAGATCCGCTCGATGATGACCGATAGCGACAGGAACGAGAGTATCAGCAGGGGGATCATAACGATCCCGCCCCGAGCAAAGGCATCAGCAATATTCACAACACATATCCTCCCAACTTTCCCCTCGCAAACTTTATCGCAATCAACGCCAAAGGTGAATGCTCTGCTTGTTCTGAAAAACCTGCCGAATTACTCATTCGGGGTTTGGCATCCAGAAAACTCTAGCAAGTTTTTGAGAAAACGGAATACTCGTTGGAAAAACGGCATCCCCCTCAAAAATGAGCTAGAGCCCAACAGCTAATTATCCACCACCCGTTAGGGCTTATCCGAACTATTACGGATTTTATAGTCGTCGCCCCAAGGGACTTGCAAGAAAAGAATATCCCCATTTTTTGAGAGAGGGCGCGGCTAAGCCGCGCCCTCTCTCAAAAAATGGGGATATTCTTTTCTGGAGATCGCCTTAGAACAATGGCGAGAATATTGACAAGGATTGGAACTTAATGTCTGTTGGGGACGGAATCTAAACCTCGTCCCGGTTGAGATTTAAGGTAATGGCACAGCCGAAGGAGGGTTTCTCATCCCCAAAACCTGCTCTTGCGGGGTAGAGGTGTTGGGGTGAAAGGATTCGGAGGCTGGCGTGGGAAAAGGGAATTAATGCAGAGTACAAAGCCTGGATAAGCCAGGAAAGATTAGTCAGATCTGGGCTAGTGGGCGGGAGTAGGAATCCAAGCCTGTCTCATGAAGCGATGTTTGAGAGGAGACAAGAGGTAAATTACAACTGCGCAACGCGCCCCGTAGGTACATGAACGAAGAATGTAGGTTGGGAATGCTGGATAGCATTACTGTGGCAGGCGAAATTACATCGGACAAAGTTACTTCGGACAAAGTTACTTCGGACTAAGTTACTGTGCCATTGCGATTTCACGAATCAACGGAAGCCGGGTGCGGATGTATTGACTGACCGCATCGGTTTCGGAGTGGTCGAGGGGTTGCTCTGTACGAAGTTCGCGTACCAACCAGCGCTCCAAGGCATGGTCGTCCATATTGAGCAGGAGACTGGATTGGCTTTCTTCGATGATGGACCAGAAGCGGTGTAGCGTTAGAGGAGTCATGGTTACCTCTCTTAAGATTTTTTTTATATTTACCATGTGTTTAGCATACTGGCTATGTAGAAAGCGTGGTTTGGGTTACACATAACACCTCACATGTTTTACCATTCCCTTAACAATGCAACATGTTCTGTGATGTATCGCAGTGGGTAGTAACCAAATTGGAGGTAGCACTTGCGATCGCATCACAAAGCGTTAATGCATCCCCTGGCTTCGGTGCGATCGCCAATGGTGCTAAATCGTTACCTCGATTCTTCCAGATTCATAGGATCCCCACATCTGCCAATGTGTTGAAACGGCCTCTCCACCTTAGATAGGGGATGCCGAGAAATTGGTAAAGACGACTACAAAAACTGTCCCAAGCCCTATATCGGGAGATACCCAGGCATGGTGCTGTGGGGGTAGATGTCAGGGAAAGGATGGACGATAGCACAAAAAAATGAAGGGCGATCGCCTTTTCCGTAACGACGACCGCCCTCTCTGTGGGTTCCAAACCCTTAGGATTCCGTAACATTGCCGCCAACCAAATGGAGGCGGTTAGCCATTCCCTAGATGTCGAGATCCACCAGGTTAAGCTTGGGTCCTTCGGTTTCGATGAATTCGCGGCGAGGGGCAACGCGATCGCCCATCAACACCGTGAAGATGCGATCGGCTTCGGCGGCATCCTCAATTTCTACCCGCTTCAGGGTGCGGGATTCGGGGTTCATGGTGGTATCCCACAACTGCTGGGGCATCATTTCACCTAAACCCTTGAATCGCTGGATTTCAACCTTCGCATTTTCGGGGAAGCTGGCGATCCGCTGATCGCGCTCGCGATCGCTGTAGCAGTAGTAGTGGTTGCGTCCCCGTTCTACCTTGTAGAGCGGTGGGCAAGCAATGTAAACATACCCCTGATCGACCATGTCGCGCTGGTAGCGGTAGAAGAAAGTGAGCAACAGGGTACGGATATGGGCTCCATCTACGTCAGCGTCCGTCATGATGATGATGCGGTGGTAGCGTAGTTGGGACGCATCGAATTCTTCTCCCTTGATACCCAAACCGAGAGCCGTGATGAGGGCTTGAATCTCCGTGTTCTTGTAGATCTTCGCGTCATCGGTTTTCTCGATGTTGAGGATCTTGCCTCGGAGGGGAAGGATAGCCTGGAACTGGCGATCGCGCCCTTGCTTCGCCGAACCACCCGCCGAATCTCCCTCTACGATGAAGATTTCGGATTCGCCAGGGTCGCGGGAGCTACAGTCAGCCAACTTACCGGGTAGGGTTGAGGACTCCAGCACCGACTTCCGGCGCACCAGTTCTCTTGCTTTCCGTGCAGCTTCTGCGGCTTTGAACGCTTCAACAGCCTTCTCAATAATGGCATCGGCTACGCTGGGGCGGAAGTTGAGGTATTCCGTCAGGGCTTCGCCGACGATGGTATCGACAATGCCCCGAACTTCGGTGTTACCGAGCTTGGTCTTGGTCTGCCCTTCAAATTCAGGGTCGGGCACTTTCACTGAAACAACCCCCGTCAGCCCTTCTCGCACGTTTTCCCCGGCGAGGTTGGGGTCGTTGTCTTTGAGCTTGTTGCGCTTGCGGGCGATCGCATTCATCGTCCGAGTCAGCACCGTTTTCAGCCCTTCCAGATGCGTTCCGCCATCTACGGTACGAATGTTGTTGGCAAAGCCAAGCAAGTTGTCGTTATAGGCATCCACGCACCATTGCAGGGCAACTTCCACCTGCACATTGTTGCGCTCACCCTGCACAAAAATGATTTCTTCATGCAGCGCTTGCTTCTGGTTGTTGACATAGGCGACATACTCACGAATCCCGCCTTCGTAGAAATAGGTTTCGACACGCGGCTCAGCCAGCTTCATCTGTTCTAGCCGATTGTCGGTGAAGGTGATGCGAACACCACCATTCAAAAATGCCAATTCCCGCAACCGTCCTGCCAGGGTGGAGTAGTCGAACTCAATCCCGGTAGTGAAAATTTCAGTGTCGGGCATGAATGTGACGGAGGTTCCAGTGCGATCCTCCTGGATCGGTTCGACCTGCATTTCGCCCTGGGTGGCACCGCGCTCAAAGCGCAGGGTATTGAGCTGCCGTTCCCGCCATACCTTGACTTCTACCCATTCCGAAAGGGCGTTTACAACCGAAATACCCACTCCGTGCAAACCACCGGATACTTTGTAACCACCATCGCCAAATTTGCCGCCCGCATGAAGGACGGTCATCACTGTTTCCAGTGCCGATTTACCTGTTTTGGGATGAATGCCTGTGGGGATACCGCGTCCGTCGTCTACCACGGTGACAGAACCCTCAGCATTGAGGGTTACATCGATGGTTTGGCAATATCCAGCGAGGGCTTCATCTACGGAGTTGTCCACCACCTCGTAGACCAGGTGGTGCAGCCCCCGTGGTCCCGTGCTGCCAATGTACATGCCTGGGCGTTTGCGAACCGCTTCCAGACCTTCCAGTACCCGAATTTGACCCGCATCATAACCCGTTGTCATAGAGTCTCTCCGAATAAGCGCTTGAAGCCCTCTGATGTCTCAAAATACAAAAACGCTCCAAAATTATATCACACCATCCTTAAACGGCGTTTTAGAAGCATCTGGATTGAGATTTTTTAGGGGGTTGCAGGGATAGGTGGATCTCAAGAAAGTGGATCCCAAGAAAGAAGAGGGCGATCGCCTTGATTTTGTTATCCTTATTAATTGCCCTGACCGCATCCTCTCCGACGCCTTTGCTTTCTGGCTAAAGGACAGCGCCATGAAGGGTGCATTCGTGAGAGGGTCCACTGCTTGCGTTGGGCGCTTATTTGCTTTGCGTTGGATACTTTGCGTTGGATAACGCCGCCCTCAAATCCGCAAACGTTATCCATTACAAATGAATACAAACAGAATATTTCTCATCCGAATTTCCCACACAGGAAATCCTTCAGAACAACATCCGAATTCTAACGCCCATTTTTTTTCGCAAATCAATCCTTGCAAATCAACCCTTGCAAATCAATACTTTCGTACTAAACTATTCTAACAAATTTTCCCATCCTGCACTAATTGTAGTGTGTGGACCGACTGCCAGTGGCAAATCTGGATTGGCGATCGCCCTTGCCCAAAAACTCCACGCCCCCATCCTCAGTGCTGACTCGCGACAAGTCTACCGCCACTTCAACATTGGGACAGCAAAACCTACACCCGCCGAGCAACAACAGGCTCCCCATTACCTCATCGATATTTGCGAACCGACAGAAACCCTGACTGTAGCTGATTTTCAGGACCAGGCGCAAGCCCTGATTCGGCACTTTCAGGAACAGGGTACAGTGCCTCTGCTGGTGGGTGGAACGGGGCTTTACATCAAGTCAGTGGTGCGGGGAATGCGAATTCCCCGTGTGCCGCCTCAACCAGAACTGCGATCGCAACTCGCCCAATTGGGACACCCCCTCCGGTACAAACTATTGCAGAGCCTTGATCCCGCCTCCTGCCAAAAGATTCATCCCAATGATGAAGTGCGAACGCTCCGAGCATTAGAGGTGTTCTACGTCACAGGACTGCCCATTTCTGCACAACAAGGGGAATATCCGCCCAATTACCCGATTTTGCAAATTGGGCTGGATTGTCTTGATGCAGCCAAAGCAGACCATGATCCCCTGACGGAGCGGATTCGGATGCGCACGCACCAGATGGTGAAGCAGGGGTTTGTTGCCGAGGTTGAAGGGTTGTGTGCCAAATATGGCGAGGATTTGCCGTTGCTGAACACGCTGGGTTATCAGGAAATGCGGCGGCACCTGGCGGGGGATATTTCCCTGGATGAGGCGATCGCCCAGACCACACTTCACACGCGCCAGTTTGCCAAACGCCAGCGCACCTGGTTTCGTGCCGATCCCACGATTGAGTGGTTTGACGCCAATCAGCCAGATTTGTTGGAGCAGGTTGGGCAACGGGTACAAACATTTTTAGAGCTCAGCAAGAAATAATAATACCTTCGCCATTTTTCTAAAACCCTTGATTTTGCGTGCGCTCCGCGCACGCAAAACCAAGGGTTTTAGAAAAATGGCGATCATGTAGAAATAAGAAACCCATTTTGGGAGAGCATGGGTAGCGTCGCCGCCCATGCCCTCCCAAAATGGGTTTTTCCTCGAAAACCAAAACCAAATATTTTTTGAAACATGGCGCAGGTATTGATGATCAGGTAGGCAACTCTTGAGCGGAGATCTGATTCTTGCCCAGGTGTTTGCTTTTGTAGAGGAGTTGGTCAGCCTTGTCATAGAACTGAAGAAGAGGTATTTCATGACGAGCGCTCAGCAACCCAATGCTGCTGCTAACGGTGAGACTGGGAACTTCGTCAAACTGAGCATTGAGCATTGCGATTTCATGCCTGAGTCTTTCGGCAATTTCTTTAGCCTGGGATAAAGGACAACCCGGCAAAAAGACGGCAAACTCGTCGCCCCCAATACGAGCAGCGGTATCAAGGGAGCGAATATTGGATTGCAGGATATGGGCAACCTGTTTCAGAATGCAATCGCCCATGCTATGCCCACAGGTGTCGTTGATAGCTTTGAAGTCATCCAAATCCAACATGATTAGCGAATGCACCATGTTGCCTGTCCGCAGTTGAATCATGTTGTTAGCAACGGTGCCGTCTAGCCCCCGGCGATTGACCAGACCCGTCATTTCGTCGGTTAGAGCCATATGCTGCGCCAGTTCCAGGGCTTTTTGCGTACCCAACAGATCGGGAATATGACTATACAAATAGAGCGCTGTAAACGCACTGACCACACCCGTAATTGATTTTTCTATTCCTTCTACCCAATAGTTTGAATGCCAAATATTCCAGATTGTTAGCAAATGACTAATGCCACAACTAAAAATAAATGCTGCAAAAAGTAATAAGACAGGACGAATTTTTTCACTTGCCCATTGACGATTGAAATAGATCATCACGGGCATAGAAAAGTAGGCGATCGCAATTAATCCATCCGATAAAACATGCAGTGCCGTTAAAGGAACGTTCCAAAAAAAACAAGTTCCGTGGGGCATCCACCCTAGTGGCAACAGCACCATTTCAAGGTATTTGATAGTAGCGTATCCATTGACAGTGGCAAGGCATTGACCTGAAAATAGAACGGACGTATTTCCGAACAGTTGTATCATAATAGAGAAAAATAGGGAACATTCACCATTCGGCAAAGCTGGCGATGAAGAAGCTTAGCTCCAGAAAATTGAGATTCAAACCTCCTAAAAGACGATTTGAATCATTAAATTTTCTATCCACACTTTATTACCAGTGCCGTCATTGGGTTGTCCCGATTTGGTTAGAAATTGCTCTCGCTAAACGGCTTTAGCTAACAGTGGAGATTTGATGGATTCAGCAGCATCAGATAAGGCGATTGGCACCGTGATCCAGGGTTCGCTCACCCAGGGGTTGGAGGTGCGGTTGCATCCCGATGTATGGGTAGAAGATATGCGCGTCGGCAAGTTTTTGGTGGTGCAGGGACGGCGATCGCGCTTCTTTTGCATGTTGACGGACGTGGCTCTGGGAACCGCCAACCCTCGCATTCTCGCAAATCCGCCCGATCCATCCAACACCTTTTTGCAGGAAGTCTTGGCGGGAAGTGGCACCTATGGCACCATCAATTTGTCGCCTATGCTGATGTTCACCCCCACAAAGGCAGAGGACGTACCTGCAAAATCTAACGGCAAGGCAAAGAAAAGCTCAAACCTGGCATCGTTTCAAGCCAATACCAATGCCGTGGAGTTGCTGCCCGTCAAGACGATTCCCAACCACTTTAGCCAGGTGTATGAGGCGGGCGATCGCGACTTCCGCGCCGTCTTTGGCTGGGAGGATGACCCCCATCGTCGGAACTTTGCGATCGGGATGCCCATCGACATGGATGTGCCCATTTGCCTGGATCTGGATCGGTTTGTGGAGCGTAGCAATGGCATCTTTGGCAAGTCCGGCACAGGGAAATCCTTTCTGACTCGGCTGTTGCTTTCGGGTATCATCCGGCGGCGGGCAGCCGTGAACCTGATCTTCGACATGCACTCGGAGTATGGCTGGGAAGCCACCAGCGAAGGCAGTCGCACCCGCGTCTCGATGGTCAAAGGCTTGCGGCAACTCTTCCCCGGTCAGGTGCAAATCTACACCCTCGACCCAGAATCCACCCGCCGCCGGGGGGTGCGCGATGCCCAGGAACTCTACATCAGTTTTGACCAGATTGAGGTGGAAGACCTGATGCTGGTGCGGGGCGAGTTGAACCTGTCGGAAGCCAGTCTGGAAAACGCCATCATTCTCCGCAACGAGTTTGGTAAGACCTGGATCAATCGCTTGCTGACGATGACCAACGAGGAAATCCAGGAGTTTTGTGAAGTGAAGATGGGCAGCAAGTCGTCGATCATGGCGCTGCAACGGAAGCTGACTCGTCTGGAAGACTTGAAGTATTTGCGGCAAACCTGCCCCAAGAACTATGTAGGGCAAATCCTGGAATCTCTGGAAGCGGGAAAGCATGTGGTGGTGGAGTTTGGCTCTCAGTCAAACATGCTCTCCTACATGCTGGCGACCAATGTCATTGCCCGCCGCATCCATGCCAGCTATGTCCGCAAAGCCGAAAAGTTTTTGCAAACCAAGAATGTGAGCGATCGCCCCCATCAACTGGTGATCACCATTGAAGAAGCCCACCGCTTCCTCGACTCTGCCACCGTTCGCCAGACCATCTTTGGGACGATCGCCCGCGAGATGCGAAAGTACTTCGTTACCTTGCTGGTGGTAGATCAGCGCCCGTCAGGCATCGACAATGAAGTGATGTCTCAGGTGGGCACTCGCATTACAGCCCTGCTCAATGACGAGAAGGACATTGATGCGATTTTCACGGGAGTATCGGGCGGGCAGGCGTTGCGATCGGTGCTGGCAAAGCTCGACTCCAAGCAGCAAGCCCTGGTACTGGGGCACGCCGTGCCCATGCCCGTGGTGATTCGCACTCGCCCCTACGACGAAACCTTCTACGCCGAAATTGGCGACCCCGACTGGGAATCACTCCCCGATGAAGCCGTCCTCGCTGCCGCCCCAAGCGCCCGCGCTGATCTCGGCTTCTAACTCTGAACAGATCTTCGACTTCTAGCGGAGTATGGGACTGAAAGCAAAGAGCCATCGCAGAAGTCGAAGATCTGGCTCCCCGCAACAGACTACTTTCCCATATTGCGCTTAAGCTGTTCCAGCTCATCGTCGGTTTCCCACTTGCGGAAGGCTTGCTCCAGAGGGTCGGCACTCTTGGGAGTAGAGTAGCCCTGGTTCCAGCCCGCCGTCTGCCACTGCTGTTCCGTTGTGCTGGCAGTGGTATTCGCCGACTGAGCCGCACGCTGGGCAAATGCCTGGGCAACCTGCGCCTGCACCTCTTTCCGCTTAACCTGAATCTGTTGTTGTAAATCGTGGGTTTGCTGGATGCGCTGCTTCACCATCTCCAGTTGTCCCCAAAGCTGATTACCCTGGCGCAGCAGAGCCGCTTCCCGCTCCTCCGCAGGCTTTGCCAGGTCCATCCGATTGGCATTCTTAGCTTTTTCGACCCGCTCATGCCAGCGCTGTACATCCTGCGCCGTTTCCAGGATCTCGCCTTCCAGCCGCTTCTCGTTCATCCGCAGATCTGCCAGCAGCCGAATCACTTCCTCTTCCTGGTCGCGCAGCTTATCTTCAAGTGCCTGCATTTCCAGGTGGGGATTATTCTTCAAAAACTCATCCAGCCGATCTTCGAGGAATTTGTTGACATCATCAAATACGCTCATGGCTGTTTCCCCACTTGGCTTTGTTTTATTATCGCTGAGGTTTTATCGCTGAGGTTTTATCGCAAAAGCTAGAACCGTTGCCCCACGTAAACCGATCGCACTTCTCCGTTGCGGCGAATAATCGCTTCCTGGTTACTCACCGAAACCAGCGTCCAGCCACTTGAGCCAATGGTTTCGCCCAATTCCAGCCGTTGAGCCGTGCCATTGATCTCAAACAGTGCCGCCGAGCGATCGCCCAACTCTAACAAGCCTACCAAGACATGGGTGTTGGTGGCAGCGATGTTCGGCACACTCCCCTCTGTAGATGGAGCCGCCGGAGCCGCCGGGGCAGGTTGCACAGGGGTTGTGGTGATGGTGGGTGAGGGGGCGATCGCCACCCCACCGGGAACCGGAGGAACCGTCCCATTGACTGCTGGAGCGGGAGGGAGCTGATACACCGGAACATAGGGCTGCCCCAGGTTTGTCATGCCCGGAGCCGCAGCTTCGCCTGGCACGCCAACTTCGGGAAGATCGAGACGGCTGGCGAGGGCAGCGGTTTCGTCCGCCAGCTCTGCTTGCTCATCCACTACCTCCAGCGATCGCTGCAAATAGTTCATAAACTCGCGATCGACCGGAACAGATGACTCCGTTTCAACCGGAACCGTGGCAACTTCGGCAGGGGAACCGCCCCCCAGAGCTTGTGCCAGCACCCAAAAGCCCCCCGTCAGCAGCAACGAAACACTTGCCAGGGTTAGCAGCAGGCTATCAAAAGATTTGTTGGTAACTTTGGCACTGGCGGATGAGACAGGTTCCGGTTCTTCCAGGGGAGCCAGTTCGCCGCCTTCGGTGGCGATCGCCGCCAAATCATCCACGTCCTCATCCACCGAAAGTGGCTTGTCCAATTCGCTGGCACTAAGCTCAGCTTCTTTGGTGCGGGCACTCAGCAACGAGGGCATCAGGCTACTTGCCAGGTTTGCCAGAGGATTCGGAGCCGGAGCCGGAGGCATTGCTTCGCGGGGCAGGGTTGCTCCGTCGCCCAGAAGCTGCTCAACATCCTCAAACACCTCATCAATCACCGAGACAGCCGATTCATCGATCGCCGCCACATCAAACCACTGAGACATCTCACCCACTCCGACCGTCTCTGATGCATCAGACGCACCAGAAACCTCAGTAACATTAGGGGCTTCCGACTGGGTTCCCGACTGGTCTTCCAACTGGTCTTCCAACTGTGGCTCAATCACCGCATGGGTGGAGGTGTCTGAAGATGAAGGGAATTTGCTGACCTCGTGAGACATAGCTACTACCAACGCTGCTACCAACGACTATGGGGAGAACGAACACACACAGGATGCTTCAAAAACTGGGCAAAAGGGGCGATCGCCACCCAAAAATTCATCTGCAACACAAATCTATACCCAAAATTTAAAACCTGCCCCTTAACTAGATCTGTGGTCGCGCCCCCACAGCACCCAAAACGACCAATAGCCCAAATTATGGCGCTTGTACTTCAGGTTTGCCACTTATGTTAGATGCAATGTCCGATTTTGTAACACTAATCCTGGTAGTCCCCCAAAAAAATCAATCCCACCAACTAGATAGATAGACACCCCCTTTCAAGGAATCTGGATATTGTTCGCCACAAATCAGCGGGGATCAGGAAACAGAAGCGGTTTTTCAAGGAAAAAATTTGTTACGTTTTAATCTTTGATTCTTTCGTTCTTTGATTCTTTCGTTCAATGTGTTCATTTGAAGATTATTCGCTTGCAAGGGTAGATCAGGGGGAGGCATGAATTCATTTCGGGGACGAGATTTTTTGCGGATGACCGACTTCAGTCGCGAGGAAGTGCTGACAGTACTGAACCTGGCAGCAGAGATGAAGTCTGGCAAAACGACCGTGCGTTGCGAAAGAGTGCTGGGACTGTTGTTCAAAAAGGCATCCACCCGAACGCGCGTCAGCTTCTCGGTGGCGATGTACCAGATGGGCGGGCAGGTGATTGACCTGAACGCCAATCTGACCCAGGTAAGCCGGGGCGAACCCGCCATCGACACCGCACGGGTACTCGATCGCTACCTGGATGTGCTGGCTATCCGCACCTATGACCAGCAAGAAGTTGAGACCTTTGCTAACGCCGCCAAGATCCCGGTGATCAACGCCCTCACCGATCTGGAACACCCCTGCCAGGTGCTCGCGGATCTGCTGACGGTGCAGGAAGAGTTTGACACCCTCGAAGACATCACCCTCACCTATATCGGCGATGGCAACAATGTGGCGCATTCCCTGATGCTGGGTTGCGCACTGGTGGGTATGAATGTCCGTGTCGCCTCCCCCGAAGGCTATGCCCCCCACCCCGACATCGTGGCACAGGCACAGGCGATCGCTGGCGATCGCACCCAGGTGCTCGTCACCCAAGATCCCATCCTCGCTGCCAAAGGCTCTCAGGTTCTCTACACCGACGTTTGGGCAAGCATGGGGCAAGAATCGGAAGCCGAAAACCGGATGCCCCTCTTCCAGCCTTACCAGATCAACGATCAACTGCTGAGCGTGGCAGATGAAAAGGCGATCGTGTTGCATTGTCTCCCTGCTCACCGCGAAGAAGAAATCACCGAAGCGGTGCTAGAGGGCAGCCAGTCTCGCGTTTGGGACGAAGCCGAAAACCGCCTCCATGCCCAAAAAGCCCTACTCGCCCTCATTCTGGGTGTCAGCTAAAGGTGTCAGCTAGAGATTGTAAATTAAATCCGCAAACGGTAGGGGCGGGTTTCTATAAACCCCGCCCCCACTCCATCTCGAATTGAATTTGTGGCATTGCTGATTGGGAGGATGAATTTTTTGTTTGGAGCCGCACTCCGCGCGGTTCCAAACAAAAAATTCATCCCTGGATTAAGCACCGCCGAATTTGTGTCCCTCAGTACTCAGGCATCTCGCTAAGGGATCTGCGGATTAATAAAATCCCAATTTTTGAGAGAGAAGGCTGGCTCTGCCAGCCTTCTCTCTCAAAAATTGGGATTTTGTTTTCTTGCAAGTCCCTAAACTGGGGCTAAAGTTGTGATGGGACTTAGTAGTGGGGAAACGTGGCGATCGCCCACCCATCCACTTGCCCACTCATCCACCCACCCACCTACCCACGCACCACCCCACCCACCACCCCTTAATGGACAGGAAAGACGTTACCGCTCTCCTCACGGTTGCTGCCTTTTTGGGGGCGATCGCCACCACTGTCGGCGTCGTCCGGACAGCGAGTGCTGCCAAGCTCAGCCGCGTCAACCATCTGCTTACCTCCCGCGAATGCACCAACTGTGACCTCGAAGCCGTGCGCCTTGGCAACGCCGACTTACGGGATGTCATCCTGGAGGATGCCGAAATGAGCAGCAGTTTTCTGCAAGATGCTCAGCTTCGCAATGCAAACCTGGCAAGGATTCGGCTCAACCAGGCAAATCTAAACAATGCAGACCTCCGCAGAACCTTGATGGTGGATGCCATGATGTCGCGGGCACAGCTCCATCGGGCAGACTTGCGGCGGGCAGATCTGCGCCTGGCATACCTGGGAGATGCCAATCTGCGACGGGCAAACCTGGAAGGCGCACACCTCACCGACGCCGTCCTCACCCGGGCTGATATGGGGCAAGCCAACCTCTACAATGCGATTTTGCTGGGGGCAAATTTAGCCGAGGTAAACCTCAGTCGGGCAAACCTGGAAGGAGCCGACCTGCGCCGCACCTATCTGGGCGATGCCAGTTTACGGGAAGCTCGTCTGGTTGGTGCAATGCTCCAGCGAGCCAGCGTATCCCGCTCTAACCTGCACCTAGCCGACCTGTATCGGGCAGATTTGAGTGAAGCAGACTTTACCGTGGCGGATCTAACTTATGCCAATTTCACCGATGCCATTCTTACCCGTACAAACTTCACCCGTGCCGACATGCGATGGGCAAACCTGACCAACGCAAACCTGCAAGAAGCTGCCTTGCGGCGGGCAGATCTGCGCTATAGCAACCTCACCGGGGCAAACCTGCGCGGCGCAAATCTCAAACATGCGCAGCTAGAAGGGGCAATTCTCTGCAATACCACAATGGCAGATGGAACCGTAGAACAACGCGACTGTTTGATCTAAGGATTGAAAATAAAATAAAACCCGGAATTTTTGATGAGAAGCGCGGCAGTGCCGCGCTTCTCATCAAAAATTCCGGGTTTTATTTTATTTTCAATCCTTAAAATGTTTTTTTGGAGTACTCCAAGAATCCTTACCCGCTTAGCTCAGCATTAGGATCCAAGCCGTTATCTGGGTTATCTGGAGGAGTTTCCTCAGGCATTGTAGGGGTTTCAGATTCAGGGGGGGCGCTTTCGGCGATCGCCTCCTGAATAAACATCCGCGCCAGGCGATTGTAAGTTCCTGCACCAATATATTGGGGATAGGTATGGGAGCGACTGTAAACCCACACCAACTCTTCACCATCGTAGATGCGAATGTCTTGCAGCCAATTTCGGCATTTGGGTTTGAGAGAATTAGCGGTTTCCAGGGCATCCGTCCAGCGCTCAAATTCCTCGGAATAGCCGCGAGTCAGAACTCGAAACATAAAAACTGAAACAGGTAGACACTTAACGGACACGTTTAGCAGTGACGGCGTAGAACGGGTCGCCACCTGGCAATCCCATCATGCGAAGAATTGCGGGTAGCGAAGAGGGCTCGGCGATCGCCTCAATTTCTCCAAAGCCAGGGATGCTGGCGAAATAAGACTGCACCAACTGTACCCGCTTAGGTTCCGACGCATCGCGCCAAATCTGGATGGCTTTTTGAAAAAACATCCGGTTAGAAAAACTGACGATCGCAATACCCCCTGGTTTCAGGACGCGATAAATCTCAGCAAACACTGCTTCAGGATACTGCAAATACTGCACAGAAACGGTGTTCAACACCGCATCGAAGGAAGCATCGGGCAGTGGAAGCAATTGTTTCTGGTTGAGATTCTGAAGAAAGTAATGGTCTAACCGTGGGTTGCGGGCTAGTTCTTCTTCATTCATGCCATGCCCTTCCACATGCTCAAACTCCATCTCTTCGGGCAGGTGGGAAACCCAACTGCTCATCATGTCGAAGATCCGCATTCCCGGATGAAGGCGATCGCGATACAAATCAGTCAGCCGTTGAATGAAGCTCTCATCAACATGGGTCACAAAGCGGGGCAAGCTGTAGAAGCTATCATCACTGCCCTCATCCAATTTTGACCGTTGGGTAGATTCAAGAAACATAGAAAAGTAAAGGATGGATATCGGATATTTACAGGCGGGAATCAATCAAGCGCGGCAATGCATTTAATGCATCTATCGAGAGCGGTGTGAGAGCGTTGTGAGCAAGCCTTCAACCAATAGTGTAAAGAATAATTGCGATTCCTGACATGCTTCCATCCATCGCCGTCCTGAATAGTGTTTGAGATGGGCGGCTCGAAAAGCCAGCAGTTCTCATTATGGGCTTGAAAGCCAAAGGGTCGCGCCTGACGAGTACGAACTTTCGGCTTTCAAGCCTGAAAATAGCTCGACGGCGACGAGCTATTTTCAGGCTTGATTCAACATGAAATTTGCTGTCGAAAAGCCATGCGGGTTTGCCAGCAACAATTTTGGGAGGCACGGGCAATACCCGCATCGCCAAAAGCCATTGCCCTTTGAGGGTTACCCCAAAAGCCACTACCAATTGGCAGTCAATCCATAACCCAGCTACATCCAAAAAGTAACTAAAGAGACTTCAAGAAAATACAAATGCCAGTGAATATACTGACAATCCAGGCCAGAACCGTCGGTTCTCGACTGGGAAAACAGAGGGTCACCACAAAAGTGAGCCAATGGATCGCTGTTCCAACAAAATCCCGGAAACATAAATATCCGTTATCTTACGGATCTAAAAACGTCCTTCTTCCTTCCTTGCTTTAAAAACTTCGCTGGTATGGGCAAATATTGAAAACTTGCGATCGCCACTAACGCCTTGATTAGAAACAGCCAAAAGTTAGATTTGACAGGCATTTCAGGGAGATAAATTGAAGAAATATTAAAGCCTAACTCCAACGGAGTACGCCTTCAGATTTCTGATTTTCTGTTGCAACTTCATCCTTTCTTTACATTACAACTTCTTTTGTATGGTTTTTGTAATGAGCTCTCGGTATATCTCACAGGTCATGAACACACGGATTAAGTTCTATACATGGAAACACTGAATTAGTGTCGCAACACCAATATTCAGCGATTACTCAACGATGATAAACAACTTATTTCCCTTATGGTCATGGAAGCTACTAGAGAAGAAATTAGGTTTCCGGGGGGAGAGGGTGCTAACACATTAGATCTTCTACCTGTTCCGTCTGGCGCTTACAAAATCCCTTCATTAAACAATTCAGGTGGTGCAAACGAGCCTGGTGAAGGTGCTGCCGAGCCATCGTCTATCTACCTGTCTCTCATCCTGCCGACTTATAAAGAACGAATCAATGTGATTGGGATGGTTGCCATCCTTACCACATTGCTGGATGAGGCATTGCCAGGAGCCTACGAAATTATTGTTGTAGACGATGACAGCCCAGACCGTACCTGGGAGGTGGCGCTACGCTTGATGACTCATTACCCGGCGTTGAAAGTCATGCGCCGCACCCAGGTAAAAGGACTGGCAACGGCTGTTGTGCGGGGCTGGCAAGCAGCACGGGGCGAAGTATTGGGGGTCATTGATGCCGATATGCAGCAGTCTCCAGAAGTGCTGCTGGAACTCCTTGCCAAGCTGCGCCGAGGGGCTGACCTGGCGGTTGCCAGTCGGCATGTAGAAGGGGGCGGGGTTTCTAACTGGAATCTGTTTCGCCGGGGCTTATCCCGTGGGGCTCAGTTGCTGGGTTTATTGGTGTTGCCAGAAATCATTGGGCAGGTTTCTGACCCGATGAGTGGCTACTTTCTGGTGCGCCGAGAGGCGATCGCCAACCGCACCCTCAACCCCTCTGGCTCCAAAATCCTGCTCGAAGTGCTGAGTGCAGGGGATGTTCAAAAAATCGAAGAAGTTGGTTATGTCTTCCAGGAGCGGGAAGAGGGGCAGGCGATCGTCCTCAAGAAAAATATTGAATTTATTAAGCACTCCCTACGTCTCCGTATGCGAGTCCATCGGCTCAAGCGCCTCTGGCAAGGGCAGAGCCACTTTCCTTTGACCCGCTTCATACAATTTGGGGTCGTTGGTCTCAGTGGGCTATTACTCAATGCGGTTTTGCTCTCGGCTTTTCAAGGACCGTTGGGCTTGGGCGTACTCGCCAGTACTTTGATGGCGGCTGAGCTGGTCATCCTGGGAGAATTCACCTGGAATGATGTCTGGACGTTTGGCGATATTTCTCGGCAACAACGGCAATGGAATCAATGGGTAAAGCGTTTCGTTAAATTCAACATTGTATGTGTGATGGGCTTAGCCCTTCGAGCAGTGATTCTGGCATTGCTCTCTGGCGGCTTGAGCTTCAACATCTATGCCGCTAACCTCCTGGCAATCTCTGTGCTCCTTCTGTGGAACTTCTGGATCAGCTTTAAACTCAGCTGGCGCGTAACAGAAGTCTGTGGCAACGGATAAGTTTTGGTGTGGCATCACCAGCCAATAATCTAAAGCCCTTGATTTTGTGTGCGCGACGCGCATCTAAAATCAAGGGCTTTGGAATATTGGCAGCAGTTTTCGTATGAGCTTGAATATGAGCTGGAAAGTGTTGCTGCGCAGGACTTTTAAAATAACGCGACGCGCTCTTGAAGACTGGAAGCTGGAAGGTTAGCGCCCCCTCCAGAGCGCTAAGGGATTTGCGGATTCATAAAATCCCAATTTTTGAGAGAGAAGGCTGGCTCTGCCAGCCTTCTCTCTCAAAAATTGGGATTTTATTTTCTTGCAAGTCCCTAACCTTCCAGGTCATGCGTAATAGCAGCATACCTAGCAAAAACCCCAGCCTCCTTGGAGGTCGGGGAGTCACGCTAATTTGAGGGGAATGGAGTGAAGCGAGAGGGTTGATGCGATCGCCCCTCCCACCAATTCAATAGTGCCAATCAAACCTGCTGGGAATATCCCAGTGACAGCACTAGGCGCTGATAATTGCCGCAGGCTTGTAGGTCGCCTCGCGCACTGCCACCATTGCATCCACTAGTTTGTCCATTTCCTCCTTGGTGTGCAGCACATTAGCTGTAATCCGCAAGCGAGGCTTGGCAATGAACCAGATCGGCGAAACCCAGATGCCATAGTCATGCATCAAAATCCGAGCGAACAGTTTGGGGTTCACATCAGAAGGCAAAATCACCGGAAGCACGTTCGTTTCTCCGATCGCCGCAAAATCATTTTCGATGAGGCGCGATCGCAGATACATCGCGTTTTCCTGTAACTTCTGCACCCGCTCAGGTTCGCGCTTCACCGTCCGCAGGGCTTCCAGAGCGCTAGCCGCCAGTGGCGCAGACAGGGAACAGGTACCGATGGAGGTAGGCGACACATTCAACAACGGCTTCAGTTCTGCCACATGGGAGCTGATAGCAGCCCCCACCGATGCACCAAACTTCGAGAAGGTGGTCATGATGACAGGTACAACACCCCGCTCAATCGCGTACTGGGGAGTGATGTTGAAGTGCTCATAAACGCCACGACCTGTGTGACCCAGAGCACCCGAAGCATGGGCTTCATCCATAACCAGCACACTACCGGGGTAGTTTGAGAGAATGTCGATCATCTCCGGCAGCGGCGCAATGTCTCCATCCATCGAAAAAACAGCATCGGAGACGACGAGAATGCGATCGTCTGGTTGCGCATAGCGCTTTAGCTTCCGGGCAAAGTCCTGAATGTCGCAGTGGCGATAGGCTTTGACCCGCACCCGTGGGCTGTGACCAAACATCTTGCCCGAACGGGTTCCTGCATTTGCCAGGGCAGAAATGATGCAACCATGATTGAGCACATCTGTCATGATTAAGGTTTCGCGGGTATTTTTGAAGCCCGGAACCGGAATTGCCAGATGGCAAAAAGCATCCATCAACGCTTGCATTGCCATCCAGGCGTTGAGAAATAGTTGAGTGTGGGGCAGATGTTTGAAATCTGAGATTTCATTTTCCAACTGCCGATGCAGGTCAATGCGACCGCTAAGTACTGAGCAAGAACTGTTGGAGGTGCCATATTGCAGGATGGCATCGATCGCTGCCTGCTTAACCGATTCTTCCTGCACCAAACCCAGCACATCGTTCGTGCAAAAGGTCAGCACCGAGCGACGAACCCCTGTTTCTGCTTCTTCGATGTCAAAGATGTTGCCCTGTTTCCCGTGGCAGATATATTCGTCGGGGTCTAGCCCGCTCTCATACCAGCGCTGAACATATTCCTTTACGACTTGCACAGTAAATTCCCCTCACGGTAATTCGATAAAGTTAAAACTTCCCCCTGGGCGATAGGGGCAATTTGCAACCAATTTCAAATAGAAAACGGTGAGTTATAGAGTGACAGAGAACACGCTGATAGCGCAATCATCTGTTTCCCCACTTTCCAGATCCTTACTTTCCAGATTCAGATCAAAAGAAACGTGTTCCAGAAAAACTTGGAATTCACCCAAATGCTAGAATCCCAAATTTTTTAAAAAGATCTCCTTCACTCTGCCAGATTCGACGCAATCCCTGCTTTTCCCCTGTTCCAGTTAGGTTTAGTTAATGGAACTGTCCACAATTACCTCGGTGGGCAGCGCCGACTGTTCCTGAAGGGGAGAAGAAATAGTAGTTTCCTGGCGCAAATAGGGCGATCGCTCACTGTCACCATCAGAGCGCTGCCCCTGGTTTGCCGGAATTGGCTTCTCTTCTTTATGACTACCCATTGCAGCCGATTGTTGCACAAACTGGGTATGTTGCCGCAGGATCACCCGCTGGAGTGCAATAATCGCTGGGTTAATTTCTACATAACGGCGCTGGGCATTTAGCCTGTAGTTATCCTGCTCACTCTCCATCATTTCCACATCCTGCAAGAGGAACGGCATAAAGAAGTGTTTGCGAACCAGGCGCATCAACGGTTTGCGAATGGGGTTGATGACCCAGTTGGGAAAGGGCAAGCGCAAAAACAGCATCGAAAAGGAGCGCGTTTCCTCTGGTCCCACGGGCAGACGCATCAAGTACAACGAAGAAACCCCTTCCATCGAGCTGTGGTAGTGGGGATATTGGTAGTGAACCGAAACATGGCGTGTGGTCACACCACCATCGGTGCTCAGCCCCAAAAACTTAGTGATCCAGCCTTTGTAATGCACCCGGTATTCAGCCTGCACAGAGCCATCCGACTCCTTTAGCTTGAGGAGTTGGGGGTCATACCACCCCTGCAAGTTCTCATGCAAGTACCCGTGAAACACATCCATCGTGTTTTCATTGCAGATGGAGAAGTGGGCATGGAAATGCCCCGGAATTGGGATCATGAAGCAGTTGGGGTCGTCATATTCTGGAACTTCGGGGAGCGATCGCTGCTCCGCCAATTCCGCTGCTCCAGGGAAAACCCAGACAATGCCATAGCGTTCTTGCGCTGGATAAACCCGTGCTTTGGCGCAAGGCAGCTTTTGTTCGGGCGGCAGGTAGGGGATGTGGGCGCAGTTCCCTTCGTGGTCAAACTCCCAACCGTGATAGGGACAGGCAATGCGATCGCCCTCCACCTTGCCTTTGTGCAGTTCTACCCCCTTGTGGGGGCAGGCATCTTCAATGGCATTCACTTTGCCCGAGCGATCGCGATAAAGGGCGATCGGCGTTTGCCACACGCGCACAGGCACAATGGCTCCGGGCTTCAGGTCTTCCGACCAGCTCACCGGATACCAGTAGTTGGGGTTGATTCCCGCTTCGCGCACCGCATTATGAACGGTATGCCCTCGCAGGGTAGTCTCCAGTTCCATTAAACGTTTCCTTCTCGTATCCAAACAACTTGATTTAGCGTCACTCGATCGAGCACAAAGACCATTATGAAGTTATGTAAACTAACCCATCGTAGTCTTTTTGGCTCACTCATTTGGCTCATTCAAACGAATCCTTGCCGGGAAAGTCATGGGTCTAACACAGTTTTTCCCGGAACTATCCCGTGATGCTGTGTTCCCTTCACTTCAGCAATTCTTCAAAATGCTTTTCCCAGCTCTGCTGATTTTTACGAGCCACTTGCACGACAGGAGACAAAGCCACAACCGAGTTGACGAGCCAGTTCACGAGAGACAACGGAAACCGCAGAGGACGGGCAATATCAAGGAAAAGAACGGCTCGGTATTCGTCCGTATCATTCCAAACTTCGTGATAATAAGTGTCGTCAAAAATCAGGCTTTTCCCTTCCTCCCAATGGGCGAATTGGTCATCTACCCGGATTCGGCAGGCTTCTTTGTGTTCGGGAACCTTGAGTCCCAGATGGTAGCGAATCAGACCTTTATGCTTGCCCCGATGTTCTGGGATATGCTTACCAGGAGCCAGAATCGAGAAAAACGCCACTTTTAGCCCAGGGACTTTTTTGAGTAACTTGATGGTTTCAGGACAGCGATCGCAATTCTTTTGTGCCCGAAAGCCAAATGCCTGGAAAAAGTAGGTTTTCCAAAGATTGTCCCCAGCAATGCGCCGCTGGCGGGGGGAAATATCGTGGAAGTTGGGCAAATCATCCACATTCACCATCACCTCATCCAGTTCTTCCCGGATGACTTTCCAGTTGGCTTCCAACTCATAGCTCCAGGGAAACTGGTCATTGCTGAAGAAGACCGACTCTCCCACTTTGGAGTAGGTCGGCACCATCGCCTCGACCTTCTCTGCCAGCGCTTTTCCTGCAGATGCCAGAAATCCTTTCATCCCTTCCCTCAAAACGGTTCAGTTCCCTACCCTACAGGGGAAATCGGTAAATTGCGGCGGACTCAAGTGACAGATGGAAGAGTGTCCCCATTCACAGGTTTTCATCATCACATTTCCGAAAGGAAGCGGCTTAGGGACTTGCAAGAAAATAAAATCCCAATTTTTGAGAGAGAAGGCTGGCTCTGCCAGCCTTCTCTCTCAAAAATTGGGATTTTATTAATCCGCAGATCCCTTACATTTCAAAAAGATTGGAGTAAAAAAGAGAGGGCATCATCTGTTACTCCGGCACTCAGCTACTCCGGCACTCAGCTAAGATTTCGCATATTTTTTGTAAGGCATTCACGATAGCTTTTTGGGTCCAGGTTGTTAGCCCTGACGAAGCTACGGGTTGCCGCCAAGTGGGTAGCCATAAATGAGCGGAGCTAGGGTAAATGAACGAAGCCAGCGGGGTGCGCCCCCCGGCGGGGGCGCACCCCGCTGGCTTTATTTATGACCCTGTAATGACTGTGTAACTATTAATTCTTATGTTTTGGTGATTCCTATGTTTTTATTTCTCTCAAAGCTCCTGCCAATTTTTATTTATCCTATCGGCTTATCCTGCTTGTTACTGGTTGTAGCGCTAATTCGGTTGTGGAAGTTTCCACGCCAGGCGGCACTCTGCATTGGTTTGGCACTGGTCATTTTGCTGGTTAGCGGTAATGGTCCGATCGCCACTCGCCTGGTGCAATCGCTGGAGTGGCAACATCTGCCCCCAGAGGAAATGCCACGGGCAGAGGCAATTGTGGTGCTGGGTGGCGCGATGAGACCCCACATCTATCCACGTCCCTGGGTTGATGTGCAAGATTCGGGCGATCGCGTGATTCATGGAGCGCGGCTCTACAACGAAGGCAAAGCTCCCCGCATCATCTTCAGTGGTGGGCACATTGATTGGAAAGGCACGGGAGATTCGGAATCGCAGGACATGGTGGCGCTGGCAGAAGCGCTGGGGGTTCCCCGCACAGCCATGCTGGAAGACAAAACGTCCCTCAACACCTATGAGAATGCGGTGAATGTAAAGAAAATTTTGGAAGAGGAAGGCATCAACCGAATTTTGTTGGTAACCTCCGCAATTCATATGCCGCGATCGCTCAAAATCTTTGAGAAGCAAGGGATTGAGACGATTCCTGCGCCAACGGATTTCCTGGTTTCTGAAAAGGAACTCAATGAACCCACAGAAACAACGCAAGCGGCGATTCTCAATGCACTGCCCCAATCCTGGGCGATCGAGCAGGTTACCCGTGTGATCAAGGAATACATTGGCATGGTGGTCTACCGTCTTCGAGGATGGTTGTAAGATCGCCAATAGACCCACGTCTTAGGATTCCATGTCTCAAGATTCCATCTTCCATCGTCAGGTTGTTCCCTTCCGCGCGGAAGCCGAGGAAGTCTTTGCTGCCTATGAAGTAACCTACGAGTTTTACCGCGAGTCAGAATATCGCGCGGAACTGGCGGCTTACTGCGAATGGTACAACCGAGTTGCCGAGCAGCACCGCCAGGAATTTGCCGCGATGCAGCGAGAAGCCAATATTTTTGGGCTGTTCCTGCGCCGTTCATAGAGCTTGACAAAAAATATTTTTGGGCAAGCAAGGTGCGGCAAAGCCGCACCTTGCTTGCCCAAGGGTGGGTTCTTAGTACAAGGTGGACATCAACTTGCGGCGATAGGTCATGGTGAGAGGATGGTCGTCGCCAAGGAGCGCAAAGATCGCCAGCATGGATTTACGTGCGGCATCGTTTCGATACTTGCGATCGCGCCCCACCAGCTCCAGCCATTCCTGCAATGCTGCCTCATAGTCGCCCGCCAGAGTGCGCTTTGCAGCATCCACATATAACTTATCCAGGTCGCTTTCCAAAATGGGGTTTTGCATTTCGCGATGGAGTTGCACCAGCGATCGCAGTGCCTCGGCTTTTTGACCAACGGCTTTGGCATGGGCGGGAATGTCGGCAAGGGCAGCCTCAGCTTCGGAGAGGCGATCGCGACTGAGGAAAAACTGCGCAGCTTCCAACTTGAGTTGGGGATTATCGGGGTATTGAGCCAGCAACTCTAAGAAACGGGTTTCGGCGACATCCCAATCCTCATTTGCCTGGGCTTGGGCGATCGCCGCCAACCCCGCCTCCAATGTCGATTGGAAATTTAGCCCCGCCAGAAACTCGCGCAACTGCGGCTCTGGCAACATGCCCACAAACCCCGGTTGCAGCTTGCCCTGCACCGCCACCCGCACATCAGGCACACCCTCAACCCGATACATCTGCGCCAGGTCAGGATTTTGGTCAATATCCACCTTTGCCAGCACGAAGTTATATTCTTGAGACAATTTCTCCAGCAAAGGCTTCAACATTTGGCAGGGACCACACCACTGCGCAAAAAAATCCACCAGCACAGGCTGCTCAAAAGATGGAAGCAAGACCTGTGCTTCAAAATTCTGTTGATTAACAACGACCGCTGTTGCCATTGGTCAACCCCCTGGATGTGAAACGGTTACATCATTAACAAATTTAATGAGAGGGCTTGAGATTGTTTGTTGTCAGGGTATGTAGGCATCCGGCACAGTGACATTAAGGTCAGCCCGCCATTCTTCCAGCGACTTCTCCCAGCCCTCTTCCCATTTTTGCGCCATGAAGGGCTTGGCTTGCATCCCCATACGGTAGCCAATTGCAATGCGATCGAGCAAATAGGGGAGGGTTTCTGGCTCCTTCAGCAACGTGCGAATCAAGCCCCCCGCCACCAGCAAACCTGCCATCACTCCTCGCGTTTGCGCCAACTCAAATGCCTTCAACCCAATCTCCGACGCCGCATCTATCCCCATCCCAGTGAGTAAGTGCCAGATGTCGTGGGACTGACGCCGCCGCATAAACAGGTAACTGGTGTCATCCTTCACTTCCAACTGGCGGTAGAAGGTGGGGTCAAAGCCATTATCTTCAATATAGCTGGCATAAGCACGCCCCAGAGAACCTTCCGGGCATTGGCGCAAACGCTCCAAACTGGGCGTTGGCGCAAGGTAACGTTCTTCCACTAACGCGGCAACGCCTGGCTGTGCCAACAAATAATCCACCGAAAGCTGTGTGCCCTTTTCCCGCCGCAAACCATCTTCAATGTCATACACAGACATTGTGTTGGCAGGATTGGCAAGTAACAAGACGACTCCTCGGAGCGTCATCAGTCCATCCAGCAGTTGCGCTTGTACCCGTTGAAATCGCATAAGCTTTGTTGATAGGTGATGGAACCAGAAATGTTTCTACATTTTGCCTGATGTTCTTCAACCTACTCCTTTTTTTATTGAATGTTTTATTGGATGTCTTTATGCTTGATGCCCGTCAAGATTCTCCCAGCTTGAGAAGGGTCGCAGATTATTAGCTGAAATTATTAGGTCCATGATCTTAAGCAAGGCGATCGCCCTGGCATTAGCCAGTTGCAGGGTGATCATCGAACCTGCCTGAATGATTTGCAAACTTTGCATAACTAACTTTGCATAACTAACTTTGCATAGTATTGATGGAAGCACCCGTGAGAAACAACAAACCACCAAAAATGAAGCAACAGGCTACCAGGTCAGGAAATTTCTTTTTAAATTAATTTGCGAAAAAAAGAAGATTTCCACTGATAAACAGAAGAGCACCAAATGCAAATCATTAGTGGAAATAAACTCCAAATAAGCTGACAGGGAGACAGCGGTGGTCAAAAGCGTTATGTAGCGGTTGATGCAGACTGCTCCGAAAAAAAAAGATAGGTCGAAGTTAGTACACCCAACCTATCTATTAAATATGATAGCTAAACAATACCAGAGCATTGTTCAAAATGAACTCAGCCATGCCTCATATTTACTTCTAACGCTCTTGGTGGCGAGCCTACAAGTTCTGAAGCAGGTGAAGCTAGAACGATTGGCGGAAGCCCTACCTTTGCCGATTTTATTTGAGAGTCGTCGGAAGAAACTCCAGCGATTTTTGAAGCTCGAGACTCTCCATATCGAGACCCTCTGGTTTCCCTGTGTGAGAGGTCTGCTTGAGCAGTTTTTCAGGCCTGGAGAGCGCATTTATGTCGCCATTGACCGCACGAGCTGGGGCTGCATTAATATTCTGATGGTTAGCCTGATCTACGATCATCGTGCCTGGCCGATATACTGGACATTTCTAAATAAAAAGGGGAACAGCAATTTAGTGGAGCAGCAGGATGTCTTAAGTCGGAGTTTGGGAGTGCTATCTGAGTCTGTGGTGGTGGTATTGGGAGACCGAGAATTTTGCTCACCGA
>Ga0081535_100164_pt1 | contig 61728 bp, 59 predicted proteins | sample HotLakmasection3_FD_71020 | JGI IMG/M metagenome (GOLD analysis project Ga0081535, IMG submission 71020) | Hypersaline microbial mat communities from Hot Lake, Washington, USA - Section #3 (SPADES assembly) (version 2) | ecosystem: Environmental > Aquatic > Non-marine Saline and Alkaline >... | reverse complement strand
AAAAATAGTGTGGTTGTGGTCATAGCTAAGTTGCCCCATCTCCTGCCCGGTAAAAACCTTGTGGGGGCAGCGGCTCACCAGATTTTGGTGAAGTCGATTTGTCAGTTTTAAGGCAAGCTTCATTGGCAAACGAGGAGAGCTTACCGGATTGACGGCCAGCGTTATCATGTGCTGCTTTGGCCAAGAGGGAGTATCCCTTTCAGGATTAACTACCTCAACTTGATAGGTTGCCTGCTGAACCCCTGGAAACACTGCTGAGCGATTTTCCCCATAATTTTCATGAGCAGAAAGGTTCAGTGCCTCCCAAAGCGCCTCTGTATCTTGGCCAGGGGCGGCGATCGCCACAATGCGCGTGCCACCTGGATCAGCTTCAGCGTTGGGCTCTGGCGCATCTTCTACCAAGGTTAAGGTGGCCGCCGCTTCTCGCCGCCCCAGATAGATGAGTCCCGATAGGCACAGCTGCAGCACCAGCTCCTCACTGTCTGATAGCTCAACCGGCCAGTGAATATATAGCTGGCTGTACTCACTCGACATCAGCAGCCCTGCCGAATAAAGCGTTTTTCCCGGCCCCACCTTAGCCGTTTTGGAATTTACCTGGGGTCGGGGACTGCGGTGCTGAATATAGGTTGTCGGCGGCAGCGTGTAGCTTGGCAGCACCGCCGCTAGTTTGTGCAGCAGCTGTTTGAGCGTCGGCAGGTGTTTTTCTGCTAGATGAACGTTGTAGCTGCCTGCCGCGATCGCTCGCAACAGTCGCCAAGGAGCTGGCGGCCAATCAATAACGCCTTCAGAGTGGTGGTTGCCCCAGGCGCAGGCCTGGTACTGATTAGTGTGAAAGTCAACCTGGATGTGGATCATGAATCTGTCCTGAATATTGAGTCCTTCTGGGTAGAGGAAGGGGCAATGAGTGGTGTCCAAAGCTAGGCGGCGGCTTCATCCTCAGGGGCATCGTCGAAATCTACTTGGTCATCAGGAACCTCGACCCGTACTTTTTCGAACAGGTCCGCACAGTCTTGGATTGCCTGCTTTACATCAGCTGCTGCCTTGTCCAAAGTCGGCAGATCCTGCTTATTGGAGCAGGTAATCTCCACTGGAGTTAGATAGCACTCCGTCCGTAGGGTCACCGTCTCAGATAGCAGACGAGAGATTAGGTACTCACTCAAGATTCGAATCAGGTGCTTAGCTTTAGAGTCTAGATTCGATTTGTCCACTAGGCGGGTGTCAATGACGAAGCGACCCACATAGCGCTCGGCCTTGAAGCTCTCTCGCACATAAACGATGTTTCCAAGTCCAGCTTCACTGGGCTTACTGATGGCTTTGTCTTTTTCGCCCTTCTTATCTCGGCTGATAGCAAACATTTGTTTGATGTTAACCCCCATCCCCCGAGCCGAAACCGGATCGTGAACAGCGCCACCCGTGGGCATCGACACGGCATTTTCAGCCACAAATTCACCGGAGAGGACGCGGGGAATCCGATACACTCCAGCGATGTGGGTATAAAAGCTGCCCAAGACAATGCTCATGGGACACAGCGCAAACACGGCTGGGTATATGCCTTGTTTCCTAATGCGTTCTCGTAGCCCTTCTCGAAATCGTTCGCCATCTAGCTCGGCTTCCTTATTCTTGAGCACATAGCCTGTGCCGAGACGGTGGGGTAAATCGAGGGTGCTGGCTACGTACTGCCCTGACTTTGTGTAAATCTCAACGAACGGTAAGCCCTCCAGCTCCGGTACTAGAGCATGATTCACCGCATCCCAAACGCTGGATTCAATCAGGTTAGCGGTGGCCTGGGGGGTATGTAACAGCACGTCGTAGCGCTGCTCCCAGGGCAAGTAAGCCTGGGAGACCCCCACATCTAGAAACGTGGGCGGCTTGACGGTGGGTAGAGCCGATTCAAACTCAACGGTGATGACATTAATCATGGGATTCTCCAAAGGTATAGAAGGGTTTGCAAGGGAACACAAGGGCCAGAGCGCTGCGGTCTCCACTGGCAATTCTGGGGGGCAAGACCGCAGGCTTCTGAACGACAGACAGCTGTCGCTGTAATGGCGTAGTAGCCCCTGCCATCAGCGCGTTAATCGTCTGCATCGTCAGATTGGTGCCAGGGGTCCATTGAAGAGAAGCCGAGTACTTGTAGGGCTCTGGTAGTGGTAGCTTGGCGGAGTAGTCCCCAAGCTTTTTCGGAATGCGACACAGCGCAAACCCGATCGCTAGTTCCAGAATCAGCTGATCGTTGGTTTGTCCGGCAATGAAGGTCGCGATCGCGTCGGGACTGGCCCACATTTGCCAGCCATGGGCGGGGTGTCGCTCCGGTGTCTTCTGCCATAGCTTTAGCAGGGAGACACAGAATGCCGCCAGGGAAGAGGCTTTGAGCTTGTAGGTGTGGTCATCGCTCCAAAACCAGGTCTTTTTATTGGGTGAATAACGTGCTGATGAGAGCGATCGTCGTAAGTCTTGGGAATGGCCGGAGTCTTCATGCGCTAGCGAGGTACTCGCTAGCGCAGCTGCCAGCTCTACCTCGTAGATGGGGAGCTCCTCATAAACTGCCTGAACCCAAGACTCCTTGAGACGGGGCACGGGCGGAATACTCGGTCGAATCTGGCTGTGTAGTAGCTCTAGCTGACCCAGCAGACGAATGACAGTGGTAGCCTCGGCATTGCCCTGCTGGAGTCGATAGAGCGCTTTATGAATTGTCGTGAGCAGGTTGTACTGCGCCTGGGATTGTTGACCGCTGGGGCGCGCTCTTAACTGCCAAGACCTCAGCTCTGCGCCGATATCCGTTGCCCCAGGAGCGGCCAGACCTACATGAATCAGATACTTCCCTTGCCCTTTGCGGGTCCAGAGGCCAAACCGGGAATATCGAGATAGTCCGCGCCCTTCATCTACTTGGGTAATTGCATCCAGCATATCGAGGGTATCGATAACCTGATGCTTCAGGCGAAATGATAAGTCCTCAGTGGCTAACTCCTGAAATTCCTCCCAGTCCAGGGGCTCATCCCAAAGAGGTAGCCACACCTCATAAGCGCGTCCGGTGCGATCGCTAGTGTCGGCACTACCGGAATTGACCTCCAGCAGTAGCGGATAGGATGCGATCGTCCGTTCCTGATCGCCCTCCTGTTGGACTTCGCTGAGGGCAGTAGGATTGCCTGCAAAGGTAGTGGCTCCCTCCAGATACAGGACCAGATCAATGGGGTTCGCCAGCTGCGACGATCGCCCGCCGTTGTCGAGATAGTCTGCCTGAGAAGCCGCTGAGGGAGCCAAATCATCGAAGTAGTCGGCAGCTGGGTAGGTATGCCCCAGCAGGCCCTGAAGCATCAGGGTGTTGGATAACGGCTCGCCTAGTACCGATGCTCGGATGTAGGCTTCGGTCTCTGGTGCAGGCTCCCCGGTTTCTAAATTCCAGAGCTGACTGCATACCTGGAAGTAGACTGTACAAAAGTCTGTCGTGCCAACATTGCCCCCCGTCCCTAGCAGGTCATTACAGAGGAACCGGGGTCCCTTTGTCGTGTCCGTAAGCATCCCGACCGCCTTTCTCCACTCCTGCCAGTAGGGATCGTGGACCTGACGCGATAAGGTATCCATCATCGTCAGCTTTTTCTGAGCCGAGCTTTGCCCCTGTGTGTCCAAGGACTCCAGAGCTGTTTGTAGTGCTTGATAGCCCTCTCGCATCAGTTCATAGCGCTCGGACTGGGACGCCAAAACGGTTTCGAGGCCATCCCCCTTATTGAACAGGCTGTAGCTGTTCCAGGGACTGACAAAAGGCTTGGGCTGGTAATTGGTGAGCATGTTCTCGACCAGTTCCTCAGCAGAATCGATTTCTAGGTAAAAGCAGTCGTTTTCCCAATAGCCTGTAGCACCCGAAAGCCGCAGGAGGCCGATGGCCTTAAGCCAGCCGATTGCAGTGGTGGGCAACAGGTGAGGGAAGGCGACGGCCCTAGCCGTTGCAGTTGTTATCATCAACTCCTTCCTCGTTTAAGTAGTTCTCGTCTCGAAACTTGGATGCTTGAATGTCGGCGTTGCGAATCAGAGCTTCGAGGTAGATGAGTCGGTAGGGGCCGTACTCTCGAAGCAGGTCTTTGACCCGTCGGCTCCAGCGGTCGGGCTTATCTGGAAATGCCAGTGTTACTTCCGGTAGCGTCTCAATGACCATGCCCTCATCGGTAATCTCTACCAGTGGCAAGGACGTACCTAGCTCGACGCCTCGCAAGACCTGAGGGTTCAGGCGCTCGCTGGGGTGCGGGGGCAGCAGGCTGTCGCGCACCTTGCCGTGATGTGCAGCAATCAAATATTGGGCCAGGAAAGGAGCGCCTTGGTCGGCAGCGGCAAGGGCGCTAGCAAGTTCATGCCGGAAGCCTTTTAAGTAGCTCCAGTGCTGATAGGCAGTCGATTTGGCTAAAAACTTTTCTTGGGAGTGCTCTGCATTGGCATAAGCCTGCCAGATTGGATGAGCTTTACCCCAGTCATGCCAGCGGGCACAGCGACATAGCTCCTCAATGAGACTTTCGGGCAGTCCTAGCTTTTGAAGATGAGGAATGAATCCCTTGAAATGGGGAATCAGTCCTCTGAATGCAGCCTCAGTATCTTTAAGATGGGTTCCGAGCGCTAGATTGATTTTGTAGTGAGGATCGTTGTACTTCGGCTCGATTTGGATGGGGTAATCCCTCGGCTTATCATCGGGATTGCCTGTCCAGCCGACTTGGTGCGAGTAACCGCCAGAGGCCAGAGGCAGCCAAACGACATCACCGTTTTCAGGCGGTTTGGGCTCCCAAACGTCTTCGCCCCAGACCAAACAATTGACGTTGTGAGATTGGCAAAACTTTTTGAGTTCTTCTGTAGGAACTGGGCAGACGTATCTTTGGTAAGGCAGTCGCTTAGGCGGCTCGGTTGACCATAGAACCGAAACCGTGAAGGATTTCACGTCTCGAACATATTTCGGAGCCGTCGCAGATAGGCGGGCGTCGCGTTTCTTGTAGTGGGTGCAAAAGAATGTCTCGACATCGCTTTGGAGAAGCGGAGGACCATCAAGCTTGAGGTTCGGCAGGGGAATGTGAGACAGTGCATCGAGGCTGGCATCGGTTAGCTTGAGCAAGCGATCGCGGGTATCCTGGCATTCCTCCTTGCTGTAGGGGGCAGACGTCCAGCCCTCCCGGTAATCCAGCCAATGAATTTCTACGAGATTGTCTGTCCGCTTCCGGCCACAGCGCCCGCAGCGTTGAACAAACGACGACCAGGGGCACAGCTCAGTAATCAGCAGGTCGGCGTCGAGATCTACGCCCGCTTCAACCACTTGGGTAGAGATAATCAATCCCTGGTAGCCATAGAGCCGCTTCTGTCGCTCCTCGCGGTCAATCCCTAGAAATCGGCTGTGAATCACTAGGGGATCGAGGTCTTTTATTAGCTCGCCGATTTCCCGCGCCCGCGCCACCGTATTGACTACTACCAGCGACAGCGTTCCTGGGACGTGCTTAGCCTTGGCCAGATCTGCTACATCCTCGATGTTCCCAACATCGGCTCGAAAGACAGGTTTTGGCCGTTTTACCTTGGCGCTTAGCGTTTTGTTGTCGAAGTCGGCACCGCTCAGCTCGAAGCGATCAAAGGCTAGGCCCTCTCTCCTTAGCGGTGCATCGTCAAACGTCGCCGACATCAGACACAGCTGCATCTGCCCGTAAGTGCCTAGAGTGCGCCAGTGCTTGTAGAGCTGCGCCAGGGTGGAATAGGCCACCCCGGTTAACTGAATCTCATCGAGAATCCAGCGGCAGTCGTTTGTCAGGGCGGCACAGTGTATTGGTCGCTGCCCCCAGGAAACACCGAAACCTCGATTCAGTGCCCGTGACAGCAGCTGATCTTGGGTGCCAACTAGAATCGCGGGTTGGGTCAGATCTTGCTCAAAGCCATGCTCAACTTGCCCGCCTTTGAGGCAGTAAACCTTGATATCCTCTAGCCCGGACTTCTCAACGACCTTTTGAATATTGGCATAGACCTGATCAACGAGCGATCGCGTTGGCAGAGCATAAACTAATCGCGTTGGTACTGGCTTACCTTGGCTGTGAGCATAAAGCCAGGGAGCTACCGCTCCTGATTCTTTCCCAGCACCAGTGGGCGCGGCTACGACTGCGATCGTCTCGCCATTCCAATTAGAAAGCTTTTCTTGCCAGGGATACGGAGCAAATCCCGTGACTTGATTGAAGAAGTCTTGATAGCCCATGCGCTTCACAGAGCCTTCACGTATATTAAGTCTTTTAATAATGACCACGACAAGTTATGACTAATATAGTTCCCCTGAACCAGAACGTCCAGGGGAATCGATAATTTAGTCCCAAGCGAATTGGGATGAGCCAATTGAAACACTTGCGTGTTAAGGCTTTTGATTATTTTTCAATTCAGTCCCGAGTCGGGAAATTACGATTATCTAGCTCTGTTGTGCCTCACCCACTTCGCTTCTCTGTGCCATTACAGGCTGCCGACTGCGGCTCAAATCGCGCTCGCCAGCATAAGTAAACACTAGCAAAGCGGTCGCACCGAAACTCACCACAACGCAATATTAATCTGTCCCGTTAGTTATTGAGCTTTCGTAATCTCTTCTCTGAACGTCCGAACGGCTCCTAGCCAATCTGTTTCGCCCAGTAAGACACAGCGAGATAACAGCTCAATGTCCAGCCTCTCCAGTTCAGGAATTTGACTCCTGGAGATTCTGGTGTATCCGTTTTCGCCTAAGCGATGCAGGGTTAAAAGTCCATCTTCCCAAAACCATACTTCAGGTACTCCTAGTGCCTGGTACCGCTTTAATTTAGCGATGGAGCCGCTTGTGAAAACCACCTCAATGGATAAGTCTGGTATCGGTTTAACGTCTCCAAAGCAAAATGAATCGTCTGCTTGCGCAGAAGCTACCCCTTCTTGCTCTTGAGTGACCGATCCAGTTGGCGTCACCGTGATATTGAAGTGTAAGAAGAAATAATCTAACAGAGAGCTAATGACTCTCTTAAAGATCTCATGGGGCTGCCCTGGCATGAGTACTTCAACCACTCCCTCATAAAAGAATAGCCGCACACCGGGAGAGCCTTCTAAGCCCTTCTGAATGTATTTGAACTGCTCCCAGGTGCGATCGTAGTAGAGGACTACCTTGTCTTCTGAAGCCTTTGGTTTTTCGAGTCCCTGAATCATTTAGACTGCCCTCCTATATGCCTAAGGGTTTAGCGATGTTACGCATTCCCCCAAATTCCGGGAGACGTGGTAGCTGTTGCCAAGCTCGCCTACAAGCAGTTTGTAATGGTTAGCAAACTCAATCCCGTCCATCCCTTCAGTGTAGTCCTTGTTTTGAACCAGATGATCTTCCTAGGCATTCAAGATTCGTGTGCATTCAAGATAGACGGCCATACCCAGAAAGGGCGATACCATACTCGCGCCTCCGGCATCCATAGCTTCAGTTTCTATTAATATGGTGGCTCCAATGGCCTCGGATTGATTTTTACGGTGAAGGTGTTAGGGAACAAAGTGAAACGGCATAGGCAGCTCCATTCCCTAACAATTCGTGATGGCTCAGCCTGCGATCGCGACGAGATAGTGTGCAAAGTCTAGCTGCCTGCCAAAATCCTTGCCGCTGCCGGGAACCTGAGTACAGTCCATGAAGACTTGCTTTAATCGCGGTGTTCCCAATCGAGCCAGAGAGCAGGTAGCTGGGGATCGTAGTGAGCAAAAGCGAGGATAGGTCACCAGCTACCCTCATTCATTTCGGCACCTGGTGCAAGAGGCAGTATGATGACCCCCTTATTTCCAGACACCCAGAAAATTCTAGAAAACCCCCTAAACAAGTTGCCGCTACTCCCCTCGTTCGCAAGCGTCGCTTGGGGCACTATGATGCCGGTATTTGGCGGGATGGAAGGGCGATCTCGTTTGGTGAAGATGCCCCTGCTGATCCTAAAGTACTAAGGATTCAGGGAGTGGCGGATGAGGCGGAACCAGAGGCTGCGATGCAGAAGCAAGCAAAGAGAAATCTGACTTTCTTGCATAAGCGGTTACGGCCTTATGTGATGGGATCGGCTCTGCGGGGATTAGCAATTGCGCCGCTGCTGCAAGAAGCTTATGGGCGCAATGCAGCCGTCCTAAAAATGTCCGTCCGCGCTATGCCCTGGATACTGTAGATGTGGCGGAAGTGTCCAACGGTGGGGTTGAAGACTTGGCTGAGTCTATTCGACATCGGAGGGCAACCACTGGCTCCTAAAGCAGCCTATGATTTGATCACCAAGAAAATTAGTCCTTGTAAGAGGGGCAACCATGCCCCTTTTTTATTTCACTTAGCTATGCAAGGCGATCGCCTCCTTTCTTCAAACGCTATGGCTAGAACTGCATTGCCAAGCCTCTGGCTGGCAAGTGCTTGTCTCGATGCTGCTGTAGAAGTTCCAACCCTGCGCAACCTGAAGATTTCACGATTGTTAGGGAACGTGACGATATGGTGAAGTTTGAAATTTGTACCCTAACAAAAGATCTGTTGCTGGCTAGTGACGATCGCGTTTCTGCTCTGCCAGCTTCAACCTGCGTCTTCAAGATGAGCCATCTAGGATAGAACCCGCAATATGGCATCATCAAAAAATATTCGGTTTTCCCGGAAATTCTTGCCAAAATGTTGGTGCCATAGATATCTCAGTGTTAGCTTTGGCCTAAATTGCTGAATATTTTGACCAACAGACTAAGGGAAGTCATTAATGGATAAAGCGATCGCAGAATTTGAGTTGGAAGCAGGCAGTCAAGTGACAGCTTTATTTGCTGTTCCTCAGCCTAAAGATGGCAATGCCTTGCAGGAAGCTGGAGTGGATGTCGGTCAGCTAGTCTATCGGGCTAAGCAAACTCTGGGAGAAGCTCTCGATGCCGTACAACCTGTCGCCGATACCATCATGTCTCGGATGACCACTGGGTTGACGAAACCGGCTAAGGAAGTGGAGGTCAAATTTGGCTTGACTTTGACGGCTGAAGCTGGGGCCATTTTTACCTCTGTTGGGGGTGATGTCACCTTTGAGATCACATTGAAATGGGAAAATCAAGGAAACGGCGCGACGGTGAATGAGACGACCGATTGATCAAGCTGGTTATTTGGCTGGCATTGCCAGGGTTTGTAGCCAAAGTGCGCGGGGTAACACGGTTGTCGGTGTCGCTTTCTTTGTCGCTGATGGCTATCTAATGACCTGTGCCCATGTGGTTGGCAAGGCACTGCAATGCTCTAAGAAATGGCAGCAAATCTCTGCGGAAGAGATTTTAGGGCAGGAAGTCGTGCTCGAATTTCTCCGAGAGGGTTTGCCATGGGAAGTCCGAGCTGCAAAAGTCATTTTTTGGCGCTTCAATGCCAACTTTCCGAAGTCGGACAATGATATTGCGGTTCTGAAACTGCCAGGAAAGATGCCGGAAGGCTTTCAGCCACTGCCGCTAGATGCTCGGAAAGACTATGCTGATAAAGCTTTCAAAGTAGTTGGTTTTCCTAGAAATGTGGATATCGGTGTCCCGGCTTCTGGTCGAATTGAGGGAGATACCTACGACCCGGCGGGACGAGTGCAGGTTCAAGGCACCGACGAACAGGGATATGCCATCGAACCGGGCTTTAGTGGGTCACCGGTATGGAGTCCGAATTGTGGGAACGCTATTGTGGGCATGACGGTTGCCCGTGACCAGGAGCGGGAAGCGGCTAAAGTGGGCTTTATGTTGCCGGTGCTCAGATTAAAACGGGCTCTAGAGCAGGTAGATATTGAGTCGCTGATAGACATCCTGTCACCCTATGCAGAGACCAAACGAACAGAAATCCAGCGAGCTTATCGAGCCGTCGTCGGCGATCGCCTTTCGCACTACCCGCTTTCGACTCAGCGAGAGCCAATATCAGCCCTGCGTGACAATCTGGCTCACTTAGCGTCTCTACCAACGCCGGGGGAGACTTCAACGACCAGTTTGCATCGATTTGCCGCTTATCTGAGTTTGTTGGAATCAGCCTTCCCTGAATCGCTAACAACCCAATTAAAAGCATGGTTAGCGTTGCGGATTGATGAACTGAGAATGCTCCTAGACGACGTCCGAGAGATTTTGGCGGTAGGCAACGATGAAAAGAACCAGCTACCGTCACCGCATTTGCTGGTATGGGTGCGTGTCAGTCCCGACTATAGGAGTCAAGGGCGCTATCTAATAGGTGCTCAACTGATTCGAGACCCCGGTCATTATGATGCGAGAAGCGGTGTGGGCGGAGCCGCCTTGAACTCTCCCAAGGTCTTCAGAGACCCGAATAAAGGGGATACGGTGGCCCTCAGTGACCTCGAAAAAATTGTACAGAAATGTCTAGTGGAGTGTAGTTCCCATAATCTCAAAGAATTAACGTTGGAATTGTTTTTGCCGCTTAATCTCCTCGATACTGAGGCGGAGCATTGGAGTGAGCAGGCGATTGACGAACTGCCTCCTTCTTTTCAGGAAATTCTTGGTGAACCTGAAGATTTTTTGCCTGTTGGTGTCCAGTATCGAGTAGTGCTGCGAATGACTGAACGAATTGAAAAAAATCTCGCGATTCGTCGCGGCCAATGGCAAGCTAAATGGAGCGATTTATTGGTGGCTGTAGAGCGTGGTCAAACTGCTGGAGAAACATTGACTCCAGGGCAGAATCAAAACTTCAAGACTATTGCTGCTAAAGCTGACTGTTTAGGAATGCATCTAGTAGCGGGATTGGCGGATAAGGAGCGTCAAAATCGATTTGTTTATTTAGCTTATGGAGCCGCTCCCGTGGCATTGTGGTTACGACGACCAGTGCCCAAAACCCGCTATAGGCAACATTTCAATCGGCTCCTGACACAGCCCATAGGAGAAATTGCCAGTACAGTCAGAGAAGAGCGACGGAAAGCTTATGAAAAGTTCCCTAAGCTGAAGGATCGAGACCGCCATTTTGGTCATCATCTAGCCTTGATTTGGGAAAACCCCTATTTGGTGCCGCCAGAAGCAGAAGATGACAACGCTGTTGATATGCCCCTAGAGATGCCTTAGTCATGAGCGATTGGAAAATATTTACGGGAACGATTGGCGAGGATGGCACGTTAGTTCACGAGCCCGATCGCGTTGATGCTTTGCCTGATCCCCCAAGCTGGCGATCGTTCAGTCAAAGCAGTAGTGGGGAAACCAAAACGGAACGCCGGGGCAAAACGTTTCAGCCCCGTCAAGAAGAAATCGATCTGGTGAATGCGGCCCTGTATCTGCGGCGGCCTTTGCTGGTGACGGGGAAGCCGGGAACGGGCAAAACCTCCCTGGCCTATGCCGTTGCTTATGCGTTGGGGTTAGGTGAGGTGCTGGAATGGTCCATCACAACGCGCACCAGTTTGAAAGACGGGTTGTATACCTACGATGCGGTTGGGCGCTTGCAGGATACGCAACTGCGGTTTCAGAGTGAGGGCAAACCTGCTGATGAGCAAGAAGCGCAACGACGGTTAGAAGAGACCCTGAGCCGCATCGGTGAATACATTACTCTGGGGCCTTTAGGCACGGCTTTGCTCCCATCGCCGAAGCCGCGAGTTTTGCTAATTGATGAGATTGATAAGAGTGACATCGACTTGCCCAATGACCTTTTGCACGTTTTTGAAGAGGGAAGGTTTTTAATTCCTGAATTGGTGCGAATGAAAGACAAGGTCAAGGGGGCTATCAAGGTGCAGACCGCGTTTACCGAAGCCAGTGAACCTTCCCATACGGACATTGAAAATGGGCTGGTGCGCTGCACCCATTTTCCCTTCGTAGTGATGACCAGTAACGATGAGCGGGATTTTCCGCCCGCCTTTTTGCGCCGCTGTTTGCGTTTGGATATGGCCGATCCCGATCGCGATCGCCTCAAGCAAATTGTCGATGTTCATCTGAAGGATGCGGGCAGCCATGCGAAGGCGTTAATCAAGACGTTCTACGACAAGCGTCAGCAGGAAAAGGGGGTGCTCGCGACCGATCAACTGCTAAATGCAGTGTATCTGGTCTCTCGCAAGCAAGCGCCCACCGGACAGACAAAGGAAGATTTGATCGAGCAGTTGCTGAAGTTCCTCGATAGCAATCAGGGGTAGGGCGCATGAAGCGATCGCTGCGTCAGCTTCAGGATGTGGATGATTTGGCTTTGCTCTTAGAGTTGGCCGGACTCAGTTTGGATGCTGACGATATCGCGGATGTGGTGTGGCTGGCTCAGTACATGCAACCTTCTCCAGAGGAAATGCCCACTGAGGAAGGAGACGCTGAGGCAGCAGGTCAGGAAACCGAAGTTATTGAGCGGCGGGTGGATACCCGCAGCGAGACCACAATTCCCATTTCGACAGCGGCAGCGGCGAGCCCAGCTGCCGCAACTGAGACGCCAGACGGAGCGCCTGCGGGGTTGCCGATTCAGATTCCGGCGGCTCCGGCTTTACGGCATCGGCGAGAGTTGGCCAAAGCTCTGCGACCGCTGATGCGGAAGGTACCCTCACGGACAGCAACCGTGTTTGATGCTGCTGCGACGACTGAGCAGATTGCGGAACAAGGTATTTGGTCGGCGGTGATGACGCCAGCGCCAGAGCGGTGGTTTGATCTGGTGATCGTCATTGAGCAGTCGCGGTCAACACCGATCTGGCGCGACACCCTAGCGGAGCTAAAGCTGCTGGCAGAGCGCCAGGGAGCGTTTCGGCGGGTGAGCACCTGGCAGGTACAGCTCAATGGCACTCAACTTCTACTGCAGCCCCGGTGGCATGATGATGACCTGCCGCCGCGATCGTGCAACCACAAAACGCTGATTGATCCGGCGGGGCGGCGACTGATCTGGCTGGTGAGTGACTGCACGTCGGCGTTGTGGCAGCAAGCCCAGATTTATGAATGGTTACGCGACTGGGGCAAGCAGTGCCCGACGACGATTGTGCAACTCTTGCCGGGACGGTTATGGCCGCGCACAGCACTCGGGGAGGGGATTCCGGTGCGGCTGAGTGCTTTTACACCGGGCGCATCGAATGCTCAGCTTCAGGTGGAGGAAGCCTTACCCTTTAGCGACATGCTCCAGTGGCTAGAGCCAGCTGACGACGATGGCTTGGAGAAGTTTCGGCAACCAGCTTTGGCCACGGTACCCGTGGTGAGCCTAGAAGCTTATCCCTTGCAGGAATGGGCCAGGGTGATCAATGGCAGGGGCGAATCAGAGACCCCTGGCTATTGCTTCAACTGGGCAACGATTCAGGCGCGGCAGCAACGGAAACAAGCGGTGGCAGAGCCAGGGGCCAATCCCTTAAATGAGAAAGAGCGCGTGGAGCGGTTTTACAAAACGGCTTCTGAAACTGCCTTTCAGCTTGCGGGGTTGATGGCGGCAGCGCCGGTTAGTCCGCCCATTATTCAGCTGATTCAGCAGACGCTCTTGCCGAAGTCGCAGCAGGTGCATGTGGCAGAGGTTTACATGAGTGGCTTACTCAAGTCAATAACGCCCCCTGATGCGAAACTACCCCCATACCAGATCCAGTACGATTTCCTGAACCAAGATGTGAGAAATCGGCTGATTGACCTGACGCCCATCGCCCAAACGGAAGTAGTGCTGGATGCTGTCTCGCGCTACATTTCAGAGCGTCTAGGTTTGCAGGCAAAAACCTATGAGGCGCTGCTCTTGTTAGATTTGGAGAGCCTGCCAAAGGCTAAACAGGAGGGGATTGAGCCTTTTATCGGCATTGCGAAGCGGGCCTTACAAAGGCTTGGGGGTGACTATGCTGCCCTGGCAGCGCAGATTGATAGTCCTAATCGGCCCAGACTGACGCCAACGCCCGTACCACCGCCTGTTGAATTTCCTCCCTTACAGTCCTTTGAGTTTGACTACCCAGTTATTTCCTTTGAGGACGTCTCTGAGGAAATGGCAGAGCAGGAAGTAGGTGATGAATTTGATTCAGACCTGCAAACTTTTGAATTTGAGACGGTGATTGTTGATCGCCAGGGCCAAGTCGTTGAACAAGTCCAAGGCATCGCCCGTTACTTTGTCGAAATCCTTCAGCGTCAAGAGACGCCGTCGGTGCAGTCGCCTGTCAATGTTTTCGTTTCTTACTCACACCGAGATGAAGCGCTCAAAGAACAGTTGGCAGAACATTTAGCGATTTTACGCAGAGAGGGACTGATTGATGTTTGGAGCGATCGCCCTATTGCGGTCGGGAGCGAATGGCAGAGCAGTCTGCAAGACAGATTAGACACCTCAGAAATGGTCCTTTTGCTCGTATCGGCTGATTTCCTGGCTTCGGATTTCTTCCAAGATGCGACTTTTGAACGATTGCTGGAACGCCATCAGCAAGAGGAGACTCGGTTAATTCCGATTGTTTTAAGACCCTGTCTTTGGCAAGAAAGCCCTTTGATGAATTTTCAGGTTTTGCCTCGTGATGCTAGACCTGTAACCGAGTGGCGTGATGTGGATCGAGCCTTTTCTAATATTGTTCAAGGTTTGCGCCGAGTGGCGGAATCGATTCAGCAGCAGCGCAATGCTGCGTCGCTGGAGATGGTCGCGATTCCGGGAGGGAGTTATATGATGGGCTCGCCGGAGGATGAGAATGGGCGTTATGAGGATGAGGAGGGGCCGCAGCATGAGGTGACGGTGCCTGCCTTCTTCGTGAGTCGCTATCCCATTACTCAAGCGCAGTGGCGAGCTGTTGCTGCCCTAGAGCCAGATGCACAAGAGCTTGATCCTGATCCGGCCAACTTTAAAGGAGATGATCGCCCAGTTGAAAAAGTCTCCTGGAAAGATGTGATGGAATTTTGTGCGCGTCTCTCGCGATTGACTGGGCGTGAGTACCGTTTGCCCACCGAGGCTGAGTGGGAATATGCCTGTCGGGCTAATACCACCACACCCTTCGTCTTTGGGGAAACCCTGACGGACGAATTAGCCAATTATGATGCTTCAGAAGTTTTTGCGGAGGAACCCCCCGGTCAATATCGCCAGGAGACGACTCCCGTTAAAACGTTTCTGCCGAATGGATTCGGGCTGCATGATATGCATGGCAACGTGTGGGAATGGTGCTTAGATCACTGGCATAACAATTATAGAGGACAACCGCCAAGCGATGGCACCGCTTGGCTTCTTTCTGATGAAACGATTCATACGGAGCCTTTACGGGTGTTGCGGGGGGGCTCTTGGGACAGCAATCCGCGCGGTTGTCGCTCGGCCTGTCGCTACAACTACAATCCGGGCGCGCGCAACAACGTCAGCGGTTTTCGCGTTGTGTGTGCGGTGGCGAGGACTCCTTAGCCCTATGCTCTATAGTACTTTTGCACTCTTCTCTTTTTTCCTTTACGCTTTTTCTTCTGGCGCGGAGCGCCTCAAAATTTTTTCGATAATTTTGCTTTCCTGGCAGATTTCGTCAGGCAACCTGGAAAATTTCCTTTGGCTTCGACATTAGCCGCTAACTTGGTTCAACGTTACTCCCATGGCAGATACTCCGCAAAAACGGTATACCTCACAGGAGCGCTTGAAACTGATACAGCAGTTAACTGCACTCCCCCAGCCAATGTTTGAGCAAATTGTGTTTGCCCTTGGTGTCCCCAGAGGTAACATTACTGACGCAAGTCCTCTAGGGCAGAGGGCTGCCGCTTTACTCAATTGGGCACAATCTTCTGATGGACCAGGTTTAAAGGCAGTAGAAACTATTTATCACGAGATCTTGGGCGAGCAGAAACAATCAACTTCAGCCCCAGCATCAACGGTATCAGCCAGTATTTCTGAATCGGTCAGTATGTCTGATAGCTTCACTGCATCTCAGGAACCCCCTTCCTCCCATCCAAGCCAGCGTCAGCAAGTATCCACTACACCCAGGCTCATTGTCACGCGCCATCGAGCAGCGGCGCAATCCTTTATCGAAAACCTGGCTGACGGCATTGATCTGGAAATGGTGTTAATTCAGGGCAGCACTTTCCTCGCGGGGATGTCAGCCCTGGGCGAAAACGTACCCAATGGCGTTTTTATGATGGGCTCTCCCGACGACGAGACCGATCGCTACGATGACGAAGGCCCTCAGCATGAGGTCACAGTGCCCACCTTTTTTATGGGCAAGTTTCCCGTGACGCAGGCTCAGTGGCGAGTAGTGGCCGAGACTTATCCGCAAGTCGATCGCACCCTTGATCCTGACCCGGCCAATTTCAAAGGTGCGAACCGTCCTGTGGAGCAGTTGAGCTGGCAGGATACGGTGGAATTTTGTGCGCGGCTGTTGCGCCGAACCGGGCGCACTTATCGCCTGCCCAGCGAAGCTGAGTGGGAGTATGCCTGCCGTGCGGGCACGACCACGCCCTTTCACTTTGGCGAGACGATCACGACAGACCTTGCGAATTACGACGGCACCGGCGATGAGGAAGGTGCATATGGACGCGGGCCAAAGGGCATCTATCGTAAAGAAACGACCGATGTTGGAAGCCTCCGGAATGCCAATGCCTTTGGTCTTTATGACATGCATGGCAACGTGTGGGAATGGTGCTTAGACCACTGGCATGACAACTACGAGGGCGAGCCGCCCACTGATGGCAGCGCCTGGGTGTTTCCCGGAGAAGAGATGAGCGGCGATCGCCGCCGGGTGTTGCGGGGGGGCTCTTGGAACTACTATCCGCGCCTTTGTCGCTCGGCCTGTCGCGACTTCGCCGATCCGGACGCGCGCGACAACCACAGCGGTTTTCGCGTTGTGTGTGCGGTGGCGCGGACTCCTTAGCCCTCTACCCTGTAGTACTCTTGCACTCTTCTCTTTTTCCTTTTCTCTCTCTTCGGCGCGTAGCGCCTCGAAATTTTTCGTGATTTTCCAGTCTCATCTAAAAGCGGCATGGCAGGTGGCCCATTTCCTCCATCAAAGCGCTAGATATGGGGTAAATCTTAAGTGAAAATTCCAGATGTAGTATTTTTTGTGATCTTTCGACTCATAGACAAATTCTCATGGGAAGGTAAAACCCTCGACAGCAAAAAGCCACCATGTCTGACCTTCCCATCATTCAAAAGACCTATGACTTGATCAAGTGGTATGTGCCTATCTTGAACCGTTTGCCCCGCCATCATAAGTTTCTGCTCGGCGATAGAATCACCAGCGGCCTCTACGATCTGCTCGAAAACTTGATCCAAGCTCGCTACGAGCGTGACAAACTCCGTCGCCTCGAATCGCTCAACAGCAAGCTTGATATTCTTCGCCACCAAACTCGCTTACTGCTCGACTTTGAGTTGATGGCCGAGCGCCGCTATGAGTACGTCAGCAGCCAGATCAATGATATCGGCAGTGACCTCGGCGGTTGGATTAAGCAGCAGCAACACACCCGGTCAGATCGAGCCAAGCCGAAGCGTCCAAGCTTAGCCACAGCAACTTCTAGCTAGTGACAGTGGATAGCAGGTGAAAGCAATGAAGCGCTATGGCAATCTCTGGCCTCAAGTAACCGAATTTTCTAACTTGCTCAATGCAGCTCGCAAAGCACAGCGAGGCAAGCGTTTTCGCGACAACGTGCTGGCCTTTAACTACAACTTGGAGGGCGAACTCCAGACTCTCAAAACTGAGTTGGAAATGAAAACTTACCTGCCTGGAAAGTACCGCACCTTTGAAATCAAAGAGCCAAAGCCACGTCTGATTTCGGCAGCGCCCTACCGCGATAGGGTGGTGCATCATGCCCTCTGCAACGTGATTGTGCCGTTGATTGAGCCTTCGTTGATTTATCACACCTACGCTAACCGTGATGGTAAAGGTACCCACCGGGCGCTAAAGTGCTTCACTCGCTATGCCCGCTCTAGTCGGTATGTGCTCCAATGTGATCTTCGTAAATATTTTCCTTCCATCGATCATGAAATCCTCAAAGATTGCCTTCGCCGCAAAATCAAATGCCCCGATACTTTGTGGCTCATCGACACCATCATTGACGGCAGCAATGAACAAATTCCGGCGACCTTCCACTTCTCAAATGACGATCTGCTCTCTCCCCTTGGCCGTCGCCGGGGACTCCCCATTGGTAATCTCACAAGCCAGTTTTTCGCCAATGTGTATCTCAACGGATTTGATCATTTCGTCAAAGAGGAGCTAGGCATGGAGAAATACCTGCGATATGTTGATGACTTCGCGGTGTTCTCTGATGACCGTGATGTTCTGATTAAGGTCAAGCAGGCTGTAGAAAGCTATCTCGATACCCTGCGGCTCAAAATTCATCCTATAAAAAGCCAAATCTTTGAAACTCGACAAGGAGCCAATTTTCTGGGTTTTCGGGTATTACCTGATCGCATTCGAGTACGCACTGAAAATTTGCGTCGGGCCAGACGACGTTGTCGGGTTCTACAAGCTGCTTATGGGAATTATCAAATCGACCTTGACCGGGTGATTCAGTGTCTCCAAAGCTGGGAGGCCCACCTTCAGCATGGCGACACGTATCAACTCCGCCGACAGATATTCGACTCGCTTGTGTTCTCAAGGAGTTGAAGAGGGGGTAGGCACCTCCGGGTGTTGCGGGGGGGATCTTGGAACAACAATCCGCGCAATTGTCGCTCGGCCTGTCGCAACAACAACAATCCGGACGCGCGCAACAACAACAACGGTTTTCGCGTTGTGTGTGCGGTGGCGAGCGCTCTTCTGTCCCAGAACTGGTCGATGGGAATCTGCCAGGCGTGCCAGAGAAGAGTCCAGACCTATTCCCGCGATGCTGGTGACAGCATCCAAAAATCAACCGGGTCGGTCAGCTTGGTAGGTCCGCCGAAGAGTTGCTCGACCTCCACCGCCAGATCTCTGGAAAATGATGAAGTTGCAAGCCGATCTCGATCATTGATGATGTCCCTGCTGATTTAGCCATGACTAAGGACTCAGGACTTGGGCCGATAAGGCTTGACAGATGTTAGGGCCAATCAATGAGACCGTTAGGGTATATTTTCAATGAGACTCAGGTGCTTTATTCCCTAACACTTTTTGGGAGCCAGCGATGCCGCCTGCAAGTGGTACAGGTACGTTGTCAACTCATGCTCTTGCAGCTCCCAGATGCGATCGCGCCCTTGAAAATGCTCGGCCAAAAATTGCCGAACCTGCGTCAATGACCACTGGAGCGCCTGAACTTTATTTCGAATCGCTGCATGGGCCTCTTCATAAGGCAGGAAAGGCTCAGCAGGGGTGGCTGCAATCTGTGGAAATTGCTGCACCTCCCCCCGCACCCCCCTCTCCGGAAGATTTTTTTGAGGAAGAGGCGGAGCAAAAATACACTTCATAAATCTCTCTTGGGTGTGTAATGGACCCTTCGACAAGGCTTTTGGCGGATCAAGGGGTAGTGAAGGCTGGGCTGATTGAGGTGGCTCAGCAGGTTCAAGAACGGCTGGGCCGCTCTTTGACTGGACTGTTGCATCCGCTGCTTCAGAGGCTTGAATGTGGTTGGGATGCCAGAGGTTGGCGTATTTATAGATGGTTTGAAGGCTACAGTGGGCAATCTCGGTTAGCTGTTGCGCCAGGTCGCTAATCTTGTCAGGCAGAGTGCCGAGTTGCTTGAGGGTAGCGATCGCGGCTTTGATCCGCTTTCGAGCTTCTTCGGCTCGCTGCTGGTTCACGCTGAGTTTGGGGGGCTGGTCGGTGGCAGTATCGCGCTTGGGTTCGTTGCCCAGGGGCCAGTAATATTTCTCGACGGCTTTGCACCAGGCTTTGACCTTGTATTCAATTTCGTGCTGGTGGCGGCAATAGTGCTGATAACCAGGAAGACGAGTAGCCATTTCGAGGCTATGAGTAAACAGTGCTGCACCCGCTAGCCCTAAGAAAACGTGACCGTGGCAAGCGATGGTCTTCAGCAGATGATTGGTCTGACCGTGACCGCTCCAACCTTCTTCAATCTCTAGTTCCAGATCTGCTTTCCAAGTGTCGACGGTGCTGTTGGGGCGTCTGAATCGCTTCGGTTTCTTGCGGCGATTATCGCGTCCGATTTTGAGCGCGTGGAGCAGCGTATCCATGTCTTGGTGGCTGGCAGCACAGTCCCAGAGCCAGAAGAAGCGATCGAGCTTATCGCCGATTGGGTTCAGGTCATCATCTAGCAAACAGGAGCCGGTGTCGGGTTGCAGCGGCAGCCGATGGCCGTTGTAATGGATGATCTTTTCAACTCCATAAGTTTTGGGATTCGGGAATATCTCTAGAGTGCTGTTCTTAATCTCGAAGCCCTGGGTAGTCAGGCACTCTTCCAGCGCCACAGCTAGGTCGAAGGTTTTGACGGTCTCTGGTAATGGCACATAGAGATGCAGGCCATTGCTGTGGCTAGAGCGCAATAGCAGGGTGCGAGTGATACCGATCGTCTCCAGAGAGATGCGGATCTGGGCGATCGCCCAGACGTTGCAGTAAGGACTCCCAGCATCTATATCAATCAGGGCATAGTAGGTTTGACTTTTGAAGCGAACGCCGATCAGGGTGTTCGCATCTTGCCAGCGTCGCCACAAGAGCCGGGGGCGCAAGGGATAGTTCTTGACCGTGCGCCACTGGGGTTTCTCACCTGGCGCTGGCGTCGGTGCCTCTAAAAAGTCCCAGGGGTTGCCACCAAACAGTTGCCAGAGGCGCTGACCAAGGGGATCAGCGGTGAGGGCGGGAGACGGCAGAGAGGCTACCACTGGAGACCTCCCTGCTTGAATGATTGGGCGGTGCCGTTAGCGGCCATCATGATGAGACTCCGGTTATTGAATTGGAAAAAATTCGGTCAACTGTAGAAATCGGGGCGGATTGAAGGTGAAGGGAATCGGCCCATGTAAAGGAGTTAGGGAATGCGGCTATAGGTCAGCGTCGGGGTCAGGCCGCTGTGGCATCTGATGCCGCACTGATCGGAACGCACCAACAAACGAGCACGCGATCGTAAAGTGCTTCGGGGCGATCGCTTTCAAACTCCTGCATTCGCTCTACCTGCCAGCCTTCGAGAGGTGGTGCTTCACAACCAATTTCGGGCAAGCACTCGGCAGGCTCCGGCCAAGCCAAGGCAAAGTCTTCGCTGCTGATGCACAGATACATCAAGCGCTGATCGCCGACCCGCAGCGGATTTGGCTGGGTGATGGTGCCATCAGGCGTCAACATCGCCACCTGGAAGCAGTTGTTTGTCGCGATAGACGGGGGATAAGTTTCAACGTGAGCAACCTGCCACACCGCGTCGTCCCAACGGCGATTATCTCCCATCTGCAAAGGAATCAGGCCGATTTCGAGAGAATGGCCCTCGTCTTTGTATGACTGCGGTGCTTCTTGTCGGGGACGTAAAAAGATGAGCTGCGTGATGTTCATGGATGGATCTCCTTTGTGGATGGGTAGGTGAAAGAGTGAGCCCGCCGCTGGCGACTCGAAAAATCATGAAAATTGGCACTGCAACAAGAGCCCCACCCACTGCCTGGGTGATGGCTTGATGGACTATCTAGGTGGAGTCAAAATCTGCTGCTTAGCGAATAGCTTGATCTCCATCCGCTATTGCGTTTGTATTCGAACTATGGGTAAACGATCTGAAATTGGCTGCTGCTTGCCAAAGGCGCAATGCCTGATGATTACTAAGGTGTTGGACGGTGGTGAGATGAGGACAGTTGATCTACTGGCTATGTAGATGTGTTTGAGTCACCGTTGCTGGAGCGGCTTCTAATAACTGTTCTTCGTAACGAAACCCTTATGCAGAAACTGTCGCTTCTCTCAATGCCGTAACTTGAGTCGGCGCACACCAGCAAATTAAAACTTGAGAGTAATAGTGATTGTTGTTGGTCTGGGTTCCTTGGAACTCATGGATGGAGGTGACTTGCCATCCCTCTAATTGAGGCGCATCGCTACCGACATGTGGGAAAAACTCCTGCCGTTGGGGCCAGCCAAAAGAAAAATCCTCGCCATTGATGCAGATATACATCAGTCTTGCGTCATCTTGCTGCCAGGGATCGCGATAGGGAATTTCACCACTCAGGGTCAGGATGACCTCATTGAACCCATTATTAGTTTCGTTTTGGGGTGAATAAGCATGGATAGCCGCCACTTGCCATTGCTTCCCCTCCCAGTGGCGCAGATCGCCGACTTGCAGGGGAATATCACTAATTTCAAGGGAGTAATCTTCGATCGCCCAACCCTCGTAAGTGTCTGATTCACAAGAATATTGGGCTTCTCTCGGCCAGGAAAATACCAGTTGTGTGATGTTCATGACTCCACTTAGCTTTTGAGCCTACAGATGTACCGCTTTCTTAGCTCATGGCTGAGTTACTAGCCATCACGATCGCTCTTGCTTTGCACATCGGGATAACGATCTGGAAAACGAGCCCTTACCGCGCTCTCGATTAGAAAAGCGGTCAGGTTAGCTTTTGGACGTCCTTCTTTATCAGCCCATTCCTGAAGGTCTTTATTGATTTGATCGGGCAACGTAACGCTGAACCTGGCAGGCATCGCATCGTGTGAAATCAACATGGCGATTGTATCTCCATTGCTTTACTTCGGTTCGACAATAACCGTTTAAGCATCTTAAACGGTGTTGACAGAATCTTATGCGGTGCTAGTATGGCTGTCAAGAAACGATTCGGAAACGTTTCCGAAACATTTCAGAAACAGACGGATCGATTCAGAAACGATTCAGAAACAGACGCCTATGTACTCAACCGCTGATATCGCCAAGCGCCTGGGCTGCACCGTTCAGGCTGTGAACAAGTACCGCCGTAAAGTCGAGAAACAGAATGGGAAACGATTCGGAACCCCGGATCCGGCTGACGGTCGCCGCACCCTTTATTCCGAAGACGAAGTGAGCCAGATTGCGGAGATGGCTCCCAAGATCCCGGTTACTGAAGCGAGTGAAGAGGACTGTATTGAGGCCGAACTGATTGAGGGCACCGATACCGAAACTGTGGTTGGCCAGACCCGCAGTTCCCTCGCCCTGCGCCATGTGACGTTGCCGCCCGCCGATCGCCCCCACTTTGATCTAACCGCTGCTGAGCAAACCACCGCTGATGTTGAAACCCATACAGCCCGGACTGCCCAACGCGCTGATTTGCTGCTGTCTGACTTCGCGGTGAGCGAAATGCTAGGAGCGGTGGCGGATATCAAACAGACCGTCGCCACGATGAAGGCCAATGCCCTGGGCGACGCCACGGTGGCGCTGGGAAAGCAAACCGAAAACAAGGCGGAAAGTTCGGCTTGATAGCAGCCTTCAGCATTTTGATGGTGCTGCTGCCGCTATCCCTCTTTTGGCTTTCCCAGCCACCCCGCCCCTGTCTAGATCGCTCTCCTCAGAGCGTCTACCCAAGCGATCGCTAAAGCGCCGCTAGCCAAGGCCCAAATTTGCCTGGTCTCTCATTCCTGACTTCGTTCATAACCGCGATCGCCCTCACATTCGCTCTCCCCTTTCTGCTGTCTACCCCACAAAACCATGACCACCACCACCCCCGACCCCCAAGCCACCGAAACCCTCGACCTTGAGGCCACCCTGCAAGCCTTAGTGGCGCAACACGGCCTCGCAGCGGTAGGCAAGGCCCTAGTCCAGCAACATGGACGCACCGCCGCGATCGCCTCAGTGCTGGGCTACGCATCACCCCAAGGAGCCAACCCATGATGCGCCTGCGGAAAAACCTGCGCCCGACCCTATCGGCTCTCGCCGGAATCGCGATCGCCAGCGGCCTCGTCGGCATTATCGGCTCCGGCGTTGCTGGCCTGATCGCAGGTAGTGAAGCCCACAAAGACCGCGCCAGCACCCTCACCCTGCTGAGCACCAGTCTTGCCGTCCTGGGCTTTGCCGGGGCCATCACCCTGACGGTGACCCATCCAGAGAACTGAGCTATGCCCCCTCCCACCGCCATCACCCAGCCATACCAACGCTTCTGGGTCATCACCGAGTCCCTGCCCCCGCGCATTTACGGCAACTCAGCTCTAGAGTCGGCGATCGCTGAATTTCAACACCTTTTGCAAAGCGGCGATTCCCCTCGCTTTTTAGGCGAACAAGCCGACGATTCGCTGCACGACCTGAGTTTGCCCAAGCCTGCTGTTTCAACTCGTTAACCTCTCATTCCGCTTCCCAAATCCTTGAGCCAAAGGAGCAAATCGATGAAAACGACTACTTGCGGGGCTCAGCCAACCAACCACCGCTCGCTCACGCTCGATGGCCTCAACGCCCTCTTTGCCGAAGCTGGCATCACCATCGAGCGCAATGAACGCCTCTCCATCTACGAAGCCCGCTATTGCCGACTGGACTATCAAGGCAAGACTTTGCTGGATATCGGACGGCAACTCATCCAGGCGATCGCGGAGGAGGCCCCGTTCAAAACTGAACAACCGGAACGTTAATCACCATGCGACTTCCCCTTTCCTGGCGCATCAAACGAATCAGCCTCAAGCATTGGCTCTGGCGTCAGTGGATCAGCCTCAAATATCGCGCCCTGGACGCCTGGGACGGCTGGAGTTGGTTAGTTCGCTATCTCTATGAGGCATCCCCTGGACTGATAGCCGGACAAGGCATTGCCGCTGCTTTCATCATTTCCGCTGGCCTAGTGCTACTGAACTGGCTTGCGCCCGTTATTCACTGCCTCGCCTGGGCCTACTGCCTCACCCTGCTGGCGCTGGCGGCATTCAAAGCCATTAGCGACCCCCGCGATCGCTAGCCCCTTGCTGCTACTGGAGAACCCCGTCATGATGCATCGCCCTAAGCGCCCAACTGCCTCCCTGGAGGACTTCAAACGCGCGACCCCCGGCCCGATTCAGACCACCTGGAAACGCTTTCGCAATGCCCCGCAACGCCTGCACTGGGGCGTCGGGCTCGGAGCGATCGCCCTGCTGGGTCTGGGCGCGATCGCCCTGACTACCCTCCAGCAGCCAGACGAGGAAACCCTCTCCAGCGCGGCTTCTGACTACGCTTTTGTCACCCTCGATCCGCTCTATCTAGCCGGAGTCGAGGCCGAAGACCCCGCGCCTTTAGCGGCGGCCAAACTCAAAGACATCCTGCCCGACTATGATCGCTGGCTGCAGATGCAAGTTGCTGCGGATCTGGACTACCCCATCGCTAAAGAAAGCGAGCGGCTCCTGCAATGGGCGCGGAAGGAAGCCAGCGAAGGCAACATCGTCACCGCAGATCCCATCGGCGATCTGGAACTGAAGGGCTGTCTCCAACAACTGGAAGCCTGGGAATGTGTGCTGCTGCGCTATGCCGGAGACGGGCTGAAGACCTATCGTGCGGGGCTAGAAGCCGATGATCCGCTGAAGATGGCCGAGGGCCACCTCCGCTATCACGCTGCCATTCGCGCCCTATTTCCTTTGGCATTCAACCGCACCGACGGCACGGAAACCCTGCAGGGCTTCACCAACCAGCGCTACGCCATCTACTTGCTCAAGCAGTATCTGCCTGCCGCTCAAAGCCCCCTCTCACCGCTCAACATCGATCCTGCCACCCAAAGCGGCGATGCTGCCGCCGCCCAGGAGGTGGCTCAGTGAAATACCTCTCGACGCCCGCTCAACGCTGGAGCGCCCGGAGCTTAGGTTTCCTGAGTGGTTCACTGATGCTGGGTGGAGCGGGCCTGATCGTCACTAACCCTCAGTTTCAAAACCCCCGGCAACTTCAGCGCATTCATACCCTGGGCTCGCTCCAGCAAACCGCAGTCGTGCCCCAGGACGGCATGGCCGCACGGGGGCTGGGCTTTGCCCTCTTTGCTGGGGGCATCGCCGCCGGGGGCCTGTCGCTCTGGCTGAGCGACGGCGAGCCGCGATCCCTCACCCCCGAAACCGTGACACGAACTGCCCTCCCCGATGGCCGAGAAGCACTGCTGTTACCCCCCGAGGATGAGGTGATAGCAGAGCTGCGGCGACGGCTCGGGACGCTGATTCACGGCTACCCCTGGCTGAAATCAGTGTTGCGGGCCTTCTGCGTCGTGCTGATTGGGCCATCCGGCAGCGGCAAGAGTACCGTCGCCAACGCGATCGCCCTGCTGCGGAAGCTGCTCTGGGGCTGGCCCATTATCATCCTCGATCCCCACGGCGATAAGAACCTGCACTACGGCACCTGGAGTGCTGGCTACCTCTACGGCTCAACGCAACTCTCTCAGCAGGCCAGCGCTCAGCAAGTGGTCTGGGCCTGGGAGCGCTTCAGTCAGCCCTATGAACCCTTCAAGGAGGACAAGGGCCAGCGCCGCTCCATCATCGTGGATGAGTTCACCGGCTGGGCCGATGGGACGGAAGCCCCGGAACTCATCACCCTGACGCAGCCGGTGCTGGGGCATTGCCTGCGGCGGGCACGGGGGTTTGGCACCGCGCCGATTTTGCTGCTCCACGGCAATAAGAAAGGGACTGCTGGCGGCGAGGGCCTGCCCAGTGGTTTACTGGCGCAGCTCCTCAAGCTAGCCGCCGTCGTCGAGGTGGAGGGCGAAGCGGACGAGTGGGGCGAAGTGGGCTGGAGCGGCAAAGCCCGGTTCAAAAAGGCGGCGACGGAATACGCCGAGAGCAAACTGGAACCCATCACGATTCCCGATTTGCTCTATCCTGGTCGCCTTCAGCAGGAACTCGGCGAACTGTTGGAATACCTCGGCATTGGGCTGGACGATGACCCCATGCAAGAGCGGCTCATGTCGCCAGAACTCAAGCGCATTGATGACGCGTTGAAGCAGCGGTTTGACTCGCCCGAATTTATGCAGGCGTTAGAGGACATTTACAACGGTCCCACGGCTCCCTCTTTGGATGATTCAGAAAGTACCTATCCTGACCCGCAGTGGCAGCAGATTCGAGGCAATGAAGAAGCCATTTTGCTACTGGCTTATCTGAAGAGAAACGGGCATCGCGAGACGGATGTCAATGCCCTGAGAAAGAACTGGGGCAAGCAAAACAATCTGAATGCAAGAGATGAAATTCGCTCCATTTTGGTGGAGCTAAATCACGCTCACATCGGGGAGTGGTTGGATGATGCCGCCAACCGGTGGCGGGTGCTGCCAGATTGGGGGGATTTTCCGGAATGGGTGGTCTAGCGGTGGCGGATGGCGGATCGGCGGATACTGGCATGACTGGCTTTGAGCGTTTTGGGCCTGCCGCCACGATCCGCCGATCCGCCGTTCATCCGCCAACCATTGGCGGCGAGCGGCGGACGGTTAACCAAGAGCTATAGGAGGCTCAAATGGGTAAGCGAGAAGAAACGACTATCGAGTTAGAAAAAGTGACCTATCAACGCCAGGGATTTGTGGCAGAAATTGCCACCGGTTTTTATGGCGTCATTTGGTCAGTGACGCATCCGGGTAAGACCGCTTTAAGAGCTTTTGGAATTGTCGGCGGACTGGCGGCAGTTTGGTTTTTGTTGAACTTTCTAGCGCACCTAATAGCCGGTAGTCCCGGCACCGCCCAAGCTCAGGGCGGCGATGTCGGTTCCTGGGGGCGGGCAGCGGCGGACACCGTGAGACCCGTAGCCAATAACGCGGCCAATGTCGTGGTGGGAGCGGAGGGGTATCAAACCCCGGTCGTCATCCATACGCGGGAGTGGCAGGTCGAGGAGGGGCAATAAACGACATGGCGCTCAAGCTCTCCATCATTGCGATCGCTTGGGCGCTGGCCATCCTCGATGTGCTAGCGCCAGAGCAGTACGTCTTTGAGAATCCTTTCCCCGTTGGGACTGAGGAGGTCAGACTGCCGTGGTAGCACTGCCGCTGGCCTATCGGGGGCTGAAGCAAAATGCGAATGTGTTGGGCTGGCTGCTGGTGGCGATCGCCGTTACGCCCCCCGCGATCGTCATCCTGCATCCAGGGGTCAACCGCGCCTCGGATGTGTTGCTGCACCACGGCATTCGTATCGCCACCCCAGAGGTGAAGATGTTTGGCCGGACGGTTGTTCCCAGTAAGACCCTTTGGGAGCTGGAGCCACGTCTTCAGCCATCCACTCATCAACATCCCTTCGCGCCCCTGGCAGTGGAAGCCCCTTACTTTCTCGATGAGTCGCCCCCCGGCAGCTACGACTTCACCCTGATTGATCCGGTGACGGACTCCGATGCGGTGGTGGTGCCCTCGCCCTGTGTCGGGACAGTGACCAGCGCCGGTTATTCCGCTGGCTACGGTTACTATCTGGAGCTGGACTGCGTGGAAGGCCATCAGTTCTTCATGGCCCATTTCTCCGAGCTACAGGTCGATGTCGGGGCTCAGGTCATCCTGGGATCGCCGTTGGCCGTCCAGGGCAGTACGGGCAACTCAACGGGACCGCATGTCCATGCTGAGATCACGCCCCAGGGAGGCGAGCGTACTGACCGGGACCAGACGCTGCCGATCATGGAGCAGGCGATCGCCTTCTGGCAGACAGGCCTTGCCGCACCAGAACCACTCGTGCTGGGAGAGAGCCCCCTCACAGATGCAGAGTTGAAGGCGGCGATCGGTAACGCCGAGGGCACCGCTGATATCGATGGCACCCCCAACCACAACTACTGGGGCCATGATGATCCCTGCGTTTTGCGGGGGACGTGCCCTGGTAGAGGCAAGAACTTAGGCTTTTTCAGCAGTGACAAAGGGGCCACCCCGCAGGAGTCCGATGCGATCGAGCTGAATCGTCTTCGAAATGCTGAGCAGGAAATTCAGGCGCAGGCGGTGGGCAAATTTGGCGTACCGCTCTCGGAAGCTGCCTTGCTGACCGCCCTGGATCTTTGGAACCAGGCTCCCCTGGCCGGACAAGATTTCGTGCGGCACTTGCCCACCCCTGACCCAACGCCGGAGCAGATCATTGAAGCCAGGGCGCGATCTTTTGTTGAACCTAGTACTGGACAGCTAGATGCCCCAGGGCTGGGCAACACCTGGAGCGGCGTGAAGATCGATCAGAAACGGAGAACCGATGAGGTGCTCTCGACTCTGAACTACTTACGGCAGGAGAACAGAGAGCCATGAAAGTCACGGTTCCCATTGAAGTGGCGCTGGTGCTGGCCCGGTTTCAAACCTTTGAGGCCCTGATGGAGGAAGGCACCAGTGAGGTGGTGCTGGCACTGTTGGTGCTGGCTTCGTTCCTCGCCGATGACGAATGAAAAGTCCAAATTTCGAGCAAGCAAACCAATGATGAACCAAACAGGATGCCCCTAGATCGAATCATCCATCCAGCCGCACTCCGGGCAGTCCCAATGCACCCCTGGCGGGGTAGTCTTGCGTATGGGCATCTCACACTTTGGGCAGCGGCCAGTGAATAGCGGGTGCTCATCAAGCAACGCAATCTTCTGCTGGAGGGTAAGTTGCTGCACCGGCTCCAGTACGGGCTCACCGTTGTAGTAGCTTGTCCCCTCCGGCTGCCAGGGCTCGTAGAATGCCACCGCCTCGTCGTCAGCGCGTTGCGGGTCAAAGACAAAATCTGGGCAAGTGTTACCATCTACGCCATCAGTATGCTCAGCACAGACCAGATAGGGATTATGGCTGTAAAAATGGCATTTGTTGCAGCAGTCGAGCTTTCTACCCATGATGCGCTGATGAATTCATTACGGTGACCAAAAATAACGGGATACAAGCCTCGCCCTTCTAGGGCGACTTTTGATCTCGAATGTACTGTTTCAGCACTTCAATCGGTGCTCCGCCTACAGAAACGGCAAAATGGCTCGGGCTCCACAACGCTTTTTGGCCGTAAGGCTTGGGGTAGCCAGCCTGCCCATAACGCCGACTGGAAACACCTTTCAAGGCATTCACCATCTGAGAGATCGCCAGCTTTGGCGGATACTCAATCAGGATATGGATATGGTCGGCTTCGCCGTTAAACGCCAAGACCTGAAAGCCCATTTTGGTCGCAACCGCCTCAAAGGATTGCCGAATCAGCGCTAGGCCATCAGCGCTGAAAACAGATTGTCGATATTTAGCCACAAAAATTAGATGCGCTTTGAGGTCTGAAACGCTGTGATGTTCTCGTCGATAACTCATTGCTTTTGAGGGTGCGACCAATTTATAATATCGACATGAAAGCACGTTATCAGTACAGGATCTATCCTACGACCAATCAGCAAATCGAACTGGCCAAGCTATTCGGATGCTGCCGTGTTGTGTGGAATGATGCCCTGGCACTTATCAAGGCCACGCCGAAGGGCGAGAAATGGCCGGGCAGTGCTGAGCTGCAAAAGATTTGTATCACCCAAGCCAAAAAGACTGAGGGGCGGGAATGGCTAGCAGAAGTCAGTAATATCCCCTTGCAGCAATCTATTCAGGATTTGGGCGTGGCTTTCAAGCACTTCTTCGACTACCGAAAAGGGAAGCGAAAGGGTAAACGGGTTGGGTTTCCCCGGTTCAAACAGAAATTGAGCCGTCAGTCAGCCCGATTCCGCAAGGGTGGTTTTTCCATCAAGGCCGGAAAGGTCTATCTGGCTAAAATTGGCGAAATCAAAACCAAGTGGTCAAGGCCGCTGCCCTCAGAACCCAGTTCCGTAACAGTCATCAAAGACTGTGCGGGACGGTACTTTCTAAGTTTTGTGGTGGAGATTGAGCCTATCTACATTGAACCCGAAAACCAAGGGGTCGGCGTTGATTTAGGGCTGGAGACTCTCGCCACATTGAGCACAGGTGAAAAGGTGCGAGCCAGAGACACCCGTGTTTTAGATCGGAAGATCCGTAAAGGTAAACGCAAACTCGCTAGAGCGGTGAAAGGCTCAAAGCGGCGGGAATCGTTGCGGGTTGCCGTCGCTCGGATGGAGGCGAAACAACGCGATATCCGAAAAGACTTCAACCAAAAGCTGGCAACTCGCCTGGTGCGAGAAAACAGCGTGGTTGTGCTGGAAGACCTGAACGTTTCGGGCATGGTCAGGAACCGCAAATTAGCCAGGGCGATTAGTCGTGCTGGGTGGCGGCAAATCCGAACGATGTGCGAAGCCAAGGCCAACATGATTGCAGAGCGGGAAGTAAGAACCATCGACCGGTGGGAACCGACTTCTCAAATCTGCTCAGGTTGCGGTTATCGGTGGGGCAAGTTAGATCTGTCCATCAGGTTTGTTTTGTGCCTCAATTGCGGGACTGAGCACGACCGCGACGAAAATGCTGGCAAGAATATTTTGGCGGCAGGATATGCCGACCCGAATGGGCAAGCGCTAAGCACTGTAAGACCTCAATCGGAGGCAGTTGCTTGTTTGTCTACCCATCAGGAGTCAGCTTAGTGCTGGCAGACTGGGAATCTCCGCGCCTTCAGGCCGGAGAGGATGTCAATGCTTTGTGTATCGTCTGGAACGAGGGCAGTTTGAATGCCCAAATTGATGAGAGGGCTGGTTTAATTGGAACCGAGGATTCAGGTCAAATTGTCTATCTTTTCGGCTAGTGTTCTTTCGCTGAAAATTATTCACAATAGGCGAATTAGATCAAGGGTTTCATAAAAACTCAATTTCCAATAAACCCTGGCATTTCTATCCTTCGATAGATGCCTTTTGCTTCACCATTAAAAGTGGAATTATGGCCGCAATCAGCGTTCCAAAAATTCGCCAGACGGTTGAGGAACTTTATCGCACCGAGTCGCGACGGGTGTTTGCCACTCTGGTGCGGCTGCTGGGCAACTTTGACCTGGCAGAAGAAGCCCTCCACGATGCCTTCGCCGCCGCTGCCGAAAAGTGGCCCCAGGAAGGAGTCCCGGCTAATCCCCGTGCCTGGCTGGTGTCGACTGGACGCTTCAAAGCCATCGACACCCTGCGTCGCCGCACCCGCTTCGATGCATCCCTGGCTGATCTGGCTTCAAAGCTCGACACCGAAGCCAATTCCCTTGAAGTAACTGACGACAGCCAGGTCGAGGATGATCGCCTGCGGTTAATCTTCACCTGCTGCCACCCGGCCCTGTCCCCCGAGGCCCAGGTAGCGCTCACCCTGCGGGAAGTCTGCGGCCTGACCACCGAAGAAATTGCCAGTGCCTTTCTGGTGTCGCCGACTACCCTGGCCCAGCGAATTGTCCGGGCCAAGGCCAAAATTCGCGATGCCGGGATTCCCTACCAGGTGCCGTCGAAGGACGATCTGCCGGATCGGTTGGAGACGGTGCTGCAGGTGATCTACCTCGTGTTCAACGAGGGCTATGCCGCCTCTTCAGGACCGACCCTGACACGAGCCAGCCTTTCTGAGGAGGCAATTCGGCTGGGCCGACTGCTGATGGCACTGCTGCCCGATGCAGAGGTGATTGGCTTGCTGGCCCTGATGCTGCTGCAAGAGTCGCGGCGCACAGCCCGCACTTCCCCCACAGGTGACCTGATTCTGCTGGAAGATCAGGACCGCTCCCTCTGGAACCGGGAGCAGATCATAGAAGGGCAGCAGCTGGTGCAGCGGGCGATCGCAACAGGCCCAATCGGGGTGTATACGGTGCAGGCTGCGATCGCGGCCATCCACGCCGCCGCTCCCAGCACCGCCGCCACCGCCTGGAATCAGATTGTCGCCTGGTACGACGTACTGGTGCAGCTCAATCCTTCCCCCATTGTGGAACTGAACCGGGCTGTGGCCATTGCCATGCGCGATGGGCCTGCCGCAGGGCTGCAGCTGATTGATAGCATCCTGGCACGGGGCGACCTATCGGACTACCATCTAGCCCATGCGGCCCAGGCCGATCTGCGCCGACGGTTGGGCAAAACGGCGGCAGCCAGAGCCTCCTATGAGCAGGCCCTGGCCCTGGCGAAGCAAGAACCGGAGCGGCGATTTCTCGAAAAACGTCTGCAAGAACTGGGTTGAACCACCTCGCAAAAACGATATCGAAAAAATTTTGGTTTCCCTGTCGATTTCCAGCTTCGTCGAACGACTACTCCATGAAAGCGAATATTTCGACTGCAAGTTTAATTCTGAAACCCCGTTTGGGGCAGATCCATTGAAGGAGAACTCATTATGCAAAGCACCACCATTGCCTATCCTCCAGTTGTGTCGCGAGAAGCCTGGCTCAGGGAACGCAAGGCGCTGCTGACAGAAGAGAAGGAACTGACGAAGCAGCGCGATCGCATCAATGCCCAACGGCGACGGTTGCCCATGGTCAGGCTCGACAAAGATTACGTCTTCGATGGCCCCAACGGCAAAACCCGCCTGCTCGATCTGTTCGAAGGCCGCCATCAGCTCATCGTCTACCATTTTATGTTTGACCCCGCCTGGGAAAAAGGCTGCATGGGCTGTACCGGGTTCGTCAACGCCCTCGGCGACCTGAGTATGTTGGGTGAACGCGACACCTCGTTTGTGCTGATTTCCCGCGCCCCGCTAGAGAAGCTGGAACACTACAAAGCCGACCAGGGATGGAGCCTGCCCTGGGTCTCCTCCTTTGAAAGCGACTTCAACTACGACTTCCACGTCACCCAGGACAAATCCGTTGCCCCCGTTGAGTACAACTATCGCAACGAGCAGGAACTGAAGGAAAGAGGGTCATACTTCACCCAGGGAGAAGCCCACGGCATGAGCGTGTTCTTCCGCATGGATAACGAAGTCTTTCACACCTATTCCACCTATGGCAGGGGCGTTGAAAGTTTAACTGACAGCTACAGCCTCCTCGATATCACCCCCTACGGTCGCCAGGAGGACTTTGAGGATTCCCCGGCTGGCTGGCCCCAAAAGCCGACCTATGGGTAATGCGGGAATAGGGCATTGTAGATTTATTCCTCAATTTAGCAACGCCGGAATAGATCTAACTCAAATGTTAGTTCGAGATAACGGAAAGTAGCAAGTTTGCGGTTCAATCCCCTCCCAGGAGGGGATCGCTGCGACGAAATTTCAAGGTCTCACCTTTTCCGAACTCAGGTTAACTCAACAACATTCACAAGGACCCAAACCATGAAATACATGTTGCTTATCTACAGCGACGAAAACGCCTGGACTGAAAGCGAGCAAGAGCAGTGCTACGCCGAATCCATAGAACTCACCCATCAGCTCCAGGCCAATGGGCAGTACATTGCCGCATCGCCCCTGGAGTCAGTTTCCACAGCGACCAGCGTACGAGTGCGTAAGGGCAAGCAGCTGGTAACCGATGGCCCCTTTGCTGAAACCCATGAACAGCTTGGCGGCTACTTTTTGATTGATGCTCGCGACCTCAACGAAGCCATCAACATTGCCGGACGCATCCCAGCAGCCCACAAGGGGACAGTCGAAATTCGCCCGGTGATGGAGCTTTCGGGCCTTCCCGCAGGAATGGATCAAAAAAATACTGCCGACCTGTCGATTTCGTGACGCCTGGTTCGACTACTTTTTACGAACCTGTTGCCCCCCTCGATGGACGAAACATCATGCAAAAAATCGTTCCCTGCCTATGGTTTGATGGCGATGCTGAAGACGCTGCCCAGTTTTATGTGTCATTGCTGCCCGATTCCAGCATCGATCGCGTCTTGAAATCCCCCACTGACACCCCCAGCGGACCCGCCGATACCGTGCTGACGGTGGAATTCACGTTAGCTGGGATGAAATACATGGGGCTTAACGGCGGCCCGCAGTATTCCTTCACGGAAGCCGTGTCGTTCCAGGTCTACTGTGACGATCAGGCTGAAGTGGATCGGCTGTGGGCGGCCCTAACAGACGGCGGCTCAGAAGTTGCCTGCAGCTGGCTTAAGGATCGCTGGGGGCTTTCCTGGCAGATCGTGCCGACCCGCCTGATCGAATTGCTGAACGACCCGGACAGGGAACGGGCTCGCCGGGTGCAGGAAGCCATGATGCAGATGGTCAAAATTGACATCGCCGAGATAGAGCGGGCAGCAAAGGGGTGATGTAGCTCAGCGATCGGGAAACCGACTACTAATCCTTCGTTGAGCCATAGTTGTCAAAGTCGAAATTAAGCGAGGACAAAATGGAATTTAACCCAGTGAGCTGGTTCGAGATATATGTGCAGGATATGGCTCGGGCGACGAAATTTTACGAGACCGTTCTTGAAGTCAAACTGGAAAGGTTGAAATCTCCCGATCCCCATATTGAAATGATGGCGTTTCCGATGGGGATGGAACGCGCTGGCGCGTCAGGTGCGCTGGCCAAAATGGATGGGGTTCCCTCCGGCGGCAATAGCATACTGGTGTACTTCAACTGCAAGGATTGTGCAACCGAAGCCTCACGCGTCGAGGTCGCTGGCGGGCGTATCCAGACTCAGAAAACATCGATCGGCGAATATGGTTTCTTTGCCCTGGCAGTCGATACCGAGGGCAATATGTTCGGCCTACATTCGATGAAATAAAGACGCGGGATAACAAAGCGTTACGCGGAGCTGTGGGTCTTGCGATGGGTCAATGGACAAGCTTTCATCGCTGCCCGACGAACGTTGCCGGACCCGTGGCTTAAAAACGACAGGAGTTTTCCCATGCGAAGGCTAATCGTATCTACGTTTGCGTCCCTGGACGGCATTATGCAAGCCCCCGGCGGACCGGAAGAAGACCCGACGGGCGGGTTTACCCTGGGCGGCTGGATGTTCAACTTCTTTGACGAGGGCATGGACATTTCAACCGCAGGCTTCGACGGTAAGGATCGAGAACTGGTGCTCGGTCGCAGGACCTATGAGATTTTCGAGGCTTACTGGCCCTACCAGTCTGATGACAATGCGATCGCAAAAATATTCAATGCCACCCGCAAGTACGTGGCTTCGCGCACCTTGACGACGCTGCACTGGCACAACTCAACCCTGCTCCAGGGCGATGTCGTCTCGGCTATCGGGGACCTCAAAACCCAACCAGGCCCTGACCTGCAGATTATCGGCAGTAGCCATTTGATGCAAACCCTGCAACCCGCATCCCTGATCGACGAGTACAACCTGTGGACTTTCCCCGTGGTGCTGGGTGGGGGCAAGCGCCTCTTTAGCGAGACGGCTAAACCGTTTGCCCTACGGCTGGTTCGCTCCCAGGTTTCCACCACGGGCGTGTTCATGAGCACCTATGTACCTGATGGCGATATCCATCCCGGTTTGATTGGCAGTGACGAGCCGAGTGAGCAGGAGCTGGCTCGACGCCAGAGAATGACGGCTGAGACGTGGTGAAACGACAATGACCGCCCCGATCCTGACAACATTCGACCTCGAACGAGTCCCATGAGCACCAAAACTGAAGTACTCAAACAATCATTCAATGTTTATGCAGACTCAGGAGAATGCCGATGACCATAGAACTTGATCACACGATCGTTCCTTCTCGCAGTCAAGTGAAGTCAGCCAAGCTCTTGGCAGACCTCCTTGGGGTGGCGTGGGCTGAGAAAAGTGTTGGTCCATTTTCGCCTGTCTACATAAATCGCGGGCTAACGCTCGACTTCCAAGAAACGGAAGAAGATTTCCCTATCTATCACTTTTGCTTCCGGGTCACCGAAGACGAGTTTGATGCCATTCTTGAACGAATTAAAACGGCTGGAATCAAGTACCGCAGCATGTTGAGAGGAAGCATGGATATGCAGATCAACACAGAGTTTGGAGGTCGTCTGATCTACTGGAACGAGCCCGATGGGCACCAATGGGAAATGCTGACGGTCAGCTACGCTCGGCAGGAACGTTGATTCCTGGTTGCTGGGCGCTGCCCCATCACAGCCATAGGAGAACATAAACATGGACCCAGATATTCTCAGCACCGATAGCCTGCAACCCCAGCGGTTCTACCATGGCACAAGGGCTGATCTGAAGCCAGGCGATCTGATCCAGCCCAACCATCCTCCAGCCGGGGGTGAACAGGACAGGGGGACACCCTATGTCTACCTGTCCCCAAATTTGGATGCGGCCATCTGGGCCGCAGAACTGGCACTCGACGAAGGCCCCGGCAGAGTTTACATCGTGGAGCCAATCGGCCCGATTGAAGATGCCGCCGACCTGGCGGATTACACGGCTCTAGGCTATCCGTCGATGTCCTACCGCTCCCGCGAACCGTTGCGGGTCACAGGTGAGGTTACGAAATGGCCGCTATACCACGGCACTCGCGCCGACCTGAAGCCGGGCGATCTGATTAAGCCGGGTCACATCCCAAACTTCGGCAATCGAGAGAGAACAACCCCCCATGTCTATTGCACCCGCACTCTGGATGCCGCTATCTGGGGGGCGGAGCTGGCGGCGGGGGAAGGTTCCGGCAGAATTTACATCGTGGAGCCGACTGGCCCGATCGAGGAAGACCCCAATCTGACGAATCAGAAGTTTCGGGGGAATCCGACCAAGTCATTTCGTTCCCGTGAGCCGCTAAAGGTTACGGGCGAGGTCACCGACTGGCAGGGGCACTCACCGGCAGTAGTAAAAGCCATGAAGGACGGACTAAAACAACTTGAACGTCTTGGTGTTGAGCCCCTTGATGACTGAACAACTCTTGATTTTTGCAACCGAAAAATTAATTGACTTGTCGATCTGGACGTTCTCCATTCAACTAATCAATAGAACCAGGAATGGAACGTTTTCTACCCTGGAGCCAATCAAAACCCATCATTCAACAGGAGAATTCACCATGAAAGTTATGGTTTTTGTCAAAGCAACTGAAGATTCTGAAGCTGGTGTGATGCCCACCGAAGAAATGCTGACCGCAATGGCGCAATTCAACGAAGAACTGTTTAACGCTGGTGTGATGCTGGCGGGGGAAGGATTGCATCCCAGCGCCAAAGGAGTGCGGGTACAGTTTTCCGGCAAAAATCGCACCGTGATCGACGGCCCCTTCACCGAAACTAAAGAGCTGGTAGCGGGCTTCTGGATCTGGCAGGTGCAATCCATGGCGGAGGCCCTGGACTGGATCAAGCGCAGCCCCTTTCAAGACGGAGAAGTCGAAATTCGTCCCATCTTTACTGACGATGACTTCGGTGAAGCCTTCACGCCAGAACTGCGAGAACAGGAAAATCGTCTGCGGGCTGCGATCGAGCAGCAGTCATAAAAATCGCCGTCAAAGTGCAGCTTTTGGGAGCACTCATCACTCAGTTACAATGCCCTGCGATGACTGCTAGAGCATCGGTTCAGTATTCCTAGAAACCCGGTTTCTGCATGAGCGAATCCACGAGATTTCCGCGTTTCAACCAGAGAAACCGGGTTTCTGTACCGGCGTTCTAGACGAGCAATGGCAGTGCCTTCATTGGCGTCGCTGCATCCTACCGACGCTGTTAAGGTGATGCGGAGCGACCTCACAATCTGGATGCCAACCCCCCTGTCCTGCCGACGCTGTGTCATTTGCGGCACCCATGAAATGGCTGAAGTTCTTGGGTTAGACCAGTGTGGCATTAAGGCCAACTGCTACCACCGGATCGATTGCAGCCAGAGTTTCACCGGCACTGTCAGTATGCAGTTTTGTCCGCCAAAGATCAGTTGCCACACTTCAACGAATTACCCGCCAGCGTTGGCGGTACCGATGCAACGGTTGACTGATAAAGAACGGAATATCGTTTACCGCTGTTCAATTTTGGAATACGTTTGTAGTATTTGTAGTATACTCAGCAAAGGCATGTCTTTTTGACAAACCCATTCGACTAAACGCGGTGTGGCCAAAGTGCTTCGCGCCCACAGGCATTAAGCGCGGTCAGAGATTTCGCCGTATTGCCCCTCAGCTCTTGAGGATAAGACCGATGAATTCCAAATTGACGCTGTACGAAAAACTTGAACTGCTGCCCCCTAATAGCCTCCAGCCGGGCACTAGCACCATGTTGATTAGACGGCTTAGCCGTCTAATAAGGCAGCTGTGGCAATTATTATTACTGCCACCTAATGAGCCCAGACTCACTCAAGCAGGCTGTAGCCAAACCGGAGAACCACTATTCAACGGATACGACCCAACCACCCGTCAGGGTATTCGCCGGGTTTCGGAAATAGAGTTACGTATTTGGTTGGAGCAGCGCTATCGACACTCTCAAAGGGATGCTAATGCGGATTCGCAACTTTGGCTGGGGCTACGCCAGTGGTGAGTTGGATGGATGCACATCACATCAGAGTACTCCAAGCAAATAATTATCCAGTGGCCCACAAAGATGTTTCGACTCCGCTGCGCTGCGTTGCTCCTCAGCCGCTGCGCGAACAACATGACCGATGTGTCATTCCGACCAACGGGAGGAATCTCGGTTGGATAACTTTTTAGTTGGAACACTCTTAGTGTTTTGGAAACCGCATTGACCTATGGACCTGTCCCGAAAACATGTTGAGCAATTCATCGCCGATGGATATGTACGAGTCGAGCAGGCGTTCTCTCGTCAACTCGCCGACGAATGCCGAGAGATTCTTTGGGCCGATATGGACTGTGACCCTGGCGACCCATCAACCTGGCAGCAGCCGGTAGTTTGGTTGGGAGGATATGCTCAGACACCGTTCTTGCAGGCGGCTAATACCCCCAGATTACACAGGGCTTTTGATCAACTGGTTGGTGAGGGAAATTGGCGACCATGTCGTGGCTTGGGCTCCTTCCCGGTACGCTTTCCTACGAGCGAAGATACTGGAGATACCGGCTGGCATGTAGACGCCAGCTTCGCCGGTAAAGACTCAGACCCCAACGATGTTTTGTCGTATCACATCAACGTTTATTCCCGCGATCGCGCCCTGCTCATGCTGTTCCTCTTTTCCGATGTGGGCGAGCAAAATGCCCCCACCCGCCTTCGAGTCGGTTCCCATCGAGCCGTGGCCCAAATGCTTGAACCTGCTGGTGAGGAAGGCTTATCATTTCTTGAGCTAAGCGCCAGGTTGGGCGCAACCGCGGATTGCCCCGAAGCGATCGCTACGGGGGAAGCCGGGACCGTCTATCTCTGCCATCCCTTTCTGGTTCATGCAGCGCAAATCAATCGCGGTTCCCAACCCCGATTGATGGCCCAACCCCCGCTTTTGCCAGTTAAGCCCTTTGAGTTAACCGGCAAGGAATCATCCTCCTACTTGCCTGTTGAACAAGCAATTCGCAGCGCTCTTGAAAAAGCATGACAAAAACGTTCTACGTCATTTTGGCTAACTCGCTGGTGGCCTCGCTAATCAACAACTTCGTCTGGTTTGCGGTCACATTTTGGGTCTATCTCCAAACCGAAAACGTGATGGTCATGTCGGTGATGGCAGGGATTTATCTGATCACCGTTTCCTTTTCTGGAATTTTTCTCGGATCGCTGGTCGATCGCTACAAAAAGAAAACAGTCATGGTGCTTTCCAGCCTCTGTTCTCTCTTTTTGTATCTCTTCGCCTACGGTCTTTTTGTATCGACTGCCCCCGTAGTGTTTACAAATCCCACCAGTCCTATGCTTTGGGGGTTCATTCTGCTTACGTTGGTGGGTGCGATCGCAGGTAACCTCCGCACCATCGCGCTACCGACCCTGGTCACGCTCCTGGTACCCGAACCCAGAAGAGGCCACGCCAATGGACTGGTGGGCACCGCCAACGGCGTCTCTTTCCTGTTTGCGTCTACCTTCAGCGGCTTGGTCATCGGCTTTCTGGGGGTTTACTGGATGCTGGTGCTGGCGATCGGGGCAACTCTGCTGACCATCATTCATCTGGGCACCATCGCCATTCCTGAAACGAAAACTGTTCATACCGAAACGGCCATAAAACACCTTGATATTCGCGGTACAATTCAAGCCATTCACTATGTCCCCGGACTGTTCGCCTTAATCTTTTTCAACACCTTCAATAACTTCCTAGGCGGCGTCTTTATCGCCCTGATGGATGCCTATGGTCTGTCACTGGTTTCAGTCCAGACCTGGGGCATTTTGTGGGGTTTTCTGAGTCTGGGGTTTATCGTAGGTGGGTTAATTGTCGCCCGTAGAGGATTGGGGAAAAATCCGCTTAAAACGCTCTTTCTGGCCAATATCGCCATGTGGATCGTGGCTATTTTCTTTACGATTCAGGCCGCGATTTTATTACTGACCATCGGATTATTCATTTACCTCTGCTTGATTCCCGTCGTCGAAGCGGCAGAGCAAATTATTTTGCAAACGGTGATTCTCTACGAACGGCAGGGGCGCGTCTTCGGCTTCGCCCAGAGCATTGAGCAGGCCGCTTCTCCCCTCACGGCCTTTATGGTGGGTCCGCTTGCCCAGTTTTTCTTTATCCCCTTCATGACTACCGGAGCAGGTGTCGAACTCATCGGTCCCTGGTTTGGCACCGGAACCGATCGCGGCATTGCGCTGCTGTTTACCGTGACGGGAGCCCTGGGTTTGCTGGTTACTGTGATGGCGATGAGATCGCGCCCCTACCGAGAACTCTCCGTCAAGTATCAAAGGCTCAAGAATCAATAAGTTTTCTCAATCTGAAAATTCTTTTGGACCGGCTGTCGATTTACCCTCTTCCCAAACGACTACTCAATGCAGGTAATTTATTAGAGCAGATAAAAATGTTTGTTTATCTCGCCCGGAATCTTCTAACTATAATGCCGCTGAAAGTTATGGCAAGAGACGGGTCAGCAAGGACACGATTACATCCCAACGCTTGAACGTTTTTCCGATCTCCAGATGTCCTAACCAGCACGGCGAAAGCTATAAGTAACATCTCCAATCACTCCCAGGATGGATGCAGCCCAGGCAGGTAGCCTTCTTATGATGAAAGAGTGCAATCTTAAACCTTTGTCTCCCAAACCCCCTTGACTTTCGAATTTAGTACATTTATTCTATAGACAACTGCTGCGTAGTTCAGTTCTCTTGAGCGCTCAGCGGATACCCCCATTCTTACCGGGATACAAAAGTTTCTACCATCACCAGACCAGTACTCTACGCAACGTGCAAAGTGAGGTCAGGTAAACGAAAAATGTACAAACAACCCTTATCTAGGGTGACAAAAGTATTTCACTAGAGAAAAAGAATAGGCAATACAAAAGGTCAGTCAATCTTTAGCCCAGGAGGTCAAGACCGTGACTGCCACCGCTAAAAACACGACCGCTACCATCATTCCCACGCTCCGTTATAACGATGCTGCCGCCGCCGTCGAGTGGCTTTGCCAGGCATTCGGTTTCGAGAAACATCTGGTCATGCCTGGCGAGGACGGTCAGGTTATCCATGCCGAATTGGCCTTTGCTAACGGCATGATTATGGTCGGTTTAGCTGAAAGTGGCGGAGACTTTGATCGCCTTCAGCAGCCCCCGAGCAATCTGGTCAGGCCGTAACCCAGAGCCCTTTTCTCATTGTCGAAGATGTAGATAACCATTACGACCAGGCCATCAAATCTGGAGCCGAAATCGTCATTGATATTCAAGACCGCGATTACGGCGATCGCGATTACTCCTGCCGGGATCCAGAGGACTTCCTGTGGAATTTCGGTACCTACGATCCGTGGACCAATGCATAGATTCATCACCCATTCTTTAGCCCAGGGAGGGCATTATGAAACTGATTCCTTATCTCCATTTTGATGGTGATTGCGAAGCCGCCTTCAAGTTTTATGAGCGAGTTTTAGGCGGCAAAGTGGGCGACATGATGACCTGGGGAGAATCGCCTATGGCTGAGGATAGCCCCCCAGAATGGCACAACAAAATTATGCACACGTCTCTAATGGTGGGCAATCAAGAAATCATGGGAGGTGATTCGCCTCCCGAATACTTTAAACAGCCCCAAGGGACGTCAGTCTTAATCTACGTTGAAGATCCTGAAAAAGCCGAGAAAGTCTTTAAAGATCTGTCCCAAAACGGCACCGTCACCATGGAGCTTCAAGAAACCTTTTGGGCCGATCGCTTTGGCATGCTGATCGATCAATTTGGCACTCCCTGGATGATTGACTGCGACAAAACAACTTGAGCGGCGGATACAGCTTTATGCCCGAAGACAAACCGTTCTACGACAACCCAGTCATCCAGGCCAGGTATCTCGCCCATCGGGCTCGACCCGACAATCCCAACGATGCGCTGGAGCGTCCAATCTTTTTAGAACTGGTGGGCAATCTCAGCCATCTCGATATTGTGGATTTAGGCTGTGGAGACGCTGCCTTCGGGCAAGAAGCTTTGCTTCAGGGAGCCCGCTCTTATGTAGGTATTGAAATTTCTGAGGCGATGGTTGCCCTTGCCTGTCAAACCCTCGCCAATACTCCAGGCAAGGTATATCACCAAAGCATCGAGACCTGGCAGGCTCGGGAGGAAGAGACTGATCTGGTGTGCTCACGGTTGGCTTTGAATTATGTTCAAAACCTCAAGACTGTATTCAAGGAAAGTTACAAAGCCCTACGACCAGGTGGCCGATTTATCTTTTCGGTTGAGCACCCCGTTATTACGTCAAATTTTGACAGTTTAGCAATGGGGCGTCGAACAAATTGGTTGGTAGATAACTACTTCAAACCAGGCCCAAGAAAACATCTTTGGCTCGGAAGCGAAGTCACAAAATACCATCACACGCTGGAAGAATATTTTAATCTCGTAAATGCATCGGGTTTCACCCTGAAACGAGTCCGGGAGTCTTGTCCCCAAAAGGAAAATTTTCTGAGCGAAGCAAAATACGAGCGTCGCATGCGGATTCCGTTGTTTTTGTTTATTTCGGCAACAAAGCTAATCCTCAAATGATTGAGCAACTTATGACGTTGGAAGACCTTCAAGAAAAACTGGCTGATATCAATCAGCTTGTCACCGATCTAAATACTTCTGCCGCCTTTGAAAAGTACTATGCCGACAACATTGTCATGATCGAAGGCGATGGCACAATCACAACCGGTAAAGCAGCCTGTCGCCATGGTAGAGAATTCTTTTTCAAGGAAATGCTGGTTGAATTTAGAGAGTCAAGATTGATCAGCCAAACGATTGCTGTTTCCGCAGAACAAGAATACGACTTTGTCGTAGTGTCTAACTGGTACAACGATTTCACTACCAAGATTGGCGATCAAATCGTTGACAACAAAAGCAATCAACTTTCAATCGGGTTCTGGAAAGACGGATTAGTTGTCAAAGAGAGCTACAACTATCCCGTGAATTCAATAGTCTAACGGCAAAATTATCACTTAAACAGGAGATAACTTCATGGAAGCGACCACAACGCCCCAAGAACAAATGATGCCCGCCCAACCCCAAAAAGAACATGAATGGCTCCAAAAAATGGTTGGCGAGTGGACCTATGAAACTGAAGCAAACATGGGATCCGATCAACCCAGCGAAACCTTTTCAGGTACTGAAACCGTTCGCTCCCTGGGCGGCCTGTGGATCATCGCTGAGGGCCAGGGCGAAATGTGTGCAGAAGGGGAAGAGATGACCTCGGTCCTTACCCTGGGCTACGATCCGCAAAAACAAAAATATGTTGGTACCTGGATTGGGTCAATGATGACGTTTCTCTGGGTGTATGAGGGCGAATTAGATGTTGCCGAACGGGTGTTGACCTTGAATGTTGAAGGCCCTGCAATGACGGGTAGCGGCATGACCCAGTACAAAGACGTTCACGAATTCAAGAGCGACGATCTCCGGGTGCTGGCCTCCCACGTTCAGGGGGATGACGGACAGTGGCACCAGTTTGTTACCGTCACCTATCGACGCAAGTAATCAACGTCAAAGTTTCGTGGACAACTCAACTATGAGCAATCCTTTTGGCATCAATTCAACCTATGTTGTGATGGATGAAAACGGCAATGCCGTTCCTATTTCGGTGAGCACTACTTTTTTTGAAGATTTAGAACAGCAATTCGGTGACTTTAAAGGAAAACGGCTGATTTCCCACTTTACCTTTGATAAGGATTGGGACACCTGGGAAATGCACCCTGCTGGGGACGAATTTGTCTATTTACTCTCAGGCCAGGTCGAGTTTATTTTGGAGCAAGATTTTGGGGAAACACAAGTGCCGATGAGCACACCTGGGGAATTTGCGATTGTACCCAGGGGGGTATGGCACACAGCCAGGGTTTATGCTCCCAGTGCCATGCTGTTTGTCACTCCTGGCGAAGGCACTGAAAACCGCCAGGGCAATCGCATCCTTATCTAGATAAGGAGAGGCGTTACCGTAAGGTCATTGCAGTGTATCTTTCAAAGTCTATGAAACTCCAGCCTCAGACCAGCATTGCCGCTCATTTTGCGGATATTGATGATCCTCGCATTGACCGCAGCCAGGATCACTTGCTCATCGATATCTTGACGATTGCGATCCTGGCAGTCATCTGTGGTGCGGACGGCTGGGTCGGCATTGAGACCTACGGCAAAGCTCAATATGACTGGCTGAAAACCTTTCTAGCGCTGCCACAGGGCATCCCGAGTCACGACACGTTTGGTCGGGTGTTTGCCCGGCTCGACCCCGAGCAACTGCAGCAATGCTTTCTGCGGTGGGTGCGTTCCGTCAGTCGCCTCACAGCGGGAGAAGTAATTGCGGCGTTGCTGATTCCAGGTATGAACCAATCTCTCTAGGTATTGGAACCTCGTTCAAATTTTTGCAAAATCATACCGCTATTCAGCAACGCCTAATTGCCATTGATGGCAAAACCGCCCGACGTTCCTATGACCAGGGGCAAGGCAAAGGAGCCATTCACATGGTGAGTGCCTGGGCGAGCCAAAATCGCTTGGTATTAGGTCAACGCAAAGTGGATGAGCAGTCGAACGAAATCACCGCGATTCCCGAGTTGCTCAAGGTGCTAGACCTGCAGGGGGGCATCGTGACCATTGATGCCATGGGGACGCAAAAGACCATTGCTCAGCAAATCGTCCAACAAGGAGGGGACTATGTTCTCGCCCTCAAAGGGAATCAGGGCAATCTGTTTGAGGCAGTTCAACAACAGTTTGAGACGACCCCGCTCCAGCCCCACGAACCGGACTTTTACGAAACCACTGAGGTGAATCATGGTCGTCTCGAAACCCGGCGCTGCTGGTGTCTGGGGTCAGTTGAGCACCTCATTGACAGCGCACAATGGGCGCAACTCACCAGTATCGTCAAGGTCGAGTCGCGGTGCACTGTGGATGGCCAAACCAGCCATGAGGAGCGCTACTACATCAGTTCCTTAGCTCCGGATGCAGCGCTTTTAGCGTCGTCGATCCGCATCCATTGGCGCATTGAAAACGCTTTGCACTGGGTCTTAGATATCGCTTTCCAGGAAGACGATTGTCGCATCCGCAGTGGCCATGCCCCCGAGAACTTTTCCTGCCTCAGACAGCTCGCAGCCAGTGTCTTGCAGCAGGAGCAAACGGCCCGGCTCGGCATCAAGAACAAACGTCTGAGAGCTGGATGGGACGATGATTACCTGCTCAAGGTTCTCGCTGGATAAAGATGCGATTGCCCTAGGGGTGGATGGGTGGATGGGTTTTGGATTTTGGATTTTGGGCGTTAGGGGAAAGCTGATTTTGAGTCCCTGAAACTTGATATCCAGCACCTGATACCGATTCACCCTCACACTCTTCCACCCTCATACCCACCCACTCTTTCGCCTCCAACACCACCTTACCCCCCGCATTCGAAAACTTAATAGCATTGCTGAGCAGGTTGGTGAGCACCTGAACAATCCCGTCGGGGGCGGTGTAGCAGGTGGCCTGGAGGGGATGGACGATGAGGATGACGGCGGCTTTGTCGGCGAGGGATTGGACGCTATCTTCGGCCTGGCGCATCAGGTCTTCTACCTGGCAGGGTTCCTTCATAAGTTCAACCTTACCGGATTCAAGCCGTTCGAAGCTGAGGATGTCAAGCACTGATTCCCTCATGGATTTGCAAAAAATAGAGTAGATCCACGAATTCGTGCTCTTGTAGTTCACGTAGAGACGATCGCCCCTGGAACCGAGGCCGCAGAAACTCGCGTAAATCCTCGATTTGCCACTTAAGCTGCTGAATTTTTCGCTGAATGAGTGAGTAGCACTCAGCAAATGGAATATCTGGAGGAGGAGCTAGCCCGATTTCCTCTGCTTTCTCCTGTGGAGAACTTGAAAAATCCCCCCGCACCCCCCTGTTGGGAATATTTTCTTGATCCGAACCCACCTCACCAGGAAAGCTACACTTCATACTCCCCCCTTTGGTGTGTAACACGTTCTGTTCATCAGGGTTTTGCGTCTCGGGTGTGCTCTCAGATATCGATAGAGCTGGTTCTGGGAGGCTGGAAATCCTTGCCTGCTCTGCTGTTACAGACGCTTTATCCGGGTGCCAGAGGTCAGCATTCTTGTAGACCGTTTTTAAGCTGCTGCCAGCAACTTCAGCAATGCGGTGCGCGAAGTTGCGAATGGTGGTGAAGGGTTCGCTGTCTCGCATTTTTGCGACCGCCTCAGCAATTCGACGGCGAGCATTTTCGGCTTTAGCTGTATTGTTGCCGCCAGGTGGCGGTTTAGGTTTCTCCCTGGTGCCGTAGGGCCAGTAGAGCTTGGGGATTGAGCGAGACCAATCTCTAGCGCGTTTATGGATTTCCGGCTGGTGGCCGCAATATTCGTAATAGCCCGGAGTGCTGATGGCTGTATCAATGATGTAATTTACTAAATCTGCGCCTTCCAACCCCTCAAAGACATGCCCCCGCTCAGCGATCGCTTTGACTAATCGATTGGTTTGCCCTGGTCCGGTCCAGCCTTCTGTGATCTCATCGTCCAGATCTGCTTTCCATTCGCTGGCCGCACGCGACAGCTTGCGCCGATGAGATTCTTGCTTTCGCGCCTCCCTGCCATGGGGCAGTGCTGTCCGGAGCATTTCTATGTCTTGCCCCTGTGCGGCCCATTCCCAGGTTGCGCAGAAATCGTGGAGGCGATCTCCTATGGGGTTGAGGTCATCATCTAGCAAACAGGAGCCGGACTGTGGTTGTAGCGGTAGCCGATGGCCGTTGTACTCAATAAACCTATCGACGCCGTAAGTCTTGGTGTTTGGAAAGATTTCGAGATGCCCTTTGTCAACCTCAAACCCTTGTGCAAGTAGGCATTGCTCTATGACGCAAGCCAAATCAAAGGTGGGAATCTCTGTTGGGAGAGGAATATAGAGATGCACACCACCGCTCACGCTGGATTGAATAGGAATCGTCCTAGCAATCCCGATAGTCTCTAGGGCAAACCTAATCTCATTGACAGAGGTGAGCTTGCAGTAGCGACCACTCGCATCTAGGTCGATCATCGCGTACGTCGTCGTGTGGCCGAACCGCACACCGACTAACTTGTGAGGGTCTTGCCAGTCGCGCCACAGCGACCGCGGACGCAGCTCGTAGTTCAATGTCCGCCAACGAGCAGGTGCAGTGTTGGGAGACGCTAAGGTTTCCCAGAGATAGGTTCCAAAAATACTGAGGAGTTGTTGCCCGTCCTTAGACTTCGGTAATAAAGGGGGATTCTCCTCGCCGAGGCGAGTCATATAACTTCAAAGTCATTGTTGGTGAAGGGGAACGAACTTTGAGCTTTTTGGCAAATTCTTAAAAAAAGGTGTTGCAAAAATTGCCTAGCTGTTAATATGGAGACAGCTAAGCCTATAGGCTCAAAGCTTTATTTCGGAAGAAAGGCGGCGACACCAATACTTCCTTTTGTTGAACCCTCTGATGTTGGCGCATCAGGGGGTTCTATTATTGATGTCTCATATATCCCTCCGACTTCGTCGAATTCAACCTTGAGTCATGCAAGATTCCCTTTTAAGGGAATCTTGCTTTGATTTTAGCGGACTTATCCCCGCAGCGATCAAGTGTTAGGCTAGATTGACGCTTTTGAATAAACCCATTCAACGATTGCGGCTACCAGTATCGTTGAATGGGTTCGAAGTCATAGCTTTATGGTCTTTCCCCTTGGCCAGGGCAAATGTTCTATTTGGTGATGCAAGATTAGCATAAGTCCAAAAAAAGTTATTGATGAAAATAAAAGTCTGTATGTTAATGATGTGAATTGGAAGACGTAAGGTCCATGGGCAATAGCGATGTTCTGCAATCTGCTCCCCGTACAACAATCCAGCAGGCACTCGCTATCACAATTAATGATGTTGTTCCTAGCGCCGAAGATTTAGCAGTCTTGGCTAAAGTCCCCGCTTCTACACTTTCGGAGTTTAAGAATAATCGTAGAGCAATCAATACGCATACACTTCAACGGTTAATAAATGCGTTGACGTCTGAACAATATAGTTATTTCCTCGATGTGCTTGTCATCAGCAATGAGCAAATGCAGTATGCGGAACGTAGTTTTCGAGAAGAGGGGCCATCGTCCGAAGCAGGCAAGCGGGGCTTTTTGTCCCTGGTTGCTAGCTACTGTAGTCGCTGCACTCATGCAGAACAGTTAGAACTTTTGGCAACCATTCATCAAGCATCCCTGGGCAACCCAAACCTGCGGGATAGTGATTGATTTTCTGAACCGAAATGGGCGTTGCATAATCAGGGTATGAATTAGGGGTGATCTGCAATGCAATGTCCAGAGTGCGGAGCGACTCATATCCGTAAGAACGGTGAGAGAAAAAGTAAGCAAAATCACATTTGTGTCGAATGCGGTCGTTAGTTTATTTACCACTACGATCCGCCCAAAGGCTACCCGATGAGTTCAAGCGGAATGTCTCAGAATGTTTGTCAAGCAGTCTGGTTTTCGCTCCATTGAGCGGGTCAGGGGGGTGCACCACACGACTGTAATTACCTGGTGAAACAGGTGAGTGAACGGTTACCGGATGCTGGTAGTCCTTAAGAGATAAGGATATCCAGCAACTAGGAGATGCGATCGCCATCTTCAGACTGGTGATCATAGAGCAGGGATGAGTTCTCAACGTCTAATGTCTACTCCCTTACTCACCTGTCCAGTTTGCGCCTCTCAAAACGTGGTCAAAAACGGCAAAATCCATACCGGCAAGCAGAATCACAAGTGCCGAGTCTGTGGTCGCCAGTTTGTTCAAGATCCGCAAAACAAAGTGATCAGCGATGACACCAAGTGCCTGATTGATCAGTTGCGGCTAGAACGACTCCCGCTAGCGGGAATTGCGCGAGTGGCAGAGGTTTCAGAACCCTGGTGGCAACAATATGTCAATGCCAAGTATGAGCAAGTGGACCGGCGGGCAAAGGTGTCTGCGAAAAAAAGCGCTTAACAGTGGAGTGTGACGAAGCGTGGTCATTCGTGGGGAACACAGGCCACAAACAATGGATCTGGCTGGCGATGAACGTGAGACCCGCGAAATTATTGAGGTGCATGTCGGTGATCGCAGGCGCGACGGTGCCCGTGCCCTGTGGCGTTCTTTGCCCCCGGTCTACCGGCAATGCGCGGTCTGCTACAGTGATTTTTGGGAGGCCTACGCAACCGTGCTACCCAGTAAGCGCCATCGGGCGGTCGGCAAGGAGAGCAGTCAAACCAGCCCCATTGAACGGTTTAACCGTACCCGACGCCAACGAGTTTCGAGATTAGTCCGGCAGATCTTGTCTTTCTCCAAAAAGCTAGAGAATCATATGGGTGCGATCTGGTATTTCATCCACCACCACTACAATGCATCTTTACACGTTTAGGACGACCAGTCGTTGAAACCAAGGGACCGGATGTGGCTAAAAGTGATGCATGGGAAAGGGACAAGGAAAATACCTGAAACGTTTTCTATACAGCTATTGTAGGTGATTTACAACTGTAGTACAGGCAGAAATTCCTTGTCCGTCAGCGTCCCTTTAAAGGACGAAGCGTCCCTCAGCGCGCCCATTATGCAGATAATGCCGTAGTCCGCTCGAAATTGCTCCCGTTTCAACCGCTGCTGCAACATCTGGGTTGTTGCTGAGGTAGGTCTCCTCGTCAAAGAACGAACCGCTACTCCGCCCTTCCTTCTGGCCGAAGATGACGTAGTGCTGGAATCCAGACTCGAAAGCTCCGACAACGACGGCTTGCTGCACGTCAGGATTGTTCTCTAAGTAAACATCCTCGTTGAACAGTACATAGGGGTCCTGATTGGATAGACGACCCTCTTGTGTACCAAAGAACAGGTAGTGGTCGAAGGCACTTGGCATGTGGCCCTTATCTACTGCTGCTTTAACGTCTGGATTGTTCAGCAAATAATCTTCTGCATCGAACCAGTCATTGGCAGCCCGTTGTTCTGACCGACCGAAGTATAAGTAGTGGACAAAACCACTTTCTATTGAACCATTATCGACGGCGGCTGTTACGTCGGCGTTATTGGCCAAATAGAATCCCTCGTTAAACAGCAGACTGGGATTGCGACCTTCGTTCATGCCAAAAATGGAGAAGTGGTGGAAGCCGCTGTAGAAGACGCCTTGGGCTACGGCGCGAGCCACGTCTTGGTTTTGGGCCAAGTAGGTCGCTTCGTCAAAGAATTGGGAAATGTTGACGCCGCCAATGGTCTTATCCATTCCCTCGAAGGGGTTGTACTGGAGATAGGTCTGCTCAAGGGTTCTGAAGCGAATGTACTGCTCGAACTCCGTAATCTTCATCTGCTGCTCAGCTTCAGCGCTTTCTGAAGTGAGAACATTCTTCAGAGTCAGGCCGTCGAGAATATCAGAGGCTTTGATTTTCCCTGCGACCATCTGCCCCAGGTCGCGGGTTGTCTCCGTCAGCAAATGAGCCTGAATCTGCCCAACTTGGGAGAGCACTGTTTCGATATCGCCGCCTCGGACCAGCACCTCATTGGTCAGTCGAATGCCTTGGACAATCACTTGTGAGGCTCCTAAAAGTGCCTCGGCGACCTTTTGCCAGTCACCCGTCGCACCAAGGTTGAGGGATTGAAGGGTGGAGATGGCCTCTGCCAAAATCGAGTGAACGAAGTCAGCATTGGTCATATCCAGAGTGCCGCCCTGGCTAAGCTGGGCTACTAGCACGGCCAGAATGTTGTTGCCGATCGCCTCCTGGTTGGTGTTGGCAAAGGTATCGAAAGCGGTTCCCGCAGCTTCGGTATTGCCACTGCGGAAGGCTTCGGCGGTGAGGCTGGCGGCCTGCTCCAAGACTGTGTGAATGGCAACATGGGCAGCCATCAGTCGAGTGGCTTCAGGATTGCCCGCTTTCATCTCTGCAATGGCATCAAAGGTGGCCAAATTAACGCTGTCTGATAAGCCTAGAGCCTGCTTCACCTTGCTTTCTGCTGCTGTGACGGATAGCCCCTGCCGCACCAGGGAGTTCACTAAGGTGGTGACGGGGGTAATCATGCTGTAGTTAGCGGCGGCGGTGTAAACGGCATTGATGATCTGGCCGGTATAGGTATCGATACCGCCCGTCGCCACATACTGGCCTTCTGCAATATCGAGTTGCTGGTTGCCGTTGGTGTCAAAGGCAGCGATGTTTTCGCCGAACTGATAACCCCCTTCGCGGTTGGTGAAGGTAAAGGCTTCGTCATCGTCAAGTGCACCATTAAAGTTGGCGTCAAAGAAGATGAGGCTACCCTGGACATACTTGTTGCTGCGGCGACCGTAGAGGCGTTCATGCCATTCTGCCTGCAGTTGTTCAATAGAGGCACTCTCGCCGCTGGCGCTCTGGTACTGATTTAAGCCTTCCCGGGCAGTGGTAATTTGCAAGCGTTGCTTCAGATCTAGAGGCGATTGCGTATAAATTTCTGCGATTAGCTCACCATCTAGTCGCATTTTGTAATGGGTACTGGTGATGGTTTCGAAGCTGAACGCATCAGTTGTAAGCGTTTCTAGGGTGACGAACTTCAGTGTGTCCTGGGTACCAAAATTGTAGATGGTTTCAATTCCTTGGTCTTGGCCTAAAACGAAGGTGGTTTTGTCACTTCCCAAGTCGCCGTAGAGGGCATCGTCACCAAATCCACCCTGAAGAGTATCTTCCCCTGTATCGGCATAGAGCGTGTCATTGCCAAAGCCACCTTTGAGCAGGTCATTCCCCGCTCCGCCATAGAGGGTATCATTGCCATCGTCGCCATAGAGGGTGTCGTTACCATGGTCGCCATGGATGATATCGGCACCATCACCGCCCGACAGCCAGTCGTTACCATTTCCACCCTTCAAGGTGTCGTTGTCTAGCCCACCAAAGAGCTTGTCGTTACCATTTTCTCCCTCCAGAACATCGTCACCCTCGCCACCAGAGAGCTGATCATCACCCGAACCACCAGAGAGTCTATCCCGGCCTTTACCGCCGTCAAGGACATCCGCACCTTCACCAGACAACCCGTCACCGCTCAGAAAATCATCGCCATCACCGCCCAGGAGTAGATCGTTCCCGTCATTACCAACGAGGGAGTCATTCCCGGCCCCTCCAAAAAGGCTGTCATTACCAGCGCCACCAGCAAGGTTATCGTTCCCCGCTCCTCCAAAGAGGCTGTCATTACCAGCGCCACCAACGAGGTTATCGTTACCAGTGCCACCCTCTAAAGTATCTGCCCCGTCTTCGCCATTAAGATAGTCACTGCCAGCTCCGCCACTGAGGTAATCATCGCCACCCCGCGCCCAAATAACATCGTTGCCAGAGCTGCCATCAGCTTCGTCTCGAGAGTCGCCATAGAGGTAATCTTGGCCGTCACTACCGAAAATGTAATCAATGCCGTTGCCACCTTCAATCAGGTTGTTGCCGCCATTCGAGGCATCTACCTCACTGGCCTCATTACCCCAGATGGTGGCGTAAATCATGTCATTGCCGTCTCCCCCAAACAGGTGGTCATTGCCCCGGTAGCCGGAGATGGTGTCATTACCGCTACCACCGTCGACATAGTCGTCGCCTGCCCAAGCGAGTAAAAGGTCATTCCCAGAACCGCCATAAATGCTGTCATTGCCAGCCATCATCCGCAGACGGTAGCTTTCTCCATCAATGCGATCATCACCAGCATCCCCATAGAGGATGTCATTACCGTCATCTCCCTTGAGCGTATCGTTGCCTTCGCCTCCCGATAGCTTGTCGTTACCACCGTATCCATAGACGCCGTCATTGCCGTAGCCGGCATTATAGGTGTCATCTCGACCAGTGAGGGAGGTTTCTTGGCTATTGAAAGCATCCCAGGATTGCGCTAACTGGTAATAGGTATCTTCAGCAAAAGCTTTAACATCGTTGAAGAGGGATCCTACTTTTTGAACAACCTGCTGGGTAATCTGCTGCATCAAGACTTCGGGATCGGTGATGATGGTAATGATTTGATCCGCTAATGCAACAGCAACCTTGCTGACCAGGTAGGCGTAATTGAAATTATCAATGGAGACATCTACCAGGTTAATTGCGCCAAGGGGAGATACATAGGAGAGGGAGAAGCTGCCGCCACCGCTACGATGCAGCTGGACGTCGACCTCCATGCCCAGTCTACCAAGATCTTCCACTTCCAGGCCAATGAACCCGGCAATATTAAGACCATTTTGATCAAGCAGGAATTTGGGCGACAAAATTTCAATGCCGCCGATGGAAACGCTACCGTCTAAAGCGGCTCTGCCCTGACTAACATCCAGCGAAAGTTCATCTACATTGAGGGCAACAAGATTGAGGAGGTTTAACTCAAAATCTCGGACAGAGAATCCTGACTTTGATGCTTCCAGGTTGGCGCGAGTGCTGGCCCCCAAAATTTCGAGCCGGGCACTGCCTTTGATAGATTGCTCTGTGGTGTTGACAGTGGTGGCAAGATTGAATGCATCTGATGGACTGTTGCCCGATAGCTTGAAGAAACCTAAATCAATAGGGTCAATGCTTAGGCTAGCTTTGAATCCACCGACACCGAGGTTGTCGTAGTCAAGATCTGCAATCAGTGTGGCTTTTCTGCCCCAGGCATTCACCTCTGCATTGATGCCGATACCCTGGTCAAGGGTTGTGCCAGCAATCTGAGTGCCAAAGGGCACAAACTGGAATAGGGGATCGATATCACCGTCTCCATCTCCATCGATGGAATAAGCCGTTAGGTCAATAATGTCCTTCAGGTAATTGATTCCGTCATTGATGACATCTATCTCGTTGCCGATTTGAGACAAGAGGAAATGGAATCCAACTCCGGTCCAGACGTCTAATAAATGAACCGGCTGATTTGTTTCAATGATGAGGGCGTTCTTGGTTGGATCGGTGATGTCTGTAAAAAAGGTGGTATCGACATCAATGCTGCCCAGTCTGATATCTCCACTGAAGCCGAAGTTATCGATGCTGCCGGCATAATTGAGCCCAAGTTGAAGTGTTAAGTTCCTCAAGGCCACATCTGGGATACTGAAGGGCTCATACCATTCTGTGCCCTCTGCCAAACTTGCACTGAAGACGCCGGTAACGTCTTTGGGTGAAAAGAAGACGCCGCCGTCGATCGCCAGTTCTGGTTCTGACTCTTTAGTTGGGTCGTAGCCGTTGACCTTGATAGTTCCCAGCAGACCTAATGAAGGACTAAACTCAAGCTTGGAGGTATCCTTATCGATGACCTTCGATGAACCTGCCAAACCAAAATCAATCCACGCTTTGTCCAGTTCGGCACTGAAGTTTCCGATTAGCCCTTCAGGGACTAGGTCGATCGTGGTATCAACATACCCCTTCAACGTAATGTTGCCTGCTGTTTCTAAACCAAAATAAATGCCCATCGCAGCATCAAACTCGATGCCCAACAAGGACAGATATTCGGTCACATCTATCGCGCCCAAGCCGAAGTCAATACCGAAATCAAGCTCAGTGTCTCCAAAGAAGACAAGGCCCTGATTAACGCCGATAGATCCATATTTCTCGTGATTGAATGACGAACTGGCTTCTGTTACGATCGCCAGGCGTGGATTGCTCAAACTAGGAGAAGCAAATCCAGGAATGCCTCCGATAAAGCCATCAATATCAAGAACTTCATTTTCCCAGGCAAAAACGATCTTCTCGTCAGAAGCTTCTTGAATAAATGGAACCGCCGCCAGGGTGTTTTCCAGGGTTTGTTTGGTATCCTCGGGCAAGCCCAATCCCATTAGATCAAGGTCTCTAAAGATGTTGTACCAGCCAATCACATCAACTTCGACTGGGGCAATCGAAAAGTCGTGATAGTTAGAGTCGCTACTCGATACGCTGACCTCAATGCGGGCATTTTCGGGCTTTGTCTTAATACCCGATGCGGCTAGTACTTGAACTTCACGGACTTGATTCCACTCATCGGGAGTGACGGTGATGTCTTCAATGGCGGCCACATCGTCATCGGTTTTGAAAGAAAACGTGACATTGCCAGTGGGTCGACTTCCCAGGGCAAGCGAGAGGGTATCGCCATTCAGCTCTCCACGGGTGACCTTAGTGAATCCTTCAGATGCTGTCAGGAAGATGTTTGCCTGGTCGTCTTCCGTAATTTGAACGGTGATATCCGGCAGCGCCAAGCCGTTGTAATGGGTATCGGCACTGGTAACGGTGTGGCTGATCTTGATAGCCCGATCGCCCTTGTCAATATCATCCTGAGTGGCCTGCACTGTAACCGTTTGTGCCTGATTCCAGTTGGCCGCAGTAAAGGTGAGGGTCTGGCTGCTGAGGATAACATCGTTGGGGGCTGATAGAGTTACCGTCACCGGCGAGAGCGGTTCGCTATCTAGCATGATGGAATAGGTATCATCGGTACCGCTTTCGATAATTGCAGTATCGGTTCCCGTCTGGCGGACGCGGATGCCCGCTACGTCATCCTCAAAAAAATCGATGGCTACATCATCAATGGTGAGGCTAGCGTACTGATTGTCGTTGCTGGTGATGGAATGCTTGACGCTCACGGTGCGATCGCCCTGATCGCGATTGTCATTAACAAAATCCAGCGTGACCGTTTGTGCCTTGTTCCAGTTATCGAGGGTAAAGACCACCTGGGTCTGGTTCAGCGTCACGCCGCCCGTGGGCAGCAGGTCAATGGTGACGGTATCTGTGGGCTGGCTAGTCAGTTCAATGGTGTAGCGATCGCCCGCAACATTCTCTTGAATGCGGCTGATGTTGCCCGTTTCCCGGATACGCACCCCGGCAATGTCATCGTCATAGATGGTGAGGATTTCGGTGACTTTTGTCCCTAGCGTGTAGCCACTGCCTGGGCTCAGGCTGATTTCAAGCTGCTCGGGGGCTTCTGCCATACTGTTTTGAATGGGCAGCACCACCACATCGACCCCAGTTTGTCCCTCGGGGATATACACCGAGCGGGAAAGCCGATAGAAATCAGCATTGGCTTGGCCCTCCTCTAGGGCTGTACTGGCAGCCGAAACGGTATAGTTTACCGTTAGTCCGCCTGCCGGAGCGGGTTGCTCCAGCGCCAGGGAAAAGCGCCCAGAAACCAGACTTTCCTCACTTGCCGCCTCCACCTTCACAATGTTGATGACGGAGGTATCGTTGTCTTCAATGACTGCGGCAACGGCAGCAATGTCAATGTTGCTGGGGTAGTTAGGGTCGCTATGTCCCAGGATGCGATGCTGAATGGTGCTGGTGTGTAATCCTTCGACTGCAGTATCGTCGACGGCGCGAACGGTTACCGTCTGTAGGCTGGCATCACTGAGAGTGACGACTACGGTGTTGCTGAAGTTAACCCCATCTAGGCTGATTTCGGTTTGGTAATTCGCCGTAATCTCTATGGGAATGGGCTCAGTTGCAGGTTGGCTGAGGCCGATGGTGTAGGTGGTGCTATCGCCTTCGGTAGTACGAGCCGGGGAAGAGACCAGAACGGTATAACCGTCGTTGTCCAGGTTAGTCAGGGTGACTGGGGAAACGGACAGGTTGCTGTAGTTCGCGTCATTGCTATTCACCGTTGCGACGAGCTGGTAGGGCTGGTCGCCATCCCGCAGTGCGCCATCATCGACCCCTCGCACCGTTACCGTTTTGCTGGTTTGCCACTCCTCGGGCAAAAAGGTGACGGACGGTGCATCTAAGGTTCCTTCGCCAGACGTGTCTGAGGTCAGCGTCACGGTAACGGCATCGCTGGGGCGGCTCGTGAGGCGGATCTCAATCTCCGCCGTGTTGCCTGCTTCGCTGGTCGTTGTGCTCAGCGGCTTGATTATGACTTCAGCAGCATCGTTATCCAGCAATAGGAGGGAAGCACTGCTGTTGCCAGAAATCTGGTAGTTCAGACCTTCAGAGATGACCTGTGTGTTATCAAAGGTGAGGGTTATGGTGCGATCGCCCTCTGTCCCCTGGTTATCAATAGGTTGAATCTGTACGTATGCCTCGGTTTGCCCCTCTCGAATGGTGATGCTGTTGCCCACTGGCAGATAGTCAGTTTCTAAAACCGCATTGCCTGATAAGGTAAACGCCAGCTTCAGCCCGCCAGCGGGGGCAGGCTGATCTAGGGTGATTTTGAAGTATCCAGAGGTGCCATCTTCGTTGGCGTCGTTGACCGGGCTGAGATTAACCTGATAAAGGTGGTCATCATCTTGAATGGTGACAGTTGCCTGATTCTGTGCACCCAAGGTGTAGAGCTGACCGTTGGTGGGATTCTTTAGCCGCAGAGTCAGGGTTTCATTGGGGTCGTGAATGCCATCATCAATGGGCGCAAGGGCAATCGTTCCCTGGGTTTGCCCTGCCTGAATGAAGACGCTGCCACCAGGAGCAGTATAGTCACTGCCAGCAGTGGCCGTGCCGCCTACAACTTCGTACTCGAGGGTAACGCCCCCTTCCAGGGCTGGGTTATCGAGTTGAACTACAAACTGACCTGCGGCTTCGGCGACCTCCTTGGGGTTACTCGTAGCTTGCAGAGTAGCTGTGGGAATAACGTCATTATCCGTGATGGTGAACGTTATATCGTCCTGGATGCCGTTAATGGTATAAAGCCCAGAAGGATGATTGGTTAGGCGGACGGTAAAGGTTTCGTTGGGGTCGTAGGCAATGTCGTTGGTAATGGCGATAGAAACGGTCGCGCGGGTCTGCCCAGCTTCGACGAACACCCTACCAGCAGGGGCCGTATAGTCAGCATTCTCGGCAGTGCCGTTGGTCAAGGTGTAGTAAACCCAGGTGCCCTGCTTCCCGTTATGCACCTCTTCGCTCAGGGCAGGGGTTGCTAGTCGAATCTCGAACTGGGCCGCACTCCCCTCTTCTTGGGGAGCCTGCGTCAGCACTAACCCAGCTTGGGGAATGACATCATTGTCCGCAATGGTAAAAGCCACATCATCCTGGCTGAGGTTAGGCAAATATTGACCACTTGGGTGGTTGCTGAGCCTAACCGTGAAAGTTTCGTTAGGGTCAAGGTTCCAATCATCAATGATGGGAATCGACACCGTTGCGCTATTTTGGTTTACGGGAATGAATACTCTATTTGCGGGAGCCGTATAGTCAGCATTCTCGGCGGTGCCGTTGGTCAGGGTGTAGTAAACCCAGGTGCCCTGCTGACCGCCATTCACCTCATTGCCAAAGGCAGGCGTTGAGAGCTGCACCTGGAATTCGGCAACGCCCCCTTCTGTAGCAGCTTTGCTGAGGATGAGACTCGCCTGGGGTGCCTTTTCATCTTCTTGAATCGTAAGCGTAGCGCTGCTAGCGCCGGACTTTAGCGCATAGTTGGCGGGCTGACTCAGGCTCAGCGTCAGGGTTTCATCCCCAGTTAGCAAATTGTCGTTAATGGTGTTGATTGAAACAATCTGCGTTGTTTGACCAGGGCTAAAAGTAACCTGACCCGTTAACGGTTGATAATCGACACTAGCCTGGGCTGAGCCACTAAGGGTGTAGCTGATGGTAAGGGATTGCTGTGCAGCCTGACTGAGACGTACCTCAAATTGGCCTGTCAAACCACCTTCTACCGCATCGCGTAATCGGGCCACGCTTACGTCGGCGTCTTGGATGATCAGCGAAGCAGAGGAGTTGCCCCCTAGGTTGTAGTAGTTGCCGTTGTTCGCTGACCCTGTGCGAACCGACAGGGTCACAGTTTCATCCAATTCGTCCTGGGTATCGGCACTGACATAAACAGGGACATCAACATAGGTTTGACCCGCTGGAATGACTACACTGCCAGCCAAGGAGTTGTAATCACTGCCAGCGGTGGCCGTGCCGCCCACGTTATATAACACTGTAATATCTGCTAGAAACTGCTGGCTGAGAGCAATGCGGAAATGCCCATTGCCAGAAGGTTCTTGAGCATCTACAGCACTGACTGAAACCGTAGGAAACGTAAGCTGAGTTGCGAGATCGTTGATGACGCTGCTGCCATGGCGGAAAGCGTCTGCATAAGTAGTAGACAGCACACCGAGGGTGGCATCGCGAAGAAAAATATCATTGCCTCTCGCTTGCCCGGCATTAAAACCAGAACCACCACCTGTGGTGTTACCAGAAAAGTCAACATCAACGAGGGTGAGCTTTGCGCCGCTGTTAACAAAGATGGCACCGCCTAAACCAGCCCCGCCGCCGCCCTGACCTCCGGGAATTATGTCGTTCGTACCACCATCGGAGCCTCTGGCACCAGTGCCACCAAAATTGCCCCCAGTGCCCCCAGTGCCCCCAGTTCCTCCGGAAGAAGGATCAAACATTGAACTAGATTGGCCACCACCACCGCCGCCACCACCGCCAGCGCCAAAGCCACCCTGGCCACCGGCACCACCATTGCCTGAGCCATCATCCATAAAGCCGCCCAATCCATAAGCACCGCCGCCGCCGCCGCCGCCGCCTTTGCCAAAGCTGCCGTTAGCTCCATTTTCTCCATCTTCTCCAGACTGGAGAGCACCTCCTTTGGCGGATTGATAACCTGCATAAGTATGGAACGCGGCAGTATCGTTGAATCGTCCACCGTTACCACCGTTTTGTCCGCTCATACCGACATTTCCGCCGTCTCCGCTATAGTTGCCGGAGCCGTCACCCCCTTGGCCTCCCTGAGCCCGGTTGTTTTGAAAAGTGACATTAGAGGCAAGGACATCACTGCCAGCACCGACGAAGAGTGCACCCCCGGCCCCCAAGCCGCCGCCGGCATTCCCCTCGCCTTGGCCTCCCCTCGCTAGACCGTTTTTTAAAGTCAGATCAGCCAGAGTAACTTTGAGTCCGTTCGTTGCAGCTACAGAAAAAATCTGAGAAGAATTTAAGCCGTCAATTGTGTATTTAGTTCCGCCCAAACCACGAATAGTCAGATTATCTCTAATCTCATAAAAGGGATTGATTGTAGTGATGTGGGCACCGAGCTCAATAATGTCTTCACCAGGGTTTGCGTTCGCCTCTAAAATTGCATTGGCGAGGTCGTAACCGTTGTAAACTGTATAAACCTTTAAGGTTTCTGTATAAGCCGCCAAAACTTCAAGCTGGAAGGCGAGAGGTGCCTCAATCAGCCCGGTGGTGTACTCTAACGCCCAATCGCCACCAAGGCCGGCATTTCCTGTAAGGTCAGTCGAGGCGGCAACATCTGCCCCCGTTAATTGGCCAAGCTGCTGAACAAATGCCTTTCCTTCTGCATCACCCGCCACATCACAGCCAAATAGCAGCAGGTCTCCCTCTTCACCCAAGGCGGCGTTCCACGCTGCAATCTGCTCTGCATAGGTGCTCAGCGTTTCATGGCTAAGGGTCGTATTGCCGAGCTGCAAGCTGCCTTCGCTACCGTGGGAAAAAATTTGAATACTTGCGAGACCACTGTATCCTTTCAGTGCCGATGAGATTTGCTCAACGCCGTCTTGACCAGCATCTAGGTAAATCACTTCGGCGTTGGAGTGGGTCTGAAAATCGGCAAAGGAATTACGTAGAGAACCATCAACGAAGACAACAGAAGACTGGATAGATGGCGCTTGGTTAGTCATGACCTGTAGGAAGGGGGAAATGATGATAGTCAAATTGGGCACACTGCTGGATGCGGAGCGGCAAAGCCACTTCGCTGACAGCAAGCGCTACTAAGAACAAAAAAAATGTGAGAGCAACGAAAAAAATGAGTATCCGGAACGTTTACTGGTTTCTTTCGTTAAGTTGAGTATCTATCTTCCGGGATCTTTGCACGTCCGGAAGAATCCCGAATTCTTAGCGAAGAGTCCTCAAATTATTGAGCCTTCTAAGTATTTTTACTAATTGCGTTTGTTGTATTTACAGCTGCGTCGATAGTTTGGTAGTCCTTAAGAGATAAGGATATCCAGCAACTAGGAGATGCGATCGCCATCTTCAGACTGGTAATCGTAGAGCAATGATGATTTCCCAACGTCTAATGTCTGCTCCCTTACCCACTGGTCCAGTTTGCGCCTCTCAAAACGTGGTCAAAAACGGCAAAATCCATACCGGCAAGCAGAATCACAAGTGCCGAGTCTGTGGTCGCCAGTTTGTTCAAGATCCGCAAAATAAAGTAATCAGCGATGAGACCAAACGCTGGATTGATCAGTTGCGGCTAGAACGACTCCCGCTAGCGGGAATTGCGCGAGTGGCAGAGGTTTCAGAACCCTGGTGGCAACAATATGTCAATGCCAAGTATGAGCAAGTGGACCGGCGGGCAAA
>Ga0081535_100163_pt1 | contig 61799 bp, 48 predicted proteins | sample HotLakmasection3_FD_71020 | JGI IMG/M metagenome (GOLD analysis project Ga0081535, IMG submission 71020) | Hypersaline microbial mat communities from Hot Lake, Washington, USA - Section #3 (SPADES assembly) (version 2) | ecosystem: Environmental > Aquatic > Non-marine Saline and Alkaline >... | reverse complement strand
TCAGCCATTTCCGCCCGGCGTGGTTTTTCATGCGGCGGCCCACAAGCACGTGCCCTTGATGGAGCAGAACCCGACCGAGGCGATCGAGAACAATACCCTGGCCTCCGCCAATCTGGCCTTGCTGGCAGATCAAGTAGGCGTCAAAGCCTTTGTCTTGATTTCTACAGATAAGGCTGTCGCCCCAAGCAATTTTATGGGATTGAGCAAACGTCTGGCAGAGTTACTGGTCAGCAGCATTGCTCAACAGAGCCAAACTCGGTTTCTTTCAGTAAGGTTTGGCAACGTGCTGGGTAGCCGGGGCAGCGTTGTTCCCATTTTTCAGAGTCAAATCGCCAAAGGTGGTCCGGTCACTGTCACCGATCCAACCATGACCCGTTATTTTATGACGACCCCCGAGGCGACTCGACTAGTTCTACAAAGTCTTGCAGTCGGCAAAACCGGCCAAACCCTGGTGCTCGATATGGGTAAACCGATGCGAATTTATGATCTGGCCGAACAACTGATTCGCCTGGAGGGCTATGTGCCAGGACAGGATATTAGCATCAAGATTACGGGCATTCGCCCTGGCGAGAAACTTCACGAGGCCTTGATCGATGAGGATGAAGAACAGCAAAATACCCCTCATCCTCGTCTCTACTGCCTGACAAAAAAGCGAGCAGGGCATCTGCCAGTGACGACAACTTTGGCACAAATTGAGACCATCTTGCAATCATCCAACTTAGAATCGCTTTGGCAATTTTTGTCACCTGAGGGCGTGCCTCGATGTCGTCCTAAAGACGGCTTGCAGGTCTCAGAGTCGACTATGCTCGAAGATCACCAGCAAACACTTCAGTCTTCTAAATCAGCGGAGATCTACAAGCATTGATAGCTGTTTTTGGCCCTTGGTTTGACTTAATCGCGAAGCTAGTGCTGCTATTTATCTATACAGCTGGGGTATGGATATGTAGGCAGAGGTTCGTGTTTAAAGGCCTCCCGTTTCCTCTGTTCTTAACGGCCTCTTTGCCATTTTTTGCTGCCTATAAAATTGCGATCGCCCTAGGCAAAGGTTCGACACTTCAGGTGTCGTACACAGCGATCGCACTGCTGAGCAGTGTCGGTTTGTCAGCAGTCGCCATTCAAAGTTTTGGCTCGCTTAAAAACGTGATCTATCCCTACAGAGATCTATTTAAACAGCACCGAGTATTCGTCTATTTGCTGATTGGTATCTTCATCTTTTTCTGTGTCCGAGGACTCTATCTTGAATATCCCGGAGACGCGATTGCTTACTTACAGAGGATTGGTCAAGCTAATCAGGATGGAGCAATGAGCCTCCAGTCCCTTTGGACCTACTCCTCCGTCAATACGTTTTTTAGCAGTTTTCAACAGTGGTTAGTCGGCTCTGATTATGAGTTACGAACCAAGCTGAGACTAATCGCTGCGCTCAGTGCTTGCATCCTCTGTTTGGCTACCTATCGATTAGCTCTATGGTGCACTCAACACAAACCTAGCAGCATTCTAGCGGTTTTACTGTTCTTGGGCTTTTACGGCAACCTCCAGATTAGTTTTTTCCTTTATAAGATTTTGCAAGGGGCCACCCTGGCCATGGTTGTCTATTTAGAAATCATTCCATACTTCTACAGCTTTTTGTCGAATACACAATTCAGGCAACTATTTACCGCCAGAAAATCCTCTGAGTTGCTAGTTATGGCGTTGGCAACTTGGGTTTGTCTCGACTGCCATAAAGAGAAAGTCTTTTACCTATTTGCGATCACGCTGTCTTACGTGTTTTTTGCAATCCTGATGCATATTAGGCAGAAAAAGCGCCCACCTATATTTTCGGTCTTCATCTTCTTGCTGTTGGCAGCTTTCTTAATCAGGCTTTTCGCCTTAGATCGACCACCACTTCCCGGTTATTATTCTCCCCTGGTTAAAACCTGGTTTTTGATTGGCAATCATCATGTGTTTACCTATTGGCCCATAGAAGCCAACTCATCTCTTTTATTCTTAGAGTTTATTGTTATAGCTTTGGCGATTATGCTGCTCTCGAGTTATCGTCCTGACTCTAAAGAATTCTTTATGGCCGCGATCGCGATCGCCCCTTTCCTCCTATTCATTAATCCAATTGTGGTTACGGGACTCATCAAAATCGCCTCTCCTAATAATCTTTACCGATTGATGATCGGGGGCCTACCTTGGGTATTTCTCCCATTGGCTTGTCATACTTTGCAGCGCGAACATTCCATTAAGCTGCGCTATTTGCCTATCTTGTTTGCCTTTTTTGGCCTGTTTGCTTATGCTCCCATTTACGGCAAACTTCCTCACCTCCTCAACCGCGTACCGACCTATGCCGATGGCCGAGATTTAACCCCGGCCATTGAGTATTTGCTGGATGAAAGTAAGCAATCAGAAGATGCCTCCCTCAGCGTTATGGCACCTCCCTATGTCAATAGTTATCTGGCCGCATGGCCGAATCTAACAGTCTCTTCTGATCGGTGGATTAATAACGATGTCAATATCTATGGGCCTGATCTCGCCTATTTTTATAGTTCAGAAATTACAGCAGATGAAATTACTGGAGTTATTAGTAACCAAGGGTTTGACGTCATTGTAATTGACCGTAGAGATGATCTTAATTATCAGAGCTGGCTAGGCAGGATGACCCAGCACTGGGCACCAGATCTCATTCCGACTCAACAAGCCTTATTTGCGGGTAATTCTTTAAGAGACTATTTAGAGAATCAACCGCAACCACTATTTGAAAAAACGCTAGAACAGCATGGCTTTCAGGTTTATCAAGCGGTCGCCCAGTCACAACCTTAAAGCATACGTACGGCCAAGGGTGAGACATAGACAGCTACAGTTCTGCTGACTGTAGCTGTTAGCTCTAGCTGCAGCCCTAGATTTCAAGTTAAGACGAGGCCCGTATAAATTTAACCAACCAAATACTCGTCACTTCAAAGAACGTGGCGCACGTCGGCGACTTTGCCCGCGATCGCTGTCGCTGCTACCATCGCCGGACTCATCAGGAGAGTGCGGCCTGATGATGAGCCTTGGCGACCCTTGAAGTTGCGATTGGAGGAGGAAGCACTAATCTGGTTACCCTGGAGCTTGTCCGGGTTCATGGCCAGACACATCGAGCAACCGGCCTCCCGCCATTCAAAACCGGCGGCTTCAAAAATGGTATCCAAGCCCTCCGCTTCTGCGGCTTGCTTGACCCGCTCAGAACCGGGTACCACAAAGGCTTTGACGGTAGGGGCGACCTTTTTGCCCTGCACCACCTTGGCGGCTTCGCGCAGGTCACTGAGGCGGCCATTGGTGCAGCTACCGATAAAGCACACGTCCACAGGCGTACCTTGAATGGGGGTGCCTGGCTGCAGATCCATATAGCGGTAGGCTTCTTCGGCGATCGCCCGATCGCCCTCTGGCAATTCATCCAGGGCGGGAATGTTTTCATCGACGCCGATGCCTTGACCGGGGGTAATTCCCCAGGTGATGGTGGGGACAATTGCCGCCGCATCAATCACGACAACATCGTCGTATTCCGCATCGGCATCACTGCGAATGCTTTCCCACCAAGCGATCGCTTCATCCCACTGCTCAGCACTCGGGGCAAATTCCCGCCCTTTCAAATAGTCGTAGGTCACCCTATCAGGATTGACATAACCGCAGCGCGCGCCCCCTTCGATGGACATATTGCACAGGGTCATGCGCTCTTCCATCGACATCGCGGCGATGGTGCTGCCAGCATATTCATAGGCATAGCCGACGCCCCCCTTGACCCCCAGGCGACGGATGATATGGAGTGTCACGTCTTTGGCATAGACGCCAGGGGCTAACTTTCCGTTCACCTCAATGCGGCGCACCTTCAGTTTGGCGAGGGCGAGGGTTTGCGAAGCCAGGACATCGCGGACTTGGCTCGTACCGATGCCAAAGGCGATCGCCCCAAAGGCCCCATGGGTAGAAGTGTGGCTGTCACCGCAGGCGATCGTCATGCCGGGTTGAGTCAACCCCTGCTCCGGTGCGATGACGTGAACGATGCCCTGGTTGCCAGAACCAATGTTGTAAAACGTGATGTTGTGGTCGCGGCAGTTTTGCTCTAGCGCCGCGATCATCTCCTCTGCCAACACATCGACGAAGGGCCGCGCCTGGCTCTCGGTCGGCACGATATGGTCAACGGTGGCGATGGTTCGCTCGGGCAGCATGACTGGCAAGCCCCGCTCGCGCAGCATGGCGAACGCCTGCGGACTGGTGACTTCGTGAATCAAGTGCAGACCGATGAAAAGCTGAGTTTGACCAGAGGGCAACGTTCCCACCGTATGCAAATCCCAAACTTTATCGAATAGCGTGCCGCGACTCATAGCCTGCCAATCCTGCTTAAATGCTTTCCAGATGAATATACTAGCCCATTGGTAGAGACGGTGGGAGAGACTTCAGCGATCGCTGACAGGAGTAGGTGGCTGAGGTTATGCACCGTCTCGCCCCTGCCGTAGCCAGTCAGCTCGTAGGGTGCAGCCGCGCAGCGATGCACCGCTGGAGATTTTCTGCTAGCAACGTCAGCATTAAGTAGGCAGTTGTAATTAAACGTAAGACGCCGTAGGTTGCGGTTGAGGAACGAAACCCAACGCCCGCATGGGTTACGCTATCGCTCTAGCGCAGCCATGCCCGAAGGGCTTTACCCATCCTACAGTGGAATCAGCCCAGCTACTTAGTATTGAAATATGGCCTGTTTACGCCAAACGCCCCACGGGTGGCAGCATTCAATTATGGCTCGATCGCGGCTGCATACGCCTGGTCAAAGAGGGATTCCAGAACGTCGTGGGTACCGCGAATTTGGTCAACGACGCGCTTACCCCAGTCGCAATACTCCCGCCGCCGTTCGAGGGACCAATCGGCGGGGGGGGCGATCGCCATATCTCGGACATTGGCAATTTTGTCAGCGAGTTTCACCAGTTTGGCGCAATCGCTGACGTGGGCGACATGCTCCACCTGCAATTGTTTACGGGTCGCCTTCGGCAACGATTTATCGTCCGTCAGTTCCTCGACAATGGTCGCCACCGCTTCGCCAAACAAGTGAGTGATTTCAGCGAGGGTGGTTTCGGTATCTTCGACGGTATCGTGCAGGAGCGCCCCGACGAGAATGACCGGGTCGTTGATGTTGGCCTCATTGGCCAGAATGTTGAGCAGTTCGATGGGGTGATTAATGTAGGGCGTATGGTCAGGATCTTTACGCCGCTGCTGGCGATGCTTACGGGCTGAGAAGTGCAGCGCCGCAATCACTGCACTCAAAGCCTGGGGGGGGGTCTCTACGTGGAGCATTAAACTTGCCATAAACTGCGGTTGATTTCATCCTGGCACTTATCCGGGGCGGCGATGTCGGCTCCTTGGGTAGAGCGGGATGAGCGTTGCCGTCACGAAGAAGAGACTTCGGAGAGCCGCGCCGGGATAATGGGGCTGTGACGGCGATAATCGGCCAAATATTGTTCGAGGGCAATAAATTGCACCAGGTCCAGGCTGTAGTAAGTCCAGCGGCCTTGCGGGCGAGCTTTGACCAGGCCGGCATCTTTAAGGACTCGTAAATGAAATGACAATTTGGACTGGCTCACATCTAGCTCTTCGCATAGGTCACACACGCACATCTCTTGTGTACGGAGTCGTTCAATGACATGTACACGCAATGGGTCAGACAGCGCATGAAAACCTGCCAGACAAATCTCGGTATTAGCTTCTAGGGTTTTGGCAGTATTCATGGGTATGTGTCGTTAGATTGATATATAGTAGCGAATTCAATTCCGGCTTGTAGTACGCCTAAAGCAGTGATTGAGGCCGTCACCGCTCGTAAAATGGAGGACCCCAGCGTCACAGGTTGATATCCCTGGGCGATCGCCTCATTTACCTCCGCGTCTGTCCAACCGCCTTCAGGGCCGATGGCCACTTCCAGACTGGTGAACTGAGCCGAGAGGCACACCGACAGTAATGCAGGCGCAGACCGTCGGGTAATACAAAGTAACCGAAAATCCTGAGACTCGTGGGTCAGCCACTGAGACCAAGTCAGGGGCTCCCTCAGCGTAGGGACGGTCAGGCGCTCCGATTGTTCCCCCGCCTCGGCAGCAATGCGCCGCCAGCGCTGCAACTTGTGGGTACTGGGTTTCAGCACCGTGCGATCGCTCAACAACGGCACAATTTCATCTACCCCCAGCTCCGTCGCCTGCCGCACCACCTCATCAAACCCCTGTTTGGGCAGACAGGCCGCCAGGGTGAGTTTGGGCTTGGGGAGCGCTGCCGGTAAAGCCGCCTGGGCCACCTGCAGCGTCGCCTGAAAACTGTCAGGTTGCAAAGTGGCCTCCCACATCTGCCCTTGACCATTAAGGGCCAAGAAGCGATCGCCGGGTTGGAGACGCAAAACTCGCTGTAAATAATGGCGCTGAGCAACGGTCAGCGTCAGTGATGCGGCTGCAATTTGAGCCGGATCAACGACAACTCTTTGCAAAACAGCCTCTTTAACTCGGGTCAACAAGTTGAGTGTAGGTGATGACCTGAGTATCGGGATCAAATTTCAACGATAAGGCCAGTTGATGGCGCGTCAGTTGCACCATTTCTCCGGAGGTTGAGGCCACACTCCAGCCAGATTCTTCTAAAGTGCTCAGGGTATCGTCCAACGCCTCCCCGAGAAAGATATGGGGAAAGCTATAGGTGGCGTTGAATCCGGGTTCGAGTGGAGCGGGGGGACCATCCGGCAACCGAATTTCCAGCGCCGTATCGCCTTCAGGATTCACCATGGCGCGATATTCTAAATCGCCCTGCTGGTTAGCATAAATGCGCCAGTCAGCAGTTTCATCATCGGGTTCTACGAGATAAGCCAACACCCCGTTTTGATCCGTAAAGCCGGTTTCTTTGTTGTAGACGTTGAGATAAGTGAGACCATCTTCGCGATAGACCCGCACCAGATAACTCTGAGTCTCAAACCGCAACAGTGTTAAGGAGTCAGCGTCGCTCGGCTTAGCATCGGTGTCGGCTTGCGCCAATCGCTGTGGCCCCGCCAACTCGGCCTCGCTAGCGGTGACCGAAGGCGCTAAGATCGCCACGCCGACTCCGGCAACAACGGCCAATAAGCTCACTGCGGAAACAGAAAATCGCATCTTACTTCACTCGACAACACACATAGCCCCTCATCTTAAGGGATGACGTCAACCGGTGCGATCGCAGTCTTAACCCAACGGTCAGGCTGACATCGGCACAGACAACGTCTTTCCTCAACAGACGAGCAGCGCCCCGTTTCGTTCCGGGGGGCTCCTTAACCGTGACTGCGGCAGGCATTAACCAAGACCGCTACGACTTTTGGTGGCATTGCCCGATCACGTTAGCAAGCAGGCTTCGGCTTTCAAATCCCGTTCCATCAGGGCTTCTACTGCTTGTTGAGCCGAGATCTGGCCGTTCAGCAGGCGATAGACCTGCCGCGAAATCGGGGCGGGAATGCTCTCGCGATTAGCAATCTGAATCAAAACGTTAGTGGTGTTGACGCCTTCAGCGGTACTGCCGATTTCTTCGAGAATTTGGTCGAGGGATTTTCCCTGAGCCAAGCCATACCCGACTCGATAGTTGCGGCTGAGGGGACTGGTGCAGGTCGCCAGCATGTCGCCCAATCCGGACAGGCCGACAAAGGTTTCGGCGTGTCCCCCCAAGCGGGTGCCGATGCGAATCATTTCGGGCAGGGCGCGGGTCATCAGGGCCGATCGCGCGTTGGATCCCAGATCCAGCCCCTCACAGACACCAACAGCGATCGCCACCACATTTTTCAACGTGCCGCCCAGCTCTGCCCCCAGCGGATCAGGGCTGCGATAGACCCGAAAAATATCCGAGGAAAACAAGTACTGCACCGCTTCCGCCGCTTCGGGGTGTAAGCTCGCCGCCACCGTCGCCGCGGGCAAGCCCCGCTCAATTTCCTTTGACAAGTTGGGACCTGACAACACCACCACCGGGTTATCTGGAAAGGTGTCGTGAAAAATCTGCGACGGCGTGCGGGTGGTCTCGGGGTCGAGGCCCTTGGTCGCCGTCACGATGATGGTTTCGGGGGGAATGTTGAGTTCCTTGAGCTGTGCTGCCACCAAGGGCACCCCTTTCATCGACACCGCCGACAAAATGACGTGGCTGTCTTGCACCGCTGCGGCCATCGACATGGCGCTGCGGCGAGACCACAGGCAAACGGTGTGGTCGTTCTTTTCCACCAATTTAGCCAGGGCCGTGCCCCAAGCCCCCGCCCCTAAAACGGTCAGTTCTGCCGACTCTTGGCGGGCTTGTTCGGCATCAATGGAGATGGGTGAGGTTACGTTCGCTTCCATAGGTCGCACTTATTTGCAGGGGGGACAACGGGAACATGGGGGTCAGCGTGGGGGCTACACGGCTTGCAGCGATCGCCCTTCGACGGCAGTTGCCAGCACATAGTCAGGAATGCAATTCTCTTCCATAAATTGCTGATACTCAGCGGTTTCGCGCTGGCACTTGGCGTCATCCCAACCGCAGTGCTGCCGCAACGTGTCCAAAATCGGCTCCAGCACGTCATAGCCGTAGTTAGCATTCATCGCCAGGGTGGTGCGGCGGCGGGTGAAGTCCAGCACGGTATGGGCCATTTCCGACGCCATCGCAAACACCACCTCAGCGCGAATGTGGGGATGGGTGGGTAGTAGCCGTTCGGCGAGGTCAGGGTGATCATCCAGCAGCGCCAGCAGCGCCACCGCCCGCGCTCCATAAACGTCAAAGATATACTCCAGGGTATCGATGCCGATGCGATCGCGATACTGCTGATAAGCCACCTCAATGCGATCGTCATCCGGCAAGATACAGCCCGGCAGGGGGCGCTGGCGAGTCGGCGACGGGGGCACTTGACGCCCCATTTTTTTAAAGGCCCAGTCGGTCATCTCTTCCCCGACCTGCCGGTGCGTGGTCAGCTTACCGCCGATCAGAGACACCAGATTCCGCACGCCTTCCTTTGTGTGGTCGTGCAAAATATGGGCGCGGGAGATGCTGCCCGCCTTTTTGCCTTCGGCATAGGGCAAAGGCCGCACCCCCGAATAGGTGAACTTCACGTCATCCCGCGTCAGGCGGGCCGTCGGCACGACCTGGTTCGTCTCGGTGATCAGGTAATCCACTTCGTCGTTATCGGCTTTCACCCGATCCAGGTCGCCGGTATATTTCAGGTCGGTGGTGCCGATGAGGTACTGCCCACACCAGGGCACGATGAAAAATGGGCGACCATCCGACTTCGCTTCTACATACAGAGCGGTGTTGGGAGCACCGGGAAAGTGATCGACGATGATGTGACTGCCCTTAGTGCCGCCAATTTTTTGTTCTTCGCCGATGGGGGCCGGTTCGCCATCGCGGCGGCCCAGGCCCAACACCCGATCCACCCAGGGACCAGAGGTGTTGATGACCACGGCCTGGTCAGGCAGGACAACCGCAAATTCTTCCTGGGCAATCTGGTCATAGGCGGTGAGCCCCGTGAGGCGATCGCCCTCGCGCTGCAACCCGGTGACGGTGGCATAGTTCAGCACGTCGGCCCCGGCGGTCTGGGCATCTAGCAATATTTCCAGGCAGAGCCGTTCCGCATGTTCTGCCTGCCCGTCGTAATACTGCGCAGCGCCCTTCAGGTCATCGCGATCGACCGCCCGAAAGAGCTGCTGCATCTTAGCTTTAGACAACATGCGGTGGTTGGGCAGCGTTTTGTCGTAGCTCAGCACATCGTACAAAATCATGCCCGCTTGAATTTCCCAGTAGCTGCGGGTGCCGCTGCCGTAAATGGGAATCGTCATCTGAATCGGGTGCACCAAGTGGGGAGCCGTGCGGAGCAAAATTTCCCGCTCCCGAAGCGACTCTCGCACCAGATGAAACTCAAAATATTCTAAATAGCGCAACCCACCATGGACTAAGCGGGTGGACCAACTGGTGGTACCCCCCGCAAAATCATCTTTTTCCATAAGCAGTACTGATAATCCCCTCAGGGCCGCATCGCGGGCGGTAGCGGCTCCGTTAACCCCGCCCCCGATCACGACAACGTCATAGCCTCGACGCTGAATTGCTTGGAGATCTCTCATCGAATATTCCTTGAATGCGGCAAATAAGGTGGCAGTGCGCTAAGTGCGCGCGCCCAAAAGCGGTCGGCCCAGTGACCAGGAGAGGGGCGATCGCCAACAACCGCCCTGCCATCACCACCGGGACAGCCTCCGGAGCCGGATCGCTCTCCTCTCCCAGTCACCGTTCGATAACGTGCCCTTACACTAACGCAGGTTCTCCGGGAATCGCCGTAGCATTCGCTTCCCGGAACATGTGGTTGGCCCATTCCTTCACGTCGTACTGCATCACGACCTTATGCAAGCGCTGCATCCGCTCTTTCTGCTCCTCGGGGCTCATCGCCAGCGCCTGATCAATGGACTCATCCATATGCTTGTCAGAGTAAGGATTGGTAAGAATGGCATCCGGCAACTCTACCGCCGACCCCGTGAACTCAGACAAAATTAGCGCCCCGCCCCGGCCTTGATGCGCCGCGATATATTCCTTGGCCACCAGGTTTAAGCCATCCCGTAGGGGGGGAATCCAGGCGATATCGGCAGTGCCGTAAAACGCCATCAATTCGTGATATGGCACCGGCTCCGTAAATAGCAAAATCGGCGTCCAGTTCAGCTTCGAAAAGCGCCCATTGATTTTGCCCACCAGTTGCTCAATCTGGCTCTGGGCCGTTTTGTAAACCCGCATTCCCGCGGCGGCTTTCACTGCAGTCATGACCAAATTGACCTTACCCTGCAATTCCGGACGGCGGGTCAGCAAGCGCTCGTAGCAGAGCAGCATTTCCTTCGCGCCTTTCACATAGTCCACGCGCCCGGCAGAGACAATCAGCTTGTTGTCCCCGATGTCATCGCGGATTTTCTGGATGCTGTTCTGTACTTCCGAGGAGTTCACGACATCGGCAATGTACTGAGGGTGGGTGCCCACGGGGAACGCATCGAGCTGAATGGTGCGCCCCTGATAGCTCAGCTTAGTGGTCATATCCGGTTCGGACAGGGCGACGCCGTGGGGCGTAAAGGCCTCACGCACCGGACCTTTTTCGACAATCTTGACGTCGCGCAGGCTGCGGGCCACGCCGACAAAGTTTTCCACATAGCGGGGAATGTGGAAGCCGCACAAGTCACAGCAGAGCAGGCTGTCGACGATCGCCTCGCGCCAGTGCAGGATATTGAACACGTCTGCCGCCGGGAAGGGGGTGTGGTGGAAAAATGCAATCTTCACATTGGGCATCTTTTGCCGAATGAAATAAGGCGTCAGCCACAGGTTGTAGTCGTGAATCCAGATCAGGGCGTCATCGGCGGCATCTTCGCAGGCGGCATCGGCAAAAAGCTGGTTGATTGCTTTAAAGTTGTCCCAGTCGGAGCTTTCGTAGGTGAAATGCTCGGGGAACGAGTGCAAAATGGGCCAGAAAGCTTCCTTCGCCGTGATGTAATAAAAGTCTTTGACTTGCTGCGGGGATAAGGGAATGCGACGGACCTGGCAGCTATCGTTACCGCCTTCCATCACCACTCGCTCTTCGAAGTGCTCCTGCTGCTTGGCAGTCATCTGCTTCCAGGCAATCCAGGTGCTACTTTCAGCATTCGCAAAAAAAGTCTTTAACGTCGGGACAATGCCGTTTGGACTTTTTTTATCGCGATAGACGATTTTGCCGTCAACCTCAACCTCGTCATAGGGTTCACGGTGATAAAGGATGACAAGGGATGATTTCATATCAGGGTCTCCTGACTACGTTTAGCTCGGGAAAATAGCGATCCGACCAGCCCCTGCGGCCACTCGGCAAGGGGGTTGGTCAACGAGGGGTCGCCGATGCTTGCCATACTGACACGATTCAATCCGATCATCGTTAAGGATTTGATTCCGCAAGCTTCCGCACGCTGAAAAACAACAGCGAAACAGCGTCTACTCCGCCATCAGAATTAACGGTCAGCCAGCTCCCTCTCTATCAAACGCCTTAGTCAACCGTCACACTTCCCTCGACAGATAGAGGTTGTTTCCCATCGATTGATATAGATAGGCAGATGTCCTCTCTCGATGAGTCGAAGCGATGTGGGCCTAGCGGGAGACCGCCAGCGGTAAATCGGACTCAGGATCAGGACGGCGGCCCCCCAGGAGAGTCGCTCTGCCGAAAAGGGTCACAGAACCGATTGATTGAAGTAGCCTAATAAGGGAGCGATCGCCCGTCGATGGGGATGCCCAGAGACCTCACTGGCTTTGGGGTGGGCTGACCGCTGATCAGCCTCAGCCATGCAGACTTTTGCCGATCGCGGCTGACACCCCCTGGCGGTTTGCGGGCATACTGAACCAACTTGCCGGTCGGGCCAGCGATCGCGAGCTGTGATCTGTCACTGGCTGTCGGGGCATCGGCGCTCTTTGTCGCCCGTCGCGATCGCTGGCTTCCAGCCACTGCCGCCCATTCACAAGAGAAATCGATATCGTGCCAGTCAAGAGTCCTGCCACCGCTAACCTCCGCCTCGTCGAAGATGAAACCCAGACCCTGCTGCATTGGGCGGCCTCAGTCATGGCGTCTGACGATACCTACTTTGGGCGAGGGCAACGGCTGGCAAAACGGTTGGGAGCCCACTATCGCCGCGATGGCCTGACCGAATTTGGCTTTTGGACCCCGGAACTAACCGCTGATGTGATTCAGTCAGAGCGATCGCTGGAAATCGAAATTTTCACCCCCCTGGCCCCGATCAACTTCCGCGAACCCCGGCAGGTCATCGACTTTCAGCGGGATCTGGTGCCCCTGCGTCAGCAAGGGGAATTTCTCTGGGCCGTCGTGGCTGGGGTCAAAGCGGGCAACTGCAACACCGCCGGGTCCTTTTACTGGTTGCGCTACGTCGACGCCGAGCAGCGGGTGCACATTATTCGCGATCCCCTGGCCTACTCGACCCCCTACGGCGTGTTTGCCCCAGCGGAGGTGTACGACATGCGGCGGCTGCAGCGGCGGCGGACCGACCTCAGCTATTTTCGCCGCACGGCCGCCCCCAAAGGCATTCCCGATGCGGAGATTCCACGGGTGCCGACGCCGACCAACATTCTCCAGATTCACGCCAAAACGGCGTCTCCCGAGGGCACCCTGGAAGGGCTGACCCACACGTTTAACCGCATCTCCGACAAGATCACCGCCGGGGAACCGCTGACGCCCGCCGACGAAGTGTACTGCGGTTACGATGCGGTGCAGTTGCTCCCCGTCGAGCCGACGATTGAGTATCGCCGCGAAGATACCAACTTTGAACACGAATTTTTTGTGCTGGGCACCCCGCTGACGGATCGGACGGCTGAGGCGGCGATCGCCGATGCGCCTGAGGAAACCGCCACCGCCAGCGACCCCGATCGCTCAGACGCCACTGTCACCGTCACCCTGCGCAAACCCGACACTCAAAACTGGGGTTACGACGTGCCCATTTTGGCGTCGTCCGCGACGAATCCCGCTGTGCTGGGCAGCCTCCGCCCCGATGAAGTTGTCGACTTTGTCGTCGCCCTACACAACTTTGCCGGGGGGGCGATCGGCCTGATCTACGACCTGGTCTACGGCCACTCCGACAACCAGGGGTTGGAATTGCTCACCCAGCAGTTTTTCAAAGGCCCCAATATGTACGGGCAAGACCTCAACCACCAGTTACCGCAGGTGCGGGCCATTTTGCTGGAAATGCAGCGGCGCAAAATCAACACCGGTGCGGACGGCATTCGCGTCGATGGAGGACAGGATTTTCGCTTTTTTAATCCCCTATCGGGGCGGGTGGAGCAGGACGACGCTTATTTGCTGGCCATGAGCGACGTGGTGCAAGACATTCAGGGCTATCGGCGACTGATGTTCACCATTTTTGAAGATGGTCGCCCCTGGCCCGAGGAAGGTTGGGAAGAAAAATCCACCTACCGCGAACTGGTGGAAATGAAGCCCGGTTCCTTCCAGTGGGGACCGCTGATTTTTGCCCACAACACCCCCACCCTCAAGGGCTTTTGGGATCGCAAATGGCGACGGGTCGGTGAGGTCATCTTTCAGGGCGATCACTGGATCACCGGCTGTGGCAACCACGACACCGTGCGCCGAGGCAATCAAGTTGATCCCCATGCCGAAATCAACTGGAACCTGGGCAAAACCCTGCCGCAGGTGCTGCACCGGGCCTACAACAACCCCGCTACGCTGCTGTGGGTACATGGCTTTTCCCCTGGCTTGCCCATGGACTTTTTGAACGCCACGGTAGAAACCCCCTGGGGCTTTTTCCGCAATACGGACGATCGCTACGGCGTCAAAGTTGTCTCGGAGGAAGTCGGCTTTCTGGACTGGGAAATCGAGCCCGAAATGTACGCTGACGCCGATGCTTTCCCCCGGCTCAAAGCCTTGGGCTTCGTCGAATACGGGCAGTTGCGCGACTTTGCCTATGCTCTGCGTGACGCCATGGTTGAAACCGATTATGACCTCGAAGCCGTCGCCCAAGTCTGTCAGAAATGCCTCGACGGGGACGACCGGACCCTCTGCACCGTCCCGGCCCTAGAGGAACTCAGCGAGGCGCATCTGCCGCGTTTCTTGGCGACGCTGGATGTGCCCAAACTCAAAGCTTTTGCCATGGCCTTTATGGAAGACGGCCACGATATGTGCAATGTCGGTCGCTACCTGGAAAACCTGGACGGCCAGCTCACCCACTTTAGCTGGACCCTGCGCCACTTTCGCCTGACCCACCCCTGGCTGCGAGAAAACCTGACCGGGCGAGATCGCTTCAACCGTATTAGCGACCACCAGCGCACCATTTTTTACGGCTACCGCAGCGCCCCCCATCCCGACGTGGCCCCCGGTCACGCAGTGGTCATTCTGGCCCACATGGGCGGCGATCCGATGACGGTGAACCCCGGCGACTGGCTGCAACTCGACATGGCCGACTGGCGGGTCGCGATCGCCACCCCCGGCATTGACCTCAAGGAGGATGTAAAAGATCTGCGATCGTTTGAGCTGCGCGACGGGGAAGGCGTGCTGCTGGTGCCGATCGAGAAAAGCTGAGGTTGGAAGCCGGAAAACTGCGATAGATTCGGGAGGAGATTTTGATGCCAGAAATCCCTGATAGCGGTGCATCAAGATCTCTGACGGCGGTGCATCGCTGCGCGGATGCACCCTACGAATTTTCGCGCGTGCCCTGATACGGCAAGGGCGAGACGCCCCAACCTACGGGGCATAACCTTGCCCACCCTGCCACCCCCTACCCTCACACCCTGCCACCCTCACACTCCTCCCCCATGTCCCGCTCCTACAAAGCTACTGGAATCAACCTCAAAGGGATGCCGATGGGCGAAACGGATCGCCTGGTGACCATCCTGACGGTGGAGCACGGGCTGGTGCGGGCGATCGTGCCGGGGGCGCGGAAGCACAAGTCGCGGCTCGGGGGGCGCAGCAGCCAGTTTGTGGTGAATGAGCTGTTGATCGTGCAGGGCAAGAGTCTGGACAAGCTGGTACAGGCGGAAACGGTGCGATCGTTTCCGGGGTTGTCGGCAGAGTTGTCGCGACTCACCGCTAGCCAGTATCTTGCGGAACTGGTGCTGTGTCAGGCGTTGAGCGGGCAGCCTCAGGGCGAGTTGTTTACGCTGCTGGTTGAGCAGTTGCAGCGGTTGGAGCAGGTTGCCAGCGATGACATTCTGCCCTGTTTGAACCAGGGGATTTTTCAACTGCTGGTGTTGGCGGGGGTGGCTCCAGAGTTGCATCAATGCAGCGTCAGCCAGATGGCGATTACACCGGATTTGTCGCGAGCGGATTGGCAGGTGGGTTTTAGCGCCCTTTCCGGGGGGGTGGTCAGTTTGGCGCAGATGTCGCAGATTCGGGCGACGGGGCCTCGGGCAAGAACCCCAGAAGGGCGCTACGCTGTAAAGACAGGTCAAGGCAGTGGTTACCGTTCGGCCAAATCGTACAAACCTCCCCCCATCAGCCTCATTTCGGCCCAAGAGCTGGTATGGTTGCAGCAGTTGGGGAGTGCTGAGTTAATTACTCAGCGATCGCTGCCGGGCATGACTACGGCTGATCAACGGTGGCTGGGGTGGCAGCGCATTGAGCGGTTGCTGCGGCAGTATGCCGAGTTTCACTTTGATCGCCCGATTCGATCAGCGACCCTGATTGACGCCTGTTTCCCTGCACCGGTTTCTACGAGATAAATGCTGCGCGAGTCAGAACTCAATTCATCCCCCGAAGACGCCCCCGTGAGCCAGGATGGCGGCAGCGATACGGGTACCCCCACGACTCCAGCCCCCCCTGCGACCCCAGTCAACCATGAGGGATTGTGGCCGGTTCTGCAAAACCGCAATTTCCTCGTTTTGTGGAGCGGGCAAGTCTTTTCGCAACTGGCCGACAAAGTTTATCTGGTGTTAATGATTGCCATCATTGGGAGTCAGTTTCAAGCGCCAGGACAGAGCATCAGCGGTTGGGTATCGGCGGTGATGGTCGCGTTCACCATTCCGGCGGTGCTCTTTGGTTCCCTAGCGGGCGTTTACGTCGATCGCTGGAGCAAACGGAGAGTGTTGGTGCTGACTAACCTGCTGCGGGGCGGACTCGTCATGGCGCTGCCGGTACTGTTGTGGATTTCGCAGGATTGGGGGGCGGTACGGCAGATTCCCATCGGGTTTGGACTGCTGCTGGTCGTCACCTTTGCGGTGTCAACCCTGACTCAGTTTTTTGCCCCCGCAGAGCAGGCAATGATTCCGCTGCTGGTGAAAACGCGCCGGTTGTTGTCGGCCAACTCGCTCTACACCACGACGATGATGGCCTCGGTGATCATCGGGTTTGCGATCGGTGAGCCCTTGTTGACTCTGGCCGATACGCTGCTCAAATCAGTGGATGGGGGAGCCGGTTGGGGCAAGTCGCTGCTGGTGGGGGCAGGCTATCTGATCGCTGGACTGCTGCTGCTGTTGGTGAATACCTCTAAAGACACCTTGCCCGAGCACGAACCGCCCCACCCCTGGGACGATATCAAGGATGGGGTGCGCTATCTGGGCAAAAATTCGGCGGTGCGGAACGCCATTATTCAGTTGGTTTTGTTATTCGCCGTGTTTGCGGCGCTGGCGGTGCTGGCGGTGCGCCTGGCAGAAGTCATCCCCGAGCTGAAATCGTCGCAGTTTGGCTTTCTGTTAGCGGCGGCGGGGGTGGGCATGGCCGTGGGGGCCGGGGTGATTGGTCAGTTTGGCGCAAGGCTAGAGCGGCGATCGCTGAGCTTGGTCGGTTCCCTGGGGATGGCGGCCATGCTGGCGGGCATGGCGCTGATGACGCAGCAGCTTTGGGCAACGTTGGTGTTGATCGCGATCCTGGGCTTTTTTGCGGCGCTGATTGGCATCCCGATGCAGACAACGATTCAAGAGCGCACGCCTGCTGCCATGCGGGGCAAGGTTTTTGGCCTGCAAAACAATGTGGTGAATATCGCCCTGAGTCTGCCCCTGGCGCTGGCTAGCGTGGCCGAAAGTTGGTTGGGTCTGCCCCTGGTTTTGACGATCCTGGGGGGAGTTGTTGGTTCGGGGGGCCTGCTGACCTGGTATAGTGCCGGTACGGGTGATGACAGCACGGTAAACGCTTCTCTCGCTAAGCAAGAGGGCGATCGCGCCTGAGTTTCAGGTGATTCGCAGTCTACCGCCCTCATTCTGCGGATAAAAAGGCTTTCCCCCTGTAGATGCACGTAGCATGGCTTGGCAAAAAATCGCCGTTTTGTGGAAATGTCACCTACGGTCGTGAGATTACTCACGCGTTGCTACAGCGCGGGGGTCGGGTCACGTTTCTACATTTTGACCATCAACGGGCCTTGGTCGCAGAAGACGGCGCTCAGATGAGCTGGGCGACCGACCTGCCCCACCAGACCTGCGAAGAAATTTCCCTGCCGTTTTTATTCAAATCCCAAATTCTGACGATTCCCTCGCTGGGGTCAGGCAAGCTGCTACTCGATACGCTGCGGCAGTTACGTCCTGACATCGTCCACGCATCGCTGACCCTCTCGCCGCTCGATTTTCGCCTGCCGGAAATTTGTGCCGAGTTACAACTGCCGCTGGTGGTGACGTTTCATCCCGCGTTCGATCGCAAGCTGCGCACCCTGAGTTCCGGCACCCAGCATGTCACTTATCAGGTCTATGCCCCCATGCTGGCCCGCTGCGATCGCGTCATCATCTTTTCCAAGCTGCAGCGCGACATCCTGATCCGCCTGGGGGTGCCCCCCGAAACCCTGGCGGTGATTCCCAACGGGGTGGATGTCAACAAATATTCCCCCGGTCCCTCAGCGATCAAGTCCACCCTGCAAGCCCGCCAGCTCTTTGTCTATCAGGGCCGCATCTCTCCTGAAAAGAATGTCGAAGCGTTGCTCAGGGCGTGGCGGCAAGCTGATATGGGACCCGATTGTCAACTGGCGATCGTCGGCAATGGTCCACTAGAGTCCTCTCTGCGGCTGTTTTATGGGGGCGATCGGTCCATCCATTGGCTGGGATTTGTACAAGATGAAGCGCGCCGCATCGACATCCTGCGCGGGGCCGACGCGTTCTTGCTACCGTCGCTGGTAGAGGGCCTGTCCCTCTCGTTGCTAGAGGCGATGGCCTGCGGTACCGCCTGCGTGGCGACGGATGCCGGGGCCGATGGCGAAGTCCTGGAAGAGGGGGCTGGGATCGTCGTCGATACCCAGCGGGTGCGCCATCAGTTGCAAACCATCCTGCCCATCTTCCGCGACCACCCTGAAATGACGCGGCTGCTGGGACAAAAAGCCCGACAGCGGGTGCTAGAACGCTACACCCTCGACAAGAACGTGACCCAGGTCGAAGGCATTTATCAGGAGTTGGCAGCGCCGAATTACGCTGCAAATTCTTCTTACATGATGCTGTAGTGAGGTTTGGGGTATTAGGTTTTAGGGAGCAAGTCTCGAATTATGAGGTTTGAGTATTTACTAGCACCTAGTACCCAGTACCTAGCACCCTGTCACCCTCATACCCTGCCACCCTCATACCCTCTCTACCACGCTTCCGACTCCGACTTCTGATTTGCCAGGGCGGTGGTGGCGGCGTCTTCGGCGGCTTTGGCGATCGCTTCGGCTACTTTCGACGCAAAGGGTTTGAGCACAGACCAGGCCACGGGCGACAGCCAACCTCGTAGGCAAACGGAATAGGAGATTTGTGTCCCCCAGACCGTTGACTCCAGACGATAGACGACCCGTTCTTCTAACCCTGGCACGGGAAATAACCGGATGCTAATCAACTCATGGGGCGACACCCGCTCGACAAAAATCTGCACGGGAATCGGCAACCACCGAGGAATCACTCGATAAATCAGCCCCGGCTTTGCCGTCAGCCCCCGAGGCGCGTTGGTGCTGTCGATCAGTGGATGCCAGGTCGACATATCGGCCAAATTTGTCAGCGTTTGCCACAGTGTCTCAATCGGAGCTGTGCTGAGGGCCTCATACGTCCGATAGATGGGGTGGCTAGGCGGATGGTGCTGCACCAACCTGGCTGGTTGCTTGGGGCGAAGCGGCGAGGACGGGAAGTTTCTCCAAAACAACTGAAACACTTTCATGGCAGACAAAGGGTCAATAACAGTTCAGGGATCGGCGCGATTTCAGTCTGGGGCAGTGACTAGGGGGCCAATGGAGTTGAGGTTACGGCCACCTTGGAGAAATTCGTCAGTCTCGCCTCCTAACAAAGAGAAATGTGCTGTTATCGTCAACCATCTACCGGACTTGTTGAAAATTCTGTCTCAAATATTTAGAGTTCTCAATATTCTGATAGCGTCTTCATTGTAGAGAAATGTTTTAGACTGCCAATCCTGTGGCTAATTCAAGTTAGGGTAAAAAACGTTCAATGCCTGACAGGTCAAGGGATTGCCCACAGCCGATCAAGCCTGGAAAAATACCGGGCCATGTGACTCGATGGGCACCGAGGCGAATGCCTAAGTGTCATTGCAGTGTGGCATACCTGCCAGGTTTTTGCAGCCGATCGCCGCCTCGTTGGAGTGACTCAGCGCTGGAGGCGGTGCAATTGACCTCGTAATCGATCTGCTGGTTAGGATTGCCAATTTTATGACGACTTCTTCTGCACCCAATCGCAAGCCCATGCCCAACGCTACACCGGCACCCCCGCCCGCCGACTCTCGCGATCGCGTCAGCAAGTTTATGCAGGGCATTCAAGATGAAATTTGTGCTGGCTTAGAAGCCCTCGACGGCGCGGCCCAGTTTCAACAAGACCAGTGGCAGCGTCCCGAAGGCGGCGGCGGGCGATCGCGGGTGCTCAAAAACGGTGGCGTATTTGAGCAAGGCGGCGTCAACTTCTCGGAAGTGTGGGGCGAGCAGTTGCCCCCTAGCATTTTGGTCCAGCGGCCCGAAGCAGCAGGGCACGGCTTTTACGCCACGGGCACATCGATGGTGCTGCATCCCCGCAATCCCTACATTCCCACGGTACACCTCAACTATCGCTACTTCGAAGCGGGACCCGTCTGGTGGTTTGGCGGCGGCATCGACCTCACCCCTTACTATGCCGACCTGGAAGACGTGAAGCACTTTCACCAAACGTTAAAGGATGCCTGCGATCGCCACCATCCCGACTATTACCCCGACTTTAAGCTGTGGTGCGACGAGTATTTTTACCTGAAGCACCGAGGCGAAACGCGCGGCGTTGGCGGCATCTTTTTTGACTATCAAGACGGACGCGGCGCACTGTATCGCGGCCCGGATGAAAATGGCCCCGCTGCGGAGTATAGCCAAAAAGTCGGTGAGCTGCCCCAGCGCAGTTGGGAAGACCTGTTCAGCTTTGTGAATGACTGCGGTCGGGCGTTTTTGCCCGCCTATGTGCCCATCGCCGAGCGGCACCGCAGCCAGGAGTATGGCGATCGCGAGCGTGATTTTCAGCTCTATCGCCGGGGGCGCTATGTGGAATTCAACCTGGTGTATGACCGGGGCACGATCTTTGGCCTGCAAACCAATGGCCGCACCGAGTCCATTCTAATGTCGCTGCCGCCGCTGGTGCGCTGGGAGTACAGCTACCATCCCGAGCCCAACACCCCCGAGCATCAGCTTTACGACATTTTCCTGAAGCCCCAGGACTGGCTCTCGGGCAACGTCGCGGTGTAGAGCGTCTCTTTAGACCCCCGGCTTCTTCGAGAAGCCGGGGGTCTGGGGTTTGAACGCGATCGCGCTGCTGGCAAAAGTTGCCGCATCGTACTGGCTGCGATTAGGCGCGTCACTCAACGCTATTACTAGCTGCAAAAATCTGAGCAGCGGTCAATTCTAAAGCGGGAAAAGTGAGGGAAAGGAGGCGATCGTTTCCGCAAAATTGTTGCAGTTCATATTCGCCGTCCACCAAGGTAAAAACCGTCAATGTGGGCTGTTTCGGGTTGCCGATGTAACGTCTTCCGCCAATGCCCAGATCATGTTCCACAATCCAGTATTCCTGAATACCTAAGGATTCGTAGTCGGCCATCTTAACCAGATAATCGTCGCGCCAGTTCGTTAAAACGACCTCGACAGCAAGCTTGATGGTTTGGCCTGAGAGGATGATGGATTCACGCTCCCAACGAGGTTCTGAAGCGATATTGTCTTCATCCAATACGACAATATAGCGGTTCCCGATTCAATGAAGTACAGATTGATTTTTGAAAGCTTTATTCAGCAAGGGTTTTGCCGAGGTTTACTGTACCTCACCTAGGAAAGAACCGCTGTATCCGGTTCATAGCCCGTATCATTCGAGATCCTGATCAAGCATTCCTTGGGCACAAAGTAGTTTTGCTGCGCTTGTCGGAAAACGGCTCCCAATTCATAAGCCAAGTTGCCAGCGATGCGGGAGTGTTGACCTCTAGGCTTAGGCATCTCGATAATCACCCCTCGCCGCAGTTCATAGTGATGTGCTGAATCTTCAGGATCCCACTCCACGAATTCATCAAAGGTTAGGAGCTTTTTGTCAGATAGGGCGATCATGATTGGTGACGGCTTCGAGATTTTGGATGACGAATTGATGAAGTAAATTGGTAATTACGGCTGATACGGATGACTCGGTTTGAGTGGCGATCGCCTGTAGAAACTGAACATCTTGAGAGGGCAGTTCGACTTTAATTTCCTGAAGTTCCCCTAGTTGGGCTTTCGCATAATTCTGATAGCGTTGAATTTCCTGCTGAAGATTGGGTACTGAGAGCCACTCATCATTTTCAATAGATTCTAGAATTTCTTGCTCTTCGGGAGTAAGTTGATCGTCAATCATGTGCGTCTCCTAAATACTTTTTCTTCATCTTGCGACTGGGAATAATGGTTTTTAGAAAAATCATTTGCTCACTTTCTACAAAGGGCACCAGATAAACGTATTGATTAATGGCAAGCACAAAAATTCTTTGGGACGAATATTTTTCTTGATTAGGATGCTCAATAACGTCAAGCACATGGCCTTGATAAATCGCCAAAGCAACCGTCTCAAAATCAATACCTCTTGTCGCTTTCAGTAATCTACTTTTATCAAGATTCCATTGCAGAGGCTTCATAGCAGTTGCTCAAATATAGCGAAAAGGGGCAGGCGATCGCCCACCCCTTCAAGTCGCGCCAGGGGACGGTTCCCTCGTAGGGAACCGTCCCCTCTTATTGTCTACTCGACGCCTTCGATGCGGTCTTCGACTTCCTGATACAACTCTTGCAGCCGCTCCAGGTTTTCGTCACTGGTTTCCCAGTAGCCGCGCCCATTCACTTCCAGCAGGGTCGAAACCATGCGGCGGAAAGAGTTAGGGTTCAGGTCCATGAGGCGCTTGCACATCTCCGGATCCTTGATGAAGGTGGTATTGGTGTCCTCGTAGACCCAGTTATCCACCGCATCAGCGGTGGCCGACCAGCCCATCGTGTTTACCAGACGCTTCGAGAGTTCCCGCACGCCCTCGTAGCCGTGGGAGAGCATGCCCTCGTACCATTTGGGATTGAGCAGCTTGGTGCGAGCATCTAAGCGCACCGTTTCCGACAGGGTCCGCACCTGGGCATTCGCCGTGGTGGTATCGGCCACATAGGAGGCGGGCTTGGTGCCGTCGCCCCGCAGACTGGCGACCACCTTAGTGGGGTCGGAGTCGAAGTAGTGGGACACATCCGTCAGCGAGATCTCCGAAGAATCCAGGTTCTGGAAGGTCACTTCGGCCCGTTTCAGGGAGGACTCAAACAGACCACGAGACTCATCCATCACCCCCGGATTGTCGGAGTTGAAGGCAAAAGATTTACGCTTCAGGTACATTTCCTGGAGTTCGCTTTCGTCTTCCCAACTGCTGTTTTCCACCGCCAGGTTGACGTTGGAGGCATAGGAGCCGGAAGCGTTGGAGAAGATACGGGTCGCTGCCGTGCGCAGGTCACAGCCCATTTCCGCCGCTTGCTCCAGGGCGTGCTTACGGACGAAGTTCATTTCCAGGGGTTCATCGGCTTCGGCGGCCATTTTCACGGCGCGGTCCAGCAGGGCCATCTGGTTGATGAACAGGTCGCGGAAGACGCCGGAGCAGTTCACCACGATATCCACGCGGGGACGACCGAGTTCTTCTAGAGACAGCAGTTCCAGCTTGTTGACCCGACCCAGGGCATCGGGCACGGGCTTGACGCCGACAAACCACATCATTTGGGCCAGGGATTCGCCGTAGGTTTTGATGTTGTCGGTGCCCCAGAGAACGGTGGCGATGGTTTCAGGATAGCGACCGCCGTTTTCCTGCTTTTGGCGCTCCAGCAGGCGATCGACCACGATTTTGGCAGACTGTACCGCTGCCAGGGTGGGAATCGACTGGGGATCGAGCGCATGCAGGTTTTTGCCCGTGGGCAGCACGTCCGGGTTCCGAATCGGGTCGCCACCGGGACCAGGGATGACGTACTCGCCTTCCAGACCTTTCAGCAGCGCCCCCAGTTCGTTGTCGGCGCAGACCTGCTCCAGACAGAATTCCAGGAACTCCATCAGGGGCTTAATGGTTTCGCCTTCCACCTTTTGGTAGCCCGCCTCGTGGAGCGCCTTCACCCAGGGCTCTTTGCGGCCAATGTTGAGGAAGTTCAGGCGCGACACCATCGAGACGCGACCCTCGGCATCCACCTGCTCGTGGACCAGGGCACCGACAGCATCGCGCACCGCCTGATTGATGTCGTACAGCAGTTGCACGTCGTCGAGGACACCCTTGTCGCTGTGGGCGTAGATTTCGTCAATGTCGCGACCGATGCTCTCGGCGATCACGCGCTGGAGGCTCATGATGCCTTCCTCTTCGCGATCGAGGCTAGCAATGTTGACCAGGGTGGCGATCGCCTCTTCAGCGGTCGGCGGTTTGCCGATCACATGCAACCCACAGGGCAGCAGGCGCGACTCGATTTCCATCAGCTTGATGTAGATCTTACCGACGAGGTTGTCCCGATCGTCTGCGGACATTTCGCTGCCGTCGATTTCGGGCAGGGCTACATCGCGGTCCAGGTTGCAGACCCGTGCCGTTTCCACGATCGCGTTCACAATCTGGATGGCTCGACCGCTGTCCTTTTGGGACTGGTAGGAACCGATCAATTCGCTCAGTTCCTTGAGACCCTTATAAAGTCCGGCGTTTTCCGCAGGAGGAGTCAGGTAGCTGATGGTTTCGGCATAGCCGCGTCGTTTGGCGATCGTCGCCTCGGAGGGGTTATTCGCCGCGTAGTAGTAGAGGTTCGGGGTGGTGCCGATCAGGCTGTCGGGGTAGCAGGTGCCCGACATGCCCATTTGCTTACCGGGCATAAACTCCAGCGAACCGTGGGTACCGAAGTGCAGCACCGCATCTGCGCCCCAGATTTTCTCCAGGTAGGTGTAGTAGGCCGCAAAGCCGTGGTGAGGACTGGCGGAACGGGAGAACAGCAGCCGCATCGGATCGCCTTCGTAGCCGAAGGTGGGCTGCACGCCGATAAACACATTGCCAAACGCCTTGCCGTACACCAGTAGGTTTTGGCCGTCGGTATTGAGGTGTCCGGGAGGGGCTCCCCAGTTTTCTTCCAAACGGGTGGAGTAAGGGGTCAGTTCCTCATACTCGGGCACCGACATGCGATAGGCGACGTTCAGCTCGGGGCTGGCGTACTGGGCCTGGGCGTCGTGGATCACCTCTTGCATCAGGGCTTCCGGCGACTCAGGCAGTTCCGGAATGTCGTAGCCGTTGCCCTTCATGGCTTCCAGCACTTTGTAGATGGAGCCAAATACGTCCAGGTACGCGGCAGTACCGACGTTGCCCTTATCCGGTGGGAAGCTGAAGACGGTGATCGCCAGCTTTTTGTCCAGCTTGGGCTTGCGGCGCAGGTTGCCCCACTTGATCGCCCGCTGAGCGATGGAGCTGATGCGGTCTTGCAGGGTGATGGCGCGACCCGTCATGCCGTCGCGACCGGAGAGCACGATGGGCTCGATCGCCCCATCCAGTTCCGGAATCGCCATCTGCAACGCCACCTGAATCGGGTGCAGACCCAAATCGCTCTCTTCCCACTCTTCAGTGGTTTGGAACACCAGGGGCAGCGCTACCATGTAGGGGCGGTTCAAGCGGCGCAGGGTCTCGATCGCCTTGGGATGGTCCTGTCTGGCGGGGCCACCCACCAGCGCAAAGCCCGTCAGGGACACCACGGCATCCACCACAGCATGGTCGGGCTTCAGCGGGTCAAAGAAGTATTCGTTAACGGGCTTAGAGAAGTCCAGACCGCCGGAGAACACCGGAATCACGCGAGCGCCCAGATACTCCAACTCCTGCACCATCGCCGCGTAGTGAGCTTCGTCTCCGGTGACGAGGTGCGTCCGTTGCAGCACCAGGCCGACGCAGGGAGCCAGGGGATCGCGCAGTTCCTCCGGCAAATCCTTCCGGGAGTCGTACCAGTTCAGGTACTCTTTGATGTCTTCAAACATCTGGGTCGCCATCGGGTGCCAGATGCCGACATCAGGAAAAGTCAATGGGGCCGCATGTTCCAGGCTGTCTGCCTGCGGCGCGCCTTCGATCGTTTTGTCGGTGAAGACGTAGCGATCGGCCAGCATCAGCATGAAGTTTTCCAGGTTCTCCGCCGAACCGCCCAGCCAGTACTGGAAGCTGAGCATGAAGTTCCGCGCATCCTGGGCCTTTTCCACCGGCAGGTACTTCAGCACATTGGGCAGCGTCCGCAGCAGCTTCAGCATGGCGTCTTCAAAGCCGCTGCCCTTCTTCTGGCGGCGCTTCTTCATGAACTCGCCAATGACGCTCTTAGACTGCCCCAACTGCGCCATCGAGAAGCTGCCCATTTTGTTCAGGCGCATCACCTGGGGCATCGAAGGGAAGACGACGGCGGCATCCAAACTGTCGCGATGGGGCTGCACCGCGTCTACTACCTTGTCAGCCAGGTCTTCGATAAAGATCAGCGAGGCGATAAAGATATTGGCTTCAGAAATGTCTTGCTTAAAGGCTTCGTAGTTTTCTGGGCTGCGCAGTTCCTCGATCAAGTAGCCGCTGACTTCAAAGGCCACTTCTGAATTCTTGGCGTTAATGGCGCGAATTGCTGAGGATAGAGCGCTCTGGTACTGAGGCTCCAGAACCACATAGACCACTTTGACCAGCGATCGCCCGTTCAGCTCATCGGGCACGATGTGTCGCACAGTGGGCTTGACGTGGGTGAACATGCAGTGATGACTCCTTATGACGTGTCCAGATTCCAGATGTCGTGGTCAGCTAGCCAGGAAGAGCAAAGAATACCATCGGGGCAAATCGGCAATCATCTTTGCCTCACTGCTTCCTAGCGGGCTTGAACAACAACTTTAAGTTGCTGAGAATTACCGGGGCAAAAGAATATTTACAAACCCCCGCAATTCCTGTACAGAAACCGCCCCAGCAGACCCGGAAAGGTTTACAAACCTAACTTTCTTGTAACAGAAAAACCTTGCTACATAAGGGATACAGCGATATGCGTAACAATTCGCAATGTTTTTCGCCCTAAAAACTCATTTTCGATGAAGTTTTGTAGACCCATAGAAAATGCCTATTTTCTCCATAGAAAGAATAAAGGGCGGATGTCTGGATCCTATGGTCGAGATTCCATGAGGCCTGTTTGCGATCGTGGGGCTGCCCTTATTCGCTCACCATTAACTCAGTCACGTTCCACAAGTCAAAGGGGCGAACGATCCCCGAGTAATTGATGTTCTCAATCGTGTTCCGCATCGCGCCCAAATTCAACGGATTCACCAAGTAGATGAAGGGCAGATACTCCTGAGCTAGGCGTTGGCTCTCAAAATACAGCTCTCCCCGCTTTTCCAGATCAATTTCCTGAGCAGCCTGGATATAAATGTCGGCAATTTGTTTTTCCCAATCTGCCGCTGCCCATCCTTCGAGCGGTTCTTGACCCACGAGGGCCTGCTGGTTAAAGGCGTGCAGTGATCCGTCTAGCAGCCATACCGTTGCGCCACCGTTCGGCTCTAGGCCAGCGGTAAAGCCGATAATGTGGGCTTCCCAATCAAGGCTATCGCTGAGCTTCGTCACCAGCGCATTAAAGCTAATGGGCTGAAAGTCAACCTGAATGCCGATCTTGGCAAGATCCTGCTTGATCTGCGCACCGATCGACTCTCGAATCTTGTTGCCCGAGTTGGTAATCAGCGTAAACCGCACCCGATTGCCGTCCGCATCCAGCAACTGCCCCAACTCGTTGTATTGAAAGCCGTCCTGCTCCAGTAGTTGCCGTGCTTGATCGGGATCATAGTCATAGGCGGGAATGCCCTCTGCCGGACTAGCGTAAAACGGACTCTGAACCGGCAGCGGCGAGGTTTGGGGTTCGCCCAGTCCCTGATAGATGTTGTTAATCATCGTCTGGCGATCAATCCCATAGGAAACCGCCTGCCGAAACGCCACCGAGTTAAACCACTTTGACTTCACCGGATCGACCAATGGCTGACCGTTGCGGCTCGCTTTGTTGAGGTTGAAGCTAACGAAGGTAGTTCCTAAATTTGGCCCCCCATTGTAAATCGTGAAATTACCCCGCTCCGTTTCGCGTTTCATCAAGGCAAATTCATCGGGGGCAACACCAATGGTGTCCAGTCCCCCCGAACGAAACTGAAGCAGTTGGTTGTCCGTCGATTCAATGACTTGCCAAATCAGCTCTTCCACATAAGGTTGCTGATTACCCTGGGCATCTTGCTGCCAGTAGTAAGGGTTCTTCTCAAAAATGACGCGCTGACCGGCAATGTATTGCTTCAGCTTGTAAGGCCCGTTAGTCACGATCTCCTCAGGGGGAGTGCCGGTCGTCCACTTAGAAAGAAATTCGGGGTTGCCTTCCCCATCAAGGGTGTTGACCGATTCTTCCAACACATGAGCGGGCAAGATGCCAGATCCCGAGTTGAGCAGAAACGGGGCAAACGGTTCGGGTAAAACAAACTGGTAACGCCGCTCGTCAATCTTTTCGATCGCCGGTAGGGCCCCTGATTGACCAATTCGAAAGGCATCACGGGACGTAGAAGGAATGGCCTCGTTAAAGATGACATCCCGAAACGTAAAGACCACATCGTCAGAGGTTAACGGCTCTCCATCCGACCACTTGAGCCCTTCTTTGAGAGTAAAGGTGTAAGTCAGCCCATCGTCCGAAATCTCCCAGGACTCCGCCAGGGCGGGGATAATTTCTCCCGTTTCCCCGTCTAACGTCAGCGCCCCTTCAAACGTGTATAGAAAGATGTTGGGATATTCCTGACTGAGGGCCGGATTAAAGGTTTTGGGGTCACCTAGTGAGCTAAAAACAATGCGTGACGTGTCTTTCGCTGCCGCTGTCGTGAACTGGGAAAGATCGCAGCCCGAAAAGGCGATCGCACTAACTAACGCCAGCCCAAACAATAATGCCAGTCTGGCAATTTGTTTGACCAGTTGGATTAAAACTCCGAAATCCCAATCCCGAAACGCCATAATTTTCCGCATTTTTCTACTTCAAAGCATTATTGCAACTAATTTTGGGAATGCCTACTGGGAGAGTTGACAGTCAGAAATCGATACATTCGCGGGGGCAGGCAGGCTCGATTCAACGTTCTGGTCTGATTTGAGAGAGTTCGGTGAGAATGCCTCGCCCCTACACGCCACCCCATCACCCTGCCACCCCACTACACCCTCACCCCCGATCGCCCCTGCGCCCACCAGGCAAACGCGCCCCCCACGACCAACATCAGCAGACTGTAAATCGCCGCCGGGATCGCCATCGTCGGATTGTTGAGAAACGTGGGCGCACTGGCGATCGCGATCGCTAACGTGCCATTTTGGATGCCCACTTCGACGGTGATGGCGGTCGCACTGGGGCGATCGAGGCGACCCACCAGTGCCAGCCCGTACCCCAAAGCCATCGTCACGACCACCAGCGTCAGCATCACCCACCCCACCTGCGCAAAAAAGTCCAACACGTTAGCCCGCTCCTTCAACAACAGCCCGGCGATGATCAACCCCAGGAAAAACAGGGCCAGCCATTTCACCCATTTTTCCAACGGGGCGGCGAACTGGGGGACGTAATGGTGTAGCGCCATGCCGATGCTGACCGGGATCAGGATGATGACGGCAATTTGCAGAATCGTGGAGCCCAGGGGGAGTCTTAGGTCGATCGCCGCTCCCAAAAACTGCCCCATCGCGCCATTGACCACCAGGGGGATCGTCACGATGGTAATCAGGCTGCTGAGGGCCGTCAGGCTAATCGACAGCGCCACATTGCCCCGCGCCAGATAGGTAATCAGGTTAGAGGTCGGGCCACCGGGACAGGCGGCCAAAATCATGACGCCCACCGCCAACTCTGGCGATAAGGGAAACACTGACGCCAGCAAAAAGCCCACCAGAGGAAGCAAAATCAGCTGTGCCGCCAACCCCAGCAGCACTCCTTTGGGCTCGGCAACGATCCGCTGAAAGTCTTTGATCGTCAGCCCCAGACCCATGCCGAGCATGATGATGAACAAGGCCAGGGGCAAAACGATCGCTGTCAGAAAGTTGGATTCCATGGGGAGTGGATATTAATTTTTGATAATTTGTCGGCTAGTGTACAGCATTGCCAAACTATTTTTGGAGCACGATGAACTAGATAACAAGTGACTGCAGTTGAGTCGGGAAGGCTTTGCCGCAAAGGGTTTCAGGGAAGACTGCGATCGCGACTTTCGCAACCAGCGCGTCGTTTAGGGCACCCTTCACCGGCTCTGAGGCGCAACTGATAAGAAAATCAAAAGTCTAAAAGGCCTTTTAAGTAGTGACAAGTCTCGAAATTTTAGATATGTTTTTCATGTGTGAGGAGCGAACCAGCAAGGGCACCGAGACGAAACACGGCCAGTCGTCGGTGCCCTTTCTGCTTTTAAAGGTTCAAACTCTCCCCACCGGGCAAACAAAATAAATTTGAAATCGGATACGGCTGTAGAGGAATTGCAAAAACGCCTTGGATGGCCATCCAAGGATCGGTTAGGGCATTTTTCAGAATTCATCCCTTTAACGTTTCAACGCTTTCACCCCTTCTAGATGTCCTCATCAACATCATTGTTGCTGTAGGGCTTTTCTAAACCGCATTTATCACTTCAGAATAAACTGCTCGATCGCGCTCACGACCCCATCCGCTTCCACACTGGGGGCCACCCAATCGGCGATCGCCTTCACCCCATCGGGCGCATCCCCCATGGCCACCCCAACCCCGGCATAGCGAATCATTTCATAGTCATTAAAATTATCGCCCACGGTCATCACCTGATCGGGGGTCAGGTCAAGCAACTCCTCTGCCAAATATTTCACTGCGGCCCCTTTGTTTGAGAGGGGATGCGTGGCCTCAAAAAAAGTGGCGACGGACTGGGTCAAATACAGTTCTTCTGGGGTGTAGCGCTGCTTAAAGCGGGTCAGCAAATCGGTGATGACTGTCGCATCGGGACTCAACGCCAGCAACTTGGTCGTTGCGATCGCGCTTTGGCGCTGCAGGTAGACCGCCAAATCCCCCACCGGGATCGGCTCAATGCCTGATCGTGCAGCATATTCACGGGTGTCGGTCAAAATTTCCCGCACATGCAGGTGGTCGTCGATGTAGAGGTGAATAGACAGTTGCTCTGCCGCTTCCAGGGCCGCCAGTTCGGCCAGTATCGCCAATGTATGGTGCCGCGAGAGGGGCGTGTGGCGATACACCCGCCGCGACCCCGGATCTTTAATCAGCGCCCCCTGATAGGACAGCAAGGGCAGCGGCGACTGCAACGCCTGGTGAAACCGCAGCGCCGACCGATACATTCGCCCCGTCGCGATCGCCACCGGCACGCCCTGTTGTTGCACCGCCGCGATCGCGGCCTTCACCCCGTCCGTCACGTCGTTAGACTGGCCCGCGATCGTGCCGTCGATATCCAGCACTAATAATCGAATATCTGTCATGCCACTGGTAAATAAGAATGCCGCAATTAAGCCTGCCGTAGAACCGCCTGTCAGCACAAGGCCCAGGAAGCACAAAGTACCCACCCCAGCGCTTAGCTCAGCCACGTCTAAATTGAAAACTGGAGTGATGTTTTCCCGTCAAAACCTCACCTAACCTCTCCTTGCCAAGGAGAGGAACCAGACTGTCGTTAAGCCTCTCCTTGGCAAGGAGAGGTGCCGTAGGCGGTGAGGTCGGGCGAGATGTCAAAACTCCACTTCTGAAACTGGACGAGGTTGAGCGGGGCCTCTCTGCCATGGGCAGGCTCCTCGCCACGGGTCACGGGCACCGCGTGTCAGGTTCGCAGATCTCATCAAAGGCTGGTGAATCCCTCGTCTGGGGCTCATAGAGCCCATATCTCACGGGCAGTGCAGAAGCCTTTAGGGACAAACATCCCTACACCTGACACGCAATTCACCCAGCGACTGCCGCCCATCGGGAGGTTATGGTGCCGCCCATTCCTGACTTCAGGAGGTCGGTTTTGCATTCAGTACCAAGATGCCCGGCTCAGCCTGAATCGGCACCAGGTTGAGCACGTCCAGTTGAGCGCAGTATTTGAGGTCATCCTCTTGGTGCAAACGCAGCAACCGTTGACCGTGACTGGCAAAGTGCATCAAATCCAACAGCGTGTCTTGCCACTGTTCATAAAGGCTCACCGCCGCGATGGCGGCGTCGTTGCCCGCCACTTCCTTGAGGTCGGAGCCCTGGCGTTGCGTCAGTTGGTGGACGATCGCCCCCGCACACACCGTATCTTCTAAGGAATATGCGCCCTGCCAGCCCGAACCGACCAACCAAACCACTTCAGGATGATGCTCTAGCAAAAAGTCGACTACGGCCTGGCGGGTCGTCAGCGCCGCCGTAATCACCACCGGGGCTTTCTGAATGCGATGCAGGCAGCGGGTGCCGTTGGTGGTGCTCATAAACAAGTGGCGACCGCCCGAGCGCGCTTGGGTATGGTCTAGAGGCGAATTGCCCAAATCAAACCCCTCCACTTTTGCGCCTCCGCGTTCACCCGCCAGCAGTCGTTTCGCTTCGGGATAAGCTTCACTGCTGGTACGCAACTCATCTAAGTCACTAAATACATGAATGGACTCAGCGCCGACGTTAAAGGCCGCGGCCATCGTTGAGGTGGCGCGCAGAACGTCGATCGCAATCGCGCAGTCGGGAAAATTTCCGTCTGGGACTTCTTCAGGGGTGTGATAGACAAATACCTTCACAAATTAGGGATGCTCCAATTCTTTTACCTGTGCCAATTGTTCATTCTATGCGGGAAGCATCCCAAAACGTGATTAATCTTCTATGGGGTCATGATGGAGTAACGGCATGATATAAGCGCCCAGACCCAGGCCAGCGATCGCCCCAAAAAGGGTCATGCGCCCATTATCCATCGGCCACCAATCAAATCCTTGTAATGCCAACTCAGCGGGATAGGCCATGCACAGGGCAAAGGTCAGGGCAAACCCCACCAGGCCGTAACGCTCTAGCCAGTAAGGTGACTGACCGCGATCGCGCCCATATAGCACACGCATGGCAATGAGGCCGAAGATCGTGCCATAACACCGCATACAAACCGCCGCGATGCGATCGCCGATGAGGGCAACCCCCATCTCCGGCTGCGGACAAACCTGTTGCCCCAGCCAGTAAATGATGTCGCTGATTTGGACCAGAATTGGGAGTCCCGAAGCAGCTAAGAACGGCGCAGCTAATGGACCGCTGACCATGGCCACTAAAACCAGGTCAGCCAACCAGCTTAACCAGGTACGCTTTGGAGATCGGACAGAGACAGAACCTTGCATCGCAGAAAATCATCGTGCACTGTTTCTGATTGTAAACACTGCGGTGCCATCGCGGGCGCGATCGCCTCAGGATATTCAGCCCATCTCCAAATTTGGCGTTGCTGATTCCAAGTATGAACCAATCTCTCTAGATATTGGAACCTCGTTCAAATTTTTGCAAAATCATACCGCTATTCAGCAACGCCCCAAATTTAATCATCTCTGCGGTTGGTCGCGGGCGTCCGGGCGTCGTCGTCACCCGGCGGGGCGGATTCGGCGGGAGCAGTCGCGTCGGCGTCCGTTTCCCCCGCCCCATCTCTCGGGGCGGCGTTGGTGGAGTTAGAGCGTCGGTTAGACGGCAACGTTGTGCCACCAGCACCCGCTTCCGGCCGTACTGCGGGTGCTTTGGCCGGGGCTTTGCCCTCCGCGTCTGACGATCCCGACTCCTGAGAAACCTCTTCTTCGGGAGTGGCAGGGGTGTTCCGCCCCACATTCACACAGTTGTCGGGGTCGTAGTTCACGACGACTTCAAACTGATAGCCCGTGAAGCTTTCCACCGTTGAAAAATCGAGGGTCTTGATATAGCGAATCGCTTGTTGATTGAGGCCCAAGTACCCGGTACTGCGAATGACTTCGGGGTCGCCCAGCAGCTTGCCCTCGGGGCCAACCCAAGCGCCAATCAGTCCCTTCTGAGGATCTTTGGTCAGGCAAATGCCGGCACCGTAGTCAAGGGTTAGTTCGATGGGTCGCTGCACAATGCCCCCTGCAACCGTGTCGTCGGCGTCCCCGGCTTCAGGCACCGCCGTCAAAATGCCAGCGGCAGTAGCCTCCTCAAATGCGCTTTGAATCGCGGCGGCATCGCCAATTTCTAAATCCGTCGCCAGTGCTTGCCCGGTCGTTAACCATTCGCCATAGCGCGACTCGATCGCGGCGGTCTCGGTATTGGTGCTGTCAAAGGCATAGGCTTGCAGCCGCTCTTCCAGGGTGAGGGTATCAGTGGGATTGCTATTCGCTGCAATCTCCGCTTCTTCCTGGGGCGACACCTCTAACTCCCCCGACTCGGGCCGCAGGGCATCAGCGCCCGGTTGATTAGACTCAGCCCCGGCATTGTTACCGGCAGGTGGTTTAGCCGCTCCCGTGGCGGTTGAGCCCGGCGGGGGCGCACCGCCATTTTGCTGCACGGGAGGCAACGCCCCACTGGAGAAGGGGAAAGGCGAATTCCCCCCCCGCTGGAGTGGGGCAATGTCAAAGGGCAGACGGGAGCCGGAGGGCGGGTTGGCACCGTTGCGGGGGGAGAGGAGCGGTTGTGAATTCAAGCCGCGATCGCCCCCCCGGTTGTTGCCCCCGCTACTGCCGCCAAACAGCGGCGACAAGGGCTCCAGGTCGCTAAAGCCATCAAAGTTATAAACCGAGCCCGAAAAGTCGGGCAAGCGCTCTTGTTCAGCGGCGGTCAACTCCACCAGCGGCACATTGCGTCGCTCGGCGCTCTCTTCTGCTTCGGCCAGGGGGTCAAACTCCAGGCTAGAAAAGGTCGGCCCCGCCGCGAACAACACGCCATGGAACCCCACTGACAAAATTCCCGCCAGCCAGGCTGGGGTCAGAAAAGCGCGAAAATTGAATCGACTAAATCGATTGTTTGCTGGAGGGGGGGTAGCAGCCATGAACGCGATCGCTCCCTAAGCCAAGACGCGATACTTATCCTAGACGCAAATTTGTACCATGTGTTGCGCCCCTAGCCGAACCGTCCTGAACGCAATAAATCACCATGAGCGAAAAGTAAGGCAACTGGAGTTGGGGGTGGGGCGTCAGGTCGGTGTAAATCTGGGCATCAGGCTGCGTCGCCCGCACCACCACCCGGCTCTGGGAGAGCAACTGACGGCGCTGCAAAATCTGCCACACCGCCGGATACACTGAGGCCACTTTCATCAACACGACGACATCCGCTTGGTCGAGGGCCGCTTCGAGATCGGCGATCGCATACAACGCAGGCAACACCACCAGTCGCTGCTGCAAAATCGTCAGCGGTTCGCCCAGTTGCGCCGCCGCCGCCAATGGCGAACACACCCCCGGCACCGTTTGGATATTCACGTCGGGATGGGCCTGCTGCAAGGTTTGCGCCAGATATGTAAAGGTGCTGTAAAAACTCGCATCCCCCTCCGTGGCAAAGACCACATCCTGCCCCGCCCGCAAATGTGCCCACACCAGAGTCGCCGCCTTTTCCCAAGCGGCTGCCAGCACTGCCGGTTCCTGCACAAACGGAAATTCCAGCGGCAGGGTGGTCTGATGGGGCTGCAACTGGTCGCCAATTATCCGCTGAGCAATCCCAGCCTCCCCCTTGCGCCCAGCGGGAAAGGCCACCACCGGACAGATCCGTAGCAAGCGCACCGCTTTCAACGTCATCAATTCCGGGTCGCCGGGTCCCACCCCAACCCCCCATAAGGTGCCTACTCGTTCGCTCGCCATGACTGCCCTCCCCTAGCAAAACCCGATCAAGTGCCCCTCAGGCCCCTGATCGGCCTCAACGCCCTGAGACCTTCACCATCACATCGGGATTACGCCTTCTGCAGCACCTCGGAAAAGGCCAGATCTTGAGACGCCATTACCAGGAGGGTGTTGGGCAGATGCGTAGTGCGGTGCTGCAACTTGGCATAGTAATCGGTAAAGCTGTCGACGCTGTCGGGAGTCGCCAACCCCATCACCACTAAATCTGCCGTCTGCGACGAAATCAGCAGAATTTCGTCAAAGGAACGTCCCTCCGCCACAATTACCTGGGAAACTGCGCCAATTCTTAAGCTGGCGATCAGGCCTTGCAGATTTTGCTCCGCCGATTCCCCTGCAGTCTCATTAGGAACAACCAGCTTCAGGCAAATCTCGGCTCCTCGCCAGGCCCAACTGGTTCTCAGCAGATAAGCCAGCAGCAGCATTAACCCGCCGTTAGATTGCAAGCCGCCCCACCACACATCAATGCGCCGAAACCGAGCGGGACGCCGCTGCACCAGGGTAAATTGTTCGGGGCTGCTCCGCAAAATCACCACGTTGCGCTTGGCCTGGTGACACTGGGCCACTAGCTCACTGAAGCGATCGCGCCCCTCAGGATTCTCGGTATCCCCCAGCAGCACGGTATTGGGCATCAGAGGACCGATGCCGTAAGCCTCGATCAGCTGCTTCATGCCTTGAAAGGGGTCAGAGGCCGTCACCAACCGGACAAACGCCTGAATACCGCGCTTTTCCAGGTATTCCTGTAGCGTGGCTTCCATTTTTTCCTGGCGACCGACATCGCGACTGCCCTCGGGCAACACGCTCGCGACGGTGACCAGGCCCCGCTCATGGGTCAGGGCGTTGGCCAAATCCAACAGGTGCCAGCGCTTCGTGGGGGCACCCGAAAACACCAGCAGGTGAGGCCGCCAATTTTTAGAATCCAGTGGTCCCTTAATGCGAAACAGGCCGGTGCGAATCAGCGATAGCCAAATGCCCTGCCGGACGTCACCCCAGGTGCCTTCGATTTCTCGCCGTTCCAGCCAGAGGTAGATGCCCAACACGATCGCCGCCGCCACTACTGTCGCCACGGAATTGATCAAAAACATGACGCTGATGCAGCCCACCGCCCCCAGCAGCGAAAACAACCAGGGCACCTTGAAGGTCGGACGAAATGAGGGACTTTGGAGAAACCCTTCGATGCCAGCAACGACATTGAGCACCAGATAGGTCGTCAGAAAAAACATGGTCAGCACCGGGGCAATCACGTTCAGATCACCGATACTCACCGCCGCCAAAGCAATGCCCAGGGTAAACAGCGTGCCGCGTCGGGGCTCGTCGTTGGGGCCATGGCCCTTGCCCAACCATTTCAACGACTTGGGCAATACGCCATCACGGGCGAGAGCCTGCAGCACCCGAGGCGCACCCAAAATACTGCCGATCGCGCTCGACAACGTCGCTCCCCAGACCCCCAAGAGAATGGAGTCTCCCCACAGCGCAATGCGCCGCATGATCAACGGATCGGCCACCAGCGACGTGGGCTCAGCCCGAAAATACAGCGCCAGCGGGATCAACATGTAAATGCCATAGCCCACCCCGATCGCCGCCAGCGTGCCCACGGGAATCGCCTTAGACGGATTTTTGAGATCACCGGACATATTGACGCCGGACATAATGCCCGTTACCGCTGGGAAAAAAACCGCCAGCACCTCCCAAAAGCCCACGTTGCCGACTGCCACCCCGGCCTCGGTGGCAGTGGGCTCGACCGATTGCCCCAACACCAGACAAACCAGCGACAGAGCGATCGCCGCCATGATGAAATATTGCGCCTTGATGGCAATTGCCGCCGATTGCAACGCCAGCAAGGTGACCACAACCGTCACGATCAAGGCCACCAGCGTCAGACTCCAATTCGGAAAAATGCTTACCACACTTTCGGCAAAGCCCAGGGTGTAGAGCGCGACCGAGAGGGCTTGGGCAAAAAACAGCGGAATCCCCACTGTGCCCCCCGTTTCAATCCCCAGGGAGCGGCTGATCATGTAGTAAGCGCCCCCCGCCCGCACCACCTGGTCAGTGGCGATCGCCGAGATGGAAAGCCCCGTCAGCAAGGTAATGCTGGTGGAAATAGTGACAATGAGCAACGTATTGACCAGCCCCATGTGCCCCAGCACCCAGCCGAAGCGCAGGTACATGATGACGCCCAAAATCGTCAAAATCGAGGGCGTAAAAACGCCACCAAAGGCACTCAGACCCGTCGCGTTGTCAGGATTTTGAGACTTAGTCGCAATCAGGCCTGATGGGGGGCTAGGTGGAGGCATAGAAAAGTGCTGTAAAGAAAGCGGAATTGAAACCTTAACGCAATAAGGAAACCATCACAGTCGAGGGATAAGGGCAATTGTCCGGCGTTGGGCAGAGCCCCTCAATAAGCTTCCCAAATCGCCCTATGACTCATTAGGGCAACTGTTTTGGAGAGTTAGCACAGCCAACTTTCCAAGCAATACACAAGCAGATTGCGTCATCAATAAACCAGTTTTATCACCTGCTAGGGGAGATCTCCGTGCATTTTAGGTGAGAACCGCCCAGTTAAACCGGTCCCTGTTGAGGTAACAGCAATGGAACAACCGGTCCCCCGTTGCGGGGAATATGGCCCTGAGCACTGGGGATAATGGCTGCCCCCGGCGATCGCCCTATCCGTCAAGCTTTTGGGGCTGGCCATCGCAGCGTTTTGGGAATCTGGGAGTCGAGCCAGCCGGGGCGATAGCGCCCGCAGCCCAATTCAAAGGTTTGAAATCGCACATGGACATAGCCCGGTGCCACCTCGGCCTGTAACGGTTGGGACTGTCCCTGCAAAAATTGCGTAACGGCCTGAAAGTCTGGCAGCTGTACCACATTCTTTTGGGCCAGTGCGCCAAAGCGCTGCAAAAACGCCGTGGATGGCTTAAGCCCCAAATTGGTTTCGGTGGCGAGGGAGAGTCCCAGGGTTTGTAGCGGCAGGTCGCTCGGCGGGTCACAAGTGCGATCGCCTAACCACCAGCGGCGCTTGCCCGTAGCCCAACAGTCGTAGGCGGCGAACACGTCAGGGGCGATCGCAAAGTGCTTACAGAGCGGCCCCAGTGGGGATGCGATCGCGGTCGCCAGCGGTGCCGGAGCGGCGGCACGCGATGGCGGCTGGGGAGCCGCCGCTGGGGTGAGGGGGAGGGCAGTCGTCCGCTGGAGCTTGGCGACAAAAAAGCCCCCGGTGTTGTTGAAATGGGGAAAATAGCGTTGCGCGTGTTCCAGATCGGGGCGGTAGGACTGCCCTTGCCAGTGAGTCAATCCCGGTTGCGATCGCAACCCCGGAATCGCGCACGGCACCACAACGGCGCGATCGCCCAGCACCGCATCTAACACCGCCTCATTCTCTTCGGGGGCAAAGGTGCAGGTGCTATACACCACGGTGCCCCCCGGCTGCACCAGATCCAGAGCGCGACTCAGCAGCTTTTGTTGAGCGGCAGCCATGCGTAACCCATGGGCGGGTTGCCACGGGCGACACCGCTGCCGCCGCCGCAGATTGCCTTCCCCAGAGCAGGGCGCATCGACCAGCACCCGGTCAAAGGACTGTGGCGGCAAGGGGAGCGATCGCCCATCCATCTGAGTAGTCACAACCTGGGTCAACCCAAGCCGATTGATATTAGTCGTGAGACTCGGCAACCGCGCCGCGTGCAGCTCATTCGCCACGACCATCCCCCCAGGAAGCCGGGTGGCAATTTGGGCCGTTTTGCCGCCGGGAGCCGCACACAAGTCCAAAATGCGATCGCCCGGCTGCGGCGCAAGGGCCGTCACCGCCGCCATGGCAATTTCCTCTTGCACGTAATACCAGCCCGCCACAAAGGGCACGGTGTTGCCAGGATTCTTCCACTGCGCAGTTTTGAAGGCCCCTGGTTGCCAAGCGATCGGAGCCCACGGGATCTCCAGGGAGTCTAGCGACTGCTGCAACTGCGCCAGGCCACATTTGAGCGGATTGTGCCAGATACACACCGGCAGCGGCGTGTGGGCAATTGCCAAGAAAGCGGGAAAATCGTCGACGATCGCGGCATATCGTGCCAAGATAACCCCAACTCCATCGGGGTCAGGCTGCGATCGCAGGATGGCGTCTGCATCAGACACAGTTGCGTACCCAGTTAAAGGTTCGTTTTATCTACCTACCAGCGGCATGTCAGACCTGCCTCCGTCTTCTGATCAACTTCCGGCCATGCCAGGAGACTCTCCCGACCATATCCTGAAACAAGGATTAACGGCACTCAAACAAACCGACTACCCCAGCGCGATTCGCCACTTTGCTCAGCTATCGCGCGATCGCCAGGTAGCCGGTAGCCTGCGCCTCAAAGCCCACATCGGCTGGATTAAAGCCCTCAAAGGGGACGGCCAAATCGAGCAGGCGATCGCCCTCTGCCAACAGTTAGTGCAGCATCCACAGCCCAAAGTGCAGCAATGGGCGATCGACACCCTGGCCGAGTTGAGGCCACCTCAGCCCGTCACCGACGGCATTGGTGCCGCCGATCGCAGCGGCTTCCGGCCCCTAGCAACGGACGATGCTTTAGAGCCGGTCATCCTGCCCGCGCCTGCGATCGCCCCCCCGGCAACCCCAGCGGGCGATCGCAGTGGCTTTCAGCCGCTAGAGGCCGACTCCCCCCCCGGCCCCCCGGCCACAGACGAGTCGACGGCAGCCGCCCCTGAGTTCCGTGCATCCCCCGCGCCGCCAGCGCGGCCTGAGCCGCCCCTGGGGGAACCCGCGACGGGTCAACCCGCGACCGAGGCGGTCACGCTGCCCGCCCCTATCGAGCCGGAGGGCTCCCTCTTTCACTACGTCCAGCTTAATCAAGTCGCCGGGGATGTTGAGGACGCGCCCCCTGCTCCGCCCCCTGGCGAACCGCTGGCATCCGACCCCCCAGAGGCCGAGCCGCCCCCAGCCGTCATCACCTGGCAGTCAGAGGAGCGGCTAACGCGACCGCAGGCGTTGCCCTCCAAGCCCTCTCTGCGCTGGCAGGCGTGGGTCAGTCAGGGAATTGCAGCGATCGCCACCTTTTGGCTGGGGCGGGCCTTGATGCAGTTAGCCCTATCGTTCCTGGCGATCGTGTTGACCCCCTTTAGCCGGGTCTTGCCGATTCCCTTAGGTTGGCGCAACGCCGATTGCACCGGGATGATGTTTTTACTGTTGGTGGGCTTGCTGCTGGCGTCGCCCTGGCTGCTCGATTGGCTGCTCCAAACCACGGCTGGGCTCAAACCGCTCTCCTTGCAACGGTTACAACAGACCCATTCCGAGAGCTGTCGGCTGCTGCGACGCCTTAACCAAAGGCAAGGTTGGCTCATGCCCCTGGTGCAAGAGTTACCCACCTCAGCCCCGCTCATGTTTAGTTATGGCTGGTTGCCTCGCTACAGCCGCATCGTGGTCAGCCGAGGGCTGCTCAATCAACTCACCGATGCCGAGGTGGCGACCCTGATCGGATACGAACTGAATCACCTCAAAACCTGGACCCTGCCGTGGATGTCGCTGGTCGCAGCGCTTCTGCAACTTTGCCATCAGGGCTATTGGCAGACGGCGCAGTGGGGCGATCGCCAGACTCAGCCGCTCAATCGGTTCGCCGCTGCCGTCGGCATGGCGGTGTGTTATGGCCTTTTCTGGCTGTTTCGTAAGGTGAATGTGCTGGCGGCGCGATCGCGGGTGCTCCTCAGCGATCGCCAGGCCGTCGTCTGGACGGGCGATCCCAATGCCCTCATGCGCGCCCTGGTTAAGCTGGAAACTGGCATCGCCACCGCCATCATCGAAACGGGCTACACGCCGCCCCTGATCGAAAGCACCGACCTGCTCACGCCCCTGGGCTACGAAGCCGCGATCGGCCTGGGCAGTTTGTTCCCCCAGGTCGGCTTTTTGTCGGCGATCGCCTGGGATATTCACAATCCCTATCGGCGGTGGCTCTCGCTTAACAGCAGTCATCCCGGTCTGGGAGAACGGCTGCGGCGCTTGACCAGCTATGCGGTGAAGTGGCGGCTGACCCCGGCGCTGCCCCTGCCCGAATTTACCGACACCCGCAAAGCCGGTCGCCCCCAGTTTGGCACCCACTGGGGAGCGTTTTTGCTCCAGATTAGTCCCTACCTGGGTCCCTTTGTAGGCGTGGCCGGGGCGCTGGTGCTGTGGTTTCTCGGTGGCGTCTTTGAACCGCTAGGACTGCGGCAGATCGGCTGGCTGTACGGCGATCGCAGCGTCCTGTGGGGCAGCCTGCTGCTGGGCCTCGGCATGGGCATCATGGTCCGCATTAACCCCTACTTCCCTGACATCACGGCAGGCAATCGCTTCAAACATCCCCCCCTGCCCAGTTTGTATGCTGACCCCCTGGTGTTACCCACCGTCAGTCAGCCCGTACGGCTCACCGGCAAACTGCTGGGACGATCGGGCATGGCTAACTGGCTCTGTCAGGATTTGATCTTGCAAACCTCGACCGGCTTGCTCAAACTGCATTTCTTCTCCGCTATCGGCCCCGTCGGCAATTTGTTGCTTCACCCACGACATCCCAGCACCTGGGTAGGGCGACCGCTGGAGGTGCAGGGTTGGTATCGGCGAGGGGCGATCGCCTGGCTTGATGTCGAGAGCTTTCTCACCAATGGCAAAGTTGTCACCCAGGGGCATCATCCTTTATGGTCAGTCGCCCTGTGCTTGAGCACCTGTGTCCTCGGGCTCCTCATCTTGATCCGAGGTTAACCTCTGCCCAGAAATTAATGTTGCGACTGCCTCAACAAAGTGTTACCTTTCTTAACAGAGTTCCAGTGCGCCTAACCGTGACTGACCCATGCAAGTATAGTCGAGTCACTTTACCCATTTGGGGGCTAGGTATTGGGTTCTCCTACTCTCAACACAGCAAGACATGCCAGCTGCTTGATTCAAGCGGCTGGTTTTTATTACTCAAATTTCCTGGCAAAGTTGTGAGATTCTTTCTGCGCTCATCTGCCCTGCATGTTAAGTTAATTGATGGCTCTCATGTATCAGGCAATTGGATAACGAGGCTTCAAGACGATATCTCCGCATTCGTTTGTCTACCGAGTACTGTGTGGGAGTTGCCAGAGCAGCAAAAAGCTTTTTTCGATCGGAGAACGGGTCGTTTTATGCGATCTATTGGGCCTGTTGCGACATGATAATACTCTTTGAATCTTGAAAATTACTGAGGTCAAACGACAACAGAGTTGCTGTTCTTAGACTTACTCAAAGCTCAGTCTAAGGCGAGTTTTGAGATTTAGTTGACGATTGAAAATAGTGTGTTGAAAAAGAGGTATCTAAGCCAATGTCTGTGAGAGTTTATGTCGGCAATTTGCCGAAAGATATCGAACGTGAGCAGCTTGAAGTGGTTTTTGCAGAGCACTCTGAAGACATCGTGTCCGTTAAGCTGGTCACCGATCGCAAAACTGGGAAATGCCGAGGTTTTGGGTTCATCACCTTAAAGACTGACGAGCAAGCCGATGCGATCGTGGAGAAGTTCAGCGATTTTGTTTTGCAAGAGAACACTCTGAAAATTGAGAAAGCTCTACCTCGTGCTAAGGCTAAAGAGGAGAGCGGTGGCGGTGATTCTAGCCGCCGTAAAAGTCCTGCTAAGACCACCACCACTAGTCGTAGCAAACCCAGCACCGGAGCCGAGGCCGCCAAGCCCGATCCGCGTTGGGCCGATGACCTCGAAAAGCTGAAGGAAATGCTGGCGACTCAAACGACTGGCTCGTAGTTGCAGACTGGGTCAAGCGTCCCTGCAAACGAGTAGGGGCGGCCGACATCCAAACTTCCATACATTTTGCGGTCAACTTCGGTCACGGAGTTGACTTTTTTATGACTGTCCAGCCTCCAACTCCTCAGACCATCCTGCGAATTGATTGAGATCGTACAGATATCGTCATTGAGATCGTACAGATGCCTTGGTCAGCACAGGATTACCCAGCTTCGATGCGGAACCTGACCGATGAGGTTCGGCATCAGGCGATTGATATTGCGAATGCCCTTTGTCGCGAAAATCAGTATGCAGAAGGGCGCGCGATCGCCACCGCTCAGGCCGAAAAATGGGCCAAACACCGCAACAAGCACATTCGGCAGCCCGGCACTGAAAGCTCCACCGGCCATGCAGTGGCCAAAGGTGACCCCGAGGCTGACCAGGCGATTCATGTCATCCCCGGTCCGCAAGGCGACGGCTGGATTGCCTGTCAGGACAAGTAACGCTTGGCCCAGGGGCAAAATAAAGCTGATGTGTTGCACAAAGCCCGTGAGAAGGCCCAGGTCCAGGGCAACGAACTCTGCGTTCACGATGACAGCGGCCAGATTGAGACATGGGAAGATTACGCCTAACCCGCTGACTGGCCCCGGTCTGGTAGTGGATCGCCCGCAGGCGATGGTACTCGATTGGCGATCGCTGGGCACTCTTGGGTCGGCTCCCAGTTTCCTAAAGATTCGTCAAAATTCGCTTCATGTGGGAGGAATATTGCGCTAAAAACCCATCGTGATTTCTCAAGGTGACGATGTCGGTTTCATTCAGGGAAGACTCAGCCAGGGTTGGCTGCTGAGGGGTAACTTGGCGGATTGCACAGTGCTCAAGCCAGGCATCAACCGCTTCATTAAATAAATCAGGCTCTAAGTGCGACATGGAAACTTTTAGCTTGCCGGGTAGCTACAAAGTATCGCGCCTCAATGAAATCAGCAATGGCATCAGCAATGGGTCGCGCCGGTCGGCAGGACCTAGCGGCATCACGATTGATTGGGAACGCGCTAAAGTCTCGTCCGGTGCCCCCAGGAGCTCGCCGAGGGCTTCGTCAAGCTGACCTTAATCCGTTGAGGCGGGAGCGTAATGCCACCAAACCCTGGCGGCTATGGGGCTGCACGACGTTATGCCAGAACCGTTGTGCGTTCGTGGCCGCGCCCCCAGGGCGATCGCCTTCAAGCGGGCGCGGTTCGCGGCAGGCGGACGGTGAACGTTGTACCTGCCGCCGCCGTCGAGACCACCTCGACCGTCCCCCCGTGGGCGACCACGATCTCGCGCACGATGTACAACCCCAGGCCAATGCTGCCCGCAACTCGCGGCGTGGCCGATTCCGCCGTCGCGTGGCGGATGAGCGGATCGAAGATCGTGGCCCGCATCGCTGCCGGAATCGGCGGCCCTTCGTTGTGCACGCTCAAAACTACGGTTGATCCTGCTGCCGCGATCGCGAGTTCGACCGGACTCTCGGTTGCCCCATGCTGCAGGGCGTTGCCCATCAGGTTAGAGACCACCTGGCGGAGACGGGCCGCATCCCAATTGCCCATCAGGTTGCCGTCTGGGTGAAAGTGCAGCGGGCGCTGTGGGCAGGTGAGCCGAAATCCCTCGAAGACTTCGCGACCAAGCTCTTCTAGATTGACCAACTCGCGCGTCAGCGGCATTACGCAGCCCAGCCCCGTTGAGGCAAAGTCCGTCAGGTCGCTGATCAACTGCGTGATCACCGCCGTGTTTGTCTTGATCACTGCCAGCGCTTTGACCGAGCCCGGATCTTCGTTGGCGGAGCGCGAGACTATTTGTGCAGACACGCTGATGCTGTTCAGCGGGTTGCGCAGGTCGTGGCTGAGGATCGCCAGGAACATGCGGCGCGACTGATCGACATGATTGGTGTAACTGCTGACGGCCTCAGCAAGGGATTGATCGATCGACTCGTTGAAGCGAGTGATGTCGTCGATGCCGTTATTAATGTCGACCTGGGGGTGGCTCGCGCGCCACAGGCGGAGCACGGTGGCCCGCAGGGCGCGGTATTCGGCGACGACCTCCATGATGTCAAAACCCGACGCCACGCGACCCACACCGTGTAGTTTCGAGGCGTGGTCGAGGCGATCGCTCTCCTCATCATCAGGGTCACCGTGGCCTTTAGACTTGCTCGCCTGCTGCGCGAGGCTCTGGCTGACCTGCATGTTCCGCGCGGTGGCCTGCAGAATCGCCTCAGCGTGGTCACGCCGGGCGAGCCTGGTCATCTTCTTCCCAGGGTCAAGGCTGTGCGCAAATGCTTCCCATTCCAGGAGGATAGATTCGACATTCTCAAGAATGAAGCCTGCCAGTCGCATTGATTTCTCCGTTGAGGAAGTTTTAAGTTCATCGTACTCTAGGGCAGGGCGGGGCCAGGGGCATGTGTGGTCATCGTGGTGCGGCGGACGGCGTGAGCAGCGAGAGCACGACGGTTTAGGAATGGGAATTTAATTAAGTGTGGACAGCCGTCTCGGCTGTCCAAGAGCAGGCAAGATGCCTGCCCGACAAAACTTGGATTTTATAAAATCCTGATTCCTTAGGCGATCGCATCGAAAGGAAAATCCCTGCTGGCCCTCAGCTTCAGCCGTGATCGCCGGGTGGGCCATGCCCACGGATCGGCTTAGGGGCTGAACTCTTGGCCTCTCCAGCAATCCCATCCCGTGACGTCAGTTGCGAGTCCGGAGTCGGGGCTGTAATGGCGATCGCCAGCCTTTAAGGCAAGGCCGTATAACTGCCACAAGGCGGTTATTTCGTCACAACTGTTAAAGATCATTTATCTAACGCATAATCTCGACTCAACTTGTAGCGAACGGTGCGACACTAAAAAAGACTTTATGTGCTCGAGGTTTCATGGTTGCCACTGCTGCCCACTCCCTCATGGATCGCCTGCCCGAACAGATTGACGGAATGCCTCCCCTGGCGGGGTGGGACGATCGCATCCAAGCCGCAACCGCAGGCACTGACCCGATTTATCTAGACCGCACCAACCTAAAGCTGTCGGACATTTCCGCTGGGTTTGCGATCGCCCTCCACATGCACCAGCCCACGATTCCCGCTGGCCATGACGGACACCTGATCAGCAACCTGCAACACATGTTTGAGCACCCTTACGACGGGGACAACCACAACGCCGGCCCCTTTGCCTACTGCTATGCCCGCATGGGCGACTTCATTTCCGAACTGGTGGAGCAGGGCTGCAACCCCCGCGTCATGCTGGACTATTCCGGTACGCTGCTGTGGGGCTTTCAGCAGATGCAGCGCCACGACATCTTAGACAAGCTGCGGCGCATCACCTGCGACGCCCAATATCAACCTTATGTGGAATGGTTAGGGACCTTTTGGGGTCACGCCGTCGCCCCATCCACCCCCATTCCCGACATGGCATTGCACATTCGCGCCTGGCAGCACCACTTTGCCGCGCTGTTTGGCTGGGAAGCGTTATCCCGAGTACGAGGCTTTTCGCCGCCGGAGATGCACCTCCCCAACCATCCCGATACGCTCTACACCTTCGTCAAGGCACTCAAGGATTGCGGCTATCAATGGCTGTTAGTGCAAGAGCATACCGTCGAAACCTTAGAGGGTCACGGCATTCAGCAACCCCACTTGCCTCACCGCTTAGTCGCTAAAAATGCCCATGGCGAAACCGTGGAAATCACGGTGCTGATTAAGACTCAAGGGTCAGACACTAAACTGGTCGGCCAGATGCAGCCCTTTGCTGAGGCCAAATCCTTACCCAAAATGACGATCGGCGAGCGCCCCGTCCCACCGCTGGTGACGCAGATTAGCGATGGTGAAAATGGCGGCGTCATGATGAATGAGTTTCCCAGCATGTTTAAGCGCTGCTGGCACGAAATGCGGCAGCACGGTGGCGGTCGAGTCGGCACGGTCGGCTTCCTCGGTACCGAGTATCTGGAACTGCTGGCTACCGCTGGGGTCACGGCTGATCAGTTTCCCACCTGTCAAGCCATCGGTCAGCATCGCCTGTGGCAAGAAACGGGCGATCGCCCTACCCCCGAGACAGTGCAAACCGCGATCGCGGCCCTGAACAAAGCCGACAACAACTTTCATATGGAAGGCTCATCCTGGACCAGCGATCGCAGTTGGGTCGAGGGCTATGGCAACGTTATGCAGCCCATGCAGCAACTCAGCGCCCGCTTTCATCAAGCTCGCCAAGATGGACGTTTGGGTGACGAGCGATCGGCGACCTATCACCGGGCGCTCTTGCACAACCTGCTGCTCGAAACCAGTTGCTTCCGCTACTGGGGCCAAGGAGCCTGGACGGAATACGCCCAAACCATTTATCGTCGCGGCCTGTCTGCCCTCACCGGCCACTGATGTTAGGTGACGGGTGTTCGGTATCAGGTGACGGGTTGAGCTCACTAGGAGGCTTGGGGGCTCTGTACCCGGCGCTTGGTGGGGCGCAGGCAAGAGCCCAGGAGATTTTTAGGGAAAAAATACCGGGCAGTGGTGCATGACGCTCCGCTAAAGCGGAGCCATGCCCGTAGGGCCATATGACACCCGACGAATGGGCAATTCTTTTCCAGAAATCTCCCAAGTCCCGCCAAGCGGCCCTATCCACTGACCGTCCGCCCGCCCTCAACCACCCGGCCCCAGCAGCAACAGCCCCAGCCGATGGGGCCGAGGGCCAACTACTGGCTAGTGACGGTGCCGCCAGACAGTGCTTCCAGCGCAAATTGCAGAAACTGCGTAGCGACTTCGGCACTCTCGGTATGGGCCGAAAAGACCAGCACCATGCTGGATTCCTCACCGCCGCCGTAACACAAGATGCGAAAGACCCCGTCGTCAAAATACCCTGTACGGTCAATATCCCCCGCTTGATTGGGGACGTTAAGTTCCTGAATAAAGTCATCGGCACGGCTCAAACAGGCTTGCTGACTCACCCCTTCGAGCCATTGGTCACCGCTGGCAATTTCAGGACGAGCTTCAGCAGGCAAACTCAGCGCCGCTAAGCTCAAGCCCAAAACACTAGCCGAAAAAAGTCGTGGAAACATTGAATTTATGACACAGAATTAAACAAGGTTGACGCACAAATACCGGGTTAGGTTGCTTCCACGTCCTGCGGAATGGACCTATAGAGCATTCGCTCGCCCTCAATAGACTACCGCCCCAGCCGTCGGATTGTTTATAAAATTATGTCAGTATGCGATCAGCACAATCGGGCTATACTCTACGCGATCGCCCCGCCCCCTTCCGGAACTTTCAGGGCTGTTTCAGAGGCGCTCAAGGATATATCGCATCGCCGCTATTTCGTCAGGGTGGGGCAATACCCAGCCCCTACCAGCCCCGCCAAAACGCTTCTACAGAATTTTCTGCACTGGGAGGAAACCACCCTGCTCGCGACAAGGGAGCGATCGCCCCGCGCAAATTCACTCGCCCGAAGGGTGGCAAACCCAACCATAATTGATATCAAATAAAGGCAGCGAAGCGGCTCCCGATTCATCGGGGAGTCCCCCCGCTCAGGTCAGCCATTAAAGACGAAAATCATGTTTATTGCGCCAGGATTTGAACAGCGATCAGTCGTCACAGAACTCGGCACGATCGCCTACGCCGCACCGCAGCCAGAGTTTTGGCCCATTGCCCAACAGCCTGAGCAAACGTTGGTGTTTATCCACGGCTTCGGGGGCGGTTCCTCCTCCTACGAATGGTCAAAGGTCTATCCGGCCTTTGCGACGGAATATCGGGTGATCGCGCCGGACTTGCCGGGCTGGGGCCATTCTGACCACCCCCAGCGCGATTATCAGGTCGAAGATTACGAACGGGCGATCGTCCAGTTTTTGCAGGCGCTGGCCCCCCAGGGCGCAATTGTGCTGGCTTCAGCGCTCACGGCGGCCCTGATGGTGCGCATCGGCGTCCAACATCCCGAACTGTTGCACAGCCTGATTTTGGTGACGCCCGCCGGGCTCTCTGAGTTTGGCAAGGATTTTCGTCAGGGCTGGTTGCCCCAGATTTTGCGCGTGCCGCTCTTAGATCAGGTGCTGTACCAAACGGCGATCGCCACTTCCGCCGGCATTCGGGGTTTTCTCACGGAGCGACAGTTTGCCAACCCCGATCTAATTACGGCAGAAATGGTCGCAGCTTACCTGGCGTCCGCCACCCAGCCGAATGCTGAGTACGCGGCGCTGTCGTTTGTGCGCGGGGATCTCTGTTTTGACCTGGCCGAGTGGATGCCGCAATTGACCGTGCCCACGGTGGTGTTTTGGGGCCAAGAAGCTCAGTTTACCGATGTCGCGTTGGGGCAGCGCTTAGTCGCCCTCAATCCCACGGCCATTAAGCATTTTGAAATCATTCCTCAGGTTGGCCTGACGCCCCAGCTAGAGCAACCCAGCCTGACGATCGCCCTGATTCAGCGATCGCTGAAACTGCTGCAGGCAAAAACTGCCACCGTGTAAGCGGGAGTCGCTAGAAAATCAGCCCCCGCTGCGGTCCCCTTATCGATCTTCCAGAGCTTCAAACAAACCCGCGATCGCAATCAAACTGAGCAACGACACGGTCAGCCGAAAGAAAAACGGCAGCGCGACCTGAATGATCGCTTCGGCCTGTTCAAATGCACCAAACGGGGCCAAAAATAGACAGGCACTAATGAAGCCTGCCAGCATCAAAGCCAGCAGTTTGAGTCCTTCACAAGCGGCTCGAAACAACAGATTATGGCGATGAGGTCGTCTCATAAATTTCATGATGTAATAGTTGCCACGGTCAAAACCCGCAATGGGACGGCAGCTCTCCGAACCGGCGTTGCTCATTCAAGGGATGCATCTGATGATGCCAATGCCTTGAACAATACAGCCCGCAATTATTGACCGACTGCAATTCATCCCGTGCTGAGCAACGCCCCCGATCAAGACCCTCACACCCAAAAACTGTCCCCGGAGAACTGGGGCGGCACTGCAGAGCGCCCTGCAGTGCTGCGCTACAGCAACAGAGCCGCCATGACTAAAAAGCCCCCGATCGCGAAGACGAATTCACCGATTCCTGATTTTTGAAAAGCCGTTACGCTCTCGGGGCTCAAGTCTCGTTCAAAGTTGCAGTTCAAGCATTGATAAATGCCACTCTGGTGGCTGACGATCGCGTGTTTACCGCACTTCGGACATTCCAGTGAAGATGACAGGTTTGATAAAGATGACATCGCTGATAGGTTGGTAACAACGGTGTGTCAGGAATCCTGACCACGCTTCAATGATGTCTGATTTTTTTTGATGGGTCGATAGGGAAATCTTCAGAAAAATTCTGCTCAAGTTCAGTGAATCTTCAGCCCATTGCGGCAAAATTCTTCTGTGGAGTACAAATAACCGGAATTGCGAATGGCTTTTTTAAGGAATGATGAAGTTGAAGCGCTAGGTCAGGGAGTTTACTGAAGCGGAGTGCGGCATCCCCATAAGCCATCTAAGAGAATAAAGAACTCCGGTCATGCCGTCAAGGGGGAATTGCATGGGCCGGGGCGATCAGCCCTTCTGCACGCTCGTTCAATTCCCCCAGCATCGTCAACCTGGGGCAATGATCGGGGGCACTTTGCCCTCTGCCCCTCAGGCGATCGCCAACTTTCCTAGTCTGCCAGATTCCTAAACCCAAGCGATTCGCTAAAGCTACAGTGACTTCTGAACTTTTCTGTAGCGAAAGCGAAAAGCGATCGCCCCGAGCCGCCCCTTTGCAGCAGCATCCCAGACTAAATTAGACCTGTTAACTTATACAAAGTGCTGTCGTCTAAAGGGCCAAGATTTCCATGCCTGATGCTCGCCCGCGATATTTGGTCACGGTTTGTCACCACCGCTCCTGTGCCCGCAACGGCTCTGAGCAAGTGCTGGCGGCCTTTCAGCAGCATCAATCTGACCGGATTATGGTCAGCGGTTGTGAGTGTCAAGGCCAGTGCGGCGCAGGGCCAACAGTGCGCGTGATGCCCGCTGATGTTTGGTACTGCCGAGTCAAGCCCGAGGATGTCGACACCATTGTCGAACAGCATTTGACCGAGGGGGGAAAGCCGGTGGAGGCGCGACTCAATCCCCGGTTTCATCAACCGCAGTCGGCTTACGCCAACTTAGCGGCTCAGTACCAGGCCTTCACTCAATCTTCACAGACGGAGTCTTGATCAGGGGAGGGGTCCTGCGGTCACTGGGTGCTAAAGATCAGGGGGGCGAATTCCCAAAGAACCGTCCCCTAGCGCCTGCCTATTGATTAGCCTGAGTGGCTTGAGTCGGCACAGCGACAGCGGGTAAGGAAGGTGAAGTGCCGGCCATCAAACCATTTTGATTTTCGATCGGCAGCGATCTAATCTGGCCCATCAAACTTGACATTTCCAGCGCACTCATAGCGTAGTTCCACCCCAGATTGCTCTTGATGCCCGCCCGCTCCAGTGCTTGTTGCATGGTGTCCGTCGTCAGCACCCCAAACACAATCGGCACTCCCGTTTGAAAACTAGCCGCAGCAATGCCCTTCGACACCTCGCTGGCGACATAGTCAAAGTGCGGCGTCTGCCCCTTAATCACTGCCCCCAAACAGATAATGGCGTTGTATCGCCCCGTGAGCGCTAATTGCCGCGCCACCATGGGAATCTCGAAACTCCCCGGCACCCAAGCGTAATCCACTTGCTCACCGTGAGGATCAACGTCAACGCCGTGGCGCTTGAGACAATCCTGACAGCCCCCAAGTAACTTTTCCGTAATCAAATCGTTAAAACGACCAATCACCAGGGCAAAACGACGGGGCTCGCCCTGGTGAAAATTGCCTTCAAAAACAGCCATGAAATCAATGCCTAAATCGGGCTACACCACCAGGTAGTTTAGCCCACCTACCACGACGACCAAAATTCCCCAAACGACGGAACCGAGCAGAATCAACCGCTTAGACTGTTCCCAGTTTTGGGGAGAAGCATAGGCAACGGGCACCCCGATCACCATTACAAATGACAAAAAAACCAGCGCAAAAAGTGCCAACTGGAAGACAATGACCATTTCGCTTAAATCTCACTATCTCAACACAACAGCAACTGAGGTAGTGGCAGCCATTAAAGCCTGCAATTACCCAGATGATTATTAGTAAGCTATCAGAAATGTGGGTGCGACGGAAGTCTCAAGCCCAGGGCAAGCAGCGGCAGCGATCGCGCTGGTGACCTGAACAGGAGACGATCGCGGCTCGCCCAACTGCTGTATTACGTTGGAACCGCCGATGGATTTGGTGCTGTGTCATACCACTGCTGACTTTGACACCCTGGGGGCAGCCGTGGGCGTGACCTTGCTCAATCCGGCTGCGCGGATCGTGCTCGGGGGCGGCTGTCACCCCACGGTGCAGGCGTTTTTGGCCCTCCATCGCGATGAGTATCCCTTGATTGAACGGCGAGCTGTGAACCTCGACGCGGTAGAGGCGATCGCGGTGGTCGATACCCAATCGCTAAAACGTCTGGGACCGCTGGGAGACTGGGTCACCACCGTGGCCGCACGGGGGGGCCAAGTCCACGTCTATGACCATCACCAAGACAGCCACCAAGACAGCGATCGCAGCTTGCCCGCTACCGCCTTTTGCGTCGAGGCGGTGGGGGCTGCGACCACCCTACTGGTGGAACGGTTGCAGGCCCAGCACATCAACCTCAACACCAGCCAGGCTACCGTCATGGCCCTGGGCATCCATGTGGATACGGGCTCACTGACCTTCACATCATCCACGGTGCGAGATGCCGCGGCCCTGGCCTGGTTGATGGGGCAGGGGGTGAGCCAGAGCGCGATCGCCGAATTTGTCGAACCGAATTTGTCGCCCCCCCTGCAAACTCTGTCAGAAACGGCGATCGCCCAACTCCAGCGGGAGCAGCAGCCCGGTCACACCCTGGGCTGGGTCTTGCTAGAAACCGAGGGTCACGTGCCCGGCCTGTCGGGCTTGGCGGAACGATTGCTCACCTTTCTCGACCTCGATACGCTACTGTTCGGCGCTTGGTTTCCCGCCAAAGAAGACGCGAAGAAGCTGGTGATCATTGGGCGCACGCGGGGCCGGACGGCAGCGATCGGCGATCGCCCCGGTATTGATTTCAATGGGTTGCTGTCGCGCCTGGGGGGCGGCGGGCATCCCACGGCGGCGGCGGTCACCTGTGTCACTCCCGAGCCCCAGGCAGAGTTCGAGCGCACCCTGGCCGCTTTGCGCCAGCAGATTCCCCCGGTACCAATGGCTCGCGATTTGATGTCGTCGCCGGTACGCACGATTTTGCCCACCACCCAAATCACGGAAGCCCAGCGGATTTTGTTGCGCTATGGCCATTCCGGCTTGTCTGTGGTGGATCGCGAGGGGCAACTGGTGGGCGTGATTTCTCGTCGCGATATTGATCTGGCGCTGCACCATGGCTTCGGCCATGCCCCGGTCAAGGGCTACATGTCCACCCAGATCAAAACGGTAACGCCCCAGACGCCCCTGCCCGATATCGAGGCGTTGATGGTGACTTACGACATTGGGCGACTGCCGGTGTTAGAAGCAGCCCGGCTCGTCGGCGTGGTCACCCGGACGGACGTGCTGCGACAGCTCCACCAATCCCAACAGGCCGAGTCCCCCGCTGCGGTGCAGGCGGCGGCGATCGTGCGCCCGCCCCCCCGCCAGCAGCTCTGGCGCACCCTACAGCGGCGCTTAGCCCCGGCTCTGTGGGACATGCTACAGGTGATGGCCCAGGTAGCGAGCGATCGCGGTTGGCAGCTTTATCTGATTGGCGGCGGGGTGCGCGACCTGTTCCTCAGCGATGACGCCGCCCCGCTGACCCTGCCGGACGTGGATCTGGTGGTCGACAGCGCCTATCAAACCCTGGAGATGGGGGCGGGGGTCGTCTTGGCCGAGGCCATCAAGGCCCAACATCCCGAGGCCGAATTGCAAGTTTACGGGCGGTTTCAGACAGCGGCCCTGGTGTGGCATGAGGCCCCCACGAGGCCCGCCAAGTCCCTCATGGTCGACATCGCCACCGCCCGCACGGAGTTTTATCCCTACCCGGCGGCCAATCCCGAGGTCGAGGCCAGTTCCATCCGCCAAGATCTGTACCGCCGCGACTTTACAATCAACGCCCTGGCTATTTGTTTAACGCCCCCCCAAGCGGGGCAACTGCTGGACTTTTTTGGCGGTCTGGTCGATTTACAGGCTCGGCAGATTCGGGTGCTGCACGCCAACAGTTTTATCGAAGACCCCACGCGGATTTATCGGGCGGTGCGCTTTGCAGTGCGGTTGCAGTTCACCCTCGAACCCCAGACCGAAGGCTTTATCCGCCACGCGATCGAGAGCGGCATCTACAAGCGGCTGCAAACCGAAATCGCCAAGCTGCCCGCGCTTCAAACTCGCCTCAAAGCCGAACTGCAATACATCCTGGAGGCCGACTACTGGGAAAGCGCCCTGGCGTTACTTGACGATCTGGGGGCCTTGGTATGCCTACACTCCGACCTGGAACTCAGCGATCGCCGCTGGCGACAAATGCGGCGGCTGAGTCGCTGGCTGACCCACGTGGACTTGTTGCGCTCCCTGCCCCCCTGGCAAATGCGCTTAGAGTTACTGTTGACGGGCGTACCGGCGGCGGATCGGGCCGTCGTCGCCGAACATTTGCAATTGCCCCAAACCAGCATTCAGCGGCTGGCGGCGCTCGCCGAGGTCGAAACCACCCTTGCGACGCAATTACCCGCCTGCGATCGCCCCAGCCAATGTTGCCAACTACTGCAGTCCTATGACTTAGAAACGTTAGTGCTAGTGAGTTTGCGCCAGAGCCAGGAAATCCGCGATCGCCTCTGGCGCTATCTGACTCACTGGTCTCAGGTCAAAGCCCCGGTCAATGGCCACGACCTTAAACAATTGGGCTATCGCCCCGGTCCCGCCTATCGGGAGATTTTGGCCGCCGTTTTGGCCGCCACCCGCGATGGCGAATTGACCACCCGAGCAGAGGCGATCGCCTTTATTCAACAAAATTTTTCCCCTCGTAAAAGTCGCGATCGCTGATCCAGCAATCCATCCAGCAGACATCACCAGGTCAATCTGCGTTGATTCACACAACGGGGTAGATAAAGAGGGGCTAAAATCGGAACTGTTTTGCCGACTTCATTCAAACCTATGCCCCTTGCTCCTGGAACCGCCCTGCAAAATGGCCACTACGTCATTGATGCCCTGCTCGAAGCCGCGCCCAATGGCGACCTCTATTGGGGCACCCATGTTGTCGCGGGGATGCCCGTCTTTATTCAAATTTTTCCGGTGGCAGGCAATTCAGGACAAGGGGACTTATCAAGTCTGATCGCCCGGTTAGAAGGGGTCGCCTTTTCGCCGCGATCGCCCCTCCCCAATCCCTTGCAACTCTTTCGAGGCGACGACCACACCCTCTGTCTCGCGATGGGCACCACCGTCGGGTTGCCCTGGTCATCGGCCCGCAAACATTATTCGCCGCTCTCCCCCAAGCAAGCGTTGGCAACCATTCGCCAAGTGGCCAGCAGCGCCAACTGGCTGCGGGAACAGGGTCTAAAGGGGATGGATTTGTCACCCAACCGGGTCTGGCTCACCCCCGACCTCAAACATCTCACCCTCACGGGCCTACCCCACGCCTACTTGCAATCGGATGAAGCCGCCGTCGCCCCCGATACCTCTGTCCGAGCACTCGCCAAACTTCTCTTTAGCCTGTTAACCGGAGCCCTGCTGACCACTCAAGACGAAATGGGGGATGCCCTGCGAGCCCGTCTCCAACAGCATCGTCCCAACTTGAGCCCCGTCATCATCGACGCCATCGAACAGGGCGTGCGATCGCCCGCTGCCGAGCCACCCCTCACCCTCGAGCAGTGGCTCGCACTGTTACCCAATGCGGGCGCGACCCATCAGCTTCAGTCCTCCCACCAACCCTTGACGTCGCGCCCCGCGCCAGTCGACACCCCCCGCCCCGCCTCTGTCTCCCAGCATCCCCAACCGCCATCCAAACCCAAGCTGCTGCCCGCTCTGACCGGGACGGCATTGCTAGCCGCGATCGCTGGGGTCGGCCTGGGCACGGTTTGGCGACTCAATGCAAAAAGTCTGCCGGGGGGCATTCAGCTCGATCCCCAACAGTCCTTCCCAGCTCAGGCGGGCTGGTCTGGCGATACGCCCACCGCGACTTTCGACACGCCCTATGTGCCTGCCCGGAATGTGCCCATTCGGCAAGATGAATGGTACGACATCAGTCCGGCTGAAACCTTTGAAGAACCCGTCTATGCACCGGAAGCCGCCGACCCCATCGACGAATCTTATTTAGAAACGGACCCGACCCCGGAGGCCTCGCCCCCCATCGAGTACGAGGAATCCGCCCCCGAAATCCCCGTGGAAACCCCTGACGAGCCCGCCCCGGCCCCTGAGGGTGCGCCCTCTGCCCCCCTGGAAGTCCCTGATGAGGCTCCGGCAGAAACTAACCCAGCCAATTTTTCCAACGCTCATGATGCGCTCATGCAGCCCTTGGCAGACCCTCGCCCGAAGGCAACCCCAACCGTTGACCGGGCCTCTGAGCGTTGACCGCGCAAAGCCCCCCTGGCGCTCCCCGGAACTTTGGTACGGTGGAAGGAGGGGACTTTTGGTCAAGAACGTTATAATCTGAACGAAAGGTGTAACAAACTGTGACATTATGAGTACCCCAGTAGTCCATGCGTTCTTCATGGGTCGTGCTTTGGCGACAGCGATCGCTGAGCAAGTCGAACAGACAATGACTGAAACCCTTAGCAACTTGGGGCGGTTTGACGCTGAGCAACGCGAAAACTTACGTCACTTCACTGAAGAGGTCATGGCTCGGGTCCACCAGCAGGAAGCGGCGGTTTCTCAGACTACTGGTAGCAATGGCTTCAGCACCGTCCCTGGAACCGCTAGCTCACAGGACTTGCAAGCCACCATTGACAATCTCAGAGCCGAAGTGGCTCAAGTCCGTTCGACTTTACAACAATACCGGGCATCCTTAAATTGACGGTCTGGCCTTGCGCCCGCCATTAAGCTGCTGTTTTTGTTCCCCAATCAACGTGCACCTGGGAGTTTGAGTGTCTGCTGCCTACGATTCTGAAACCACTTTGCCAGCCTTTTCTGAAAACCATTCAGAAAAGGGTACAAGGCCCAGCGAGCCTCAGCAATTATCGGCCTCTCTAGCCGCTGAGTCGCATCAGCCTGAAAATAAATCGCCCGCGCTAGACATCGACTCCCCCATCGACTTCAATGCTTCTGCCCATGCTGCGCCTCCCCAGAGCTCAGCCGCCGCTTTTTTAGACCTCTCCTCTCCGCCGCAGTCCAATACAGATGCGGTTGGTGTCAGTCCAACTCGACCTACACCGGGCCGAAAGAAGGCCTATCGGTGGAACCGTAAGCACTATTCACGCACCAAACGCTCCGTTGATATCTGGTCATTTGTATTCCGCTTTCTCGGGGCTCGGTGGCTGCACAAGCGCCCCTGGAGTTATGCGGGCGAAATGACGCCGGAAAAAATGGCCCTCCGGCGACGCAAGCAAGCGATCTGGATTCGCGAAACTTTTTTAGAACTTGGCCCCACGTTTATTAAGCTAGGGCAACTCTTTTCAACCCGTGCCGATCTGTTCCCCATCGAATATGTCGAGGAGCTTTCCAAACTTCAGGACCGAGTTCCCGCCTTCAGCTTTGAGCAGGTCGAAGAAATTATTCAAGCCGATTTTGGTAAATCGGTGCCGGAACTATTCAAAAGTTTTGATCCTATTCCCCTGGCGGCGGCCAGTTTAGGGCAGGTACACCGCGCCCAGTTGCACTCCGGCGAAGAGGTCGTCGTCAAGGTGCAGCGCCCTGGTCTCAAACGCCTATTTAAAATCGACTTGTCGATTTTGCGAGGCATTGCGGTTTACTTCCAAAATCATCCCTCCTGGGGCCGGGGCCGCGATTGGATTGGCATTTACGAAGAGTGCTGCCGCATTCTCTGGGAAGAAATTGACTATCTTAACGAAGGGCGGAATGCGGACACCTTTCGCCGTAACTTTCGGAAACATAACTGGACTCGGGTACCACGGGTGTTTTGGCGCTATGCCACGCCGCGTGTGCTCACTCTGGAATACATGCCCGGCATCAAAATTAGCCACTATGAAGCGTTAGAAGCGGCGGGACTCGATCGCAAAGAACTCGCTCAGTTAGGGGCTAAAGCCTATTTACACCAACTTTTGGACGATGGCTTCTTTCACGCTGACCCCCACCCTGGGAACATTGCCGTGAGTCCTGAAGGGGCACTCATTTTTTATGATTTTGGCATGATGGGCCAAATTCAACCGATGACTCGTGAGCGTCTTATGATAACGTTCATAGGAATTGCTCAGCGAAACGCCGAGATGGTGGTCTCTTCTTTAGTTGAACTGGGGGCACTGACCGCCACCGAAGACATGGGGCCTGTGCGTCGTTCTGTCCAATATATTTTGGACAATCTGATGGACAAACCCTTTGAGGAGCAATCCGTAGCCGAAATCAGTGATGATTTATACGAGATTGCTTACGACCAACCATTTCGCTTTCCGGCTACGTTTACGTTTGTGATGAGAGCCTTTTCAACGCTGGAAGGCGTGGGAAAAGGACTAGATCCTGAATTTAACTTTATGGAAGCGGCAAAGCCGTTTGCCACAAAGCTTATGAGTAACAACGACCTTTCTAACTCGACGGAATCCCTATTTGGTGAAATCGGTCGCCAGGCGGCCCAGGTAGGGTCTACAGCGTTTGGCCTACCACGGCGATTAGAAGACACCCTCGACAAATTAGAGCGGGGAGATGTCCGGGTCCGGGTGCGTTCCATCGAAACTGACCGCATTTTACGACGTGTCAGTAATGTGAATATGGCGACCAACTACACGCTGCTAGTCGGTGCCTTTATTTTGTCAGCCACCATTTTGCTGGTTTACGGGTTCCTTTGGCTGGCGATCGCGGCCTTTGTGGTAGCGGGTGTCGCGGGTGCGGCCCTGTTGCGCCTGATGCTGCAGATGGGACGAGCTGACCGGCTTTAAGTAAGGGAAAGAGGGTCGATGCTCAAGCTACTCTTTGCTGGAATGACCGATCCGGGTCTGGTTCGTTCCAGTAATCAAGACACCTATTACGTCGATCCTCAGGGACGTTTTTTTATCGTGGCTGATGGCATGGGCGGCCATGCTGGCGGTCAAGAGGCCAGTGGGATCGCCACCGACGTGATTCGTCAGTATCTAGAGGAGCATTGGGAGTCTGGGCTCGCCACGCCCCAAATTCTAGAACAAGCGCTGTCACTGGCCAATCAAGCTATTCTCAAAGACCAAAAACAGCACCCCGAGCGGGGTGATATGGGCACCACCACCGTAGTGCTGGTGTTTCGCTTGGATCAAGATGAGCAGCCCTGGTGTGCCCACGTCGGTGATTCTCGGCTATATCGGTTGCGGGGTCCCAAAATTGCCGCGCTGACAGAGGATCACACCTGGATCGCGCGGGCGATTCGGGAAGGGGAACTGACGGCTGACCAGTCGCGCAGTCACCCCTGGCGGCATGTGCTGTCTCAGTGCCTCGGGCGCGAAGACATGCACCGGATTGATGTGCAGCCCGTAGAAGCGCAACCGGGCGATCGCTTTTTGCTCTGTAGCGATGGTCTCACCGAAGAATTACCCGATACCATCATCGCTGCTCACCTTAAATCAATTCGGGCGGTCGAGAGTGCCGCCCAGGCGCTCATTAACTCTGCCAAAAAGCATGGCGGACGTGACAACATCACCGTCGTGCTCGTCACGTTGCTCCTAGATATCCCAGTTGCCAACGACACCACCGGCACCGAAACGGGCTTTGTAGTGGAAGAATAGCGTTCATGGACTAGCGGAGGACGTTAAGGAACGCGATCTTTTTCAGCCCGCACCGCAAAGTTTGAATGCTGAATTAACCTGGAGATCTAGAGCTGCGATCGCGGCCCTTTCGCGGGATGATGGACAGGTTGTTAGCGCAGGGGAAGGTGGATCATGGCGCGATCGCCCCTCACCGGAGCCACCCACGTCTGGGGAATTATTGGGCACCCCATCGAGCATTCCTTATCACCCCCCATGCAGAATGCCGCCCTGGCGCAATTAGGTGTGGATGGAGTGTATGTACCGTTTTCCGTTCAGCCTGAAGGCTTAGAGAGCGCGATCGCGGGACTGTGGGCGCTGGGGGTGCAGGGATTTAACGTCACCATTCCCCACAAGCAAGCGGTCATGGCGCAGTTGGCCTCGGTCACCGATATCGGCCAGGCGGTGGGCGCGGTCAACACCGTTTGGCGCACCCCAGCCGGTTGGGCGGGCACCAATACCGACGTCACGGGCTTTATTGCCCCACTGCAAGCCGGCGATCGCGACTGGGCCAACAACCGCGTGGTGATTTTGGGTAATGGCGGTGCCGCGCGAGCAGTCGTAGCCGGGTGTACCATCCTGGGCTGCACTGACCTCTGGGTAGTGGGTCGCAGCATTGATAAATTGCAACAGTTCACTCACAGTTGGCAAACCTCGCCCCTGCAGCCCCAGTTGCAGATCGGTCTCGCCTCTCAGTTAGACGAGTTGTTGCCGCAGACCACCCTACTGGTGAACACCACGCCAGTGGGCATGCATCCTGAGGTCAACACCTCACCCGTGACCGCAGCACAAATAGCCTTGTTGCCGCCGGGAGCGATCGCCTACGACCTGATCTACACCCCCAGTCCCACCCAGTTCCTCCAACTCGCCCATCAGCGGGGACTCACCACCTATGACGGCACAGAAATGCTCGTCCAGCAAGGAGCCGCCGCCCTCGAAATTTGGACCCAACAATCGCCCCCCGTCGACCTCATGCGCCACACCCTAAGAGCACAACTGGGCCTAAACCCGTGAAGCCAGTGTGATCGTCAGCCCCACCTACCCCATCACCCCATCACCCCACCTACCCACCACCCGCCCCGCCGCTGCCGCCACCCACATTTCGCGATACGCTAGTTTTCGGGATATTCATTGGTTGAGTTAAAGGAATCTCTATGATCCGCACCGGACTGAAAACCGTCTTGATGACTGGTTTAATCGCCTGCCTGTTTGCGTTGACCTTTGTGCTGACGCCGCCCGCTCAGGCCATGACCCAAATTGAGTTAAAAGACATCACCTACTCAGCCTGTCCTGAGGAAATTGGTGAGGGCATGGTGGCTGCGGGATCGCTGCAAAAGGCTAACTGCTATCTGATTACCGGAACAGCGGTAAACCGCTCTGGCAAGCTAGTGCTAAATGCGGACATATTTGGTCGCATCTACGACGCCAACAATAACCCCGCCATGATGAACCGCACTCGCCTGGGAGCCATTGACGAAGTGCCGCCCGGCGAAAGTCCCTTTGAGCTGAGGATTTCGGTCGCCGCCAACCAACCCGAACCGCTCAAACTCGAACAGTTCAAAGCCGCTGGGTTCACCGGACGAGTCCGTCGGTAGGTTCGTCAAGCAATGACATCGCCCTCCCCCTGTCGCTGTAGTTGGGTACACG